>Ga0307281_10000282_pt1 | contig 13049 bp, 10 predicted proteins | sample ER_DNA_120_FD_194486 | JGI IMG/M metagenome (GOLD analysis project Ga0307281, IMG submission 194486) | Bulk soil microbial communities from the East River watershed near Crested Butte, Colorado, United States - ER_DNA_120 | ecosystem: Environmental > Terrestrial > Soil > Floodplain | place...
AAGACCGCCCAGTTCCAATTGTAGTTCACGCCCGCCCCCCGTCTGCCACGCCACGGTCCGGGCTCCGCCGGGCCATGGAATATCGATCATCACGGTCGCGACGATCCGATGACCGTCGGCGATGGAAATCTCGCAGACCCTGCACGCGCGGGTGCGCGGCGTGGCGCCGGCTCTCAATACACCGCCGGGTCGCCGCTGTCGGTCGGGCTGGCGATCACTTTCTTGAACGCGTCGCTCACCGGAACGTTGAGGTTGATGCCCTTGGGCGGAATCGGCTTGAGGAACCACTTCTCGTAGATCGGATTGATCGCCCCGCTCTTGTAGGTGGCGATCATGGCTTCATCGACCACCTTCTTGAACGAGGGGTCGTCGCGCCGCAGCATGATGCCGTAGGGCTCGACCGACAGCGCATCGTTGGAGATGGCGTAGTCCTTCGGCGACTTCGACGCCGCCACCAGGCTGAAGAGCAGGATGTCGTCCATGACGAAGGCGGCGGCGCGGCCGGTCTCGACCATCAGGAATGCTTCGGCGTGATCCTTGGCCGCCAGGATGTTGAGGTTGAGACCCTTCTGCGCGCCGATCTCGGTGATCTGCTTGATGTTGGTGGTGCCCGACGTCGACACGACGGTCTTGCCCTTGAGATCGTCGACCGTCTGCAGGTTGGCGGATTTCTTCGACACGAAACGATTGGCGGTCACGAAATGGGTGATGGTGAAGGCGACCTGTTTCTGGCGCTCGAGATTGTTGGTGGTCGAGCCGCATTCGAGATCGATGGTCCCGTTGGCCATCAGCGGGATGCGCGTGGCGGAGGTGACCGGATTGAGCTTGGTGTCGAGCTTGTCGAGCTTGAGCTCGCTCTTCACCCGGTCGACGATCCTGGCGCAGAGGTCCATGGCGTAGCCGACGACCTGCTGCCGGTCGTCGTAGTAGGAAAACGGTACCGAGGATTCGCGATGGCCGAGGCTGACCGCGCCGGTCTCCTTGATTTTCTTGAGGGTGCCGGTGAGCTCCTGGGCGAGCGCGGGCGCGGCGCCCAGGGATGTGGCCACGAGCGCCGAAATCAGTTTGAGATGCATTGCTGTCTCCGCTGTGAGCTGACGAAGATTGTCGCAGTCTTTCGATGTCGTTCAAGAGCGCGCAGTCAGGCCCGGACTTTGACGTAGCTTCCGGGCGCGTCCTCGATCGGTACCAGTTTGCCGCCGCCGGGCTCGCGCGCCGGTACTTCGGTGGGGTTTTGCGCCTTGATCCAGTCGAACCAGTCCGGCCACCACGAGCCGCCATGTTCCTTCGCCTTCTTGAGCCAGGTATCGAGGCTGGCGCTCGTGGGCCTCGGTCCCGTCCAGTACTGGTATTTCATCTTGACCGGTGGATTGACCACGCCGGCAATGTGCCCGGAGCCGGCCAGCACGAAACGGACCGGTCCGCCGAAAAACTTCGAGCCGAGCAGCACCGACTTGGCCGGGGCGATGTGATCCTCGCGGGTGGCCAGATTGTAGATCGGCACCTTGACGCGTTTCAGCCGGAGCTTCTTGCCGCCGATGACCATGTCGCCCTTGGTGAGCAGATTCTCCAGGTAACAGTTGCGGAGATAGAACGAGTGGTTCGCGGCCGGCATCCGCGTCGCATCCGAATTCCAGTAGAGCAGGTCGAAGGGCGCCGGTTCCTTGCCCTTGAGATAGTTGTTGATGACGTAGGGCCAGATCAGGTCGTTCGAGCGCAGCAGGTTGAAGGCGGTCGCCATCTTCTTGCCTTCGAGATAGCCGCGTTCGCTCATTTCACGCTCGCGCGCCGAGATCTGCTCCTCGTCCACGAAGACCATGAGGTCGCCGGCATGGGTGAAGTCCACCTGGGCGGCGAAGAACGTCACCGAGGCGATGCGTTCGTCGTGCTTGCTGGCCATGTAGGCGAGCGTAGTCGCCAGCAGCGTCCCGCCGACGCAGTAACCGATCGCGCTGACCTCGCGTTCGCCGGTCGCGGTCTCGATGACGTCGAGCGCGGCGAGCGGACCGCCGCGCATGTAGTCTTCGAAGCTTTTCTTGGCGAGCGTGTTGTCGGGATTGACCCACGAAATGACGAAGACCGTGAGGCCCTGGTCGACGCACCACTTGATGAAGGATTTTTCCGGCGTGAGGTCGAGGATGTAGAACTTGTTGATCCACGGCGGCACGATCAGGATCGGCCGCTTGAGCACGGCCGGGGTCGACGGTGCGTACTGGATGAGCTGCATCAGCTCGTTCTCGAAGATCACCTTGCCGGGCGTGAGCGCAAGATTGCGGCCGACCTCGAACATCTCGGAGGCGGACTGGCGGATGCGCAGGTCGCCGTGCCCGGCCTCGATGTCCTCGGCCAGCATGTGCATGCCGCGCACCAGGTTCTCGGCCTTCGACGTGAGGGTTTCGCGCAACAGCTCCGGATTGGTCAGCACGAAGTTCGAGGGCGCAATCGCGTTGGCGATCTGGCGGACGTAGAAATCGGCCTTCTGCAGGACGTGGGGATCGAGCCCCTCCGCGTCGCGCACCAGCCGGTTCGCCCATTGCACCGTGAGCAGATAGGCCTGCTTAAGGAAATCGAAGAACTGGTTGCTCGACCATTCGGGATCGGCGAAGCGCTTGTCCCGGGGATCGGGCGCGACCACCGGTTCGACCGTCTCGCCCGCCATCCGTTTGACGGCATTGGCCCAGAGGTCGAGATAGGCTTTGCCGAGGCTGGACTGCAGCTCGAGCGCCCGCTGCGGGTCGCGCAGCCAGTAGTCCGCGACCTGGCCGAGGGTTTTCACCACGTCGGTGACCTCGGCGTATTGGTCGTCGGCGCGGCCCTCCTCGCGGGGCTTGAGATAGGCGGCCATGGCCTTGCCGCCTTCTTCCATGATGCGGGCGGCGTTGCGGGCAAACTCCTCCACGTCGGCGGAGGGGTTTTTGACCGGTTCTGACGGGGCTCTCACGGTAACGCCTCAATTCGCGGTTCGGCGTGGGCCCGGCATGGCCTTGTTTTCAGATGGACTTTACTCCCGACCGCCGCAAGACGCATCATAAGCGTTCGCCGGGGCCGGGGGAGCCGCAGGAGGCGCGGCCGAGCGTCTCGGGGCGTTAACCTTGCTTTGGTCATATTGCAGTAGTACGTCTCGCGCGCAATTGCTTGAATTAGCAGCAGTTTCGCCTCGGAGCGGGAGGGCCGGGCGGCGCAGGGCGTCGCAACCGGCCGGGGTTGAACGGGCATGATGTGGATATCGCGTTCGCAACAGGGTTTTCCCCGCTCCGTGCTGGTGGCGATGCTCGTTGCCGCGCCCGTCGGTCTTGCCGGTTGCTCGGCCGGGAGCATGGTCGGCGATCATATGCCGACCGCCCTGGGCGGCCTGCCCGAGGGCGCCCCGCAGCGCGCCACCAAGCCGTCCGCCTACCCAGCGGTCCACGACATGCCGCCGCCGCGCGGCTCAACCGTGCTCACCGATGCCGAGCAGAAAAAGCTCGAGGACGATCTGATTGCGGCGCGCACCCGCACCGGTGAAGCCGCCAAGCCTGTCGGCCGCCCAGACTGATGCTAAAAGGCTTGTATCGGTCGGCGTGTTGAGCATCGGCCGGCAGGCTTCAGGAACCGCGATCATGGAAGAATTTCACCGCATTCGGCGTCTGCCGCCCTACGTCTTCGAGCAAGTCAATCGCGCCAAGGCCATTGCCCGTAATGCCGGCGCCGACATCATCGATCTCGGCATGGGCAATCCCGACCTGCCTACGCCGGCGCACGTGATCGAAAAGCTCAAGGACACCATCGGCAAGCCGCGCACCGACCGCTATTCGGCCTCGAAAGGGATTGCCGGGTTGCGTCGCGCCCAGGCCGCTTATTACGCGCGTCGCTTCGGGGTGAAGCTCAACCCGGAGAGCCAGGTGGTCGCAACGCTCGGCTCGAAGGAGGGCTTCGCCAACGTCGCCCAGGCGATCACCGCCCCGGGCGACGTGATCCTGGTGCCCGATCCGAGCTACCCGATCCATGCGTTCGGCTTCCTGATGGCCGGCGGGGTGATCCGCTCGGTGCCGTCGGAGCCGACGCCTGATTTCTTCTCGACGCTCGAGCGGGCGATCCTGCACTCGATTCCAAAGCCGCTGGCGGTCGTGGTCTGCTATCCGTCGAATCCCACGGCCTATGTGGCCGACCTCGACTTTTACCGCGAGCTTGTTCCGTTCGCGAAGAAGCACGGCATCTTCGTGCTCTCCGATCTGGCCTATGCCGAGGTCTATTTCGACGGCAATCCGCCGCCTTCGGTGCTGCAGGTTCCGGGCGCGATGGACATCGCCGTCGAGTTCACCTCGATGTCGAAGACCTATTCGATGCCCGGCTGGCGCATCGGCTTCGCGGTCGGCAACGAGCGCATCATCGCGGCGCTGGCGCGGGTGAAATCCTATCTCGACTACGGCGCTTTCACGCCGGTGCAGGTGGCGGCGACCGCCGCCCTCAACGGTCCCGACGACTGCATCCACGAGATGCGCGGGATCTATAAGCGCCGGCGCGACGTGCTGGTGGAATCCTTCGGGCGCGCGGGCTGGGAGATCCCGCCGCCGCGTGCCTCCATGTTCGCATGGGCGCCGATCCCGGAGCCGTTCGCGAGCCTCGGCAGTGTCGAGTTCTCTACCATCCTGGTCGAAAAGGCCGAGGTTGCGGTTTCCCCGGGCACCGGCTTCGGCGAGCGGGGTGAGGGCTATGTCCGCATCGCGCTGGTCGAGAACGAGCAGCGCATCCGTCAGGCCGCCCGCAACGTCCGCCGCTTTCTTGAAACCGGCCCCGAAAAGTTGCACAACGTCGTCCCCCTGGCCCAACGGCGCTAGACGAACCGTTCCACACAGGTCGACGACTGGTGCGGTGGATTTGAAGTTCCTACCAATCCAGCCGCAAGCACGAATAGGGACTTCAAATCCGAAACCGCACTAGAATCATAAATTTGCTAGTGCCCCTTTGATTCCGAAGTTCGCATCAGAGGATGCCGAGAAAGTTTGCGAACTTCGGGATCGGGACATTAGGCTGCGATGGCTTCCCCGCTGAAAATCGGTATTGCCGGCTTGGGCACGGTCGGAGCCTCCGTGGTCCGGCTCATCGACGTCCAACGCGACGCGCTTGTCGCCCGCTGCGGCCGTCCGATCGAGGTCGTGGCGGTCAGCGCGCGCTCACGCGGCAAGAAACGCGACCTCGGCCGCAAAAGTCCGCGCTGGGTGGCCGATCCGGTGACGTTGGCGACCGATCCCGAGATCGACGTCTTCGTCGAACTGATGGGCGGAGAAGGCGACCCCGCCAAGGCGGCGATCTCGGCTGCCCTGGCGGCGAAGAAATCGGTGGTCACCGCCAACAAGGCCCTGCTGGCGCGTCACGGCGTCGGCCTTGCAGCGGTGGCCGAAAAGAATCAGGTGGCGCTGAATTTCGAAGCCGCCGTCGGCGGCGCCATCCCGATCGTGAAGACGCTGCGCGAGGGTCTGGCCGGCAATTCGCTTGCCCGCATCTATGGCATCCTCAACGGCACCTGCAACTATATCCTGACCCGCATGGAGCAGGAGAAGCTCGCCTTCGCCGATTGCCTGAAGGAGGCGCAGCGGCTCGGCTATGCCGAGGCCGATCCGACTTTCGACATCGAGGGCCACGATACGGCGCAGAAGCTCGCCATCCTGGCCAGTCTCGCCTTCGGCATCAAGGTCGATCAGAGCGCCGTCTATGTGGAGGGCATCTCGTCCATCGCATCGGAAGACCTGGAATGGGCCGACGAGCTCGGCTACCGCGTGAAGTTGCTCGGGGTTGCGGTGCGGACGGACAAAGGCATCGAGCAGCGCGTGCATCCGACCATGGTGCCGAAAGACACTGCGATCGCGCAGGTGATGGGCGTGACCAACGCCGTAACCGTCGATGCCGATGCGATCACGCCGATCACGTTGGTCGGCCCGGGTGCAGGCGGAATGGCGACGGCGTCTTCGGTCGTTTCCGATATTGGTGACATCGCCCGCGGCGTGCGCACCGCGCCCTTCGGCCGGCCGGCCGCACGGCTCACCGTCAGCAAGAAAGCGCCGATGCAACGCCACGAGGGCGGCTACTACATCCGTCTGCTGGCGGTGGACAAGCCGGGCACCGCCGCCACCATCGCCAAGCGCCTTGCGCAGCAGAACATCTCGCTGGAGTCGATCGTGCAGCGTCACCGCGGCGAGCGACCCCATGGCGGAGATGTTCCGGGACGTTCCAGCGAACCGGTGCCGGTGATCCTGATCACCTATGCGACCACGGAGGACGCGGTGCGCAAGGCGCTGGCAGCCGTCGATCGCGACAAGGTGGTCTTGGGGAAACCGCAGGTCATCCGGATCGAGAAAAACTGATACAGTTGTGCCTTACCGTTATCGCCCAGTCTCGACCCGAACGGCGCGGCACGACAACGTGGCAAATGGGGCGTGAGGGGTAAGCACATGAACAAAGAGCGACGCGACAACGTGCCGTCGATCACCGTGCACGCGGACTTGGCACTGGAACGCGTTCTCACGCTCGAGCTCGTGCGGGTGACCGAGCGGGCCGCGGTGTCGGCTGCGCGATTGAGCGGCCGCGGCAACGAGAAGGCGGCCGATCAGGCGGCGGTCGACGCCATGCGGCGGGAGCTCAACAAGCTCCCGATCGACGGCACGATCGTGATCGGGGAAGGCGAGCGAGACGAGGCGCCCATGCTGTTCATCGGCGAGACGGTCGGGAACAAGCACGGCCCGCGGGTCGATATCGCAGTCGATCCGCTCGAAGGCACGACGCTGTGCGCCAAGAACATGCCGGGCGCAATCGCCACGATGGCGATGGCCGAAGGCGGCACGCTGCTCAACGCGCCGGACGTTTACATGGAGAAGATTGCGATCGGCCCCGGCTATCCCATCGGCCTGGTCGATCTCGATGCGCCGGCCGAGGAGAATATCCGCAGGCTCGCCGAAGCCAAAGGCGTGCAGCCGTCGGACATCACGGCCTTGATCCTGGACCGCCCCCGCCATGCCGATCTTATCGCCAGCGTGCGCAAGGTGGGCGCTGCGGTGCGGCTCATCACCGCCGGCGACGTCGCGGGTGTCATTCACACGGCCGATCCCACCAACACCGGCATCGATATCTACATCGGTGTCGGCGGCGCCCCCGAGGGGGTCCTGGCGGCGGCGGCGTTGCGCTGCATCGGCGGCCAGATGCAGTGCCGGTTGGTGCTCGATACCCAGGAGAAGCGCGGACGCGCCGCGAAAATGGGTATCAAGGATCCGCGCAAGAAATACGAAATTGCCGACATGGTGCAGGGCGACTGCCTGTTTGCGGCGACCGGCGTCACCGACGGCGCTCTGCTCGATGGCGTACGTTTCCGCAAGAACGTGATCGAGACCGAGACGGTGGTGATGCGTTCGGTCACCGGCACCGTGCGCTGGATCAGGGCGGAGCACCGGCAGCGCGAAAAATTCTATTTGGATTGAGGCGGCTTTCGGTCACACCATTCCTCGCCGCGAGCAGTGGACGAACTTTATGCCGTCGCGCAACGTCCATCTCGTCGGCAGTGTCCCCCTCGCCAATGCGCACGACGTATTCGTGACCGTGAGCGCGGCCCTGGGGCCGCGCCTCCTGCGCATCCCCGACGGCGAGACCGGTGAACGCATCGACTGGATCGCGCATCTCGAGCCGCTGTTTGCGAACCATCCGGCGCTGGAGAAATCGGACGAAGTGTTTCGGTTGCACCCGACCGCGCCGGGGCGCACGCGCTACCGATTGAGGCCGGGCGCATCGGAAGCCGGCGTGACATTCGGAAATCTGTTCTATGCCGACGTCGCGATCCGGTCGTACCAGGATTTCGCACGACTCAAGCAGAAGGGAAAAATCCCTGCGCACTGCCGCTTCCAGGTCGATCTGGTCCCGGCGCACTCGGTGATCTGGTTGTTTCTGCAGGATAACCTGCATCGGGTGTTCGATCCGATCTATAACGACGCCGTGCGGCGCGAGATCGACAAGCTCGCCGAAGCCATCCCTCACGCGGAGCTTGCGATCCAGTTCGATGTCGCCTCCGCCGTGTTTGCGCGCCTGCAGCGGAACGAGCCCAACGCCTACGGCCGAAACAAGGACGAAATGCTCGAGGCGTTTGGAGCGATCCTCGGCAAGCTTGCCGATCACGTCCCGGGCGATATCGAACTCCTGTTTCACTTTTGCTACGGCGATTCCAACCACCGCCACGTGGTCGAGCCGATCGACATGGGCGATATGGTGGATCTCGCGAACCGTCTCGCGGGCGGGATCAACCGCTCGATCGAGTTGATTCACATGCCGGTGCCGCGCGACCGCTCGGATGATGCCTATTTCGCGCCACTCACACGGCTCAAGCTGAGGCTGGGCACGCAACTCTGTCTTGGTCTCGTGCACTACACCGACGGGATCGCGGGCACGCGCCGCCGCCTCGCCACGGCGGAAAAATATGTGAAGAACTTCTCGATCGCGACTGAATGCGGGTTCGGCCGCCGGCCCCAGGATACTATATCTGAGCTGTTGGCAATTCACGCCGCAGCGGCGGATTAACGCCCGCAGCGCTCCCGGATCGCGGGTCGTCCATGGCCGCATCCAATGTGACGATCCGGCCGCTGCGCGCCGATGAGCGCGCCGACTGGGAGCCGCTGTGGAAGGGCTACCAGGCCTTCTACAAGGTCGTGATCCCCGACCAGACCACGGCGGTGACCTGGGCGCGCCTGCACGACCCGGCGGAGGCGATGGGCGTGTTCGGTGCCTATATGAACGGACGCCTGTGCGGCATCGTGCACTACCTCTTCCACCGTTCGTGCTGGACGGTCGGCGACTACTGCTATCTCCAAGATCTGTTCGTCGCCGAAGGCGCGCGCAATCTTGGGGTCGGACGCGCCCTGATCCTGGCGGTCGAGGACAGAGCACGGGCCGCTGGCGCGAGCCGCGTCTACTGGCTCACCCATGAGACCAATGCGGACGCCCGCGTGCTCTATGACCGGCTGGCGGAGCGTTCCGGCTTCATCCAGTATCGTAAGCTTTTTTGAAAGCGATTCGGCCCATACAAAATGACGATCGCCCTCACAGCAGCGACAGCCCCGACCCGGCGCGCCTTTCTCGGCGTCGAGCGATCGGTGTGCGGCCGCGCGTGGCGCGATCGGCTCGATGAGCGCGGCGCGGCCCGCGCGCTCGCCATCACGCAACGCCACGACGACGTGCCCGAGCTTCTCGCGCGCATTCTCGCCGGGCGCGGGATCGAGGTGGACGCGGTCACAAGCTTTCTCGATCCGACGGTGCGTGCGCTGATGCCGGATCCCGACTCGCTGGCCGACATGCGGACCGCCGCCGTGCGGCTGGCGGACGGCATCATGCGCGGCGAAACTATCGCCATCCTGGGCGACTACGATGTCGACGGAGCGACGTCGGCGGCGGTGCTGGGGCGGTACCTGCTCCACTGCGGCGTTCGTCCGCTCATCCATATTCCCGATCGTCTGTTCGAAGGCTACGGACCGAACGCAGAGGCGATCCGCTCGCTCGCCGCGCGCGGGGCGTCGCTCCTGGTCGCCGTCGATTGCGGCACCACGAGCCATGAACCGATGCTCGAGGCACGCAAGCTCGGCCTCGACGTCGTCGTGATCGATCACCATCAGGCCGATGAGCTGCTTCCGGCGGCGCTGGCCGTGGTCAATCCCAACCGTCTCGACGATCTCTCGCAACTCGGCCACCTCGCCGCCGTCGGCCTCGTGTTCATGACCGTGGTCGCGGTCAATCGCGAGCTGCGCGCGCGCGGCTTCTGGACCGTGGAGCGGCCGGAACCGGATCTCCTCGGCTTTCTCGATCTGGTGGCGCTCGGCACCGTCGCCGATGTGGTGCCGCTCAAAGGCCTCAACCGCGCCTTCGTGGCCAAGGGACTGGTGGCGCTGCGCCGGCGCGACAGTCCGGGGCTGACCGCGTTGATGGACATCGCGCGGATCGGCGGACCGCCTGAACCTTGGCATCTCGGCTTTCTGCTGGGCCCGCGGATCAATGCCGGAGGGCGCATCGGGCGCGCCACGCTGGGGGTCGACCTGCTGCTGCAGGACGATCCGTCCGAATGCGCGCGCCTGGCGGGCGAGCTCGACCGTCTCAACCGCGAGCGTCAGGTGATCGAGGTCGCCACGGTGGCGCAGGCGGAGGCCGAGGCCATGGCCGCGCTCGGCGTCGAGGACAAGGGCGCGGTCATCGTCACCGCTGCCGACGGCTGGCATCCCGGGGTGGTGGGCTTGGTTGCCGCGCGCCTCAAGGAGCGGTTTGGGCGGCCTGCCTTCGCCATTGCGTTGGAGCCCGGCGGCATCGGCACCGGCTCTGGTCGTTCGATCGCGGGCGTCGACCTGGGGCGCGCGGTCCGCCAAGCGGTCAGCGCCGGCATTCTTGTCAAAGGCGGCGGCCACGCCATGGCGGCCGGCGTTACGCTGCGCAAGGACTCGCTAAGCGCCTTCCGGGCTTATCTCGAGGACACGCTCGCGTCCGCGGTCGAAGCGGCGCGGCGCGAGGATACTCTCATGATCGACGGCGCCGTGACCGCCTCGGCGGCGAACAGCGCGATGGTGGCGACGATCGCACGCGCGGGTCCGTTCGGGGCCGGCAATCCGGAGCCGATGATTGCACTTCCAGCCCACACTTTGGTCTATGCCGAGGAGGTCGGGCAGGCGCACATGCGCGCGCGGTTGCGCGCGGGCGACGGTTCGACCATAGATGCCATCGCATTTCGCTCAGCCGGCCAAAAACTCGGAATCGCGCTCGGGCAGAGCCGCGGACAGTCCGTGCACGCCGTCGGCACCCTATGCCTCGACCGCTGGAACGGCGTCGAACGGGTGCAATTGCGGCTGACCGACATCGCCCCGGCTGACGCGCGCCTCGGTATTCATTAAGATCGGGATCTCCGCTCAGGGTTGCGTTCCCCGGGCAGGCGTCCAGCCGGAGACCCGCCGCATGGCCACCAAACTCTCGCGCCGCTCTCTCATCGCCGCGGCAACCGCGGTCGGATCGACCATCATCGTCAAGCCGACGCGTGCGGCCGACTACACGTTCGAGCAGTATCACAACCAGCCGGCCAGCGGCACGCTGCACAAGAATCTCGCTGCGATGTGGGATGCCATCGCCAATGAGACCAACGGCCGGGTCGAAGGGATCGTGCATTCCGAGAACAACAAGATCGCGGGCGGCGACCCCGAGGCATTCAAGAAGCTTCTGGCCGGCGAGATCCAGTTCTTCACGCTCATGGGCGGCATCATCGGCACGGTCGTGCCGGTGGCGGAGGCGCAGCAGGTGCCGTTCGCCTTCAAGTCGGCAGCGGATGCGGCGATCGACGGGCCGTTCGGCCGCTACATCGGCGAGGAGATGGCGGCGAAGGGCATGTACCTGTTCCCAATTGCCGGCTTCGACAACGGCATGCGGCAGGTCACCACCATCAACCGCCCAATCTCGAAGCCCGACGATTTTGCCGGCATGAAGATCCGCGTCCCGCCAGGGCAGATGATCTTCGATACCTTCGCGGCGTTCGGCGCGCAGCCGATCACCACGCCCGCCAATCAAATCTATGACGCGCTGAAGAGCGGCAAGGTCGAGGCGCAGGAGAACCCACTCGCGATCATGCAGGGTTACAAGCTCGACGACATGGTGCGCTATGTCAGCATGACCAACCATATGTGGTCGGGCTTCAACCTCATGGCTCATCTTGCCACGTGGAAGGCGCTTCCGGACGAGATCAAGGTGGTGATCGAGAGGAACGCCGCCAAGTACGTGCGCCAGCAGCGCGAGGCCAGGGCAAGCTCAACGCCGGCCTGCGCGACACCTTCGTCGCGCGTGGAATTGCGTTCAACGAAGTCGACCAGGCCGCCTTCCGCGCGCGCCTTCCCGGCGTTTATGCGACCTGGAAGGAGAAGCTAGGCGGGAAATGCTGGGGGCTGCTGGAGGCCGAGGTCGGGAAGCTCGGCTGACCGACGGTCAAGGGCAAGCTTCATAAGTTTTTCGGACCCCGGTTCCGGGGTTGTGCACCTTCTCGCCAATCGACACGGTTGCTCCGATGGCGACAGGAGGGCTATTTAGCCGCGCCAACTCCTGCAGAAAGATCAAAAAAGATGTCGAAGCTCCAGTTGTCCGTCGCGGTCGGCAATTACGACCGCGTGCGTCCGCTGATGGACGGCGCGGTACAGATCGACGGCGTCGATCCGGTGTTCATGAACCTGCCGCCCGAGGAAATCTTCTTCCGTGCGTTCCGCAGCATGGATTTCGATATTTGCGAACTCTCGATGTCGAGCTTCACGGTGAAAACCGCCGACGGCAATTGTCCCTATGTGGGCGTGCCGGCCTTCGTCTCACGCGCATTCCGCCACAACTCGATCTACGTGCGACGGGACCGCATCAAGTCGCCGGCCGATCTGAAGGGGAAACGCGTCGGCCTGCCCGAGTATCAACTCACGGCCTGTGTGTGGGCGCGCATCATTCTGGAGGACGACCATGGCGTGACGCCTTCCGACGTGATGTGGGTGAGGGGCGGGATCGAGCACGCAGGACGGCCGGAGAAGATCACCATCAAGCTTCCGCCGGGCGTCCGCATGGAGGATGCCCCAGAGGGCACCACCATTTCCGAGCTGCTCGAACGGGGCGATATCGATGCCTTCATCGCTCCGCGCGCTCCGAGCCTTGCGAGCAGGGACAACCCCAATATCGGCTGGCTGTTCTCCGACCCGATCGCTGCCGGCCGCGACTATTTCAAGCGCACCGGCATTTTCCCGATCATGCACGTCGTCGGCATCCGGCGTGAGCTGGTGGAGCGGCACCCGTGGTTGCCGGCGGCGGTGTTCAAGGCGTTCCAGGAGTCCAAGGCCAAATGCCTCGAGGCGCTCGAGGACACCGCCGCGACCAAGGTCACCCTGCCGTTCGTGGAGGAGCAATTGCGCGCGGCGCGCGAGTTCATGGGACGCGATTTCTGGTCCTACGGGCTCGCCCCGAACCGCAAGGTGCTGGAGAGCTTCCTGAGTCACCATCACGCCCAAGGCCTGTCGTCGCGGCTGGTCGCGCCGGAGGAGCTGTTC
>Ga0307281_10000283_pt1 | contig 13048 bp, 11 predicted proteins | sample ER_DNA_120_FD_194486 | JGI IMG/M metagenome (GOLD analysis project Ga0307281, IMG submission 194486) | Bulk soil microbial communities from the East River watershed near Crested Butte, Colorado, United States - ER_DNA_120 | ecosystem: Environmental > Terrestrial > Soil > Floodplain | place...
CCGCACTTACGCTAATGTCGGACAATTCAGGCGGTGTGATGGACAAATTCTGGCCGGCGGACAAGGTTGAGCGGCGGCCGATCGAGGCGCTTGTTCCCTACGCGAACAATGCGCGCACGCATTCGCCGGAACAGGTGGCGCAGCTTGCCGCGAGCATGCGGGAGTGGGGTTGGACGAATCCGGTGCTGGTCGATGAAGGTGGGATGGTGATTGCCGGGCATGCGCGGCTGTTGGCGGCGCGTCAGCTCGGGATTACCGAGGTTCCCGTCATGGTTGCGAAGGGTTGGAGCGAGGCTCAGAAGCGGGCCTATGTCCTGGCCGACAATCAGCTTTCCCTCAATGCCGGCTGGGATGATGATCTGCTGCGGATCGAACTGCAGCAATTGAAGGATTGGGAGTTCGATACCGGGTTGCTCGGGTTTGACGATCTCGACGCTCTGCTCGCGGGCAAGACCGAAGGGCTGACGGACCCGGATGATGCGCCTGCGGCGCCGGTTAACCCAGTCGCGCGCGTTGGGGACTTGTGGCTTTGCGGCCGGCATCGGGTGCTGTGCGGGGATGCGACGAAGGCGGAGGATGTCGCGCGTCTTATCGGGGATGCTGTCCCTGATTTAGCAAATTGTGACCCGCCCTACGGCATCAGCATCGTTAAGGGCTCCTCCATCGGAGGAGCCAAGCCGTTTGGCAAGCGGCCTGGCCATGAACATGGCCAGGCCGGACTTGGACCTGCTCTGCGGGGCCGTGAACACGGATTCGCACGAAATGCGATAATCCGACCGGGAGTATATGCGCCGGTCATCGGTGATGACTCTACCGAAACAGGGATCGCCGCCTATCATGTGATCGCCTCGCTCAGTGTTCCGGTAATTGTGTTTTGGGGCGGCAACTATTTTGCGGATCAGCTCCCGGCCTCTCGTTGTTGGCTCGTTTGGGACAAGGAAAATACTGGCTCATTCGCCGACGCAGAGCTCGCTTGGACGAATCAGGACAAAATCGTGCGCGTGCTGCGTCACCGTTGGAGCGGCCTAATGAAGGCTTCCGAAAGAGGCGAGCGGCGCGTTCATCCAACGCAGAAGCCTGTTGCTCTGACGGAGTGGGTTATCGAGACGATGGCTCCAAAGGCGAAGACGCTGGTGGACTTGTTTCTAGGCAGTGGCTCGGCGCTTATCGCTTGTGAGCGGTCGGGAGTGATTTGCCTCGGCGCTGAACTGGCGCCGGCTTATTGCGACGTGATCGTCAAACGTTGGCAGGCATTCACCGGCAACGAGGCGACTCTCGACGGAGACGATCGCACATTCGCACAAATCGACGCTGAGCGGTTTGAAGGCGAGAAGGATAGGAATGGTGCCGGCTGCTACAACGACGCGCTGGAGGCCAAGCGTGAGGCTCTGAGTGCAGAAGCGCGGGCGTAAGTCGGCGGCCGAACTATCGGTTGTCGTTCCGGTCGAGTTCGACCGGAAGGCCGAGCCGCCGGAGGAGCTCACCGAGACGCAGGCGGAAATCTGGCGCAAGACGGTTGCCAGCGAACCGGCGGATTTCTTCAAGTCGGCGGCTCAACGCGGATTGCTGACCGACTATTGCCGGCACAGGGATGCTGCCGAGGGCGTCGCCAGGATTATCGACAGCTTTCAGCCGGACTGGTTGAAATCGGCTGAAGGCTGCAAGCGATATGAGTCATTGTTAAAAATACGCAGCCTGGAAACGCGCGGCGCTGTCGCCATGGCGCGTGCCATGCGGTTGACCAATCAGTCGCGCTATCGAAGCGACAAGCCGGACCTCGGAAAAACCAGCATCATGCCGTGGGACGACATTGCCTAGAAAGGCTCGGGACTGGCGGTCAAAGCGGAATATTCTCTGGATTGAAAAGCACTGCCGCATTCCTGAAGGGACGGATGTCGGCAAGCCGGTGAAGTTGCGTGAATGGCAGAAGGACAATATCCGCCGCATCTACGATAATCCGGCGGGGACGCGGCGGGCGATCATCAGCTTCGGCAGGAAGAACGCCAAGACCACGTTTGCGGGGTTTCTGCTGCTCCTGCATTTGTGCGGGCCGGAAGGAAAGGATGCACCGAACTCGCATCTACACTCGGCGGCACAGTCCAGGGACCAGGCCGGCATCCTGTTCGGGCTCGCCTGCAAGATCGTGCGCATGTCGCCGACGCTGCGCGATGTCATTAGCATTCGCGACACCGCAAAGGAGCTGATCTGTCCCGGCCTCGGGACGCACTACAAGGCGCTGAGTGCTGATGCGAGCACCGCCTATGGCTTGTCGCCGCGCTTCCTGGTGCACGACGAGCTCGGCCAGGTGAAGGGACCGCGGTCGGAGCTTTACGATGCGCTCGAGACGGCGGTCGGCGCGCACGATCAGCCGCTCTCGATAATCATCTCGACGCAGGCGCCGACCGACGCGGACCTGCTGTCGGTGCTGATCGACGACGCGAAGGCGGCGCACGATCAGCGTGTGGTTCTGAGCCTGTATACGGCGGATGAGAAGCTGGACCCGTTCGGCGAGGAGGCGATCCGCGCGGCTAACCCGGCGTTCGGGGATTTTCTGAATAGGACGGAAGTCCTGGCGATGGCCGAGGACGCGCGGCGCATGCCATCGCGCGAGGCCGAGTATCGCAACCTCGTTTTGAATCAGCGGGTGGATGCGTCCGCTCCGTTTGTCAGTCCGGCGATGTGGCAGGCTTGCAGCGGTCCGGTGGAGGAGGACTTTTCCGGCCTGCCAGTCTGGGCGGGGCTCGACCTGTCGGAGGTTGCCGATCTGACGGCGCTGGTGCTGATCGCGCCGATCGACGGCGTGTTTCACGTGCGACCTACCTTCTGGCTGCCGGAGCACGAACTTCGGGCGAAGGCGCAGCACGACCGTGTGCCTTACGACGTGTGGGCAAAGAGCGGGGCGCTACAGACCACGCCAGGGAAGAGCGTCGAATATGAGTTTGTCGCCGAGTACCTGCGCGGGCTGTTCGACCGGCTCGACATTCGCGCGCTGGGCTTTGACCGCTGGAATTTCCGCCACCTGAAGCCTTGGCTGTTGAAGGCGGGTTTTTCCGAGGAAGAGGTCGAGGAAAAGTTCGTCGAGTTCGGGCAGGGTATGCAGTCCATGTCCCCTGCGCTGCGCGATCTCGAAAGCGATTTGCGCAACGCCAAGATCGCGCACGGCGGTCATCCGGTGCTGACCATGTGCGCCAGGAATGCGGTGGTGCAATCCGACCCGGCCGGCAATCGCAAGCTGACGAAGTTGAAGAGCCGCGGACGCATTGACGGCATGGTGGCGCTGGCAATGGCGCGCGGCGTGGCCGGCTCATACGAGGCCTCGCCGGCGCTCGATATCGCGGCAATGATCGGAGCATTCTAAAATGGCACTGACAGTCCTGCGCGGCCCGATCATCGCGGCCGGTGAATCCCTATCGGATGGAGTTGATCTACAGGGCGGGCAGTTGGTGCGTATTACCGCGCCGAAAGTCTGGGGCGGCAACAACATCAGCTTTCAGATTTCCTCTGACGGCGCCGAATACAACGATCTCTATACTGCCGACGGCAATGAGGTCGTCATCGAGTGCAAGGCCGGACGGGCCATCGTTATTAATTGGCCGACCTGGTGGAAGGCTGTGCCGTTCCTGAAAATCCGCGCCGGCTCGTCGGAAGCGCCGGAGTCACAGGAAACCGAGCGTGAGTTCGCTCTCGCGGTGTGGTCGGAGCAATCCGCCTGACCGCCTAACCCCCAGAGGGGATTTCCTTAAATGACGCTCTACAGAACGACGGTTTCGGCCGGCGAGGGGATGGATTTTGTCCTCTCGGACGGCACGCTCGACCGGCACGGCACACGCATCAACCCGCGCGGCTGGGAAATTGGCACGTACCTACCGGCGCTGTTCGGCCACGCCGGTATTCCGATCGGGCAATGGGAAAACGTCCGCGTCGACGGTGACAAGCTGCGCGGCCGCCTGGCAATGGCGGCGAAAGGTACGAGCGCGCGCATCGACGAGCTGCGTAGCCTGGTCGAGCAGGGAATACTCCGCGCCGTCTCGGTCGGCTTTGAAGTGCTCGACATTGGCAAGCCCGGTCAGAGCCAGTTCGACTACGAGCGGCAGAGCCTCGTCGAGGCTTCGCTGGTCACGATCCCGAGCAATCCAAACGCTCTCGCGCAGGCGCGGGCAATGCATCTCTCAGACGACACGCTGTCGCTGGTCTTTGGCGAGCAAGCCGAAAAGCCGGTGAAAGCAAGAAACGGCGAGCAAGCCGCGATATCTCCGACGAAAGCTAACAAAATGGACAATCTTGGAACGCAGATTGAGGCTGCACAGAATAGCCTCAACGCGGCGCGCGATATGCTCGCCACTCATCTTACCGAAAATGCCGATGACTTTGCCAAGACCGAAACTCTGACCGGCACGGTCGAGGGCCGCGAAGGTCTGCTGCAATCGCTGATGAAGGCTGAGAAGGCGCTCGGCCTGCGTGCCATCGAAGCGGTCGCTGGAGAAAAGAAACTTCCTGCCCCGGCAATTGCCAGACCGGCGCTGACCAGCAAGCGCGACCAGCGGCAGGTGGAGGGCGCTGACCTGCTGCTGCGCGCCATCGCTGTGAAGTTCCGCTCCTACGTCATGGAGAAAGACCCGATTCAGGTCATGGAGGAACGCTACGGCGACCATGAGCAGACGCAGATCGTCGTGCGTGCCGCAATCGCAGGCGCGACCACAACGACTGCCGGTTGGGCGGCCGAACTAGTTCAGCAGGCGAATGCCGACTTCCTCCGGCTGCTTGATCCGGTGTCGGTATTCCCCGGCCTGGCTGCGAAGGGAACGCAGCTTAACTTTGGTCCGAACGGCGGATCAATCAAGGTTCCGGGCCGCGCTGTCACGCCATCGATCGCCGGCTCATTCGTCGCCGAGGGCGGGGCAATCCCGGTCCGCAGGATTGGCACGACGTCCATCACATTGACGCCAACCAAGATGGGCGTGCTGTCGGTCTTTACTCGCGAGATGGCGATGTACAGCAACCCGACAATCGAGGGGTTGCTGCGCCGGGAAATCCAGCGCGATACCGCGATGACCATCGACAGTCTGCTGACCGATAACGTTGCAGCGACGGTTGGTCTGCGGCCGGCGGGACTACGCAATGGCGTGTCGGCAACGACGGCGGCGACCGGCGGTGGTTACGCAGCTATCCTGAAGGATATCCAAGCACTTGCTGCGCCGTTTGATACCGCAAATGCCGGTCGCAACCTGGTGCTGCTGATGGCACCGCGCGAGGCTCGCGCCCTCGCAATGTCGCCAGGACCGGACGGCACGCTGGGTTGGTCGACGGCCTTCATGGGCGAGTTCACCATCCTGGTCAGCACCGCGATCGCAGCCGGAATGATGATCATGGTCGACGCCGAAGACTTCGTATCGGTTAGCGGTACGCCTGAGTTCCGGGTCAGCGAGGAAACGGTGCTGCACATGGAGGATACCACGCCGCTGAATATCGCGACGGGTGCGCAGGGTTCAGGCGTGCTGGCGACTCCGGCGCAGAGCATGTTCCAGACGGCGAGCATCGCGCTTCGCATGTTGCTGGAAGTGAACTGGGCAATGCGGCGCACCGGCATGGTGCAGTGGATGACCGGTGCGAACTGGGCGCTGCCGTAGTCGCTTCGCACGTTGATGCTTGAGGCGGCGTAATTCTGCGCCGCCTTTTCTCCATTGAAAGGATCACACAATGGCTGAGACAAAGCCGATGAGCACGCACGACAAGGATGCTCCTGTCGTCGACGCGCGGCGCTTGCGCACTATAGAGCAGACGATCAACGAGCCGCTGCCGGCACCCGACCCCTCGCAGGAAGAGGCCGACGCTATCCTGCTCGGCGAATATACCGGCGAGGAGGATCCTCCGCCGCCGGAGGGTGAGACGCAGGAACAGCGCAAGAAGCGTGAGGAGGACGCACGCCATAAGCGCGAGGCGAAAGCGAAGCCCGACCAGGCTGGCTATCAGACGCGCTGATGCCTAACTGGCTGTCGCGTATTTTCAACCCCTCGGCGGTGCGTTCCTCCGTCGAGGGAGCCTATCGTCCTGGGCCGTATATGCTCAGCGACGGATGGTTGCCGGCGGGTACGCCGTGGAACTTTTTCCAGCTCGGTCAGGACGTTCGCCCCTATGGCGAAGCCTCGGCGATGGTCGAAGCTTGCATTTCCGCCTATGCGCAGACGACGGCCATGTGTCCTGGCGACCATTGGCGGGCGCTCGACAATGGCGGGCGCGAACGGGTCACGAATTCCGGCTTAAGCCGTGTCCTTAGGCGCCCGAACGATTATCAGACGATCTCGGATTTTCTGCTCAATCTGACGCGCAGGCTTTATGCGCGCGGCGAGGCTTTCGCGCTGGCGCTGCGTAACGACCGCGGCGAGATAGAGCAGTTGCATTGGATGCGCGACGGTCAAGCGCGCGTCGGCGAGGATGGCTCGGTATTCTACTCGTTGCAGGGCAACGAGGTGATCGAACGGCGCTTCGATCTGTCCGATCCGATCCCGGCGCGCGACGTGTTGCATGTGCGCCTGCACACGCCGAAGCATCCACTGAAGGGTGTCTCGCCGATCCTGGCAACAACACTTGACCTCGCAATGACCGGAGCCGCTCTGAACCAGCAGATTGCCTTTTACCTCAACGCAGCACGACCTTCGTTTCTGCTGGAGACGGATGAGAAGCTGACCGCCGAGCAGACGGAAATACTTGAGCAGCGGTGGGCCGCAAAGACGCAAGGGCAAAACGCCGGAAAAACGCCGATCCTGACCTGGGGATTGAAGGCGCGCGAGGTAACAAAGACGGCAAGCGACGGGCAGCTTGCCGAGATGCTGAAGATGAATGACGCCAATGTCGCACTGGCGTTCCGGGTGCCGCTGCCGGTGCTCGGCGTGGGCGGTACCACGTTCGCCTCGACTGAGCTGCTGATGCAGAGCTGGATCGCCTCGGGGTTAGGATTTTGCCTGAATCATGTCGAGGAAGCATTCGGCCAGTTATTCAGGCTCAAGGGCTGGCCGGATGAATACCTTGAACTGAATACGGCGGCGCTGCTTCGGTCGGCGCATCGGGAGCGCATCGAGGCTCTGGCGCGTGGTGTCATCAGCGGCATTTTCTCGCCCGACGAGGCAAGGGCGAGCGAGGATTTGCCGGCGGTGCCCGGAGGGGTTGGAGAACAACCCAGAGTGCAGCAGCAGGTAGTTCCTCTATCTTACGGTGTGAACCTGCAACCGCCTAAGCCGGCCGATCCGAATAAGCCGGCTGACCAGCCGCCGGCGGATCAACAACAGAACGGGGGCGATGGCACCGATGCACAACGGGGCGACCCCGACGCAATCTTCAAGCGCATCAGTGAATACGCTACCGTACACTGATGCGCTCGAACGGGCGCTTGGCATCATCGTTGCCCGCTCGCAAGCCGATCTGGAATTAATCAGGGAGCGGGCCGAGGCAGTCGTCGCGGCGGCTCATGCGAAAGTGGCGGAGGCCGACACTCGTATTGCGCTGATGGAGCGCAGCCTTGCCGATCGGTTGGCAGCGCTGAAGGATGGCGTCGACGGCGCGCCCGGCCCCGAGGGGCCGCCAGGAGCGATAGGCCTGGAAGGGCCGCGCGGTGACGCAGGCGTGGCCGGTGAGAGGGGCGAGGCAGGCCCGGCGGGGAAAGACGGGGCGACGGGCGAGCGCGGCCTGGAGGGGGCTCCAGGAGCTCCGGGGAAGCTGGCGCGCGTGCGTCCTTGGTCGGACGGCGTGCATTACGAGGGGCATGTGGTGACGCACGCTGGCGCTACCTGGCAGGCGCAGCGGGATACCGGGCGTGAGCCTCCGCATGACGATTGGCTGTGCCTGGCGAGCGGCGGCGCGGACGGGCGCTCGTTCGTTATTCACGGCACTTGGTCTGAGGCCGAGAGCTATCGCGAGCTGGATGTAGTGGCACTGAACGGAGCGTCATTTGCTGCTCGCTGTGACAATCCGGGGCCGTGCCCGGGTGACGGTTGGCAACTGATCGCGGCGCAAGGCAAGCGCGGCAATGCCGGTGAACGGGGCCAGTCGGGGCCTGCGGCCAAGGGGGAGCGCGGCATGCCGGGACCTGCTGTCGCGTCCATGACAGTCGATGAGGATGGCTTGCTGACACTCAACCATGCGGACGGATCAAGCGTGACCTGTGATCTTTATCCGCTGCTGGCGAAGCTGATCTAATGGCTCCCCGCATTGCCGCAACCCGCCGCCGCCGCATCGGCACTATTGGGTTTGTCGCGCCTAAAACACCGGTCAACAGCGTCGCGCCGGTCGCGTCGGGCGGGGTGACGGTTGGTTCGGTGCTGTCGGTCACGACAGGAACATGGTCGAACAGTCCGACCGGCTATACGTATCAATGGACGCGCGACGCGGTGAATATCGCTAGCGCGACAGCCAATACCTACACGCTGGTCACGGCCGATATCGGCGCGATGATAAGTTGCACTGTCACGGCGGTTAATGCCGATGGCAGCAATATAGCGTACTCCAATTCGCTCGGTCCGGTCACGGCGGTGCCAGTCGCGCCGAGCAATACACTGGCGCCGGTCGCGTCGGGCGGGCTCTCGGTTAATTCGGTGCTGTCGGTGACGAACGGCACGTGGACCGGCGTTCCCGCTCCGACTTTCACCTATCAGTGGAAACGCGGCGGCGTTGATGTCGCCGGCGCCACGGCGAGCAGTTACACGCTGGTCGTCGGCGATGTCGGCGCGATGATGAGTTGCTCGGTGACGGCAACCAACGCCACCGGCTCGGCAACGGCGGCCTCCAATTCGGTCGGGCCGGTCACTGCGGCAACCGCGCCGGTCAACAGCGTGGCCCCGGCGGTAACAGGATCAACAACGGTCGGGTCGCTGCTGTCGTGTTCGCAGGGAACATGGACCGGCTCGCCGACCGGCTACGCCTATCAGTGGAAGCAAGGCGCATCCAATATCTCGGGCGCCACCTCGAGCACTTATACGCTGGTCACGGCAGACATCGGCGCGTCGATCAGTTGCGTGGTCACGGCAACCAACGTGACCGGCTCGACCCCGGCCACGTCCAACTCGGTAGGCCCGGTGACGGCAGCGGCGTCAACCGGGACAGCCGGAGGCTCGGCGCTGCTGGTCGGTGAAAACGACGGCTTCGCGGCGGACTTTACCCACGCGATCGATGCGCAGCGTGTGGCGGTCAAGGTAGACGGAAGCGTTATCTTTGGTGTCGGCGGCGCAGCATTGATCGCCGACGAGGCAAACGGCCTCGCGGTGGACTTTACCTACCCAGTGGACGCCAACCGGGTAGCTGTGAAGGTGGACGGGATTGCGGTGTTCGGCACCGGCGGCGCGAGCCTGCTCACCGACGAGCGCCTCGGCCTTGGCGTTGACTTCACCTACTCGCGCGACGGCTCAAGAGTGGCGGTAAAAACATGACGACGACTGAATACGGCCTCGACAGTTTCTTCACCAATGGCGGGACCAGTCCGAAGCTGGTCTGGGACATCGCCGGCGCGATTGGCTGGTCACCGCATAACCAATGTTTGCAGTCACAGACGTTTGAGCAGACGACGCCGTGGAATCCGACGACCGCTGTCACGGTGACGGCCAATGCCACGGCTGCGCCGGACGGGACGACGACTGCCGATAAACTGGTGGAGGCGGCGAACACCAGCGCGCACCAGATGCTGCACGCCAACATCGGCACCGTTACCGGCGCAACCTATACGTTCAGCGTCTATGCCAAGGCTGCGGAAAGATCGTGGATTTCGCTATCGCCTGCCAACGTCGCGCCGGCCGACTGGTTTAATCTCGGCGCTGGGACGGTCGGCACCACGGCTAACGCCGGCGCGATCAGCAGCGTTGGCGGTGGCTGGTATCGTTGCAGCATTACATTCATTGCCAGCTCGACGCAGGGGCCTGTGCTGCACATCCGCACGGCGGACGGCCAGACGGGCACCTATGTCGGCGACGGGACGAGTGGCATTTACGTGTGGGGAGCACAGCTCAATCGCGGCTCCACGCCGCTCGTCTACATGCCGACCACGACAGCCGCGCGCTTTGGATTGCCGGTGGATTATCATCCGGTGACGCACGCGCCGCTCGGCCTGCTGGTCGAACCGACCGCGACCAATCTACTGCTTAACAACAATGTTCCACTTGTGACGCAGGGCGTGACCGTGACGGCGGTCGCCTACACGCTCAGCTTTTATGGGACGGGGACGATCACTCTCTCGGGCGTATCGACGGCCGGGCCACTGGTGGGGACGGGAACGAATGACCGGGTAAGTCTCACATTCACGCCGACCGCCGGAACGCTCACACTGACCGTCACCGGAACTTGCAGCCATGCGCAACTTGAGACCGGCGCTGTCCCGACATCACCTGTCCGCACCTATGCCGCGTCGGTCACTCGCGGTCCTGATAACTTTACGTTCCTGCTGAGCCAGATTCCGACACTCGTCGCGGAACACTCGATCTACTGCCGGTTCTCAGCTTCGAACGTAGCAAACGCTCGATACGCGGTGGCATTGACGGACGGCACGGTGAACGAGTTCGAGGGCTTCTCGGCACAGACCACGGCGCGGCTCGGCGTAACGGACGGCGGCACGGCGGTGGGGGCCATTACCGGGCCGACGCTGACGGCCGATGTGTTCGCCAGCGCGGCGGCGCGCATCAAGCTCAATGACTGTTCGATGTCGGTGGCTGGCGGCGCGGTCGGGACAGATACGACCGTCACTTTGCCGACTGTCACTGAGGCACGCTTTGGCGGCACCGGCAACAACGTCGCGTCGACCGGGCAATTCCGCATTCAGAAGCTGGTTATTGTCCCGCGCGCCTGGAACGATACTGAACTGCTAGGAAAGAGCGCAGCATGATTGACTTCATGTTCAGATCAACGACGCGCAAGGACTTTGAAGCGATGGCGCGAACGGCCGGCTTCGTCGGCAGCGACAACTATCCACTGCCGGGCATCGACATTGATCCGCTGATCGGCACGCCGGAATACGAGACAGGCATTCCGGTTGTCGAGGTGCCGTCGCCAGACGAGATAACCGGGCCGATCCTCAAGACCGGCTGGCACTGTAACGTGCGCGTGAGCGGCGAGCGGGAGCTGGAGGAAATTGATGGCTTGCCGCAGACCGACGCGGACGGCAACTTGCTGCCGGTCTCGCAGCGCACGCATTTCGGTATCGAGTTCAGCAATGGCGGGACGGTCGTCGTGGATGGCACGACCGAGGGCGTCCAGTATCTCAACGTGGCGCTGATCGACGAGACGACGATCGTCACGCCGCAACGGGTCTGGCAATGACCGTCAAGACGCGCGCCGAGCTCAAGGCAGAGAACGCGGCGGACTTCCCGGACAATACCACGCGGCTGATTACGCCGGCCAAGGTGCGCGGCCAGGTGGACGACATCGCCGATAGCGCAACGCTGCGCGAGGATGTTCCCACGCTGCATGTCGTCGGCACGCCCGAAAACGCCAACCTTGCCATTGGGCCTCGCACCCTTGCGGCATTGACGACGGGCGGCGTCAATCTCGCTATCGGCGCAGATGCTCTCAGGTCTCAGACAACCGGGCTGCAGAATGTCGCTGTCGGCGTTGGAGCATTGCAGTCGGCGGTCAGCGTCAACAACAACGTCGCGGTGGGAACCGGCACGCTCACCAATCACACATCCGGTGACCACAACGCCGCGTTTGGCTCGCTGGCGCTGGCCGCATGTACGACGACCGCAAATACCACGGCGATCGGTTATGAGAGCCTCTTCAAGGCGACGACAGCTTCTGCAAACACAGCAGTCGGTTCGCAGGCGCTGTTTAACGTGACGACTGGCTCCAGCAACGTCGCGCTCGGCTTTAATACCGGGCTCGCGCTCACGACCGGATCGAGCAACACCGTTCTCGGCCAGGGTGCCAACGTCAGTGCCGCCGCTGCCGTCAACCAGGTCGTCGTCGGAAACAACGTCACAAGCGTTGGAGACGCCACATGCACCATCGGCACAACCACTAACAAAGTATCCATTGCGCTGAACGGAGCGACGACGAGCTGGTCTGCAGCATCAGATGCGCGGTTGAAGGCGGACGTGGAAGACTATCCGGTCGGGCTGTCATTCATCGAGGCGCTGCGGCCGGTCAGTTTCAGTTGGCGGGCCGGAGATGGAAAGCGTCACGCGGGCTTCATCGCGCAGGATGTCAGGAGCATCATCGACAGTCATCCGGGGATGCCGGACGGCCAGCATCTTTGGAGTGAGCGGGACGACGGCACACAGGCAGTTGCGCCGGGTGAACTGATCCCGATCCTTGTCAATGCGGTTAAGCAGTTAGCGGCGGAAGTGGCGACCCTGAAGGGAAGGTTCTGATGCCGGGTGGCGGCTTCGATGCTGGCTTTGATGCTGGCTTCGATATTGCCACTGACGCGGGATGGCAGCGAATACCGACATGGTTTCTGCGGCCAGCTAACGCGCAGTTTCAGATGCGGCCGCCCAACGTTCAGACGCTTTCGAATTGGCCGGGAGAACGCATGGTTGATAGGGTGAGCGGGGCCATTTACATCGCGCCGGACGGCGACGATGCGAACAGTGGCACTGAACTTTCTCCTGTTCGCACGCTCGACCAGGCCTCGGCCCTAGTCGATCCAGGCGGCACTATCTACTACGTGGGCGGCACGCATACGCATCTCACGCAGCAGACGATCAGCAAAAACGGCACGGCGTCCCAGCGCATCACGGTCTGCCCGGTGCCGGGAGATCACGCGGTAATTGATGGTGGCGGGGGCATAAACGGAACCAGCCCGCTCGTCATGCTCGACGGCGATTACGTAACGTTTCGTGACATCGAGGTGCAGCGCTCCTCCCGCCAGGGCATCGCCATCTACACGGCGACGGGCGCGGAAGTCATCAACTGCGCTGTTCACGATTGCTGGGGAACCGGGATCATCAGCGAGGGGCCGACCGTCGGCAGCAACGCCAATACGCTGATCGAGGACTGCACCGTTTATCACAATACCAACCATAACCTCACCGGCGAGCCGGGCTATGGGCAGGGCATCAGCCTGTCGACCGGGACT
>Ga0307281_10000284_pt1 | contig 13038 bp, 9 predicted proteins | sample ER_DNA_120_FD_194486 | JGI IMG/M metagenome (GOLD analysis project Ga0307281, IMG submission 194486) | Bulk soil microbial communities from the East River watershed near Crested Butte, Colorado, United States - ER_DNA_120 | ecosystem: Environmental > Terrestrial > Soil > Floodplain | place: USA...
CCCGCAAGACTCGAGAGAATCACATGCTCCACGTACGCGTCGTATCCGGAAACGCCAAGGGCCGCACCGTTGCGCTCGAGCCGGCCAACCTGCCGCTCACCATCGGACGCGACCCCGAGAACATGATCGTTCTCGACCACACCGCCATTTCGCGTTTTCACGCCCGTATCACGTGCGAGAAGGACCAGTACTTCGTCCACGACCTGGGCAGCACCAACGGCACGTACCTGAACGGCCACCGCGTCGCGCGCGAGCGCCTGAGCCCCGGCGACGAACTGATCATCGCCAACATCGGCATCATGGTCGAAGCCACGCATTCCACCATTGCCAACTCGCGCCCCGCGATGAACGTCACGGTGTCCATCGACGCGCAGCCGGGAAAATCCTCGGTCACGCTTTCCAAGCCCGCGGAGGAGAGCGGAGGCACCGAGCTCCTGGAAGGCCTGGGCACCGATCCCAATTCCGCCCATCGCGCGCTCCAGGTTCTCTACAATGCGGACGCCGCATTCAAGAACATCGAGGACCAGCAGCTCCTGCTCGACAACCTGCTCGCTATCATCATGGAGAGCGTCCCGGCGTCGCGCGGCTTCGTGTTCCTGATCCAGCGCGACAGCGGGGCCCTGGTGCCCTACGCGCGCCGCCCCATCGGGCTGGGACAGGAGGGGGACGACGCCGAAATCGTGGTCAGCCAGACCATCATCCAGACCGCCGTGCGCCAGAAGACATCCATCATCTCGAGCGACGCGCTCGTCGACGAACGCTTCATCCACTCACGCAGCGTCGCGGCACTCGACGTGCGCAGCGCCATGTGCGCTCCCCTGGTGAGCCGCAACGGCGTGCTCGGCCTGGTCTACGTGGATTCACACAAGGCGAACTCGTTCGTGCGGCGCGACCTCGCGCTGTTCTCGGCGCTGGCGCTGAAAGTCGCCATCGCGGTGGACAACGCGCGCCTCTACGACGATCTGCGCAGCCTTTTCTACAATACGGTGGAGACACTGGTGCGCACCATCCAGGCCAAGGACCAGTACACGGCGGGTCACTCAACACGCGTCAGCCGCTATGCGCTCATGATCGCGGACAAGCTGGGCATGTCGACCAAGGAGAAGCACCAGCTCTACCTGGCCGCCATGCTGCACGACATCGGCAAGATCGGTGTCCCCGACGATCTCTTGAACCGCCCGGGCAAACTGTCCGACGCGGAGATGGAGCGCGTGCGCAGCCACGTCCAGGTGGGCGCATCGATGATCGAGATGTTGGGAGAAATGCACTCGATCGTGCCGCTGATCCGGCATCATCACGAGAACTGGGATGGATCGGGTTATCCCGAGGGTCTCAACGGCGAGCAGATTCCGCTCGTCTCACGCATCATCGCGGTCGCGGACATGTACGACGCCATGACGTCGGACCGTCCCTACCGCAAGCGCCGCACCCACCAGTTCGCGGTGGACGAGATCATCAAGGCGAGCGGCGTGCAAATCGATCCGAAAGTCGCAGAAGCATTCCTCGACGTGCTCAAGGACATCGTTCCCGCGAGCGCACCGCAGGCGGCGCCGGAGACGACTAGCGGATCTCCAGCTCGCTGAGCGCGACGTTCTTTCCCTTCCCCACCACGGTCACGCGGATCACCGGCAGGGCCTTCACGGCCGCGTCGAGCTGGAAACGCTGTTCCTCCGCGGTGCTCTCGAGATCGCAGTCCTGGATCTTCTTCGTGCCGTCGCCGATCTCGAGGCGCACGGGCCGCGAGCCACCCGCTTCACGCACGCTGAGCTGCCCCACTTGGAGGCCGAACGGATTGGGGATGTCGATGTAGGCACCGGTCGAAGGCGACTGCCACGACGTCGACGTATCGGCATCGAACGCCTTCCACAGCCCCTCGCTCTTCGATGAGGCCCCGTTGTTGGCAAACAGGCCATCGTGCTCCGCACCGCCGAACGTGAAGTCATTGTCCTGGATGAATTCCATCGTTTTGCCGCCGGCCGCGTACACGCGCATGTCCCACAGGCCGTCGCGGTTGATGTCGACCGCCGTCACCGAGTCCGGCGCGGCGTTGTCGAAGTACCAGTGCCACACCGGCCGCGGCGGCTCGCTCTCGAAACCGCGCACGTAGAGAATGCCGCCTTTGGTGGCGTCGGGCGTGCGGTACACGACCACGGCCGCGCGGCGCGCGTCCACCTGCGCCGGGAATCGCTTCGCCTGCGCGATCTGGAATCCCTTGCCCGTGATCGCGGACCCGAAGGGCGCGTTCTCTTTCGTGACGGGAGCGGGCGGGGGCGCCTGGTTGGCGATGCTCTCCGAGAGCGTCTTGCTCCTCGGGGCTTCCACCGCGGTTTTCTTCTTCGAGCAGGCGGTGAGTCCCGCCGAAATCAGAACGCACATCATCCACAGGCCGGCACGGCGCGCGTAACGCATCTTTTGTCCCTCGTTGGTGGCAAATGGACCGGAAGCAATGCGTCCCCGCGGCAACCACGTCGCGGGGACGGAGCTGATTGTCCGCGAGGAGTGCCGCGGGTGTCAAGTCCGCGCCGGGGCGGCGCACCCGCAGGATCGGGCGGGCGGTCAGTCGACGAGAGCGACGCTCTTGTAGAGCATGTTCATCACGTTACCGAGGCAATCGCTTCCGTTCGTCGTCAGGAACGTGGGATCGGAGGCATATCCCCAGAAGAAGTAGACCACGGGCGTTCCGTCGGGGTCCTTGAATCGAAAATCGGCGAGCGCCCACTGGTCGTTCGGTGAACAAATTCCCAGGAGATTACAGTTCTTGCCCGTCGATGCGTAGAGACCCACTTCCGCCGGATACGGGCTCTGGATACTGAAGGCGAGCGAGTTTGTCGGCGCGGTGCACATCGTCAAGTCCGGCCCGCCGACCGAATGGGGCGTGTTGAATATCGCGTCCGACTTGTCGTTCTCGAAGTAGCTTCTGTCGGCATCGATGCTGTTGGTTGTCGGCACGCTGGCGGCATTGGAGATGAGCGACAGGAACACCGCGCCACCCTTGCCGATCGCGATCACATTGGCATTGCTGTTCTCGATGACGGCGGCGCGGGCCGGCTGCCCCCCACCCCAGTTGGTGCGCAGTGTGCCCGTGTCGTGAGCGACAATGATGATGTCGAAAACGCTCATGTCGCGAGTGTCGAGTTGCGCCACGGGAATGGAAACGACGCCGCTCTGGCCGAAGTCGTCCGCATACAGGGCGAGCAGGTTGATGTAGGCCGTGGCGTACTCCCCGGTGGCGCTGACATAGGCGATCCGCTGCACCACCACTTCCTTGTTCGAAGTATCCGAGCCGAGCGCACTCGACACCGTGACTTTGCCGGTGGTCGCATTTCTCGGCGCTCGCGCAACGATCTCGCCCCACGCGGAGGATTCGATCGTGAGCGCCGTCGCCCCGATGGTTGCCTGCGTGCCGGGATAGTCGAGGTTCTCGCCGGTGATCTTGATGGTCTCGCCCGGGATCACCGCGTCGTCGACGGCCGTGATCTTGACGCCGTTGGAACTGCCGGTCACATAGCCGAACTTCGAAGGCGTGGCGGATCCGGTGGCATACGGGCTGGTCGGGCGTACGCGGAAATAGTGCGAACCGGGCGCCACGTGCACGTCGATCGTGGTGTCCGCCGGCGACTGCGACGACGCAATGGTCGCGAAATCCGGTGTGGCGCTTTCCTCCAGCCGGTACTTCGTGGCTGCGGGCACGGCCGGCCAGTGCAGCGTGAATGCCGCCCCGTCGGGAATGATGGGGGGAGTGAGCGTGAGGCTCGAAACGTAAAACGAATACACGTCAATGGACACAGGAGTCGTCTGGTGCGCGATCACGTCGACATCGGGATTCGACCCGTGATAGAGGAGGTTGCGACCCGAGTAAAGATCGACGCCGACCTTCTTCCCGTTCTCCGCGATGCATCCCACGGCAATGTTGATCGGATCATCGGATGTGATGGCCGCGCCCTTCGACACTTCCAGGCGAAGCGGGCTTCCGGGGCGGAACACGTTCACGACCACCGAGTCGAATTGGGACGCCGCCATGTTCCCCGCCTGGAGGGACGCGACCTTCGCCGCCGGCTCGAAACGCAGCACGATCTTTCCATCGGTGGCGGACGGGGCCTCGGGACTTTCGCACGAACCCAGGAACCCGGCGCTCACCAGGCCGGCGATCAAGAGAACGATATGGCGCTTCATTTCACCTGCACCCCGATCGCGATGGTTCCCGAAGCGGGCGCAGGCGTGTCGCCGCCGCCACCGGATCCCGCCACGCCCGCCACCACGCCCACGATGGCCGCGGCGCCGGCGTAGAACCACCATTTCTTGTAGATGGGTTTCGACGTCGGGGATGTGGAAGCCGTCGCCGGATTGAGCGGCGCCTGTGACGTGTCGGCGGCCGCGATCGCGGGGTTCTTGATCGTGAGCGATGCGTATTCGGCGCGCGCCTGCGCGTACACGTCCACGACTTCCGGTTTGAACACGGCGGCATCCGGTCCCGCGTACGCGGGGTCCGCGGATATGAGCCGCGCAAACACCCCCTTGCCCGATTCCGGCGCACCCGCCAGCACGTGCGATGCGGCGAGAAACTCGCTCGCGCGCACGGCGACCGGGCCGCTGACATCGACGCGCGCCAAAAGCGTCTGCAGCGCTTCGATCGCCTGCGGGTATTTGCCGCGGAAGTAGTATTTGTACTCGATCTGCTTGAGATCTTCCGCGGGATCTCCGGCCCACGCCGGCGCCACGAACGCGGACAACAAGAGCGCGATGCAGGCCAACGCAGTTGTTTTCTTGATTGGCTGTTTCATACCTGGACTCCTCGCTCGATCACTCGTCGCTGACGGCGGGCGTTCCGCCCACTTCGTACTCGATGACGGTTTCGCGACCCGGACGAATGGTCACTGTGAGCTCGTGCGTTTCGGTTTCCTCGCTCATCCGGCAGGTCACGCGATGCGTGCCGGCCGCGAGGGTTGCTTTCTCGAACGGCGGCTGGTGCGGGAACAACTTGCCATCCACCCACACGTCACCCACACCGCCCAGGAAATAGACCGAAAGCGATCCCGGCTCGACGGGCGCCGACGCCGCGGGCTTCGACACGGGCTCGTGCTTCGGCGAAACTTCGGGCTTCGACCCCTGATCGCGCTTCGCCGGTGCCGGCTTTTCCACTTTCGCGTCGGACATGGTGGTCACGCCGGCATCCGAGGCCGACGCAGACATCGTGGTCGTCGGTGTCGTGTTGGGCGCGGGTTTGACGGGCGCCGGCTTCGCCATCGCCGTCTGCATCGAGTCGGAATTCGTCTTGTCGTGGTGCGTGCTGTCGACGGGTCCCGCCGTGGGCATCGCCACACGTCTCTCGCCCGCGCCGCCATCGAGTGCGCCCGGCCGGGAAAGGAACCAGAACGAGCCCGCGCCCAGAAGGACCGCTGCGGCGACAATTCCCGCCGCCCAGGCGCGCCGGCCGCGTCCTCCCTCCGTCCCCGGATTACGATCCGGGTCATGGCCGCCCCTGTCCGGCGCCGGCCTGGAAACGGGAAGCACGGCGTCGATGGTCACGGTGCGCGCACCATCGCCTTTCTGCGCGCGCAGACGGTCGAGGTTGGTGAGCGCGCGCTCGTGCGACGGATTCAGAAACAGCACGCGGCGGTACTCGAGCACGGCATCGTCGAGGTGCGAGCGCCCCTTCTCCATGTAGAACGCCCCGCGCGAGAGACACTCGGTGATGGTCTTCTCCGCGAAGGCGGCGTCATAACGCTCGGGATCTTTCACGTATGCGGAGAGCTGCCGGCGGTCGCGCGCAATGTGGCTCTTCTCCATCGCTGCTTCCAGATCGGCAATCAACTCGCCCGCTTTCGTGTAACGCGCGGCCTCGTTCTTCTCCAGGCAGCGCCACACCACGCGCTCCAGATCGGGCGCGACCAGCGGATTCACCATCGTCACGCGCGCGGGGTGGTGGGTCTGGATCTTCTCGAGTACTTCTGAATACGTCTGTCCCTCGAAGGGCTTGCGCCGGCCCAGGAGCTCGTACGCCACCACGCCGAAGGAGAAGATGTCGCTGGCCGTCCCCACCGGTCGCCCGGCCGCCTGCTCGGGCGACATGTACGCCGGCGTCCCCACCACCTTGCCGTGCTGCGTGATCATCGTCATCGAATCGGATTTCCGCGCGAGGCCGAAGTCCGCAATTTTGACGCTGCCCTGGTTGGTGACGATGATATTGGCCGGCTTCACGTCGCGGTGCACGATGTCGAGCGCGTGCGCCGCTTCCAGTCCGGACGCGACCTCGAGCAGGATGCGGATCGCGACCTCGGGTGGAAGACCCGGGCGCTCCTTCATGAGCTGTTCGAGCGTGCGGCCTTCGTAGTACTCCATCACGATAAAGAACGCGCCGTCGCTCTCGCCGAAGTCGATCACATTGACGATGTTCTCGTGCTGGATGCTGGCCGCGGCCTTGGCTTCGCGCTGGAAGCGGTCGAGGTAGCTCTCGTCGGTGGCGAGGTACGGAAACAGAACCTTGATGGCGACGACCTTGTCGATCGACACCTTGCGGGCGCGATAGACCGCGGCCATCCCGCCGACCCCGATTTGCTCGAGTTCGTCGTAGCCCTCGATCGCGACCCGGATTGCCATTTGCGAGACCTTCCCGAATGTGCCATGCCGCGCGCCGGCAGAAAGGGGCACGGCGTTGAATGTAAACAACTTGCAACCTGGCTGTGGCAGCCAACCGCGTTTTGCAAGTCCCAGGCCACCGCGGAATTCCCAGTTGTCGCAACCCGCTTAGCGTTGTTATATGACGCATCCGGCCACTGCACTTTCTGCAGGGCCAATGAATGGAATGAACGGAGTGACATCATGAGAATCATGCTTCGAGGTGGGGCGGCGATGGTCGCGGTGGTCGTGGTGTGCGCGTTCGCGACCGGCGCGCGCGCCCAGGTGTTCTACTCGTATCCGGGTGCACGCCCGGTAACGGATGCGTCGCCCTCACTCGGCCTGGTGGCCGGCTTCGGCGACAACGTCCGGCGCATCGGCGGGTTCGGCAGGTTCAACCTGTCCCCGTCGGCGGACCTCGGGCTGGAGGCGATGTACAACAACGTGAAGGGCGAGGGCTCGACCGACGACACCGGCTTCGGCGGCGCCGGCATCGACGGGAAGTATCTCTTCGTTCCCGCGAGCGAAGACATGAAGGTCGACGTCGCCGCGCAGCTGGGCGCGGGCTTCCTTGCGCGCTCGGGTTTCTTCAACCTGCACGTGCCCTTCGGCGCCATCGCGAGCCACGACTTCTTGATGAACGACGGGCGTCGCATCACGCCCTACGGCGGGGTTTACTTCATCTTCGATTACACCAGCGTCGACGTGGGGCCGGGCCTCGACGGTTCGGACACCGACTTCGACGTGGAGATGCGCATCGGCGCCAGCGCGGAGATTGTCAAGCGCGGGAGCCTCTTCGCCGCGCTTCACGCCGGCAACGGCACCATGTTCTTCATCGGGTTCAACGCGGGGCTGTAGTAGCCGCGCCGCGGAGGGTCGAAAATGAAATTCGTGTGGAGTTAGAGAGAAACGCCGGTGCCCGTCCCGGGCACCAAGTGTCCCGTTGCGGGCACTAGAGACCGCGAATCGTGATCACCTGCACGGTGATGTTGTCGCGGCCACCCTGCTCGTTCGCCATCCGGACCAGTAGCTTGCACGCCTCTTCCGGAGCGTGCGTCGCCAACACCACGGACAGATCGATGTCGGAGAGATAGCCGGTCAATCCGTCCGAGCACAGGAGGAAGGTGTCGCCGACCTCGAGCGCGATGCTCTCCGGTGTCTCGGCCATGACGTCGGGTTGTGCCCCCAGCGAGCGCGTGATCACGTTGCGCTTGGGGTGGGTGCGGGCGTCCTCGTCGGAGAGGATGCCGGAGCGGACCATTTCACCCACGATGGAGTGGTCGTTCGTGACCTGGAGAATCTTGCCATGCCGTACGAGATAACAGCGCGAATCGCCCACGTGCGCGAAATACGCGCGCCCCTGGTGCAGCGCCAGCGCCGTGCACGTGGTGCCCATACCAAAGAGCGTCGAGTCGGACACCGCTTCCTGGATGATGGTCTGGTTGGCCTCGTGGAAGGCGCGCGTGAGCGCCTTCGCGCGATCGGTACCCGAGTCCGCCGTGTAGAATGCCAGAATGGTGCGAACCGCGATGCGGCTTGCAATCTCCCCGCCCCGATGGCCGCCCATGCCGTCGGCCACGACGAACACCACGCCCCGCTCCTCGACCTCGGCAGTCGTTTCCGGAACGAACTGACCATGGGCGTCCTCGTTGTTTAGACGAACGCGACCGCGGTCGCTGAGCGATGCAAAGTCGATGGCCAGCATGGGTTCTGGGCGAAAAGGCTCCCAAGAATAATGGGAACCGATGGTGCGCGTCAACGAGCACCGAGGGAGGTGCTTGCTTAAACGATGCCAGACTTCCATCAACCGGCACGCTTGGCACACTTTACGCTCATTATCGGCAATCCTTGGCCCATGGCATCGGGCTACACCAGAACGGTAACTCAGGAGGCGGTCCCATGGACCAGGCCACGGAACTCGAACCGGCGCGCATCGACGAATTACTCTCCGCCTATCGCGATCTGCAGGCGCAGTTCGACGTCGTGCGCGAACGTCTGCGCAGGGCGGAAGACAACCGGAACACGGTTCCGCGCCGCATTTATGACCGGGTCCGGGCCGACTACGACCGCGAACTCGATTCCATCCGCGCGCGCCTGACACCGCTTCGCGACGAGCTGGATCGCGTGCACGAATCGCTGGAGGCACAGTACCGCGACGCCGACTCCGCGCTGCAGACCGTGGAAGAACAGGCGGCCGAGGTGGAATTCCGCCACCGCATCGGCGAGTACCAGGCCGGCACCTATGACGAGATGCGGCGCGAACTGGATGCGCGCGCGGGTGACGCGCGCTCCCGGCAGGCCGCGTTCGAGACGACCCTCGGTGCGATCGCGTCGATGCGCAGCCCCGAGGCGACGGCCGGCTCCGAAGCCGCGGCCACCGACATCACGCCCGCCACCACTCTCGACGCCGCGCCCGACACGACTCCCGGCGCCACGTCCGACACGGATATCGACACTGCACCCAACACCATTCTCGGCGACGTCCTGGGAGGCGCGTTCGACGCGGCGTCCGACCCCGATCTCGACACCGCGCCCGACACCATTCTCGGCACCACATCGGGCACCGCGCTCGTCGCGGCTCTCGGCGATTCACCGGACATCGTGGTCGACGAGCCGCCCACGCTCGAGTCCGGGAGCGAACCCGAGCCGGCCCCCGCCAGCGCGCCAGAAGTAGCTTCGGCTGGACCGCGGCCCGTACTCAACACCAACGGCATCGCCCCCTCGGTGCGCAGGGACGGCTTCGAGAACCCGCAGCAGTGGATCAGTGAGATGGGCACCGACACGGGTCACAACGACCGTCGCGTCCGCCTGAGCCCCCCCGCCGCCCCGGCTCCCGTGAAACCGTCCCCCAAGGACGAGATCGACGCCGTCCTGGCTCCGCTGAAGGCGGAGACCACGATGCAGTCATCGCCGGCTTCGTCCGCGTCGCCTGCGTCACCGTCACCCACGATGGTGGCGTCGTCTTCGCTGCCAAGCCTGGTCTTCGTGTCCGGAGCCCACACGGGCCAGGCCATCGCGCTCTTGCCCACGACACTCACTATCGGCCGTGAGCACGACAACAACGTCGAGATCAAGGATCCCGAAGTGGCGCGTTACCACGCGCGCATCCTGCGCGATCGCGATGACTTCGTGGTGGAAGACTTGAACAGCTCGACGGGAACGTGGGTCAACGGGGAGCGCAAGCAGCGCGCCGTGCTCTCGCATGGTGACGTGATTCGCGTGGGACAGACCGAGCTGGCGCTCGACTTCGAATGGACGACGGACTCGCGCTAGATTTTTTCGACCGAACCTGCCTCCACCCATCCCGTCAGATCGCCCGGCAGATCCACCCGCACCCATCCCTGGCGGCCGTCGCGCACCGACACGATGGTCCCCTCGTGAATCTTGAACTGGATGGTCGAGTCCTGGCTGGGCCCGCTGAAGACGGCCACTTCCTCGCTCACAACCACGCCGCGCGTGTGCACGCTGCTCTCACGGACCTTCGCGTACGCCGAGCCCGCAAAGAGAATCGCGAATGCCGCCGCGGTCGCCATGCCCAGCAGCACATCGCCGGCCATGCCGAGTCCAAACAGCCTTCCGGGTGAAACCCACGACGCCATTCGGTAGAGCGACGAGACGACGCGCGCGCGCCGGAAGATCAGGCCCAGCGCCGCGAGCGTGAACAGCGCGTAGAAGATCGAGGCCACCGCCACCGACTCCTCCGCCGAGAGCCGGCGATGCCAGCCCATGAGGACGCCGCGGGCACCGCCGCGCTGGGGCAGGAGTTGCTGGTCGCGCAGCATGGAACGAACCACGGCGAGATTTGCGCGCGCGTCGTCGTTGCGCGGATCGAGCTGGAGCGCGCGTTCGTACCAGAGCACGGCGTGGCCGAGTTCCCCGGACTTGAAGTACGCGTTGCCGAGGTTGTAGTAGAGATCGACGTGAACGATGCCCGCGCCGGCGACCTCCGTGTAGCGGTCGATGGCCGCTTCGTAGTCCCCCGCTTCGTAGGCAGCGTTGCCGGCTGCAAACGACTGGGCCGAGGCCGATGCCGCGAGGGCGGGCACTTCGGCCGCGAACGCGGACGCGTACACGAGCCACGCGGCGGCGAACGTCAACGCCATCGCTGCGCGCCTCATGCGATCCCCTTCTCGATGGCCGCCAGCGTGCCACGCATGGTTTCGAGGAGCGTGCGGCCCTGGTTGGGGTCCGCGGACGCAGCCGCGTAGCGCGCCATGTCGCAGGCCGCGATCACGCGGCGCACCTCGTCGATACGCGCCACTTCGACGCCATTGGATTCGAGCCATCCCGCAATGATTTCGTTGGAGAGGCTCGCGGGCGGCACGTTGGCGCGGTCGGCAAAGTATCCAAAGATGGAAGCATGCATGGCCGCGAACCCGGCCTCGGTCTTTCCACCGCGGAGAGCGGAGTCGGCTTCAGAGAGCCGGCGCTCGGCGTCGCGGAAAGCACGGCTGGCGCGCGCGAAACCGATGTCTTCGCGCAGGCGGCGGCGACGGCGCTCCACGACCAAAGATCCGGCGAGCAGGATCACGGGCAGCGCCTGCGCGGCGAGGAACCACGAGCGCGAGTAGAACGGTGCGCGCGGCGCGGTGAGGCTCGCGGGCGGCGTGTGAATGAAACGAATGTCCCGGTTCAGCACCTGGAAGTCGTCGCCGCCGGCGTATACCACCTTGCGGCCGTTCTCGTTGGTGCCCGGATTGACGCGGAGCATGACCGGGTCCGATTGCGCCACCCGGTAGGCGCGTTTCGACGGATCGAAATACGGAATCGACACCGGCGGTACGGTGAATTGTCCTTCCACCTGCGGCACGATCACGACGTTGAACTTGCGCCGCCCCGACACCACGTAGTCCTGCTTGAACGAGTCGGTCGAATTGCCGGAGTCGTAGAACTTGAACTTGTCGATCCCGGCGAGCCTGGGCGGCGAGAGCGTGCGCATGTTGCCGGTGCCGTTGACTTCGATGGTGACGTTGACGGGCTCTCCCACCTGTGCGGCCTGCTTGTCGGCCGTCATGCTGACGGAAAGATTGCTGGCCACGGCGCCGCCGAAATCGGCGGGCTTGCCCTGTTCCGGGAGCGGGCGAACGAAGATCTTGATGGGTTTCGTCGTGAGCGAGCGCGACTGGCCGAAGCCGCCCATCATGCCGCGCGAGAAGAAGTTGTTGTTGTTGCCGCGACCGACGTCGTCCACCACGATGTCGACGCGCGCCTCTCCGATCGTGTAGGTGCCGGGCGCAGTCGGGAAGTACCCGCGCTTGATCTCCGAGATGAGATATTGCCGCCCGTGAATGGAGCTGTAGTACTTGTTCTGCGGCGGCAGATCCTCGACCCAGAAGCCCTCCGAAGACGGCGGCGAGTAGTTCGGGCTGCGCAGGAGTTCGACGCGGCCGTCGGTGTAGTAACCGAGCGTCCACGTCACCTGCTGGTTCACGTACACGGTATCGCGATCCACCGACCCGCCGACGAAGATGCTGTCGTCTTCGCCGGGCATGTCCCCGTGCGGCTTTCCGCTCCCTTTCGCCGCGGACTGCGGGTTGCCCTGCGGCACGCTCACACCCGGCGACGCCGCCACCACGGTCACCGACACCGGATTGGCGGTGTACTGCTTGTCGCCGATCTGGAAGCGGATCGGCTCGATGTTGTAAGTGCCTTCCTTCTTCGGACTCAGGATATAGGTGTACGTGATGGAGGAATGAACCTGCCCGTTCATGAAGCTGAAATTCTGCGACGTGCCCCCCTCGTACTTGTCGAACTCGTCGAGCGGGGGAAGGACCGGGCTCGCGGCGCGGCGGAACTTGCCCTCCACCTCGATCGTGAGCACGGCCTGGCCGCCGACTTCCACGGTGCCGGGCTCGATGCTCGCGCGTACGGTGACGTCGTCGTCCGCACGCGGCGCCACGGTGGGCGCGAGTGCCAGCACGCCCGCCACACCCAGCAATGCCAGGAGCCTTTTCACGGCGACAAACCTACCAGTCCTTGCCGGAACGCTTCAACTTCCGGAATTGCGCCTTGCGCCGCTCTTTTTGCAGCTGCTGCTCACGGTCTTCCAGTGCCTGCAGGATGCGCATGGCATCTTCCTTCGAGAGCTGCTTCTGCTCGTCGCCGGAGAGCGGCACCGCGGATGAATCCGGCTTCTGGTCTTTCATGGTGGAATCGGGCGATTGCGCCTTCGAGTCCTGCTGTTTCTGATCCTGCTTCTGCTGCTGCTTCTGGCCGTTGGGGTCCTGCTGGCCCGTCTTCGACGAATCGGGCTGCGATCCCTGGTTGCCCTTCTGCTGGTCCTGCTTGTTTCCCTTGTCGTTCTTCTGCTGCTGCTTCTGTTTCTGCTGCTGTTGTTTTTCGAGCACGGCCATCTCGAGATTGTGGCGCGCGTCCTTGTCGTCGGGCAGATACTGCAACGCCTGGATGTACGACTCCACCGCT
>Ga0307281_10000285_pt1 | contig 13023 bp, 12 predicted proteins | sample ER_DNA_120_FD_194486 | JGI IMG/M metagenome (GOLD analysis project Ga0307281, IMG submission 194486) | Bulk soil microbial communities from the East River watershed near Crested Butte, Colorado, United States - ER_DNA_120 | ecosystem: Environmental > Terrestrial > Soil > Floodplain | place...
GTGATCGGTCACGAATTGCGTGTCCAGCAGCTTGAACCCGCCGGCTTTGAGCCGGGCCATGAGATGCACGAGCGCAACCTTGGACGCGTCGCGTGCGCGGTGGAACATGCTCTCGCCGAAGAAGGCGCCGCCTAGTGTCACGCCGTAAAGACCGCCGACGAGAGTGTCGCCCTCGTAGACTTCCAGACTGTGGCAATGGCGGCGATCGTACAGCTTGCGATAGAGGACGCGGATGCGCGTATTGATCCAGGTGCGCGGGCGGTCGGGCTGCGGCTCCGAACAGCCCTCGAGCACGCCGTCGAAGTCGCGGTTCATGGTGACGGTGAAGCGGTCGGAGCGCACCGTGCGGACGAGCCGCGACGGCATGTGAAAACGATCGAGCGGAATGATGCCGCGCATCTCCGGCTCGATCCAATAGAGCGCCGGGTCGTCGGCGCTGTCCGCCATGGGAAAGATGCCGCAAGCATAGGCCTTGAGCAGCACTTCCGGCGTGATCTCGATGAAGGCGGTTTCGCGGTTGGCCATCTGGGCGCTTTGGGGTCCGGCGAGACGGATGATTCAGAAAGATAAGGTGTGCTAGCGTGCCATGCGAGAGGTTCGCATGCCAACCGGATTTGCCGCGCATTGGTGCCGCCGCGCGATCGTTTCGATCGCGGCGTGGCTCGTGGTGCTGCAGGCGTTTTTTGCCGGCGTCGCGATCGCCCAGACGGGAGCGACACCCAGCTTCGATCCGGTCGCGGCCGCTGCCATCTGCCACGGCTCGGGCGGGGCTGGTTCCGACGATACCACCGCGCCGGAGACCGGCAAGGTCAGGCACCTGTGCTGCGCCTATTGCATGTCGGCGGCGCCCGCGGTGTCGCCGCCCGCCGTGCCGAATGTCCTGCAGCCCCGGCCAATTTCGCGGTTGGTCGCGTATTCAGCGTTCACCTTGGTCCTCGCGCATCAGGCGGTGCGCGCGGGCCGGTCGCAGGCACCTCCAGCGCTGACATGAACGCCTAGCCGCGCGGGCGAATGCTTCGCCCGCCGTTCATGTCTTTTGACTCTGGAGATCCAAGATGTTTCGCGAGCTTTTTCTCGGCGCCGTCGGCGTCGTTGCCGCCGTCTGTGCTGCCTCCGCCCATGTCACCCTCGAAACCAAGGAAGCGACGGTCGGCGCACCCTACAAGGCAGTGCTGCGCGTCCCGCATGGCTGCGAGGGCGCGGCCACGATCGCGCTGCGCGTGCGCGTTCCCGACGGAATGATTGCGGTCAAGCCGATGCCGAAGCCGGGCTGGAAGATCGAGACCGTCAGCGGCAAGTACCCTCAGGCCTACAGTCATTTTCGCAACGCGAAGCTCACCGAGGGTGTGACCGAGATCAGCTTCACCGGCGGCAACCTGCCCGACGCCTTTTACGACGAGTTCGTGTTCACCGGCTTTCTGGCCGGCGACCTTGAAGCTGGCAAGCTGCTGTATTTCCCGGTCGTGCAGGAATGCGAAAAGGGCATCCATCGCTGGATCGAGATTCCCGCCGCCGGCAAACCAGCGAGCGAATATCCCGAGCCGGCACCGGCTTTGAAGCTGCTGCCGAAAATGTAGTCGGCGGGCATGACGAGGCGCGGCAGGGCCGTTGTCGCCTGCTTCATCGTGTTGTTGATCGCGCTGGCATTAGCCAGCGAGGCGTACGCGCATGCCTCGCTGGTGAATGCGTCGCCTGCGGATGGAGCGGTGGTGCCGGTCGCGCCGGCAGTGCTGAGCTTGACGTTCAATGAGCCGGTCTCCCCGCTGGTGATCCGTCTCATCGGACCGGATGGAGCATCGATCGAGCCGGGCGCCGTCGTCGCTGAAAACAACGCGGTCACGGTCACCGCGGCGGCGCCCCTGCAACGCGGCACGCACGTGCTGAGCTGGCGCGTGATCTCGTCCGATGGACATCCGGTCGGCGGCTCGCTGCTGTTCTCGATCGGCGCACCGAGCGCGCAGCCCGCGGCGGAAGCTGATCGTGGCGCCGAACGCGGCGTGCTCCCTGCCGTGTGGGCGGCCAAGGTCGTGCTCTATGCCGCGCTGTTCGTGGGTATAGGCGGCGCTTTCTTCTCTGTCTGGATCGCCGATCCGGTTTCGCGGCGGCGGTCGCAGCCGTGGCTGCTCATGCTTCTCGCCGCCGGGCTGGTGGCAGCTCCCGCGTCGGTCGCCCTCCAGGGCGTCGATGCGCTCGAACTCCCGCTCTCCGGCTTGGCGCGTAAGGTGAGCTGGCAAACAGGCCTCGAGACATCTTATGGCCCGACCGCGATCACAGCCGCGTTCGCGCTGTTCGCCGGCTTCTTCGCGTGCGTCGCGGAGTCCGCGCGCATCGCCCGAGGCTTGGCGTTCCTCGGCCTCTTCGGCGTGGGGCTCGCGCTTTCGCTCAGCGGGCACGCCAGCACGGCCGTGCCGCAGTTTGTCAGCCGACCGGCCCTATTCCTGCACGCGGTATGCGTGGCGTTCTGGATCGGGGCATTGTTGCCGCTCGCTCTGGGCGTGCGTGATGCCGGCATACGTGCCACGCCTTCCGGCGGCGGCGAACTCAGGCGCTTCTCCAACACGATCGTCCCGGTGATCGCACTGCTGCTGCTCACCGGCCTATGGCTTGCCTTCGTTCAGCTCGATCGCATCGATGCCCTTTGGACGACGGGCTATGGCCGGGTGCTCGCATGCAAGCTTGCCGCGGTCGTCGCATTGTTCGCGCTCGCTGCCGCCAACCGTTACTGGCTGGTGCCGAAGCTCGAAACCGCAGGTCGCGCGGCCGCGCGGCCGCTCGCGATCTCGATTGCGTTCGAGCTTGTCATCGCATTGGTGATCCTGGGACTGGTGGCGTTGTGGCGTTTTACGCCGCCGCCGCGCGCGCTCGTCGTCGATGCGCCGGTCTCTGTACACGTGCACGGCGAGAAAGCCATGGCTCAGATCGAGATCGAGCGGGCCAAGGAGCAAAGCCCGCATGCCAGCGTGCTGGTGCTCGATGGCGCGTTCCAGCCGCTCGCCGCCAAGGAAGTCACGCTCGTGCTCGCCAACCCCGCCGCCGGGATCGAGCCCATCCGCATGAACGCGACGCCTGCGGGCGCAAGCAGGGGCGCAAATGCCACGAGTGCCGCCACGAGTACTTGGCGGATCGACGATCTGCGCGTTCCGGTCGCCGGGCGCTGGAACCTGCGGGTCGAAATCCTGGTCAGCGATTTCGAGAGGCGGATCATCGAGGACACCGTCACGCTGCCACGCGTGCCGTAGTCAGAGCGCATTAGCGCGTTCGTAACGTTAATTCTTCCGTAACACCTGCGGCAGGATTAACCCGACTTTAGCCACGATCTGAGCGAATTTTCGCGACACTCAAACCATCGGCACACCGCTGCGTTACACTCGCAAAGGGGACGCGTCATCATAGCGCGCACGAGCGGCGAGGGGTGTCATGGGCAACGTAGTCGAGATCCGAAGGCGGACCAGAGTGCTGCTGGTCGAGGACGAGCCGTTGATCAGCGAGCTCGCGGTGGAGGCGTTGGAGGAGCAGGGGTTCGTGGTGGAAGTGGTGTCGAATGCGTTCGATGCGTTGCGCCGACTGGCGAGCGGACGCACGATCGACATCCTGTTCACCGACATCAATCTGGCTGGCGGCGTCGACGGCGCCACGCTGGCGCGGCGGGCGCGCCAATTGCTTCCCGATCTGCCGGTGATCTACACGTCCGGGCGCTGCACCATGGATCGGCTGGAACGGGTCGAGGGCGCGATGTTCGTGCCCAAGCCGTATGATGCGTTCAGTATCGGCCGCCTGCTGAATCAATTGATCGCAGCCAAGCCCGCGCGGGTCCAAACGTTTGCATGAGCGATTTTGCCGGGTCGGCAACGGCGATTTCGCCGTTGCCGCTCAGCACTTGGCGGCCGGCCTGGGCTGAACCGAAGGTCTGCGGCCTTGCGATAGTGCGCCGCGCAAGCGGTCACTCGTCCATTCCGCCGCGCGCGAGGAATTCCTCGAGCCAGCGGATGTGATAGTCGCCGTCGATGATGTCCTTTTCGCGCACGAGCGCACGGAACAAGGGCAACGTGGTCTCGATGCCGTCGATCACGAATTCGTCCAGCGCACGCTTGAGCCGCATCAGACATTCACCGCGCGTCTTGCCGTGAACGATGAGCTTGCCGACGAGAGAGTCGTAATACGGAGGGATCGTGTAGCCGTGATAGACGGCGGAATCGACACGCACGCCCAATCCCCCCGGCGGATGATAATGCACGATCTTGCCGGGCGAAGGACGGAAGGAGACCGGGTTTTCCGCGTTGATGCGGCATTCGATGGCGTGCCCGTGAAACTTGATGTCCTGCTGTGTCAGCTCCAGCGCATTGCCGGCGGCGACACGGATCTGCTCGATCACGAGGTCGATGTCGGTGATCATCTCGGTGACGGGATGCTCGACCTGAATGCGGGTATTCATCTCGATGAAGTTGAACTTGCCGTCCTCGTAGAGAAACTCGACGGTGCCGACGCCGAGATACTGGAACTCACGCATCGCCTTCGCCACCGTTTCGCCGATGGCGCTGCGAGCGGCTTCGTTGAGCGCGGGGCAGGGGCCTTCCTCCCACACTTTCTGGTAGCGGCGCTGCAGCGAGCAGTCGCGTTCGCCGAGATGAATGGCGTGACCGCGACCGTCGCCGAGCACCTGGATTTCGATGTGGCGGGGACGCGCGAGATGCTTCTCCAGATAGATAGAGTCGTCGTTGAAGGCAGCCTTGGACTCGGCGCGCGCGGTCGCGATTGCCACGGCGAGGTCTTCCGGCACATGCGCAACCTTCATGCCGCGTCCGCCGCCACCGGCCGCGGCCTTCACCAGGATCGGAAAGCCGATCGCATGCGCGATCGATATCGCTTCCTGGTCGGAGGAGATAGCGCCGTCCGATCCCGGCACCACCGGAATGCCGAGGCGCTTGGCGGTGCGCTTGGCCTCGATCTTGTCGCCCATCAGGCGGATATGCTCGGGCTTGGGGCCGATGAAATGGACGTCGTGCTCCGCCAGGATTTCGGCAAAGCGCGCGTTCTCCGAGAGAAAGCCGTAGCCAGGGTGCACTGCGTCGGCGCCGGTGATCTCGCAGGCGGCGAGCAGCGCCGGAATGTTGAGATAGCTGTCGCGCGCGGCGGGCGGGCCGATGCAGACGCTTTCGTCGGCGAGCCGCACATGCATGGCGTCCTCGTCCGCGGTCGAATGCACGGCGACCGACGGGATGCCCAGCTCCTTGCACGCGCGCAGGACACGCAGCGCGACTTCACCGCGGTTCGCGATCAGGATCTTGTCGAACATTTCGGCCGGCCAACCTCACCGCTCGGCCTCGGGATGAGGGCGGAGCAAATCACTCGATGATCATCAACGGTTCGCCGAACTCGACGGGCTGGCCGTCTTCGATCAGAACCTGGATCACTGTTCCGCTGCGCGGGGAGGGGATCTGGTTCATGGTCTTCATGGCCTCGACGATAAGGAGCGTGTCGCCCGTCTCCACCCGGCTCCCGACCTCGACGAAGGGCCGCGCCCCCGGCTCGGCCCCGACATAGGCGGTACCGACCATCGGTGACGTCACCACGCCCGGATGCTTGGCGGGATCGAGCGGCGCGGCGACGGGAACGGGCAGGGGGCCGTCCACCGGAGCACGCAGCGGCGCGGCGACGACCGCCTGCGCCTGGCGGGCAACCCGCACGCGCTGGCCATCGCGTTCGAATTCGATCTCGGTCAGCCCGGTCTCATCCAGAAGCTGCGCCAGCTCGCGTATGAGCGCGTGATCGACCACGGGATTGTCCTTGGGGGTGTCCTTGCTCTTGCGCTCGCCGGCCATGCCTTCAGCCCTTTTGCCGCGCGTCGATCATCGCGGCCAGCCCCTCGATTGCAAGCGCATAGCCTTCGATCCCGAAGCCGCACAGGCTGGCCTTGGCCACCGGCGCGATGTGGGAGTGATGACGAAAACTCTCGCGCGCGAAGATGTTGCTGATATGGACCTCGATCACCGGCACCTCGATCGCCGCAATGGCGTCGTGGATCGCCACCGAGGTATGGGTATAGGCGCCGGCGTTGATGACGATTCCCGCCGCTTTCTTGGCGCCGGCCTCATGGATCGAATCCACGATCTCGCCCTCGTGGTTGGACTGGCGAAATTCGATCGCGAGCTTGCGCCGGCCCGCGGCCTCGCGACAAAGCGTTTCGACATCGCCGAGCGTCGCGTGGCCATAGGTCTTGGGCTCGCGCGTGCCGAGGAGATTCAGATTGGGGCCGTTGAGGACGTAAACGGTTGTCGCCATGGGCGGTCCGGCGCCGTGACCAGGAAGGGTCCCGCTTTATAGGGACCTCGCGCGCAAAGGGGAAGCCAAGCCCGCGCAATGAGATAGCGCCGGAATGCCGGGGTTGACCGGCGTCGCCTTCCGCCTGCGCGCGCCGGCGCCTCATTCAGCCGGCATCACAGGGCCGACCAGGACCTGCCGTCGGCGGGCGGCGCACCAGGCCGTCAGCGCGTCGCAGTCAGCACGTTGCCTTGCCGCAGCGCGCCGAGTTGATCTTTTCCTTGAGCGTATTGGCGCCGACGGCGCCGATGACGACGTCGGTGCCCACCACGTAGCTTGGCGTGCCGTTGAGACCGAGCGCCTCGGCAAGCTTGAAGCTCTCCTCGATCGTGGCCTTCACCTCGTCGCCCGCCATGTCCTTCTCGATCTTGGCTACGTCGAGGCCGATTTCCTTGGCGACGGCGAGGGCGCGCGTCTTGTCTGCCTGTCCGCGGCCGCTGAGCAGCTTCTGATGGAATTCGAGATATTTCTTGCCGGTCTTGTCCTGCATGCGCACGGCCGCCGCGACCTGCGCCGCCTGCACTGAACCTTCACCCAATACCGGGAACTCCTTGAGCACGAATTTGAGCTTCCCGTCGTTCTTCATCAGCTCGAGCATGTCGCCCATGGCACGCTTGCAGTAGCTGCAATTGTAGTCGAAGAACTCGACCACGGTGACATCGCCTTGCGGATTGCCCAGCGTCACCTGGCGGGGTGAGGCGAAAATCGCGGCGCTGTTTTCCTTGACCGTGGCTCGATGCTTCTCCGCCTCCGCCGTCGCCTGCTTTTTCTCGAGCTCGTTCATTACGTCCTGCATCAGCTCGGGATGCGTCAGCAGATATTCCTTGATGATCTTCTCTATCTCGCCGCGCTGATCCGCGCTGAAGGTTTGCGCGGGAGCCGCGGCCGGCAGGGCCAGAACGACCGCGAACAGCGCGGCAGCGAGTGGGCGCGAAACAAGGCTCATGGTCGTTCGTCCTTTTCTGATCAATTGCGCCAGGCGTTCTGCGGCGGCTTGTAGCTGGCCAGGTCGTCGGCCTTCACCCAGCCGGGTGAGCCGACCGGAAAGCGTGTCTTGGCGCGGGTGGCGATTTCGCGCGCAGTCTTGACGTCGCCTCGAACGAAGGCCGCCTGCGCGGAGGCGAGGTCGGCGCGCGCCAAGTCGTTCTTCTGGCCGTAGGCCATTGCCAACTGGCTGTAGCCTTCGGGCGATTCCGGTTCGCGGTTTACAGCGGCCTGCAGGATCGACACCGCTTCGTCGAGGCGCCCGCGATCGCGCGTCGCGACCAGCGCCTGTCCCAGCATGATCTGGATCAGCGCGGGATTGGGAGCGATCTGGGCGGCGTGCCGCAGGGGCGCCACCGCCTCGGCCGGCCGTCCGGCTTCCAGCAAGGCCTGGCCCTTGAGCTCATAGAAATATGGATTTTGTGGTTGCGCCTGGATGAGCGCGTCGATCTGCGCGAGAGCGCCGCGCGCCTCGGAGAAGCGATAGGACGCGATGGCGCGCGCGTAGCGCGCAGGAAGCGAGGTGTCGCTCGGCGGATAGCGGCGCGCGACCTGGTCCGCCCGCTCGAGAAACCCGTAGAGCTTGGCGCGCACCAAGTCATGGCGCAGCTGCAGCGCCGGCGGATCCTTGTGGTCCCAGTACGGGCTTGCCTTCGCCATCCCCTCGAGCGCCGCCACGCGCTCACTCGGCATCGGGTGCGACTGCATGTAAGGATTTATGTAACGCGTCTGATAGAGGAGCTGGTCGGCGAGCCGCTTGAACGTCTCGTGCATGCCCTTGGCGGACTGGCCGGTGGCGGTCAGAAACTTGACGGCGGCCCGATCGGCCTGGTCCTCCTGGGCGCGCATGTAGCTGAACATCGAGTTCTGGATCGCCGAGGTCGGGCCGGCGATGGCGGCGGCGCCAGCTTGGCCCATGCCCGAGGAGCCGCTGCGACCGGCGGCGACCATGGCGCCCACGCCCAGGATCATCGCGATGATCGACGACGTGGTCGCAGCCGCCAACGCTTCACGCAGGCGCGCCAAATGGCCGCCGGCAATGTGCCCGGTCTCGTGCGCGAGCACGCCGATGATCTGATTCGGCGTTTCCGAGTCCATCAGCGCGCCGCCGTTGACGAAGATGCGGCGGCCGTCGGCGACGAAAGCGTTGAACGAGCGGTCGTTGATGATGACGACCTGAACATTCTGCTGGGCGAGGCCCGCGCTGCGCAGGATCGGCTGCGTGTATTCCCGCAGTAATTGTTCCGTCTCGGCGTCGCGGATGACCGGTGGCCCTTTGCCCTGCGCCTGCGCGGGAACGCTGGCGCAAACGAGCGCGGTCGTGGTTACCATGGCCACAAGGCGCGCCGCTGGCGTCGTTCGGCGCGCCCTGATACGTCTCTGAGTTCCGATCATGTCCGCTTGGCTTCGCACCATTTTCCCGCGCAACCTAGTGGTGCGCCCGAGGACGGTCAACGCGGTACGATCACGTCTGATTGCGGGGCCTCTGTGACCGATTTGCCCGCAGAAATGCGGCGACAGCGGGGCGGAGTCTGCGCGTGACATCAAGGGCCTGAACACGATGTTGGATGCGGCAAGACGGGTGATGACGCCATCGGCGCGCAGCGATGTTCCCGCATTCATGGTGATGGACGTGATGGCGGCCGCGGCCCGCATCGAGGCGGCGGGCGGTCGCGTCATCCACATGGAAGTCGGACAGCCGGCCGCACCGGCGCCCGCAACCGCCATCGCGGCGGCGCGGGCGGCGCTCGCGTCCGGGCGGCTCGGCTATACCGAGACGATGGGCATCCCGACATTGCGCGCGCGCATCGCGCGGCACTATCGGGACGCCTACGGCATCGCGATCGATCCGGCGCGCGTCGTCGTGACCACCGGCTCGTCGGCGGGTTTCATCCTGGCGTTCCTCGCGCTGTTCGAACCCGGCGACCGCGTGGCGATCGCGCTACCCGGCTACCCACCTTATCGCCACATCCTCACGGCGCTGGGCTGCGAGCCGGTGGTGATCGAGACGACGCAGGCGACGCGCTGGGCGATCACCCCCGACATGCTGCTGGCGGCGCATCGTAAGGCTCCGCTCAAGGGCGTGCTGATCGCAAGCCCGGCCAACCCGACCGGCACCATGATGACGGGCCAGGCGTTGCGCGATCTCATCGCCGCCGCCAACGGTGCCGGGATCAGGTTCATATCCGACGAGATCTATCACGGCCTCGATTATGCGTTCCCGGCCGAGACCGCCGCGCGGGTGTCCGACGACGTCGTGATCATCAACTCGTTCTCCAAATATTTCTGCATGACCGGTTGGCGCATCGGCTGGATGGTGTTGCCGGAGCCGCTGGTGCGGACGGTCGATCGCCTGCAAGGCAATCTCGCCATTTCAGTGCCGACGCTGTCCCAGATCGCCGCCGAGGCGGCGTTCGACGGCCGCGCCGAGATGGAAACGGTGAAGCACGGCTACGAGGAGAACCGTCGCATCCTGCTCGACGGCTTGCCGAAGGCGGGGTTCGAGCAAATTCTCCCTGTCGACGGCGCATTCTACCTTTATGCCGACGTGGCGCGCTTCTGCGACGACAGCTTCGCGTTCGCCCAGCGCATGCTGGAAGAGACGCACGTGGCGGCCACGCCCGGCGTCGATTTCGATCCGCTGCAGGGCCGACATTTCATCCGCCTGTGCTACGCGGGAGCGGCAGCGGAGATGCGTGAGGCCGTGGAGCGGATCGGAACGTGGCTCAAGGCTTGACCGACGAGCCCGGGGGAGATCATGAGCGAAGTTCTTGCCTCACGGCCCCGGCCGGTTCCGCTCGCGCTTCCGCCGCTGCTGAGCTTCGCCGCCGGTTTCATCGACAGCTTCACGGTTCTGGCCCTGTTCGGGATGTTCGTGGCGCAGGTCACGGGCAGCTTCGTGCTGGCGGCGGCGGCGTTTGTCACCAAGGAGCAAGGCGCCGTGACCAAGGTGCTGGCGATCCCGGTCTTCCTGATGGCGGCAGTCGTGACGACTTCGCTCGCGATTATGGTCGAGCGCCGCGGCCGTGCGGCGGTCGCCTGGGCGTTGGGACTGGAATGCGTGGTGCTGACCGGCTTCCTGTTCGTGGTGTTCGTCGGCGCGCCGCTTTCCGATCCCAACGCGGTTGCCGTGGTGATCGCGAGCCTGCTCGGCCTTTTCGCCATGGGCATGCAGAGCGCGACCGTGCGGTTGCTGATGAAGAACGTCGCATCGACCAACGTGATGACCACGAACACGACGCAAATCGCCATCGACGCGACCGAACTTGGTTTCGCGTGGCACGCCCGCCGCCGCGCTCCGGCCGATGCCGCCGCCGCTGCCGCCTACGACGCGGCCTGCATGCGTCTCGCGGGCCTGTTTCCGGTCATGCTCGCGTTTCTGCTCGGGACCGCAGCCGGCACCATCGCCTATGTCAGCGTCGGAAGTTGGGGCCTGCTGGTACCGGTTGCGCTCATGTACGGCGCATTCGTCTGGGCGAGCACGGGACGTGGCGCCGACTAGCGCATCGCCGCCGCGATATTGCCGCCATCGACCGTGGTCACGTCGCCCGTGGTTTTCAATTCCAGCGCCTGATGCAGGAATGCCTGCGCCACGTCGTCGGCGGTGACCTCGCGGCCGAGCAGGTTGCCGCGCAGATAGTCGGTCTCGCTGACGCCGCGCGCCTTCGCGCGCTCGGCGATGAAACCGTCGGTCAGCAGTCCGGAGCGGATGCGATCTGCATTGACCGCGTTGGCGCGAATGCCGTCGGCGCCGTAGTCCACCGCGTATTGCCGTACCAAGAACAGCGTCGCCGCCTTGGGCAGGCCGTACGGCCCGAAATTCGGTCCCGGATTCACGGCCTGCTTCGACACGTTGAACAGCAGACAGCCACCGATGCCCTGCGCGAGCATGATCTTCACCGCCGCCTGCGCCACCCGCTGGTGGCCGTAGAAGTTCAGCTCAAAGCTCTCTCGCAGAACCGACTCGGGGACCTCGCCGATCCGGCCTTGCCAGGCCGCGCCCGCGTTCGACACCACGATATCGACGCCACCGAATGCCTCCACCACCCGCTCGAACGCCGCGGACACGGAGTTGGCGTCGGTGACATCGCACTTCACCGCCAGTGCCGCGCCGCCGAGCTCTTTTGCTCTCGCCGCCGCCGCGCCTTCGTCGAGATCGAGCAAAGCGACCTCAGCTCCCGCCCTCGCGAATGCCTTGGCGGTGGCCGCGCCGATGGTGCCGCCGGCGCCGGTGATGACCGCGATCTGGCCGGCGAGTGGCTTTTCCACCGCGGCGCTGAGCTTCGCCTGTTCGAGCGACCAATATTCCATGTCGAACATCTCGGCTTCCGAGATCGACTCGAAGCGGCCGATCGCCTCGGCGTCCGCGATCACGTCAATCGCGCATTGCGCCAAGTCGGCTGCGATCCGTGCGTCCTTCTTCGATCGCCCGAGGCCGAACAGCCCGAGGCCGGGGACGAGCGCGACGCGCGGCAGCGGATCGAGCGCCTTCTTGGTGCCGCCAGCGCGCGCATTCTGGCGCGCGAAATAGCTCTCGTAGTGCTCGATGAACGCCTTCACCGCCGCGTGCGCGGCGCGCTTGAAGTCATCCATCTTGCCGTTCTCGGGCGCGGCGACCACCAGCGGCCAGTTCTTGGTACGGATGGTGTGATCGGGCGTGACGACGCCCGCCTGGCTGTAGCGGGCGAGGTCGGCGCCGCCGACAAAATTCATGATCCCGGGACCGGTGCGGAAGTCGAGGATCAGGCGCCGCCACGCACCCTCGTTGTTCGCGTCCTTGCGGCTGCACGCGCCGCGCAGGAGCGGCGCAACCGCGCCGACCGGCGCCACCGCCTGCGGCAATTGCGCTGTCACGAACACAGGCTTGCGATTGCGCGCCAGCCGCTCCTCGGCGAGGGTGACGAGGGCGATCATGCGCTCGTAGGCGTCGCGCGCGCTGTCCCCGAACGTGAAGATCCCGTGCTTATGCAGAATCAGCCCCTCGACGTCGGGCTTGGCGTCGAAGACATCGGCCGCCATCTTCGCCAGCGCGAAGCCCGGCATCACGTAGGGAACGACGCTCATCCGTCCGTCATAGAGTTCGGCGCAGATGGCTTCGCCATCCGGCTGGTCGACCAGGCTCAGGATGGCGTTGGCATGCGTGTGATCGATAAATCTGTGCGGCAGGAACGCGTGCAGCAAGGTTTCGACCGACGGGTTCGGCGCCGCCGGCTCGAGCAGGTTTTCGCGTTGAACGCGCACCATGTCCTCGTCGCTGAGTTCGGCGCGGGCGCGAAGCTTGCGCAAGCGCTCGAGGCGCACGGCCGGCAGTCCCGCCGGCTCGATCACCGCCATGTCGGCGCCTGAGCCCTTGACGCAAAGCACCGCGACCTCCTCGCCAAGAAGATCGCGCATCGTCGTCTTGACCGAGGTGTTGCCGCCGCCGTGCAGCACGAGCCGGGGATCGCGCCCGAGCAGGCGGGTGGTGTAGACGCGTGCCGCAAGGTCGCGGCCGACGCCTTGCGCCGCATAGCGGTCGATCGCCGCCTGCGCCTCGCTGTCCACCCAGCCGCTTTTCATCGCGGGTCTCTGTCACGCAACAGGGTGGCGCGCCGACCGGCGCGCGCCAGCGGTGGGGCGACGGCAGGTCCAGACAAGGACTCGTCAGCTCCTGCCGAGCACACGCTTGCTCCACCAGCCAGAACGGCGCGGGCTCTCGCTCTCCGCCGTGCTCGACACCAC
>Ga0307281_10000286_pt1 | contig 13018 bp, 9 predicted proteins | sample ER_DNA_120_FD_194486 | JGI IMG/M metagenome (GOLD analysis project Ga0307281, IMG submission 194486) | Bulk soil microbial communities from the East River watershed near Crested Butte, Colorado, United States - ER_DNA_120 | ecosystem: Environmental > Terrestrial > Soil > Floodplain | place: USA...
ATGCCGGCGTTATCGAAGCTGTAAGTTCGCAGCGCCTGGTAGTAGGGATAGTTGCTGGACGGGACGGATGGGAGGCGCTGTGGGCCATCCCCCGCGACCGTCGCATCCATCGGGCCGGGCTTTTCCGAATGCGCGGCGAAAGCGAGTCGGGACGCAAGGCAAAGCAGTAAACCTAAGCGGAGAACGTGGCGCATGGGCGGCCTCCAGGGGCGATCGGATGGGTGACTGATGCTATGCATTATGACGCAATAAACAGCACCGTGTCACAGTGAAACTGGTGTCCCGCCGGGCCGGCTGCGCTATAATAGGTGAGCCGCAGAGACAGGACTCCCATGCGTGAGTTCACCGACGGGTCGACCGCTATCGTGCGGGGTGCCCTCGATGCCGGCTGCACCTTCTTCGCCGGGTATCCCATCACCCCGGCGTCCCCGATCCTGATGCAGATGATGCGCGAGCTGCCCAAGGTGGGCGGCGTCGCCGTGCAGGGAGAGGACGAGATTGCCTCCATCGGCATGTGCATCGGCGCGACACTCGCCGGCGCGCGCGCCATGACCGCCACCAGCGGTCCCGGTCTCTCCCTCTATAGTGAGAACATCGGCCTCGCCATCATCGGCGAAGTGCCGCTCGTGATCGTCGATGTCCAGCGCCTCGGCCCCGCCACCGGAGGCGCAACGACGGTCGGCCAGGGTGACGTGCAGTTTGCGCGCTGGGGCACGGCGGGCGGTTACCCGATCGTCGCACTCGCCCCGTCCTCGGTGGCCGAATGTTACTCGCTCACCCGGCGCGCGTTCGACCTCGCGGAGCGCTTCCGCTGCCCGGTCTTCATTCTGTCCGACAAGGAACTCAATATGACGACCACCACGGTTGACGTCGCGGCGTACGAGGCGCCGGCCGTCCGCACGCGCACGCAGCTCCCGGCGCACCAGAAGCCGTACCGGTATCTCCCGGCCGGCGAAGTACCGCCGCTCGCGCAGTATGGCGGCGGTGAGACTGTTCGCTTCACCGGCTCCACCCACGACGAGCGCGCCATCATCACCAAGGCTCCGGCCAAGGTGGCGCAGCTCAACGAACACCTGCGCGCCAAGATCGAAGCGCACGTCGACGAGATCGAGATGGTGGTGCACGACGCTCAGCCTGGCGCGCGGACGCTGTGGGTGAGCTACGGTGTCACGGCGGGTGCGATGCGCGCGGCGGCGGCCGAGGTGCGGAGCACCGGTGCCAAAGTCTCGACACTCACGGTGCAGAGTCTCTGGCCGGTGCCCGAGCGCGCCATCCACACCGCGCTGGCAAACGGCATCACGCGGGTGGTGGTGGCCGAGCTCAATCATGGCCAGTATCGCCGTGAGATCGAGCGCGTTGCGGCGGGCACGGTGGAGGTGGCGGGCATTCACCGCGTTGACGGTGAATTGATCACACCCGGGCAATTCATCGAGACCCTGCAGACAGCGGACGTGGCGCGATGAGCGATCCCACCACCATCAGCACGCTCGCGCATTATCGGAACGAAACGCCGTATCCCTTCTGTCCGGGCTGCGGCCACCACGCCATTCTCGACCAGCTGGGCGCTGCGCTGTCGTGCTTGCAGATCGATCCGGCGAAGGTCGTGCTCGTGAGCGACATCGGGTGTGCGGGGCTTTCCGACCAGTACTTCTCGACCAGCGCGTTCCATGGACTGCACGGGCGCAGCCTCACCTACGCCACCGGAATCAAGCTGGCGCGGCCCGATTTGAAAGTCATCGTCATCATGGGCGACGGCGGCACCGGCATCGGCGGCGCGCATCTCTTGAACGCCGCGCGTCGCAACATTGGGCTCACCGTGCTCGTGTTCAACAACTTCAATTTCGGAATGACGGGCGGACAACATTCGACCACAACGCCGACGGGAGCGATCACCAGTACCACGCCGGGTGGAAATCTCGAGCGCCCGCTGGACATCTGCGCCACGGTGGCGGCCAACGGCGCAGGCTACGTGTGGCGCGGCACCAGCTTCGACCACGATCTCTCCGAGCGCATCGCGGAGGCCGTCCGCGCGGAGTGCTTTGCGCTCCTCGACATCTGGGAGCTGTGCACCGCGTATTACGTGCCGAAGAACAAGGCGTCGAAGAAAACGCTGACGCTGCTGCTCGATCAACTGGACCTGAAGGCCGGGCTCCTGCATCGCGCCGAATACCCGGAATACGCAGCGGCGTATCGCGAGGCAACCGCGCCGCTCCTCGGCAAACCGCTGCCGTCGCCGGAGCCCATCGCGGCACGGTTCGCCGCGACACTCGAGCGGCCGTTTCATCTCGTGATCGCGGGCGCCGCGGGAGGGAAGGTGCGCTCGTCGGCAAGATTGGTGGGAGAAGCGGCCCTGCTTTCGGGTCTATGGGCCGCGCAGCGCGACGATTATCCCATCACGGTGAAGACGGGCCACAGCATCGCCGAGTTGGTGCTGAGCCCGCGCGAGATTCACTTCACGGGAGCAGCGCGTCCGGACGCCATGATCGTGCTGAGCCAAGAGGGGCTGGGGAAAGTGGGCGCACAACTCGCGGCGATGGAAGCCGGTGACCGGGTGTTCACCGTCCCGGACCTGGTGGACCCGGTCATGACACGCGCGCAGATCACCATCATCGATCCAAAGGCCGCGCCGTCGAAACTGGCGCCCGGCCGGGTGTCGCTCTATTGTGTCGCGCGGGCATTGCGCGATCTCGGCATCCTGCCGGATGGCGCGTTGGAAGCGGCTGCGACACGGCGCGCGTCGGAACTTTCACGGGAAAACGCCGAGACGATGCGCTGGGCATCCGTGTGAGTCGGCGGGCTTCTCAGCCGCCGTTCGACACCACCGTCGCGGCTTTCGTCTCCAGGAGGTTTTTTGTTACGATCTGGGTCGCCACCCGGGTCGTCCCGCGTTCGAGCTTCAGGCGATAGCGCGTGTTGTTCTCGCGCAAGAGGCGCCGCGATTCCTCCAGCCCGAGGCGCCGCGCCATGCGTCCGTCGATCGACACCAGCCGGTCGCCCTCGCGTATGCCGGATGCTTCCGCTGGTGATCCCGCGATCACGCGGTGCACGCGGATGGTTCGAAAGTCGTCGCCTTCCGCCGGGAGGAACATTCCACTCCGGTCATAGTTGAACGGCGTGCGCGTCTCCGGTGTCTCTTCGAGAATCATGCGGTGGTGCGGATAATCCAGCGTGAGGCGGAAGCGGCGCAGGAAATCTCCACCGATGATACCGGCCAGACCGTTGTCCGCATCCACCACCACGTTGTCGCGCGCCGCGACGGCCATCACATCGGACATGTGGAGGCCCTCCAGGGCGAAGTCGCTCACGCGGAACACATCGCCGCGGGTCTCCCCGCCCACGCCCACGCCGACGGTGGCGCGTGGTACACGCTTCTGGCCGTCGAGCAGGTGGTTCTTGTCCACGAAGGGCCCGTTCAAGAGCAGCGCCAGCCGCACGCCCGTATCCACGATGAACGTCCCGCGCACGTAGTGCCCGTCCGGCGCTTTCACGGACGCGTCAGTGAACGCCAGCCCGTCGATGGTGAGTGGCACAATGGTGCCGTCGCCGTGGTACTCATAGGAAGCGGGGAAGACATCCACGCTCGAGCGCATGTAGTCGATCCGCACCACGTACTTGCTGAACAGCTCACCGCCCACGAGCCCGTCCACGCGCGTGCCTTCGACGGCGGAGACATGATCGAGTTCGATGTCGCCGATCGAAATGTCGGGCACGGTGACGCCCAGCACGCCCACACAGGCTTTCGGCGTGTACGTGCGCACCACGAAACCGCCTTCACGCGTGGTCTCGGACGCCACGCTGAATCCCACGGTCTGTGGAACGCCGGTGTTGAGAAGTGTGAAAGGAGATCCTGCATCGAGCACGAAGTGCAACGGCCGCGAACCGTTGAAGCGAACGCGCACGAACGGCTTGTTGCTGATGATCTCGATGTGCTGAGAGCCGCCACGCGTGCCGAGCTTCGGGGCGGTGCAATCACCAGCGGCGCCCGGCGCGGGGCGCGACGTTCCGGCGAGCGAGCAGAGTACCAGGAGCGTGACGGAAAGACCGGAGGGAATACGCATGCGAAAGCCTCCCATGGACATGTCTCGCATCATACCGGCTTTTTGCTACAATGACGGTCCTTTTCCCCGATCGTGATGACAAAGGAGTCCCCCATGGTTGGTTCCGCACCCCGCGCGTGGAGTCTGGTCCTGATTCTGTCGTGCGTGATACTCCTCCCGGGCGCAGGCGCACGCGCCGCGGAAAAAACGAAAAGCAAACAAATGTCGACTGCTTCGGCGCGTGCGGTCACTGCCGCCGACCTCAAGAGCCTCAAGTGGCGCAGCATCGGTCCCGCCAACATGGGCGGACGCATTGGCGCCATCGCTCTTGCGCCGGGCAACAGCAGGACTTTCTACGTGGGCTACGGCACCGGCGGCGTGTGGAAGACGGAGAACTTCGGCGCCACCTTTTCCCCCGTGTTCGACAAGACGGGGCAGCATTCGATCGGCGCCATCGCCGTGGCCGATGCTCCCGCCGACTGGCCGGGCTGGGATACGGAGCAGGACAAGACGCCGGCGTCTGAGCGCGCAAAGAAGGGTGCGGCGAAGATCGTGTGGGTCGGTACGGGCGAAGGCAACAACCGCAACAGTTCGTCGTGGGGCCACGGCGTCTATCGTTCGACTGATGCGGGCGGTACGTTCACGTACATGGGCCTCGCGGAGACATGCGACATCCCGCGCATCGCGGTCGATCCGCGCAACCCGGACGTGCTCTACGTCGCCGCACTCGGCCACCTGTGGGGCGCGAATCCTGAACGGGGCGTCTACAAGACGAAGGACGGCGGCAAGACCTGGCAACAGGTCCTGAAGGTCGATGCCAACACGGGCGCGTGCGACGTCGTCATCGACCCGCAAGAGCCCGACCGCGTGTTCGCCGGCATGTACGCGCGCCGGCGCACGCCGTGGAGCTACAACGGTATCAGCGACAAGGGTGGCGTCTTCCGCTCCGACGATGGCGGCAAGACCTGGAAGAAGCTCACGCAGGGCATTCCCACCCGCACGGGCCGGATCGGCTTCGCCGTCTTTCCGAAGGACTCGCGCATCGTCTACGCGATGGTGGAAAGCGACATCGGAGGCACGGGCCGCGACGAGTTCGACGACCGCTCGCCGAGCGGCGGTGTGTTCAAGAGCGAGGACCACGGCGACACCTGGAATCGCGTGAGCGACCTCGCTCCGCGCCCGTTCTATTTCTCGCGCATCGCGGTCGATCCCGAAAACGCAAACCGCGTCTACGTTCCCGGCTGGGACCTTGCTATCTCCGACGACGGCGGCAAGACCTTCCGCCGCTCCGGCAGCGAGAACGTGCACGTGGACTTCCACGCCATCGCCATCGACCCGAAGGATCCCGACACCATACTCGTCGGTAACGACGGCGGTCTCTACATCTCGCGCGACCGCGCGCAGAACTGGACCTTCATGAACAACGTGGCGGTGGGCGAGTTCTATCGCGTGGCCGTCGACATGAACGACCCGTATCGCATCGCCGGCGGGCTGCAGGACAACGGTTCGTGGATGGGTCCGTCCGAGACGCTGCATCAGACCGAGGATGAATCCAAAGACGGGATCCTCAACAGCGACTGGCAGGAGATCTACAGCAGCGACGGTTTCGGCGTTGCGTTCGATCCGAAGGACCCCAACACGATGTACGCGACCGCGCAGGGCGGCTTCATGGCGCGCGTCAACCTGGCCAACGGCGTGCACCGCATGCTGCGCCCGTCGGAGCGCGAGGGGCAGGAGCGTCTTCGCTTCAACTGGAATGCGCCGTTCTTCGTGTCGAAGCACGACCCGACCGTGCTCTACCACGGCGGCAACAAGGTGTACAAACTCACCGAACGCGGAGAGAAATGGTTTGCGATCAGCGACGATCTCTCCCGGCGCGAGACCGACAAGATCATGACCGGGGGCTCCGAGGCGGAAACCTTCGGCACCGTGGTGAGCCTGGCCGAGTCTCCGCTCAAGCAGGGGCTCCTGTGGGCGGGAACGGACGATGGTCTCGTGCACGTGACCGAGAACGAAGGCGGCGCATGGCGCAACGTCACACCGAAGGCGGTAGACGGGCTGTACGTGGCCTACATCACGGCCTCCGCGCACGACGCGCAGGCCGCGTTCGTCGCGGTCGACGGCCATCGCAGCGACGTCAATACGCCGATCGCGCTCATGACCACCAACCTGGGGAAGAGCTGGACGTCGATCGCGGGGGATCTGCCGGTGGGTGAGCCCGTGCAGGTCGTCATCGAGGACCCCGCGAACCAGGACGTGCTCTACTGCGGAACGCAGTTTTGCGCGTACGTGAGTCTCGACCGCGGCGCACACTGGCTTCGTCTCAACGACGAGTCGCTGCCCCCCGCGCCGGTACACGACATGGTGATCCACCCGCGCGAGCGCGACCTCGTCGTCGCCACGCACGGGCGCAGCATCTGGGTGCTGGACGATATCTCCATGTTCTCGCAGCTCACGCCGGCCGCGCGCGCCAAAGCGCTCGCCGTGTTCGACATCCTGCCCGCGACCCCGCGCATTTATGCGCCGGTGTCATATGGCAATGCGCAGGGCATCTTCCGCGCGAAGAACCCGCCCATGGGCGCGGCCATCAACTACTGGGTGCGCGAGGACAAGGGCGACGCGGTCAGTTTGTCCGTGGCGGATTCCACGGGATTCGTGTGGCGCGAGATGGATGGCCCATCGCACGCCGGACTCAATCGCGTGGTGTGGGACCTGCGGCCCGACAAGAAGCACGCCTTCAATCCCAGCCCCAACCAGGAACCCGGGCCGGAGCAGTTCGTACCGGCGGGGAAGTACAAGATCACGGTCAAGATGGGTGACGTGAAAGAAATGAAGACCGTCGAAGTGCGGCCGTTCAAGTGAAGCCCGGCACCCGGATCGTCGTCGCCATGTCTACTTGTGTTGATCGCGCAGCACGCGGCGCATGACCTTGTTGGATGCGGTGCGTGGAAGAGACTCCGCGATGCGCACCTCGTGGACGCGGAAGAGGGGATTGAGGTGCGCGGCGATCACGGACTGCGCAAATTCCTTGCAGGCATCCGGCCTGAGTGACGCGCCCAGCTTCGGCACCACGTAGAGCACCAACAGCGAAGGCCCGCCGCCCGGCGGATCGATCGCAATCGCCGCCACGTCGGACACACCTTCCACGCCCAGCACCACGCGTTCGATCTCCGCGGAACTCACCTTGATGCCGCCCAGGTTCATCGTGTCGTCGGCGCGCCCGTGCGCGCGATAGTAACCGCCGGGTAGCGCCTCGAACTCGTCACCGTGCCGGCGCAACAATTCCAACTTGATCCCGCGCGGCGTGTCTTTGTAGTAGACCTCGTGATGGTCGCGGTTGATGAGGGTCTGCGAGAGTCCGACCGACGGTGGCATGATGAACAACTCGCCCTGCGTGGCCGCACGCCCGTCCTCGGAGAGAATGACCACGTCGAGCCCGAGCGAGGGTGTTGAGAACGTCGCCGGTGACGAGGGCTGTGTCAGCGACTGCGTGATATAGCCGCCGCCAATCTCCGTCCCGCCACAGTACTCCACGACCGGCTTGTAGCCCGCGCGCGCCATGAGCCAGAGGTAATCGTCCGCGTTGGATGCCTCGCCCGTGGACGAGAACGCGCGTAATCCCGACCAGTCGGCGCGCTCCGTCATGTGGTGCGCGCGCCACGCCTTCACGAGACTCGGCACCACGCCCAGCATGCGGACATTCGCTTCCTCTACGAAGCGGCAGAACTCGGGCGTGTTGGGTGCGCCGTAGTGCAGGCCGATCGTGGCGCGGTTCACCAGACTCGCGTAGATGAGCCACGGACCCATCATCCAGCCCAGGTTGGTCGGCCATGCCACCACTTCGCCGGGACGGATGTCGTGGTGATAGTAACCGTCCATCGCGCACTTGACCGGGGTGGTGTGCGTCCACGGAATGGCCTTGGGGTCCCCCGTGGTGCCCGACGAGAAGAGAATGTTGGTGAAAGCGTCCGGGCTTGCGGGCCGCGCGGTGAAGTGCGACATGCGCACGAGGAACTTGTTCCAATCGCGATCGGTCGCGCGCAGCTTGACCGCCGGGGCGCCGCCGCCGTGCGCGCACACGATGCACGCCCGCGCACCGGCCTCCACCAGCTTCGCGTACATGGGAAGCGATTTGCCGCCGCGCACGACCACGTCCTGGGTCACCGCCACCTCGGCGCGCGCGATGCGAAGGCGCGTACGAATTTCATCCGGCGCGAAACTGTCCGCGATGGATACCACCACCACACCCGCCTTCACGACCCCGAGGTACGCCGCCACCGCTTCCACCGTCATCGGCATCGCGATGGCCACGGCGTCACCCGGCTTCACGTTGAGACTGAGGAGCGAATTGGCGAAGCGGTTGGAAAGGGCATCGAGCTCCGAGTACGTGAGTGTCGCGAGCGGGCCGCCCTCACGCTGGTACACGATGGCCGTCGCGTCACCCGCCGCGGCGAAGCAGCTCTCCGCGATATTGAGCGAGGCGCCGGGGAACCAGCGCGCGTGCTCGGCGCCTTCGTGCACGTCCAGTACGCGCTCCGGTTTGGTGCGAAAGCGAATCCCGAGCGCCTCGACGGTGTCGCGCCAGAAGTCTTCGCGGTTGTCCGCCGCCCAGCGGAAGAAGTGAAGGTACGACGGCTGCCACAACCTCTGGCAAGTTTTGGCCATGTTGGTGGCGGCGGCTTCGTCGGCCGTGGGGATCCACGCCGGGCGCGGCCCGGACGCGTCGTCCCAGGAGGCGAAGATGTCGTCCCAGCACAGGCGGTGTACCGCGTGGGGGTGCGCGGGCGAGAGCACGTCGCGCGAGATGGTTCGCCACGCGTCGGCCATGCCGGCACCCCGCGTGGCGTCGCGATAGGAAGCGAGAAAAGAGGTAGCCTCGCCAGCGGGGAGGCCGGCCTGGGACAATGCTTCAACCGTCAGAGTGATTCGCATGCGTGGGGGAGGGCTCCGCACAGCGGCTTATTGCCAAAAGTGGTTTGCATTCCGGACCCAAAGGTCGATGGCGACGAAACGTTGCGAACCGGATTATAATGGGCGGCCAACAGAAACGGCAAAGCCCGATATGCAGGTTCGCTCCGTCCAATTCTTCGGCTCGTTCGGTTATCCGGCCGGGCTCCCCGACAACCTCCGTCCCGAGGTGGCGATTTTCGGCCGCTCCAACGTAGGGAAGTCGTCGCTCATCAATACGATTCTCGGACGCCGCAGCGAGGCGCGCGTGTCGAAAACGCCCGGCAAGACGCGATCCGCGAATTACTTCAACATCAACGACAAGTTCTTCCTCGTCGACATGCCCGGCTACGGCTACGCAAAAGCACCCAAGACCGAGCGCGCACGTTTCCAGAAATTGTACGAGCAATACATCGAAGCCGATGATCGCAGGAGCGCGATGATACAGCTCATCGATGCGCGCCATGATCCCACCGATCTCGACATCGAATCCATCGGGCGCCTGCGCCGCTCGCGCCGGCCGTTCTGCCTGGTCTTCACCAAGGCCGACAAGGTGAGCCGCGGCAAGCTCGACGCCAGCATCACGCGGGCGCTGCGCGACATCGATGTGCGCCGCGACACCGGCGTGGTGCCGTTTTCCAGCGTCACCGGCCAGGGGAAGAGGGAACTGTGGGCCTGGATCGAGTCCGCTCTCGCCCTATGAAAACGACGCCCCAATCCCTATAATCGGGCCGAACCCTGCACCAAGGAGTCACATGCGTACACCGAAGTTGTTTACCCCGGGGCCGACGGCCGTCCCGGCCGAGGTCCTGGAAACGCAGGCCCGCCCGCTCATCCATCACCGCACGGAGGAATTCCGCACTGCGCTGATCGAGGCCACGAAAGGCCTGCAGTACATTCTGCGCACCACCGGTCCGGTGCCCATTCTCACCGCGTCGGGTTCTGGAGCGATGGAAGCCGCGGTGTTGAACCTCTCGAAACCCGGCGACACGGTCGTGGTCACGGAAGTCGGCAAGTTCAGCGAGCGCTGGCGGGAGATCTCCGAGACCTTCGGCATGAAGGTGGTCAGCGTCAAGTGCGAGCCGGGCGAGATCGTGACGCCGGCCCAGGTGGAGGACGCGTTCAAGAAGAACCCCGGCGCCACCGCTCTGTTCTGCACGCACTCCGAAACGTCCACGGGCGTGCTCCTCGACGTGAAGGAGATGGCGAAGATCGCGCACGCGCACGGGGCACTGGTCGTGGCCGATGCCATCACGAGCGCGGGCTGCCACGATGTTCGCACCGACGAGTGGGGACTTGATGCGGTCGTGGGAGGCTCGCAGAAGGGCGTCATGATTCCTCCCGGCCTGGGTTACGTATCGCTCTCCGAGCGCGCCCTCGCGCGCATGAAGGAGAAGCGCCACGCGGTTTATTACTTCGACCTTTTGAAGGCGGCGAAGCAGGCCGAGACGGGCGACACGCCCTATACGCCCGCGATCACGCTCGTGCTCGCGCTGCGCTGCGCGCTCGACATGATGCGCGAAGAAGGAATCGAACAGATCGTGGCGCGCCACGAATTGAATGCGCGTGCGGTGCGCACCGCCCGCAAGGCCATGGGCATGAAGCTGGTCGCATCGGTTCCGTCCAACGCGACCACCGCCGTGTGGACGCCCGGCGACTCGTCGGGAAAGATCACCAGGCACATCGAGAAACGCTACGGCGTCAAGATCGCCGGTGGACAGGGCACCCTCAAGGGCAAGATCGTGCGCATCGGCCATCTCGGCGCCTACTTCGAGTCGGACATGTACACCGTAGTCTCGGCGTTCGAGGCCACCCTCAACGACCTGGGGCTCGCGACGACCTTCGGAAAGGGCATCGAGGCGCTCCGTGGGGTGTATGCGGAGAGCGCGGCCACTCCGGCGGGAGGCGCCCGATGAAGGCCGCCGGCGTGACGAACGGAGTCTCATGGTAAAGCGCGTCCTCCTGACCGACAAGATCTCGCCCGAAGCCGAGAAAGTGCTCGAGGCGTTCGGCGACATCGAGACCATGAGCATCGGAACGCCCAGCAACTCCGAGCTGATCGAAATGATCCCGGAGTTCGAAGCCATCATCGTGCGTAGCCCCACCCGGGTGACCGCACCGGTGATTGAGTGCGCGGACCGGCTCAAGTTCATCGGCCGCGCCGGCGTGGGTGTGGACAACATCGACGTCGAGGCGGCGACGAAACGCGGTATCGTGGTGATGAACTCGCCGCGCAGCAACACCATCTCCACCGCGGAGCACACGCTGGCCATGATGCTGGCGCTGGCGCGCGAAATCCCGCGCGCGCACGCAAGCGTGGTGGCGGGCGAGTGGAAGCGCGACTCGTTCAAGGGCGTGGAGCTGGCGGGGAAGGTGCTCGGCATCATCGGCCTGGGACGGGTGGGACGCGAGGTGGCCACGCGCGCGGTGGCATTCGGGATGAACGTGATCGCGTTTGACCCGATCGTGAATCCCGCCGATGCATGGGTGGCCGGCGCCCGGATGGTGTCGTTCTTGGAGTTGATCGCCTACAGCGACTGGATCACCGTGCACACGCCGCTCGAGGCGGCGACGAAGTCGCTCATCGGACCCACGGAGATCGCCGCGATGAAAACAGGCGTGTTTCTCCTGAACGTGGCGCGGGGCGGAATCATCGAGGAAGATGCGCTCGCCGACGCGCTCGATGGCGGCAAGGTTTCCGGGGTTGCGCTCGACGTGTTCGAAAAGGAGCCGCCGGGGCCCGGGAACCGGCTCTTCAAGCACCCCCGCGCCGTGTTCTCACCGCATCTCGGCGGGCAGACAGTGGATGCGCAGCGCCGCGTGGCAACCGACGTGGCCGAGTCCATCGGGATGGCGCTCAGCGGCGGCGAGATCCGGGATGCCGTGAATGTGAAGCCGGGCGGATAGCTCAGTCTCTCGCGGCGATCATGGAAGCTTGATCGCCGCCACCTCTCACATCGCACATGTCCAAAGTTCGCGTGCATACTTTCGCCGTTTCGCTCGATGGCTTTTCAGCCGGGCCGAACCAGGATCTGCAGAATCCCCTGGGCGTGCGCGGTCCCGAGATCTTCGAATCGTTCTTCGCGACGCGCCTCTTTCGCTCCATGCACGGCCTGGAAGGCGGCGAGACCGGCGTCGACCACCAGATGGCCGAGAAGGGTTTCTCCGGCATCGGCGCGTGGATTCTCGGCCGCAACATGTTCGGTCCCGTGCGCGGCCCGTGGCCCGACGAGAGCTGGAAGGGCTGGTGGGGAGACGAACCGCCGTACCACGTGCCCGCCTTCGTGCTCACGCACCACGCCCGCAAGCCCATCGAGATGAAGGGTGGGACCACGTTCTATTTCGTCACTGATGGAATTGAATCCGCGCTCCGGCAGGCGAAGGTCGCTGCGGGCGGGAAGGATGTTCGCGTTGGCGGTGGCGTATCAACCGTGCAGCAATTCCTGCGCGCACGCCTGATCGACGAGATGCACGTCGCGATGCGCCCGGTGCTCCTCGGCACGGGGGAGAACCTCTGGCAGGGTGTTGACCTGCACGCGCTCGGCTATGCGTGTGCCGAAACCATCACGGGCGAGCGGGCCACGCACGTGATCATTCGCAAGCGCGTGTGAGCGCCGTGGGCCGTGATGACCCGCGTGAAGGAATTACGTCCGCCAGGAATCCGGTGACGCACCCAGGAGCGCGCCCGCGCGGGGGAGCAGGTCCTGCACCGGATGCTGCGAAAGCAGCTCGGTCGCTTCGTGCAGGGTGAACCACTTCCGCTCGCGAATCTCCGCCTCGTCCCAGTCGTCCTCGTGCGCGATCACTTCCATGAGATAAACCGCGACGTTGAGCGTCGAGCCCAACTTCTCATAGCGATACGTGCCGATGGGATCGCCGCACAGGCGTCCGAGCAGCCCCGCCTCCTCCCAACTCTCCTTGAGCGCAGTCTTCTGCAGTGTGTCACCCGGATCCACGGAGCCCTTGGGGAGGCTCCAGGTCTCGGTGCCGCGACGCCGGATGAGGCAGACCTTTACGGTGCCTTTACTGTGACG
>Ga0307281_10000287_pt1 | contig 12986 bp, 11 predicted proteins | sample ER_DNA_120_FD_194486 | JGI IMG/M metagenome (GOLD analysis project Ga0307281, IMG submission 194486) | Bulk soil microbial communities from the East River watershed near Crested Butte, Colorado, United States - ER_DNA_120 | ecosystem: Environmental > Terrestrial > Soil > Floodplain | place...
CCTCGCCTGGCGCTACGCGGGGTCCTAGTTCAGTCCCGCTCCTGACGGCCCCAGGCTCACGATCGAGTATTCGTCCACGTCGAGGACCTCGGCGGCGAGCGCGGCGATGTCGTCCATCTTGACCGCGGCGATGCGGTTGATCAGTTCCTTCTCGGAGATCTGATATCCATAGGTGATCTCGTTCCGGGCGAGCCGCATCATGCGCGACGCCGACGTCTCGAGCCCCAAGAGGATCCTTCCCTTGATGTGCTCCTTGGTGTCGCGAAGTTCGCTCTTCTTGATCCCGCCGTCGCGCAGCGACACGAATTCCTTTCGCAACGCTTTCAGCGCCGTTCCCACCGTGGTCGGGCGCACGGCCATGTACGCGGCAAACATTCCCGTGTCGCGCGAGTGGTCCACGTACGTGAAGACGTTGTAGGCCAGGCCCAGCTCTTCGCGAATCTTCTGGAACAGCCGCGAACTCATCCCGCCGCCAACCATCGCGTTGAGTACCATGAGGGCGTAGCGGCGATCATCCATGAATGAGAACGTCCTCCGCCCCAACACCACGTGCTGCTGGTTCAGCTTGCGCCGGACGTGCCGGCGTTTCGGCACGGGACGCCCGAGCCGCGCTTTCTCCCGCGCCAGCGTTCCGCGCGGGAACGTGAGCCGGCTCTGGCAGATTTCCAGGAGCTCGTCCTCGTCGATGTTGCCGTACACGGACACCACCACGTTGGAGGAGCGGAACGCGCGCGTCGCGTAGCGCTGGAGGTCGCTGCGGCGGAAACTCGACACGGTCTTGCGCGAGCCCAGGATGGGCCGGCCCAGCGGGTGCGCCGGGAAGAGCTCCGCGGCGAACATCTCGTGGATCAGGTCGTCGGGCGCGTCCTCGACATCGCCGATCTCCTCCAGGATGACGTTGCGCTCCAGCGCGATCTGCTCTTCCTTGAAGCGCGAGCCGGTCAGCATGTCGGCCAGTAACTCGATGGCCACCTCGCGGCGGCTCTCCAGCACGTGCGCGTACACGCACATGGTGTCCTTGGTCGTGAACGCATCCAGCGAGCCGCCCACCTTTTCGATCTCGCGCGAGATGTCCTGGGCGCTGCGATGCTTCGTGCCCTTGAAGAGCATGTGCTCCATGAAGTGACACAGGCCCGATTCGGCCTCCGATTCATCGCGCGCGCCCGTGCGCGTCCACACGCCGAGGCAGAACGCCTTGGAGATGGGATTGCGCTCGTGCAGGATGGTGAGTCCGCCGGGAAGTACGATCTTTTTTGCAGTGCGTGCGGCTACCATGAATTTCTCCTTCAAAAAAGACGACGCCCGCCGGGCGATCAGTGATCTCCGGGCGGGCGTTCGCTTGGATTTGTCGCCGTGGCGTCTAGCGACGGGGCCGCGCGTGTTCGCGACGACGCCCACCGCTGCCACCGCTGTCGCGGTCGCCACGCGGGCGATCACTGTGCTCGGGCTCCGTGTAGCCTTCCGGCTTCTCGAGCAGCGCCTTGCGGCTCAGTCGAATCTTGCCGTCGGCGTTCACCTCGAGCACCTTGACCTTCACGATATCGCCCACCTTGAGCTCTTCTTCGACGCGCTCCAGGCGGCGGTGCGCGATCTCGGAGATGTGCAGCAGCCCGTCCTTGCCGGGAAGAATCTGCACGAAGGCTCCGAAGGCGAGAATGCTGCGCACTTCACCCTCGTAGACCTTGCCCACTTCGGCCTCGGCCGTGATCTCGCGGATACGCGCGAGCGCGATTTCCGCGCTCTCCGTGTTGACCGCGATCACGCGCACGGTGCCGTCATCTTCGATCTCGATCTTGGCACCCGACTCTTCCTGGATGCGCTTCACAACCTTGCCTCCCGGGCCGATGATCTCGCGGATCTTGTCGGTCGGAATGGTGATGGTGGTGACCTTGGGTGCGTACGGCGAGATGTCCGCGCGCGACTGCGCAATGGTCTCGTTCATCACATGGAGAATGTGCATCCGGCCCACCTTGGCCTGGTGGAGCGCCTTCATCATGACGGCGTCCGAGATGCCGGCAATCTTGGTGTCGAGCTGGAAGGCCGTGATGCCGTCCTTGGTGCCCGTCACCTTGAAGTCCATATCGCCCAGGTGATCCTCGGCACCCAGGATGTCGCTCAACACGGCGACGCGGGTGTCCTCGATGACGAGGCCCATGGCGATACCCGCGATGGGCTTCTCGACCGGCACGCCCGCGTCCATCAGTGCCAGGCTTCCGCCGCACACCGACGCCATCGAGCTGGAGCCGTTCGATTCCAGGATCTCCGACACGATGCGGATCGTGTACGGGAACTTGTCCTTCTCCGGAATCATGGGACGGATGGCACGCTCGGCGAGCGCACCGTGTCCGATCTCGCGGCGGCCGGGACCGCCGAAGCGGCCCACTTCGCCCACGCTGAAGGCGGGGAAGTTGTAATGGAGCATGTAGCGCTTCCAGCTCTCGCCCTCGATGGTGTCGAGCATCTGCTCGTCATCAGTGGTGCCGAGCGTCGCGCTGACGAGACTCTGCGTCTCGCCGCGCGTGAACAGCGCCGATCCGTGCGCGCGCGGGAGAACGCCCACTTCGCACGTGATGGGACGGATGTCGGCAAGGCCGCGCCCGTCGAGACGCTTGTTCTGGTCCAGAATCATTTCGCGCATGACCTTGCGCTCGATGTCGTGGACGACGGACGCCACGTAAGCCGCCTGGTTTGGAAATTCCTCGGCGTACTTCGCGATGGCATCGTCGTGAATCTTCTTCAGCGCATCCTGGCGGTCGAGCTTCTTGCTGATGGTGAGCGCCTTCTGGATCGCAGCCGTGAAATCGGCCGCCACCTTCTTGTCGATCTCGGCGAAGGTCTCCGGCGCTTCCACGGTGCGCTTCTTCTTCGCGCCGTACGCCGCCACCAGCTCGCGCTGGAGCGTATTCAAACGCTTGATCTCTTCGTGACCAAAGCGGACGGCCGCCAGCATTTCCTCTTCGCCGATCTCCTTGCAGCCGCCCTCGACCATGAGCACCGCGTCATCCGTGCCCGCGATCACGACGTCCATGTCGCTCGCTTCCATCTGCTCCGTGGTGGGATTGACGACAAACGCGCCCTCCACGCGTCCCACGCGCACGCCCGAAGCGAACGCGGGGAACGGAATGTCGGACAGCGCCAGCGCCGCCGAGGCGCCGGTAATACCCAGCACGTCGGGCGCGTTGATGCCGTCGTAGCTCACCGGCTGCACGATGACCTGCGTCTCGCACATATAGTGCTTCTCGAAGAGCGGACGGATGGGACGGTCGATCAGGCGCGCGGTGAGCGTCTCACGCTCGCCGGGGCGGCCCTCACGCTTGAAAAAGCCCCCGGGGATGCGCCCGGAGGCATAGAACTTCTCACGATACTCGACCGTGAGCGGGAAGAAATCCCGGTCGGTCCTTTGTTGCGAGGCCACGACGGCGACAAGCACCATCGTCTCGCCCATGCGCACGACGACGGCGCCGTCGGCCTGTTTGGCCATGCGACCGGTTTCAATGCTGAACGACTGTCCGTTCAGCATGCGTGTAACGGTTTCTTTAGACATTAGCTTCTTTCTGACCCGCGGAATGCGGCCCAACAAGGGTAAAGCGGACGCGCGTGTTCCCTTGCGTCCGCAAACATCCGCCCAATCCGGCGCCTCTAACCGAACGGTTACTTGCGCAGGTTGAGCTGCTTGATCATCTCCCGGTAGCTCTCGAGCTTCTTGTTCTTGAGGTAGTCCAGGAGTTTCCGGCGCCGTCCCACGAGCTTGAGCAGCCCGCGACGCGACGCATGGTCTTTTTTGTGGATCTGGAAGTGCTCCGTGAGCATCTTGATTCGCTCAGTGAGGAGAGCAATCTGAACTTCGGCGGAGCCGGAGTCTTTGTCGTGGAGCTTGTACTTCTCGATAATATCTTTCTTCTGATCCGTGTTCATAACCATCGTCTGATCACCTCCTCGTACATCGGTACGCGACACGATGGTTGCAGTCGGCCCCGGGGGCTGACCGCCGGGCGAAACCGTAGCATACGACCCAGGGGGTGTAAAGCGATAAATGTGCAGACGCCGCATGCGGTTGCGACAAAGTACCAATCCATCCACAGGAATCTAGCGGACGGACGCGAGCAGCTCCCTTGCCATGCGGCGGTCCTCCGAAAGCTGGTGGATCAGTGCTGTGACCGTCGGGAATTTTTGCTCCGGCCGCAGGTACGCTTCACACCAGACCGAGATCTCTTCCCCGTAAATGTGGTGGTCGAAGTCGAAGATGTGAACTTCGATCTCGTCCGCATGCCCGCGCTTCATGGTGGGCGCGCGTCCGACGTTCATCATGCCTTCATGGATCCACCCGCGCCAGCCGACGCGCACGGCGTACACGCCGCCCGTGGGCCAGAGCTTCGCCGGCTCCTCGATGGCCACGTTGGCGGTGGGAAAGCCAAGGTCGCGTCCGCGCCCCTGCCCGTGCGCCACGCGCCCGCGGACGAGGTACGGATGCCCGAGCAGGTGGTTGGCGCGCTCCAGGTTTGCGGCCGCCAGGGTCTTGCGAATGGTGGTGCTGGAAACGATCTCCGCGTCCACGCGCACCGGCGGCACGATCGTCACCGCGAAGCCGCGGCTCTTCCCTTCCTCCGCGACGCGCTCGGGGCTCCCCTCGCGCTTGTGTCCGAAGTGGCAGTCATAACCGATCACGAGCTCCCGCATGTCCATCGCGTCGAGGAAATAGCGCTGGATGAATTCGCGGTACTCGATGCGCGCGGTGGCGTCGTCGAATGGGATCACAAACACGCCGTCGATCGGCGCCCGCGCCAGGAGCTCGAGCCGCTCGTCGATGGTGCTCAGGACCTGCGGCATCTCGCGCGAGCGCGTGACCGTGAGCGGATGCGGATGAAACGTCATCGCCCACGCGCTTTCAACGGCGCCGGCGGTGCGGCGGGTGGCGAGCATCTCCAGGATGGCGCGGTGGCCGCGGTGCACGCCGTCGAACACGCCGATGGTGACGGCGGTCTGTTTGGGTGCAAACTGGCCAAGCTCCTGAAGGGATCTTGCGATCTTGAGAGCCATTGGGAGCGCTACCTTGCTTCGCGAGGATTGACCGGCTGTCCGCCGGTCTGCTCCACGCACATGCGAAATGAATCGCACACGCGCAGAGGATCGCGCGGACGATCCGGATCGCGCAGGCCGACCGCGAGCAGCACGCGCGCTTCGTCGAGCAGGCGCATGGCGCCGCCGCGCGGCGAACCGATGGTCTCGATCACATCCTGGCGCAATGGCAGACCGCCGAAGCGCAGCTCGCGCGCGGCGCGCGCCTCGAGCACCACGGCGGGCAGGAACGAAAGCGCCTCGTCGAGTGAGAGGCCGGTCAGCTCGCCCGCATGCTCGGGCGTGAGGCGCTCCGAAGGAAACGCGTCGGCGGCCGCGAAGGCGCCGATGCGCGTGCGCAAGAGCGTCTCGATGGACGCGGGCAGATCGAGCTTTTCACCGAAGTCACGCGCCAGCGACCGCACGTAGGTACCGCGCGAACAGCGTACCACGCAGCGCACGATGGGCAGGTTCACTTCCAGAACGTCGAAGCTGTGGATCTTCACCTGGCGCGGCGGCGTGGCTTCGCCGGTCTCCGACATCTCGCCTGCGCGCGCCAGCTCATAGTAACGGCGGCCTTTGCGCTTGAGCGCGGAGAAGACCGGGGGCGTGAGCAGGTAATCGCCGATGAACGACGCCGCGGTTTCGCGCAGCGTCTCGAGCGGGATCTCCGGCACCGGGGCTTCGCGCAGAACGGGGCCCTCGGCATCCAGCGTCGCGGTTTCCACGCCGAGCCGGATGTCGAACTGGTACTCCTTCTCGAGATCCATGAAGTGCTCGACCGCGCGCGTGGCGAGGCCCGTGCACACCAGCAGCACCCCGCGTGCCAGCGGATCCAGCGTGCCGGCGTGACCGACCCGGCGCAACCCGGAGACGCGCCGCGTGGCGGCCACGATGTCGAACGACGACGGGCCGACCGCCTTGTCGATCACGAACACGCGATGATCGAAACGATTGCTCACGCGTCGTCCTCTTCGCCGGCTTCGTCCTCGCCGGTCAGTTCTTCCCCTTCGGCCGCCTCGTCCAGATCGTCCTCTTCGTCTTCCAGATCCTCCACGTCATGCTCATCCGGTTCGGACGGGCGAACGGTGGCCTCTCCCGTCGTTGACGGAGTGCCGGTCTGGCGCAGCATTTCGTTGATGCGGAAGGCGCGGTCCAACGAGTCGTCGTACACCCAGCGCAATTCGGGCGAGTGCTGCACGTCGATGGCATTGGCGATGGCGTGGCGCATGAAACCGCTGGCGCCCTTCAAGATCTTGAGCGCGATCTGGCGCTGCGCCTCGTCTCCCATCACACTGAAGTGGATGCGCGCGGTGGCCAGGTCGCGCGCCACGCGCACGGACACGATGGTCACCAGGCCGAGACGCGGATCCTTGATCTCGTTGAGCACGATCTCGGAGAGAACCTCTTTGATGGTCTCGTTGATTCTTTCAATTCGATACTTGGACATGATAGGTTTTTTTACGCCTTGCTATTTATCGTGAGTGCAAGGTCTTGCTACCGGACTTGTGCTCGCCCTTTATTGGATGAGTCACAGCGGAGCCTGGTAGCTGCGATAGTACTGATCTGGCCATGATGGCTGCATACGCCTCGTAGGGCGAATCATAGTTGTACTCCCCTCCCAGCGATGTCGCCGAACCGATTATTTCTTGCATTACGTCGCCGTTACGCAAGTCGATGACGAGGCAATGAGCAGCTACCTCCGCCTTGTGGATTGTATTCCAGCCCGTCCAAACGCTATAACCTGTGTGGCTCTCTGAAGAGAACTTCTGTAGAGCACAAAACAATCCATATCGTACGTGAAGCGCTTCGCTCAGTTCTTTGACTTTTTGTTTATCAATTATTGAGGTTTGCGCGTAGGCGGCTACCATATCCTGGTACACATGCACTTTGTCTCTCGCGTTCAGTGAGTCCATCGTTTCAGTCCACACCAAGACTTTTCCGCCCGGCACCGCGGAGCTCAATGAATCACTCAAGAAGTCGCCAAGCGGCCTGCGATAACCTTCTTGCCCTTCGCCCGCCGTTACCGGAAACATAGCCAGCCCGCCGGCCGTTAACTCTTCGGAGGTGAACACGGCATTCATGTACTGAGTCTTCGTGTTGTCGTGAATCGTCGCTGCTGTGCATCCAACAAGCAGGACCAACAGGGCCGCGAAAAAGAGATTTGCTCGTGACATGACCTGGGGCCTCCTTTGTCTACCCGACACTCTCAATCTCGAACTCCTTGCGACCAATGTTACCGGAACTCCGAAAGCTCACAAAGGTGCTAGGTGCACACCGTACCCCGATGTCGCGCGTCAGCGCGACCCCCCTACATATCTTTGAGGGGGAGCGGCCGCAGCCACGTGCAAAAGCGTGAACGATCATGTCGGGCGAGTCGCGATCTCACGAGTCGCGCGTACAGACTACTGCGCGCGAGTGCGTGAGCGACGAGTCCGCACATATCGTTCGCGCGATCCAGTAAAGTCCTCGGGCGAGCCCTGAACGCCGAACGAATTATCTGAACTCCTCCAGAGCGTCGGCCACCTGCACCCGCGGGTCGCCTTCGATGAAGCGCCGCACCTGACCGATCGTCGCATCGACCGACGTGTGATCCGATCCCACCACCGCCACCGCGAGCATGGTGCGCTGCCACTTGTCCTGATGGTCCACTTCGGCAACCGATGCGTTGAACCGCCCGCGCAGTCTCGCCTTGAGGCTCGACAGCACGAACCGCTTTTCTTTCAGGGAGGAGCAGCCGGGAATGAGCAGGTCGACCGTCAGGAGCTTTACGAACATCGCGGCTTGCGGCATGCGCGCGGCACGGGCCGGCGCGCGCCGGGCTAGAAGACGCGCACTTTTTCCTCTACGACGAACGCCTCGATGATGTCGTGCTCGATGAGGTTGTTGAATCCCTGCAGGCCGATACCGCACTCGAAATTCGTATTCACCTCGCGCACGTCGTCCTGGAAGCGTTTGAGCGACGCAATCTTTCCGTTGAAGATGACCTCTTCCTTGCGTAGAACGCGTATGTTGGCGCTGCGCACGATCTGGCCGTCGATCACCATGGAGCCGGCGATGGTGCCCAGCTTGCCGACGTGGTAGAGCTTGCGCACCTCGGCGCGGCCGAGCACACGCTCGACGAAGATGGGCTTGAGCATGCCCTTGAGCGCCTTGTCGATGTCGTCGATCACCTCGTAGATGATCTGGTAGCTGCGCACGTCGATGCCCTTGAGCTTGATGATGTCCTTGGCCTTGGGGCTCACCTTGGTGTTGAAGGCGATGATCACGGCGCCGGTGTTGAGGGCGAGCAGTGCGTCCGATTCGGAAACCACGCCGACCGCGGCGTGGAGCACGTTGACCTTCACGTTCTCGACCACCATGGGAGAGAGCGAATCCCGCAATGCTTCCATGGAGCCGTTGGTGTCGCACTTGAGGATGAGATTGAGCTCTTTCACCTCTCCGCCCTGGATCTGCTCATAGAGCTGTTCCAGTGTGAGCGCCTTGATGGGCTGGAGCTCCTTGGTGCGCGTGGCCTCCTGGCGCTTCACTGCGATCTCGCGCGCCTCTCGTTCGTTCTTCACCGCGATCAGCGAATCGCCCGGCTCGGGCAGTCCGTCGAGACCGAGCACGACGACCGGCGTCGACGGCCCGGCCGAGCGCACGGCCTTGCCGTTGTAGTCGAACAACGAGCGGACCTTGCCGTACTCGTTGCCCACCACGAACACGTCGCCGATGTACAGAGTTCCCTGCTGGATCAACACGGTGACGAGAATACCGCGGCCTTCTTCTTTCTTCGTCTCCACCACCACGCCCTGGGCGGGCGCGTTCGGATCGGCCTTGAGCTCGGCGAGCTCGGCCTGGAGCATGATCATCTCGAGCAGCTTGTCGATGCCCATGCCGGTCTTCGCCGACACTTCAACGCTCACGACTTCGCCGCCGTATTCCTCGACGAGCACGTTCTGCGCCATGAGCTGCTGCTTCACGGCCAGCGTGTTGGCGCTGGGCAGATCGGCCTTGTTGATGGCGATGATCATCGGTACCTTGGCCGCGCGCGTGTGATTGATGGCTTCGATGGTCTGCGGCATGACGCCGTCATCCGCCGCCACCACGATCACCACGATGTCGGTGATGCGCGATCCGCGCGAGCGCATGGCTGTGAACGCTTCGTGGCCGGGCGTGTCGATGAAGGTGATCTTGGCGCCGGTCGGGAGCGTCGCTTCGTAAGCGCCGACGTGCTGCGTGATGCCGCCCGCTTCGCCCCCGGCAACGTTGGCCTTGCGGATGTAATCGAGAATCGACGTCTTGCCGTGGTCGACGTGACCCATGATGGTGACGACCGGGGCGCGCGGAGCCAGCCTGGCGAGGTCGATCTGCGCCTCCAGCTTGAGCTGGGTCTCGCCGTACGAGGCTTCCACGTCGACGCGGCGCCCGAAGTCCTCGGCCACCAGTTCGATGGCGTCCTTCTCGAGCGCGGTGTTCGCTTCCGCTTTCACGTCGAGAGTGCCCAGGCGTGAGAGCATCTCGTCGAGTGACACACCGAGCGCATTCGCGAGCACCGCGGGTGTGGCACCCTCCTGGACACGGACCGGCGGCATGTCCTTGATCTCTTCGGGCCGCGGCTTGCGGCGTTTCGTCTTGCGCGTGGTCTCGAGCTTGGCGAGTGTCCTGCGCACACTCTCGCGCACCTGCTCCGCGTCGCTGGCCTTCGGGTGCATGGCGGCGTAGCGGCGGGCTTCGTCGGCCGCGGTCCACTCCTCCACCTCGAGGCCCGTATCGGGTTCGACCGCGATCAAGGGCTCCATCGGACCCTTCGAGTCCGAGAGCTCGTCGAGCGGATTGGGCTCGCGCAGCTTGGGCGGCTTGGCCGCCTTCGGCTTCTCGTCCGCCTTGCGCTCGGGCTCCGCCTTGCGCGGGTCTTTTTTGGCGTCGGCCTTCTTGTCGGTCTTGGCCGCGAACTTCTCCTCGGCCCTGGGCGACGCCTTGGCGTCTGCTTTCTTCTCCAACGTGGGCGCTTCGACAGCCGGCTCGGCCTTCGCCTCTAGGACGGCGACCCCGGGCTTGGCGCCCTTGGCCAGCTTGACCTTCGGCCTTTCGGAAACCGGCTCGGGAGCGGGTTCGGGCTCGGCGGGCTTCGCCTTGCGCAGTTTCACCTTCGCCTTCGCGGTGTCGCCCGCGACTGCCTTCGCCGCCTTGGCGGCGGTCGTCGACTTCTTCGCCGACTTCTTCGTGGGCGTGTTCGACCACGCGAACTGGCGATCGAGCGCGCTGAGCATCTTCTCGTCGGCGTTGCTGTTGGGCCCGGCCACCTTCAGCCCGGCTTTTTCGAGCAGCTCGATCAGCTCATCGCTCGTGACGTTGTACTTCTTGGCGAGTTCGTGAATGCGCATCTATTCGTTCGCGTCCTTGTCCTTGTTCTCGTCCGCGCTGTCCGCGTCGGCCGCGGCCGGCGGCGTCGCTTCAACGCTTTCCGCAGGAGCGGCGGCTTCGGCCTCGGCCTCGGCCTCCACTTCAGCTGGATCGCGGAAGAGCATCGCCTCGGTGAGCTTCGGCTTTCTCTCTTCCTTCGGCTCCTCGCTCTCCGCGTTCAGCAAGCTCTCGTCGAAGAGCGGCTTCGCGGATTTCTTGGCCTGCTCGCGCTCGTCGTTTTCCTTCTTGATGAGTTCCTCGAGCGCGGACTCGAGCTCCTTGACGGTGCCCTGCGCGGTCTCCATCAACTTCTCGACCGTGCGCTCGCCGAAGCCCGGGATCTCCATCAATTTCTCGACCGGCGTGCGCATGAGCTTCTGCACCGTGTTGATGCCGGACTCGCGCAGTCTCTCCGCCATCTTGTCGGAGACGCCGACCATTTCTTCGATCGGCATGAGCAGGTGCTCCTGCAGGCGCTGGCGCTGCTCGAGCTCACGGTTGGAAACCAGCTCGATCTGCCAGCCCGCGAGGCGCGAGGCCAGGCGCACGTTCTGCCCTTCCTTGCCGATGGCGAGGGAGAGCTGGTCCTCGTCGACAACCACGAGCACGGAGTGCATCTCGATGTCGGCGCGTACCTGCGAGATCTTCGCGGGCGAGAGTGCCCGCGAGATGAACGTCGAGACGTCGTCGCTCCACGGCACGATGTCGATGCGCTCGCCCGAGAGCTCGTTGACGACGGCCTGCACGCGCGAGCCCTTCATGCCCACGCACGCGCCCACGGCGTCCACGCGGTCGTCACGCGAATACACGGCGATCTTGGAGCGGCCGCCCGCTTCGCGCGCGATGCTCTTGATCTCGATCATGCCTTCGTAGATCTCGGGGACTTCCTGCACGAAGAGCGCCTTCAGGAATTCGGGGCTCGTGCGCGAAAGCGTGATCATCGGGCCCTTGGCTTCCTTGTCGACCTTCATGACCACGGCCCGAATCGACGAGCCCTGCTGGTAGCGTTCGCGGCGGATCTGGTCCTTCTTGGGCATGAACGCTTCGGCGTTGCCGAGGTTCACCAGGATGCCGGTGCGGTCAATTTGCTGCACCGAGCCGGACACGATCTCGCCCGCGCGGTTCTTGTATTCCTCGAAGACGCGGTCGCGTTCGAACTCGCGGATCTTCTGCATCAGGATTTGCTTGGTGATCTGAATGGCGTTGCGGCCGAACTCCTCGAAGGGCACGTTGATCTCGATCACGTCGCCGGCTTCGGCGCCCTCGGCGTAGTCCTGCGCCGCCTCGACGGAGATCTGGATGCTGTCGTCCTCGACCGCGTCGACCACGTGCTTGACCAGGAACAGCTCGATGGAGCCGTGGCCGTCGTCCTCGATCTTCACTTCGGCGGTGGGGCCGTGCTTGCGGCGGACCGCCGACGCGAAGCCCTGGGTCAGGGTATCCATGAGGGTGGCCCGATCCAGGCGCCGCTCACGAATGAGCTGGTTGAATGCTTCCGCGAAATGGATGCTCATCTATTGTTCACCTCTGCGCCACGATGGACGGGAAGGGCGCTTATCCTTCGGTCTCTTCTTGTCGATCTTGTATTCCTGGTTGATAAGGTTGCCGCGGAGTATCTCGCGCAGGGCGACCACCACGTCCCCGTCGTCCGTTTCGAGGGTGAGATCACCATTTATACAGGAACGAATCCGGCCTGTATATGTGATTTTCCCCGCTTCTCCGCGCTCAACGGCCACGCGGGCCTCGCTGCCCGCAAAGCGTTGATAGTGCTCTTCCGTAACCAGCGGCCGGTTGTTGCCCGGTGACGAGACCTCGAGCAGGTACCGGCCCGGGAAGGGATCTTCCCTCTCCAGCACGAGCCCGAGGGCGCGGCTCACTTTCGCGCATTCCCCCACGGTCACACCGCCCGGCTTGTCGATGTAAAGACGAACCACCGGACTGCGAACGCTTCCGACCACCTCGAGCTTTACACACTCGAAGCCGAGGAGCTCCAGCTCGGGAAGAATGATCCCGGACAATTCGCGTTCTTGAACCATGAGAAATGGGCCGGGCCCCGGCGCCGGGGTCGACGGAAAACAAAAAGTGGGCGGCCCCGCCACCCACTTCTTCACGCACACACAACGCTCCAGGATTAATACCACAATCTCGCCAAAGGCGCAAGCCACCCCCCTCCCCCCCTTCCACCGGCCGAGTGGGAGGTGCGCGACGGTGGGTGCCGCTGATTACTTCGGGTAGTGGAAGTTGTAGACCAGGGCGCGCAGAAGAATGCCCGTCTCTTCGACCTTGGCCTTGTCGACCGCGCGGCCGTCGTCGCGCAGCGTGTGCCACTCCGCGAAGCCGTATCCGAAAAGATCGATCGCCTCGATGCCCGCCTGCAGGAGCGGCACGTGGTCGTCGATCATTGCCATGCCGGGAGACGATTGGAAATAGCGCAGGTCGAGCGCCTGCGCGCGCGCGAACACGTAGTCCATGAACGCGGGCGATCGCTCCTGCGATGTTCCTTCGCGGCGCGCGGTCGTTCCCACACCGCCCACCATGTCGAG
>Ga0307281_10000288_pt1 | contig 12956 bp, 11 predicted proteins | sample ER_DNA_120_FD_194486 | JGI IMG/M metagenome (GOLD analysis project Ga0307281, IMG submission 194486) | Bulk soil microbial communities from the East River watershed near Crested Butte, Colorado, United States - ER_DNA_120 | ecosystem: Environmental > Terrestrial > Soil > Floodplain | place...
ACTACCTGGAGCTTCCCAGCCGGTTCGAGATCCACGAATACAGCATGATGGAGCGCTTCGCCGAAGGGGTCGAGGAACAGGCCTTTAGGGATGCGCTGCTCCGGGCCCTCCGCGGACCGGGCGCGTTCCGACGCTTCAAGGATGCGGTCCACGAGCGCGGCCTCGCGCCCGCCTGGTACGCCTTCCGCGAGCGGGCACTGGAGCAGATCGCGGCCGATTGGCTCGAAGCCAACCGGATCGCGTACCGTCGGGACTGAATTCGTCATCGCCGCGCCGCATGACCCCTGAGGAACCTCGAGATGCCGCCCATCGAACTCGTAAGTGACGGCGCGGTCGCGCGCTTGTGGCTCGACCGCCCCGAGCAGCACAACGCGCTCTCGGCCGAGCTGCTCGCGGCGGTCGCCGAGAGCTTCCACGCGTTCGCCCACGATCCCGCGGTGCGCGTCGTCGTGCTGGGCGGGCGCGGGCCGTCGTTCTGCGCTGGCGCCGACATCGCGCTGATGAAGGCCTCGGCGAACGCCTCTTTCGACGAGAACCTGACCGACGCGAAGCGACTGGCCGGCCTGTTCGCGGCGATCGCGGACTTTCCGAAGCCGGTGGTGGCGCGCGTCCACGGCAACGTGCTGGGCGGAGGCGTTGGCCTGGTGTGCGCCTGCGACATCGTCGTCGCTTCGGACGACGCGCGCTTCGGGCTCACCGAGGTGCGGCTCGGGATCCTGCCCGCGATCATCAGCCCCTACGTGATCCGCCGGCTGGGCGACGCGCGGGCGCGGGAGCTGATGCTCACCGGCGAGCGCTTCGACGCGGCGGCGGCGCTGCGCCTCAGGCTCGCGCACCACGTGGTCCCGGCCATCGAGCTGGACGCGAAGGTCGAAGAGCGGATCCAGGCGCTGCTCGCCGGCGCCCCGCACGCCCAGATGCGCATCAAGATGCTGCTCGAGCTGTGGGGCGAGGTCGGCTGGGAGGAGTACCGCGCCGCCCTGCCGCGCACGCTCGCCGAGGTGCGGTCGGGGGACGAGGCGCGCGAGGGCTTCGCGGCGTTCTTCGAGAAGCGCAAGCCCGGCTGGCTCGCCGGACGATAAGCCCTCCATGTTCAAGAAGGTCCTGATCGCGAACCGCGGCGAGATCGCGTGCCGCGTCGCCGCCACACTGCGCGAGATGGGGATCGCGCCGGTCGCCGTCTATTCCGAGGCCGACCGCGGGGCGCTCCACACCCGCGTGATGGAGGAGGGCCACCTCCTCGGGCCGGCCGAGCCGCGCGCCTCGTACCTCAACGCCGACGCGCTGATCGCGGCCGCGAAGCAAAGCGGCGCCGAGGCGATCCATCCCGGCTACGGCTTCCTCGCCGAGAACGCGGCCTTCGCGGCGGCGGTCGAGGAGGCGGGGCTCACCTTCATCGGTCCCACGCCCGATCAGATCCGCGCGCTGGGCGACAAGCGCGCGGCGCGTGCGCTCGCCGTGCGCGCGAAGGTGCCGGTGGTGCCGGGGGTGGAGGGTGCTACCGCGACGGCGCTCGCGCGCGCGGCGCAGGAGCTGGGCTATCCGGTGTTCGTCAAGGCCGCGCTCGGCGGCGGCGGCAAGGGGATGCGGATCGTCGAGCGCGAAGCCGAGCTGCGCGAGGCGATCGAGGCCGCGCAGCGCCTCGCGGTCTCGGCGTTCGGCGACGCTGCGGTCTATCTCGAGAAGCGGATCGAGCGCCCGCGCCACGTCGAGGTGCAGATCCTGGGCGACGGCCGGGGCGGCGTGATCCATCTCTTCGAGCGCGAGTGCTCGCTCCAGCGGCGCCACCAGAAGGTGATCGAGGAGTCCCCGTCGCCCGGCGTGAGCGAGGCGCTGCGCGAGCGGCTCGAGGCGGCTGCCGTCGCGGTCGCGTCGGCGGCGCGCTACCGCGGCGCGGGAACCGTGGAGTTCCTGGTCGCCGGCGACGCCGAGTTCTACTTCCTCGAGATGAACACGCGGCTCCAGGTGGAGCATCCGGTGACCGAGCTGGTCACGGGCGTGGACCTGGTGCGCGCCCAGCTCGAGGTGGCGGCGGGCGATGGCCTGCCGCTCGCGCAGCAGGACGTGCGGCACCGCGGACATGCGATCGAGGCGCGGCTCTACGCGGAGGATGCGGCGCGCAACTTCCTGCCGCAGGCGGGCCGCGCGCTCAAGGTGCGGTGGCCGCGCGCGCCGTTCGTACGGGTGGACCGCGGGATCGAGAGCGGCGACGAGATCCCGGTCCACTACGATCCCATCCTGGGAAAGATCATCGCCTTCGGCCCCGATCGAGCCGTAGCGCTCGCGCGCCTGGCCGGGGCGCTCGACGAGACGCTGGTCCACGGCGTGGCGACCAACCTGCCGTTCCTGAGGGCCCTCGCTCGCGCTCGGGCAGTGGAACAGGCCACGTTCGACGTCGAGTGGATCGAGCGCGAGTTCCTGGCCGGCTTCGCCGCGCTCGCGCAGGCGCCGGCGCCGGAGATCGCGCTCGCAGCGGCGGCGCTGAGCGAGTGGCGCGGCGCGGAAAACGGCGGCGCGAACGCGGGTGGCCACGCGGGCGCCGGGGCCGGCCCGCGTCCCGGTGATGCCTTCCGCGAGGCCGGGCGCTGGCGGCTGCCGGGGCTCGAGTGAGCGCGCGCTTCACATTCCGGGACGGCGACCGCGTGCGCGACGTCGAGGTCGCCCCGCTCGCGCCCGGGCGGTTTCGCGTCACGGTGGACGGCGTCGCGACCGAGATCGGCCTCGAGGCGCTGGGCGATGGCCGCATGCGCCTGCTCTCGCCCCAGGGAGCGGTGCTCGCCGAGGTCACGGCGGCGGGGAACGCGCGCTACGTCCGCGTCCAGCGCATGGACTTCGTGCTGGAGCGCGAGGCCTCCGGCCGCCCGCGCGCGCGCGCGCGCGGCGGTGGGCTCGAGGCGCCGATGCCGGGCGTGGTGACGCGCGTTCACGTCGCAGCGGGCGATGCAGTCCGGCAGGGCCAGCCGCTGGTCGCGATCGAGGCGATGAAGATGGAGCACGTGCTGCGCGCGCCGCGCGACGGGCGGGTGCGGGCGGTCGCCGCGCGGCCCGGAGAGATGGTGAGCGGCGGCGCGGCCCTGGTCGAGCTGGAGGAGGCGGACGGGTCTTGAGTCGCAAGGCGCATCCGGCGGAGGGCTCGAAGCCGCGGAGCGCGGAGGTCCCGAAACCGCCGGCGGGCGTGGGGACGCACGCGCCCGCTGCGCCGCCGGCCCCGCCGGGCGATTCGAGGCGGGCGCTCGAGCGGGCCGCGCTCGCGGCCGTGCTGGGCGTGGCGCTCGGGATCCGTGTGTGGAAGCTGGGCTACGGGCTCCCCGAGTTCCTCGATGAGGCGCTGCCCTTCCGCTGGGCGCTCGGCATGTGGAGCGATCCCGGCGGCCGGATCGACTGGAACCCGCACCGCTTTCACCATCCGACGCTGCCGACCTACCTCCACCTGCTGGTGCAGCAGGCGGGTTACCTCTTCGGCCGCCTGCTCGGCGTCTACAAGAGCGCCGCCGACGTCCACGTCGGTTTCCTCGTGGATCCGACGTCCATGGCGCTCGCCGCGCGCGCGGCCGGCGTCGCGGCCGACCTCGCGACGGTGCTCGTGGTCGCGCTCCTCGCCGAGCGCATCCGGCGCGGCACGGGATGGCTCGCCGCGCTGCTGGTCGCGTGCTCGCCGACGTTCGTCGTGGCCGCGCGCTCGATTGTCTCCGACAGCGTGATGGTGCCGCTGGCGACCGCGGCCCTGGAACGCACGCTCGCGTATCGCGAGCGCGGCGGGAGGGTCCGCTTCGTCGCCGCCGCCGTGCTGGTCGGGCTCGCCGCCGGCTCCAAGTACCCGGCCGTGATCCTGCTCGTCCCGCTCGGCGTGGCACTCTGGCTGCGCGGCGGGGTGCGCGAGCTTCGGCTCTGGCCACTGGCGGCCGCGATCGCGGGCGCTGCCTTCCTCGCCACCACGCCGTACGCGCTGCTCGACTTCGCGACCTTCCAGCGCGACCTCGGCTTCCTCCGCGGGCTCGCGCAGAAGGGCCATCTCGGGAACCTCGGCGAGAGCGGGTTCCTGTTCCACCTTCGCAACCTGTCGCGCGACATCTCCTGGGCGGGCGTCCCCCTGCTCGTCGTCTCGCTCGCGTGGACCGCGAGCCGCGCGCGCGCGCGCCCGGACGCATCGCTCGTGTGGCTCGCGCTCCTCGCCTTCGGCCTGCCGATCGCGTTCGCGCGCGTCGAGGCGGAGCGCTACCTCCTGCCGCTCCTGCCGCTGGCTGCGGTGCTGGTCGCGGAGCTGGTCCTCGCCGCTGCGGAACGGATTCCGCGCCCGGCGCGCGCGCCCGGCCTCGCAGTTGCGGCCCTCGTGCTCGCCAGCCCGGCCCTCGCGGCCAGCGCACGCGCCGTGCTCGCGAGCGACGCGGATTCGCGGATCGCGGCGCGCCGCTGGTGCGAGGCCCATCTCACGCAGCGGGACCTCATCGTGCAGGAGCTCTACTGCGCGCCGCTGCCCGGGCGCATCGAGTGGCTCACGGCGCGCGGCGGCGCCCTGTACGGCGCCGCGAGCCCGGAGCTCAAGCGCCGCTACGACGCGCGGCGCTGGTTCTCCTCCGTCACGCTCCCGCTCGCGGTGGTGGGCAACTCCACGAACCGCGTGCGGCCGTCCTCCGGCCCGCCGGTGGACATCGAGGTGTTCCCGCACGCCGCGGATTTCAACCGGCTGGTCTACGAACCCCGGCTCCTCCAGGGCGTCGACTACTTCGCGACCAGCAGCGCGGTGCGCGGCCGCTTCGAGGCGGACACGGCGCGCTACGCCGCGGAGCACCGCTTCTACGCCCTGCTCGACTCCACGGCCGAGGTCGCGGCCCGCTTCCATCCGCGGATGGCGGGCGGCGGGCCCGAGATCGTGCTCTATCGGCTCGGCGAGCGCGCGCAGTCGGCGCTCGCCGGGCTCGGCCCGCTCGATCCGCTGTGGTGGGCCGAGACCATTCCGCGCGGCTACCGCGAACGCGCGGAAAACGCGCTCCGTGCGGAGCGGCCGCGAGGTGTGGCGGTGCGGCTCGAGGATGGATCGCCGGCGGCGTGGGTGCTGAGCCTGCGGCCGGTGTACCAGTACCTGCTCGGGGACTTCGCGGTGGCGATGGGCTCGGAGCTGGCCGACCACGGCCGCTACGCCGAGGGCCGCCGGTTGGCCACGGCCACGCTCGTGGTGGCGCCGGAGGACGCGCAGGCCTGCGTGCTCTACTTCGCCTGCTGCGCCCGGATCGGCGACTGGGGCGCGGCGCGGGCGGTGATCGAGCGCACGCTGATGGCGCTGGCTGCGACGGGCGGGACCTCGCGCACGCTGCGCCTCCACTACGGCGAGGTGCTCCTGAATCTCGGCGATCGCGCGGGCGCGCGCCGCGAGTTCGAGGCGCTGGCCGCGTCCGGCGACGAGATCGGCGCGGAGGCCCGGCGGCGGCTGGAGGGCGTGCGGTGAGGTGCGTCGCGCCCGCGTTTCTGCAATCGCCGCGGAGATTCCGCTAGTGTCCTGTCTCCGAAATGGCTTGACCACCAAGGCCGACGCGGCGCCCGGATGGCAAGGCGCGACGACGAAGTCGTATCACGGAGATACGTCGAGGAGGAGCAACGCGGCCCGCCGGGATGCAGCGGCGGCCGACTGGCAAGCTATTTCGGAGACAGGACACTAGTATCGGTCTCGCACATGCGCGCTGCGGCCCACGCGGGGAGCGGCGCGAGGCAGGTTCGCCCGCGCGGCGGGCCGGGGAGGTCGAGGCGGCATGGAGCGGCGCAGCGTCGAAGCCATTTTCGAAGCGTTGAACGGGTGCGGAGCCCGGTACCTGGTGGTCGGCGGCCTCGCGGTCGTCGCGCACGGGTACGTGCGCCTCACGGCGGACATCGATCTCGTGCTCGACCCCGATCCGGCGGCGCTGCGGCGCGCGATCGCGGCGCTCGCGGCGCTCGGCTATCGCCCGCGCGCGCCGGTCGAGTTCGCGGAGTTCGCGGACCCGGTGAAGCGGAGGCTTTGGGCGCGGGAGAAGGGCCTCACCGTGTTCTCGGTCTTCAGTCCCGGGCACCGGGCCACCGAGGTCGATCTCTTCCTGGAGACCCCGTTCGATTTCGAGCGCGCCTACACGCGGGGCGCGCGCTTCCAGCTCGCCGACGGCGTCGAGGGCACCTTCGTCGGGCTCGAAGACCTGATCGAGATGAAGCGCGCGGCGGCGCGGCCCCAGGATCTCGAGGATGTCGAGAGCCTGCGGTCGCTGCGAGACTCGAAGGGCGAAGCGGATGCCTGAAGCGGACCCGCGCGATGAGCGCATGTGGGAGCGCGGCTGGGACGGTCACGAGATCGCCCAGCGCCGGCGCATGGCGCGCCTCTCGCTGGCGGAGAAGCTGGAATGGCTCGAGAGCGCACAGCAGCTCGTCTTCCACCTGAAGCGGGGAACGAAGGCCGGCGGAGCCGAGCCGCCGGATCCGCAGCGGTGAGCGGAGATGTTTTCGAGCGCCTGAACGAGAACTTGCGGCCCCCCCCACGCCCCCTCAACCGCTCGCGGGCGCCGGCCGATAACCTCATGGCATCCGCTCGGATGGCTGCGCCGCGATTGACGTACGCCGGAAGCCCGTGCTAGCCTGCATGCACCGTTAGAGGCTGAGCGTCGGTGAGATCCGGCCGCGAGGTCACGTAACGGGAGAATTCCTCTGGACCCCATAGGATTGATCGAACCCGACCGTTTCTTCGCTCCGCCTGCCCACGCTCTTGACCTGGTCCTTCCCGGGACCTCCACGGTCAAGAGTTTTGTGTTTCTCCTGCTCCGTAGGTGACTCCAGTGATCGTTCGAAAGCTACCGGTCGAGCACGTCGAGCCCGTTGCATTCCTGGGCCAGAACGACGCCAACCTCCGCCAGATCGAGCGCACCCTGCCGGTGCGCATCACGCTCCGCGACGGGACCATCACGGTCTCCGGCGAGGACGAAGCTGTGAACTCCGCCGCGCGCGCGCTGAAGGAGCTGCTCGATCTTGCCGAGCGCGGCAAGGTGGTCGAGGAGGCCGACGTATCGACCGCGCTCGGACTCTCTCGCCGCAACGGCAACGGCACCCTGGCAGACGCCTACGACGGGGCGCCCGGCTACAGCTTCGATCGCAAGGGCGTGCGCGCGCGCACGCCGACCCAGGCCGAGTACCTGAAGGCGCTGGAAGAGCACGACGTGGTGTTCGCGATCGGGCCCGCGGGCACGGGCAAGACCTACCTCGCGGTGGCTGCTGCGGTGAACGCGCTGCGCACCCGCAAGGTGGATCGCATCGTTCTCGTGCGCCCGGCGGTCGAGGCGGGCGAGAGCCTGGGGTTCCTCCCCGGCGACATGCAGGAGAAGGTGGATCCCTACCTGCGCCCGATGTACGACGCGCTGGCCGACCTCATGTCGTTCGACAAGATGCGGCGCTACATCGAGCTGGGCGTGATCGAGATCGCGCCGCTCGCGTTCATGCGCGGGCGGACGCTCCACAGCTCGTTCGTGATCCTCGACGAGGCCCAGAACACGACCGTGCGTCAGATGAAGATGTTCCTCACCCGCATGGGCGTGAACTCGCGCGCCGTGATCACCGGCGACGTGACGCAGATCGACCTCCGCGATCCCGACAGCTCGGGCCTGGTGAGGATCCAGTCCATCCTGGGGGGGGTGGCGGACATCAAGTTCATCTACTTCCATCCCGAGGACGTGGTGCGTCACCGCCTGGTGCGCGACATCATCCGCGCCTTCGAGAGCTATCACGCGCGCCAGAACGGCAAGCTCGAGGACGGCGTCGGGACGACGCTCGATCCCGCGGCCCCGGACGCTGCGGCCGGCGGCGAGACGCGGGCCGGGGGCGTGACGACCGGCGGTCCCGAGGGCGCCTCCGCACAGCGGACGCTCCCGGAGGCGCCGGAAGACGGGGATCCCGGGCGCGGGCCCGCGTTCTGATCCTGGCGGCCGCGCCGCACATCCCCCACAAAGCGAACCATGAGCACAGAGGACACCGCCCAGGTTCCGGCCCTGCCCGATCGCGTGCGATCGGTGCGCTGGGGCTATTACGCCGTGCGCATTCTGCTCGTGGCGGTGCTCCTGACGCTCGCCGGAGTGCTGCCGGGCGGGCCGCGCACGCCCGAGCGCTTCCGCTACCGCGAGGGGGAGATCGCGCGCGAGCGCGTGGTCGCGCCTTACGATTTCCGGGTCGAGAAGGACGAGGTCGCGCTGCGCCGCGAGCAGCAGAGCGCGGCCGCAGGCGTTCCGCCGGTGTTCATGGTGGACGCGCGCGCTTCCTCCGACATCCTCACCCGGTTCGCGTCGTTCCGGGAGCAGGCGCTGGCTGCGGTGCTCGATCCCACGCTCCCGCCCGCGGGGCGCACGGCCCGGCTGCGCTCCACGGGGGTTCCGCTCAGCGACGAAGCCGCCACCGCGCTCACGGCCCCGGGCCGCGCGCGGCGCTCGCTGGAGCTGCTCGGCCAATGGCTGGGCATGATCTACGACGCGGGAGCGGTGGCGGAGAAGCGCAACGACCAGCTCCTCGGCTACGACAGCGTGAGCGTGCGCGAGGGCGAGCGCGAGTCGCTGCGCCCGGCGAGCTCCTTCTACGACCGGCGCGAGGCGATGGAGTTCATCGAGCGGCGCGCGGCCGCCGCCTTCGCGGGGGACCCGCAGGGGATGCGGCTCGTCACCGAGGTGACGGCGTCCTTCCTCCAGCCCAACGTGCTCCACGACCGTGCCGAGACCGAGTGGCGGCGCGTGCAGGCCCAGGCCCAGGTGCCGGCGACCATCGGGTTCGTGCAGAAGGACGAGCTGCTGGTGGACGCGAACCAGCGGGTGACGCACGACGCGCTGCTCAAGCTGCGCTCGCTCCGCAACCTGGAGGAGGCGCGCCGCGGCCGCCGCGACTTCCTCTACCCGCCGCTCGCGCGCATGCTGCTCATGCTGCTCTTCATGGCGGTGTTCGTGAGCTACCTGCGCATGGAGCTGCCGGACGTCTACCGCGACAACGCGATGCTCGCCATGTTCACCCTGCTCACCGCGGTGGTGATGGCGGTCGCCGAGGCGCTGGTGAGCATCCTCGGGCTCTCGGAGTTCACCGTGCCGCTGGCGCTGGCGCCGCTGGTCGTGGCGTCGCTGCTCGAGAAGCGCCCGGCGCTCGTCTTCACGCTGGTGCTCGCGGTCACGATCACCGCCGTGGGCGAGCTGCACGCTCCGTTCGCGCCGGTCGCAGCACTGGGCGGCGTGACCGCGGTGTACTCGGTGTCGCGGCTGCGCCACCGCTGGCACTTCGCGCGCGCCACGCTCGTGATCGCCGTGGTCACGATCGCCGCGATCCTGGCCTGGGACCTGGCGCGCTCCATGACCTTCGCGACGCTCCTGCGTGACGTGATGTGGGGGGGCCTGAGCAGCTTCCTCTCGGTCTCGCTCGCCTTCCTGCTGCTGCCCCCGGTCGAGCACCTGTTCGGGCTCACCTCCGACATCACGCTGCTCGAGCTGTCGGACCTGAACCGCCCGCTCCTCAAGCGCATGCAGCTCGAGGTGCCGGGCACCTACCACCACAGCATGGTGGTGGGGAGCCTGGCGGAAGCGGCGGCCGAGGCGCTCGGCGCCAACTCGCTGCTGGCGCGGGTCTCGGCCTACTACCACGACATCGGCAAGCTCTCGAAGCCCGAGTACTTCGCGGAGAACGAGCCGGTTTCCTCGCGCAGCCGGCACGAGAAGCTGGCCCCGAGCATGAGCGCGCTGGTGGTGAAGTCGCACATCACCGAGGGGATGGAGCTGGCGCGCCGCGAGCGGCTGCCGCACGCGGTGCAGAACGCCATCCCCGAGCATCACGGCACGATGGTGATGGCGTTCTTCTACGTGAAGGCGCAGGAGCTGGACCCCAACGTGCGCCGCGAGGACTACTGCTATCCCGGTCCCAAGCCGCGCTCGCGCGAGACCGCGATCCTGATGCTGGCGGACGGCGTCGAGGGTGCCTCCCGCGCGCTCGCAGAACCCACGCCGAGCCGGATCCGCGGCCTCGTGACGCGCATCATCGACGAGCGCGTGCAGGAGGGCCAGCTCGACCAGTGCGGGCTCACGCTCCAGGAGCTGGCCAAGATCCGCGAGGCCTTCATCCCGGTCCTGACCGCGATCTTCCACGTGCGCGCCCCGTACCCCGAGGATCCGCGCAAGCGCGCGCGCGCCGACACCGAGGCGCGCAGGGAGCCGGCGTAGCGCGCCTCATGGAGGCTCAGCCGCTGGCGCGGGCATGGCGATCGCGCTGAGGGCGCCGCGCGGGCTCGCGCGCCTCGCCCCGGCCCTGCGCGCGCTCGTGCGGTCCACGCTCGCGGCCGAGCGCCGGCGCGCCGGCGAGATCGGCATCGTGCTCGCGCGCGATCCCGAGCTGCGCGCGCTCAACCGCCGCTGGCGCGGGATCGACCGCGCGACCGACGTGCTCAGCTTCGGCCACGACGACCGGCCCGCGCGCGTCTCGGGCGACCTCGTGATCTCACTGGATCGCGTGAGCGCCCAGGCCCGGCGCTACCGGGTGACCCGCGGGAGGGAGCTGGCCCGCCTCGCGGTGCACGGCACGCTTCACCTCGCCGGGCTCGATCACCAGCGGCCCGCCGAGCGGAGAAGCATGCGGCGGCGGGAGGACCGGGCCCTCGGGGCCGCTGCGGCGGCGGTGCGGGCGCTCGATCGCCTGCTCGGGGCCGAGCGCCGGGGCTGACGGCCCGCGGGCGCCGCGTCCGCCGGCCGGGGGGAGGAGGCCCGCGAATCGGGGCTCACTTCGCTTCGAACGGGAACACCCGCTTCCAGTCGTCCTTCATGCTGACGACCGTCCAGCCCCTGGCCTCCGCCTCGTCCAGCCCCTGGTCCAGCCGGCCGATGTGCGAGTCGCGATCGTAGGCCCACTCGCGCGCGGCGTCGGTGTGATGCACGTAGAGGCAGAAGCGCGGGCCCCTGCCGGCCGCCGTCCACTGGAGCATCTGCAGGTCGCCGTCGGAGTTCCCGAAGGCGGCGATGGGCCGGCGGCCGATGTGCATCTGGATGCCGACCGGCTTGCCGGCCTTGTCGTCGACGAAGTCGGCCTCCGGCAGGCGCACGAGCACGGGCTTGCCGTCGCGCTGCTCGAACTTCGTCCGGATGCTGCTGCCGACGACCTGCTCAGGCGGGATGCCGTAGACCCTCTCCGCCCACGGGCGCATGAACTCGATGCCGCCGCCGGAGACGATGAAGGTCTTGAAGCCGTTCGCGCGCAGGTAGGCGAGCAGCTCGAGCATCGGCTGATAGACCATCTCGGTGTAGAGCCGCCCAGTCGTGGGATGCTTCGCCGTGGCGATCCAGTCGCTGACGATCCTCTCGAACTCTTCGGTCGTCGTGCCGGCATGGGTGGCCATGACGATCTCGAGCATCGCGTGCTCGCCGCCCGCCAGCGCGCCCCTCACGTCGCCCTTGAGCAGGGAGGCGAACGGCTCCTGGCGCTTCCATTCGGGATGCTGCGGCGCGAGTGCCTTCACGCGGTCGAGCGCGAACGCGAGCTGGAAGTACATCGGCTGCTCGGCCCAGAGCGTTCCGTCGTTGTCGAACGTCGCGATGCGCCCGGGAGGCGGAATGAAATCCGGCGAGGCGATCTTCGTCACACGCTCGACGAAGGCGACGATGGCCCTCCTGGCTGCGCCGTCGTTCCACGAGGGCAGCGAGCCGGCCGCCTGGACTCGGAGCGGCGCGAAGCACGCACCGGCGGTGAGCAGCACGATCGTGGCACAGGCTTCCCGTCTGCCGCGCATGGTTCTCCCCCCGTTCTTGCCGATGCCCCTAGGTGGGCGGGTTCTCGAAGCGGAAATTCTCGGCGAATCCGGAGCATTGTCAATCAGGCTTGACTCACGCCGCGCAGGCGCGAGAGTGATCCCGGACCGGGAGAAGGGAGGAACGTGCGCCGAGCCGTCATCGCCGTGATCGTGGCGCTCGCGCCGGCAGGCGCGGGCGTCACCGGCGCGGCCAAAGATCCCCACGCCGCGCTCGAGGAGCGCATCCGCAGCGCGGACAGCGTGCGGGTGGTGCGCGTCCGTGAGCCGGTCTCGGGCGAGACGGGCGCTCCGGGCGAGGACCGTCTCGCCGATTTCATCGTGGAAGGCGAGGGCCGGGCGGACGGGGCGTGGAAGGCGTCCATGGCCGGGGCCATCACCGAGGCCATGCGCCGTTTCCCGGCGCCCGAGACCTGCCGCCGGGAATCGGGCCTGCGGCGGATCCGGTTCGGCGTCCAGTTCTGGAAGGGCGACGAGCGCATCACGATCGTTCTCTATCTCGCCGACCGCTGCTTCGAGTTCTGGACGGCGCGAAACTTCGGGGGCTCGGCCGAGATGCACGATGTCGGCCCCCGCATCCTGGCGCTGCTCAAGCAGGCGTTCCCCGCCGACACGACGGTGCGGCACCTCGGTCTTTCGGGGCTGATCTCGTGCGATGACTACATACGCGAGCACCCGGGAGGGCCGCTCGTCACGCAGCCTCCCGAGGCGACCCGAATGGTGCCGCCGCGGTACCCGAAGGCCGCGAAGAAGGCGAAGATCGAGGGCCGGGTGCTGATCCAGGCCCGGATCGAGGATGACGGCACGGTGAGCGAGATCAAGGTCCTGGAGACGGTACCCGAGCTGGAGGCTGCCGCGATCGCCGCCGTGCGGCAATGGAGCTTCGAGCCCGCGCTCGACTGCGAGGGGCGCCCGGTCGCCGCCCTGCTCGTCATCCCGGTTCATTTCAAGCTCGACTGACCGCATCGGCGCGCCCGCCGCGCGGCGGATTCCGCGGCCGCGGCGCGCTCCCCGCGACCGCCGGTGGGCGGCGGACGTGACCGGAGCACCCCGGACACGTTACATTCGCCCCGGCGACTCACCCTTCCTCCACGGAGACCGACCCCCGCATGACGTCACACAAGAGCGAATCCCCCGGCCGGCGCGGAGCCCTGGGCCGGCTGCGCGTCTACCTCCTCACCGGGCTCCTGGTGCT
>Ga0307281_10000289_pt1 | contig 12930 bp, 7 predicted proteins | sample ER_DNA_120_FD_194486 | JGI IMG/M metagenome (GOLD analysis project Ga0307281, IMG submission 194486) | Bulk soil microbial communities from the East River watershed near Crested Butte, Colorado, United States - ER_DNA_120 | ecosystem: Environmental > Terrestrial > Soil > Floodplain | place: USA...
TGTCTCGTAGGCGATGACGTTCACGTGCGGGTTGATGTCCTGCAGGCGGTCCTTGGCGGAGGCGATCTTCGGCCGTCCGACGTCGCGCGTGCCGTGGATGATCTGTCGCTGCAGGTTCGACGCGTCGACCGTGTCGAAGTCGACGATCCCCAGCGTGCCGACGCCGGCCGCGGCGAGGTACATCCCGAGCGGCGCGCCGAGACCGCCCGTGCCGACGAGCAGGACGCGGGCGTTTTTCAGCTTGCGCTGCCCTAAGACCCCGATCTCCGGGAGGATCAGGTGCCTGCTGTACCGGCCGATCTCTTCGTTCGTGAGCTCGGGGAGGTCGTCCACGCCCCCGGCGATCGACGGCACGATCATCACGGATTCCCCGGGGCCGACCGGCGTGTCGAGGCCCGACTGGTAGCGAACGTCTTCGTCGTTGACGTAGACGTTCACGAAGTTCCGCAGCTCGCCCTTCTCGTCGAACAGGTGCTTGCGGAGCTCGGCGTGCTTTGCGGTCAGCTGGGCCAGCGCCTCCCCCGCCGTCCCGCCAGAGACCAGGACTTCGGATTGCCCGCCGGCAAAGCCGCGGAGCGCCGCCGGAATGAACACGGAGACTTGCATGGTCAAGGTCCTTTCACGAGATCTTCGGAGTCGAAACGCGAACGGTCGGATCGGAGCTCGTACGAGAACAGATCGGAGGCTACGCCGTCCCTTACCGATACGATGACGTACGAATAGACGGGCCAGGCGTGGTCGAGGTCGAACGCGGAGGGGACGGCCGGATGGTCGGGATGCGAATGGTAAAAGCCCACGACGTCGCGCCGGCTTTGCCGGGCGTGCTTTTCACCGCGCATCAGATCCTGAGGCGCGATCAAGAACCGGTTCCGCTTGGCCGCCTCTTCGCGCGCGTTCGAGATCGGGAAAATCTCGAGAGTGACTTTGCCGCCGTCCGGGGCGAACGAGCCGATCAGCAAGCCGCAACACTCGTGCGGGTAGTCCGATTCGCCGTGGCGGCGGATCTGATCGAGCTCGTTTTCGCCGAGGGTCAGCGTCACGGGGCCTCCTCCCAAAACTTGTCCGCGAGGTAACGGCTTCCGGCGTCGCACAAGATCGTGACCACGACGGAGCCTTCGGGAAGCGTGCGGGCCAGCCGCAACGCGGCGAACACGTTGGCGCCCGCGCTGACCCCGACCATCAGCCCCTCCTTGCGGGCGAGCTGGCGGGTCATCTCTTGAGCCTCGGCGGTTCCCACCTCGACCTCGTCGTCGGCGAGCTGGCGATCGTAGATCCCGGGGACCATCGCCGTCGCCATGTGCTTCATCCCCTCCAAGCCGTGAAGGGGGAGATCCGGCTGCATCGATACGGCACGGATCTCGGGATTGAACTGTTTGAGCCGGCGCGTCGTCCCGACGAACGTCCCCGAAGACCCCAATCCGGAGATGAAGTGCGTGATCCGCCCTGCCGTCTGCTCCCAGATCTCCACGGCGGTGGTCTCGAAGTGCGCGCGCCAGTTGGCGTCGTTGTTGTACTGGTCGGCGTAGAAGTAACGGTCGGGCGATTCGAGCGCCAAGGCCTTGGCGCGGCGCTGCGCGCCGTCCGTCGCTTCCAAGGGGTCGGTTTCGATGATCTCCGCGCCGTAGATGCGAAGCGTCCGCTTGCGCTCCGGACTGGCGTTCCGTGGAATACAGAGCGTGACCGGGTACCCCAAAGCGGCGCCGATCATCGCGTACGCGATGCCGGTGTTCCCGCTCGTGGCGTCCAAGATCGTCTTCCCTTGGGTGAGCCTGCCGGTTCGCTCGCCGTCCAAGATCATCGCCAGTGCGGCGCGATCTTTGACCGATCCGCCCGGGTTCAGGTGCTCGCCCTTGGCGTAAACCTCAACGCCGTGGCTACGAAGGCGGACGAGCGGCGTCCTGCCGATCGACGCCAGCACCCCGGCATCGTCGGTTCGGGGAACCCCCTTGGTATGGCTCATCGACCCCTCGAGCTAAAGACCATACGAACAACCCGGCCGAAAGGCTACTATTACGGTCCTCTATCACCTCGAAACGACTGTAAACGAGAGGGATGACCATGGCGAAAACGCTTTCGACGATGCGCGAATTGGGCACGGTTGCGCCGGATTTCAGCCTCCCGGACGTCGTTTCCGGGCGGACGATTGCGCTTGGGTCATGGAAGGACGATGAGGGGCTGCTCGTGATGTTCATCTGCCGCCATTGCCCGTTCGTCAAGCACGTCCAGGGCGAGCTGGCCCGCCTGGGCGTCGACTACCGGGGACGCGGGTTGGGGATCGTGGCGATCAGCTCGAACGACGTCGCGAACCACCCGGACGATGCCCCGCATCTCCTCAAAGAGATGGCGCTCGAGCTGGGGTTCACGTTCCCCTTCTGCTACGACGAAACCCAGGAGGTCGCCCGGGCCTACGGGGCCGCGTGCACGCCGGATTTCTTCCTCTTCGATAAGACACGGAAGCTGGTGTACCGCGGGCAGCTCGACGACAGCCGTCCCGAAAGCGGCGTACCGGTGACGGGCCGCGACCTGCGCGCCGCGATCGACGCCGTCCTGTCCAACCGCGCCGTCGGCGCCGAGCAGCGGCCGAGCGTCGGCTGCAACATCAAGTGGAAGCCTGGCCACGCGCCGTGATCGCTCCCCTGCTCCTCGCCCTGACGATCGCTGTGACGTTCGACGATCTCCCCGCGACCGGCGGCGAGCGGGGCTCTCCACCGGAAGTCCTCGCCATCAATCGCGCGATCGTCGGCACGCTGACGGCGCGCTCCATCCCGGCCGTCGGTTTCGTCAACGAGATCGGGCTGGAAACCGGCGGCCAGGTCGACCCGCGGCGCGTCGCGGCGCTGACGCTCTGGCTCGATGCCGGATTGGAGCTCGGGAACCACACGTACTCGCACCCGTCTCTCCATCGCGTGACGCTCGAGGAGTACTTCGACGATGTGTTGAAGGGCGAGCAGGTGACGCCGCCGCTCGTTGCGGCGCACGGTGGATCGTGGCGGTGGTTCCGTTACCCCTTCCTCCAAACCGGGCGCGACCTGATCACCAAGCATTCGGCCGAGACGTTTCTGGCCGATCACGGTTACCGCATCGCACCCGTCACGATCGACAACGGCGAGTGGATCTTCGCCAAGGCGTACGCTCTCGCGGCGGTCAGAAACGACCGCCGCGCGCAAGAGAAACTCGCCGACGCATACGTCGCGTACATGAATCGCAAGACCGACTACTGGGAGCGCTCGGCCCGGGCGCTGTTCGGCCGCGACATCCCGCAGATCCTGCTCGTCCACGCCAACCGGCTGAACGCCGATCAGTTCGACCGCATCGCCGCCATGCTCGCCGAGCGCGGCTACCGGTTCGTGACCTTGGACGCCGCCGTCGCCGATCCCGCCTACCTGAGCCCCGACACGTTCACCGGCGCCGGCGGCATCTCGTGGATCCACCGCTGGACGCTGACCAAGAGCGGCCCATCGGGTGTCCTCCCCGACGAGCCCGCGGTACCCGCATGGGTCATGCGGGCCGCGGGGGTGACGTCGGAGTAGGGGCTTCACGGACCGAGCGCGATCTCCTTCAATCCCGCTTTCCGCAGCGCGGCGTTGAGCGTCTCGAGGTCGTGCAACTTGATCTCGTCCCAAAGGGACAGCGCGCGGTCGAGCCGGGCGGAAAGGGATGCGATCGCCTCTCGCTGCGGCCCCGTGGGAGCCCGATCGGATCCCTCGAGATCGATCTGTACGTCGACCAAGGCGCCGCCGATCGTTCCGAGATTCGGGGTCTCGTCGTCTTCACGCGAGGAAAGCGGCGCGAGCTTCGCTTCGAACGCGGTCAACGTCTCGGGCTTCACGGCGGACTTGAAGGGTTCCAACTGCTTGTTCACCTCTGCGAGCTCGCGGCTTGCCCCGCGCAGCCGTTCCAGCGCAACCACGATCTCGTCCGAGAGCGCCGAGGCCTCGACGAGCGCTGCGGCGTCGACCGCGACGCGCGGATCGGGGGCGACGCGCAGCGGCTTGACGTAACGGCGGTCGCCGATGACGAGCGTGACCTCGTAATCGCCGGGGGGGACGAGCATCCCTTCGGGAAGCTTCGGCGTGTCCTCGCCGTCGACCGCGGCAATGCTGTACTCGTAGCGAACGACTTGGGGGCGTCGGCCGCGCAGGTTCCAAACGAAGCGATGCGCACCCGCCTTGGCCGACAGCTCTTCTGCGGGGCGCACCCAACGTTCGTTGAAATACCGATCGGCGGGAAGCTCGGGCGCGGGCGCGCCGCTGACGAAGCTCGTCACGACCGCCTTGCTCCCGTTGCGAATCTCGAGGCGGATCGGGGATGCGCGGTCCGCCGCCAGCCAGTAGTCGATCACCGCCCCGGTCGGCGGGTTCGTCCCCACCGGCTCGTCCGGTGGGAGCGGCGTGTCCTTGTTCTGATTGTGCCGGACCCGGATCGCGGTCGCGGGCGCGAACAGATGTGCGCGGTCGGCGGCCGGAATGGCGCCAAGCTCGCGCAACGGGCTGATGTCGTCCAGCACCCAGATCGCGCGGCCCTGCGTGGACGCGATCAGATCGTTGCCGTGAACGAGCAGGTCCGTGACGATCACCGTGGGCAGATCGCGTTGCAGCGACCGCCAGTGATCGCCGTCGTCGAAGGACACGAAGACGCCGCGATCGGTTCCCGCGTAGAGCAATCCGCTCTTCACGGGGTCCGCGCGTAGCGCGCCGACGAACTGCCCGGGCGGCAGCCCGCCCCCGATCGCCGTCCAGCTCCGCCCGTAGTCGTGCGTGCGAAACGCACGCGGGGAGAAGTCGTCCTGGCGATGGTTGTCGACCGCGATGTAGGCCGTGGCGGGGTCCGTCGCGGCGATGTCGACCGTGCTGATCTTGGCCCACACCGGGACGCCCTTCGGCGTCACGATGCTCCAGGACTTTCCCGCGTCGCGCGTCAACCGCACCTGCCCGTCGTCGGTGCCGATCCAGATCGTGTCGTTGTCGCGCGACGACAATCCGATGCTGAAGATCACGCCGTACCCGCAGGCCCGGGCCCGCGTGGCGTCCGGGTCGCCGCCGCAGTTTTTCGCCGCTTCGCCGCGCGCGGTCTCGTCGGGGCTGATCGTCGTCCAGTGCGCCCCCCGGTCCGTCGAGCGGAACAGCACCTGGGCGCCTTGATAGAGCGGGTGAGGAGGAACCGTGGAGACCGCGATCGGCGTGATCCAGGTGTAGTGGTAGGTCACCGTCGTCGGCCGCGCGCCGTAGGTGGACACGGGCCACGGGGAGATGTTTTGCACCTCGCCGTTTTTCGCATTCCAGCGCGTCAGCCTTCCGCCCAAGCCCGAGCCGTACACGATGTCGGGATCTTGCGGATCCGGGATGTCGTCGTCGCGCTCGTCCGCCCCAACCGGATGCCAGTCGCGAAAGGTGATCGAACCGTAGTCGCTACGGCTCGCGATCGAGACGGTGCCGTTGTCCTGCTGGCCGCTGTAGATCCGGTACGGGAAACCATTGTCGGCCGCGAGATGGTAGAACTGCCCCGTCGGCTGGTTGTACCAACTGCTCCAGCTCGCCCCGCCGTTTAACGTAACGACCGTTCCCTGATCGGACCCCGTGATCATGCGCTCGGGGTGAACGGGATCGATCCAGAGGTGGTGGTAGTCGTCCCCTCCGGGCGAGCCTTTGAAGATCTCGCAGGTCGTTCCCCCCGAAGTGCAGCGGCGCAGCGAGCGTCCCGTGACAAAGACGGTGTCCGGATCGCCCGGGACGACTGTCAGATGACCGAAGTAGTTGCTGGCCAGGCTCCGGTCGTCGTTGACGCGCTTCCAGCTGATCCCGGCATCGTCTGAGCGGTAGAGGCCGCTCAGTTCCTTGGCTTCCACGCAGGCATAGACGCGCGTGGCGTTTCCGACATGCGCGACCGAAAGCCCGATCCTTCCGAGCTTGACGGCCGGCCATCCCGAGCCAGCGACGCGCGTCCAACTCCGCCCGCCGTCGCTCGAGCGGTACAGTCCGCTTTCGTCCCCTTCGCTGGGCGCGAAGTAGCTCAGCCAGGGCTTATAGCGCGCTTGCCACACCGAAGCGAAGACGACGTCGGGCGCCATAGGATCGCGGGCGAGGTCGACGGCTCCCGCGTTCTCGCTGACGAAGAGCGTCCGCTGCCAGGTGGCGCCGCCGTCTTCGGAGCGAAAGACCCCTCGCTCGGGGTTCGGACCGAACGCGTGCCCGAATGCAGCCACGAGCACGGCGTTCGCGTCGCGCGGATCGACGAGGATGGAGCCGATGTGGCGCGACGCCGCGAGCCCGATCGGCGTCCACGTCTTCCCCGCGTCGGTCGACTTGAAGACCCCCGAGCCCGCCGCGATGTCGTAACGCGAGGTGACCTGCCCGGTCCCGACGTAGATCGTTCTCGGATCGGAGGGTGCTACCGCCAGCGCGCCGATCGAAGGCGGCCCGTCGTCGAAGATCGGCGTCCATGTCGCACCGGCATCGGTCGTCTTCCAGACGCCTCCACCCGCGGCGCCGAAATAGAATGTCGCCGGCTCCTGCGGAACGCCCGCGGTGACGGTGCCCCACCCCGCCCGGTGAGGCCCGACCAGCCGCCAGGACAAGCCGCCCAGCGTGGCGTCGGGCACCGGGGGGGCGGCAGCGGCGATGGCGGCAGCGATGACGAGACCAAGCGGCATGCGATCCTCGGGGTCCGGCTCGGATTTCGCGCGAGAGTCTACACTCCGCCGATGAGCCCAGTCCCCCGCTGGCCGAGCCGCTACGCCGTGATCGACGCCTGGCGCGGTCTTGCGGCTCTGGGAGTCGTCCTCACCCACGTCACGCGCAACCTCTTCGGCGTCGAACACGAGTGGATCGTCGGCCACGAGTGCGTCCTGATCTTCTTCGTCATCAGCGGTTATTGCATCACGGCGTCGTCCGAGGCCACCTGGTCGACCGGGATCCGTTCGTTCATGCGGCGCCGCATACGGCGCATCTATCCGCCGTACTTTTTCGCGCTGATCTTCTATGCGGCGACCCGTTTCGCGAAGATCGCCGTGACGCAAGCCGGGGCTCCGGCCAGCTGGAACCTCCTGTCGTGGATTCAGAACCTCACGCTGACGCAATGGCTGTCGATGCTCGGCTCGCCCGGAGCGATGCCGTGGTACAACCCGGTCAATTTCGTGCCGGCGTTTTGGTCGCTGCAGCACGAGGAGCAGTTCTACATCGTTAGCGGGCTGCTCTTGCTCGCCGCGCCGTTCCTACGGTTGACCGCCGTCCTTCTCATGATGGCGATGAGCCTCGGTTGGATCACGCTGGCGCCGCTTCGCACCGCCACCCCGTACCACGGCCTCTTTCTCGAGATGTGGTTCTACTTCGGGCTCGGCGTTCTCGTGTTCTACCGGCTCTGCCGCTTCGAGCGCCGCGAGCTGCTCCGGCTGGTCGATGTCGCCCTTTCCGTGCTGCTCGGAGCGGCGGTGGTTGGCTGGCTGTCCGCACGATCCCACGTCGCGCCCAACGAGTCCGCGCTTCGTCACGTCGTCGTCGTGACGAGCTTCGCGCTGTTCTTGATCGCCTTCCGCCCCCTCGACGCCTGGCTGGCCGGTCGCGGCTGGTTCCGGCCGGCCATGGCGTTAGGCGCCATTACCTACAGTCTTTACCTCGTGCATCAGTTCAACGTCGTCTTCGTCGCGACGCTCGTCGGGTCGGTGATCCCGAATCGCTGGCTGGCGGTGTCGATCGTGTGTCAGCTCGGCGCGCACATCGCGATCGCCGCTTGTTTCTGGAGATTCTTCGAGCGCCCCTACCTCAATCGCCCCACGGTGGCCGCAAGCTTGTTGGTCGATAAGCCGTAAGTCGCTCTACGGTTTGACGTTGCACGCAAACTCCGTGTACGGCGTACGCGTGCCATGCCGAAATAGCGTCGGGCTCGAGTTTTCGAAGTTCGCGCGAGCGGTCACACGTCCATCGATCTGGCGCGTGGCCGCGTCGTGACCGCTGGATCGTTAGGACCCGACGCTATTTCGGTTGGGCGCGCTGAGCCACGGGAACTGCTTGTTGCGCTGGCGGGATTTCCGAGTTGCCCACGGTAACCAACAAGCTCGCGGCCACCGTGCGCGAGGATCACGGCTTCTGAAGCGCCGCGGCCCAGTTGAGGTCCAGCTCGATCGCGGCAGGCTCGGCGTCGGCCACCGGCTCGACGACGAGAAAGCGCTGGTGGTCGTCCGTTGCGGCAAAGCCGACGACGCCGGACGGCGCGGTGAACAAGAGTCGCGGCGGGCCGGCCTTGAACGTCGAACCCGTCTCGACCTGCATCACGCGGACTGCGCCGTCGTAGAGCAGAAGCTCGCGGCCATCCCGCGACCAGTCGACCGTCAGGCCGCCGTACCAATTGGTGATCCCGTTGGTCGTCAGCTGCTGCCGCTGTCCGGCGACGGGATACGACTGCACGTAGAGCTCGTCGCGCCCCGACTCATTGGAGCTGTAGGCGAGCCACCGGCCGTCCGGCGACACCCACCCGCCGTGCTCGTTGGCCGCCGTCTTCACGACGGGCTCGGGCTTGCGGTCGCCGGCCAATGGCACGCGCCAAATGTCCCACGCGGTCGAAGGGTCCGGCTGTTCGAACGTCACGTACGTGCCGTCCGGAGTCCACTGGTTCGGGTTCTTGAAGAGCACGTCGGACACGACGAGCGGCTCGGCGGCGCCGCCACCCTCGACCGACTTGACGTACATGTCCTGCGGACCGGAGGTGCTCATCTGGTAAACGACTCGATCGCCCGATGGGGACCAGAGTGCGTAGCTGGCAGCGCTCGCCCCCGCGAATCGGCGCGCGGTCGCCGCGCCGAGATCCACGAGCCACCAGTCGAGCTCCGAGGCCGAGCTGGGCTTGGCCACCAAGGCTCGGCGGCCGTCGGGCGCGATGCTCACGCTCTCCCAGCGGCCCTGCGCCAAGGGCAGAATGCTCTGACGCTTGCCTGCGCGGTCGAACCAGCACACTTGGGTGTTGGACAACCGCGAGGCGGAGTAGACCAGGATGCCGTTCCGCGAGGCCGACACGACGCGAACCCCGTCGGGCCCCTCGATCGTCGGAGCGTCTCCCAACTCTTGCGGCTCGCCGACGAGCTCTCCCGCGGCCGGATCGAACCGCTGGGCGACGAGGCGCTGGTTGCGCACGCTGACGAGATAGTCCGGTTCGGCCCAGACCGGCGCCGCCCCGGCGCGCATCAGCAACGCGCGATCCTTCGACTCGAGGGACGCCAGGAAGATCTCGAAATTCCCCTGGCGGCGCGGCATCGAGACGAAGACGAAATGCCTCCCGTCCGGTAGGAACTGGGGAAAACGCAAACCGGTTTCCTTGCGTGACGCGTCCGGGCGAACCACCTCGACCGGCTCACCGCCGTCGGACGAAACGCGGAACAAGCCGCCGCCAGCATGCGGCGCGAACACGATGTCTCCGTTGCGGCCCCAGCTCCCCCCGCGCGGGTCCGGCGCGTCGCAGATCACCTCGGGCGACCCTCCCGACAGCGCGATCTTCTTGAGCTTGCCCCCGGCGAAAAATCCGAGGAACCGCCCGTCCGGTGACCAGAACGCCGCGCGCCCGTTTTCGGTTCCCACGAGGCTGCGCGCGGTGAGATTGCCGAGATCACGGATCCAAATGAACTCGGTGCCGCTTTCATCCGAGGCCACGAACGCAAGCAGTCTTCCGTCGGGCGATATCGTGACGTTGTTGCTCGCGGTGCTGAGACGCGTGTGCATCGGCGCGGTCACGGTGAAACGCATCGTCCGGGCGCTGGCGACCTCCGGGGCCGGCCGCGAGAGTTTGAAAAACAGCCCCGCGGCAACGAGGCCGACGAGCGCCACGAGGATCCACGCGATGCGCTCGCGATTCCCGGCGCCGCGTCGCGGCGCGGCACTCGCCTGCATGGACGCGGCCGAGCTCTGTTGCGACCCCGGCTCCGCGATCCCCTCGAGTTGGAGCTTGACGTCGTGCGCGGTCTGGATCCGGTCTTCGGGATCCTTCGCGAGGCAGTGGCGGATCACCCGTTCGAGTGCCGGAGGAGACAGAGGCGCCAGGTCCGTCATCGGGCGCGGCGTGTCCCGCATGATCGCGCTGATCAGGCTCGCCTGCGTCGCGCCCTCGAAGGCGCGCTTCGCCGTCGCCATCTCGTAGAGGACGCAGCCCAGCGCCCACAGATCGGCGCGCGCGTCGGCTTCTTTTCCTTCGAGCTGCTCGGGCGCCATGTACTGAAACGTCCCCAGGATCGTACCTTCGGCCGTCAGCGGCCCGGCGACCGTCGGCGAGCTGGTCAGCTCTGTCGTCGACCCCAACCCTGTCGCTCGCGCGAGGCCGAAGTCCATCAGCTTCGCGCCGGATTTCGTCAGCATCACGTTTCCGGGTTTGAGGTCGCGGTGCATCACCCCCGCGCGGTGCGCGCGGCCCAAGGCGTCTGCGATCTGCGCGCCGAACTTCAACACGTCGAGGAGAGGCAGCGCGCCCTTCGACAACCGCTGCGCGAGCGTTTCCCCCTCGATCAATTCCATGACGAGGTAGTCGGTCTCGCCTTCGCGGCCGACGTCGTGGAGCGTGCAGATGTGCGGGTGATTGAGCGACGAGACCGTCTTCGCCTCGCGCTCGAACCGCGTGCGGATCCCGGGGTTCGACGAGAGGTGCTGCGGCAGCACCTTCACCGCGACATCTCGCCCGAGGCGCGTGTCCTTCGCCCGATACACCTCGCCCATGCCGCCCGCCCCCAAAGGCGCGACGATCTCGTAGGGGCCGAGGCGGGTGCCGGGAGCTAACGGCATCGGCGCAATCTAGCTGAAGCGAGACGGTTTTTTCGCCGTGTTTTCGTCAAATACAGGGGTCCTCCTGGGCCGGTCGGCGCCGCGATCGCGGCTCCTGGACCATCCTACGAAGCCGTTTTGGGCGGAAAAGGCCCGAAAGCGCGCCCAAGCCTGGCTCGTAGGTGAAAAAGTGTTGAGTCCTCGTTACTTTCGGAGCGACGCGCCGATGCCGGGAATCCCCTCGGCGAGCATGAGGTCGGTATCGCCCCATCCGGCCGAGATGACGATGCGGCCGTCGAGAGGGGAAACGCCGAACGTCTCGATCTTGCGTTGCTCGTCCCCGATGGCGACTTGCACCCGTTCGCTCGTGGTATCCCGGCCGGGAACGATCGGCTGCCGGTAGAGCACCCTCTCGTGCGCCCCGTTTTCGGCCCAAACGACGAGGGTCCGGCCGTCCGGCATCCAGCGGCAGCGCCCAATGTTCCCGCCTCGGCCCACGACGGAGATCTCGCCGACCGTGCCGCCGTCTTCGAGGAGGAAGATACGAATGGGATGGACGGCCACGGCCAAACCGGTTTCGGTTGCCGCGATCCAGCCGGTCTTGGGCGCAAGCTCGGGGAGCTGGTACCTCCCCTTGAGCAGCTGCGCGGCATCGCTCCCATCGGGTCGGATCTTCCAGATGCCGGAGTGTGCGGGGTTGGCGGACGAGTAGACGATCCACGCGCCGTCCGCCGACATCGTCGGGTTCTCGGCATCCACACCGTCTGCGGTCACCTGGCGGGCGCCCGTGCCGTCGACGTCCGCGATCCAGACCTCGAAGTGGCCGCCCCGATTCGAGCTCCACAAGAGCTGCTTGCCGTCCGGACTCCAGTGCGGGTCCCAGTCGTCGGCGGCGTCGAATGTGAGCCGGCGCACCGCGCCGGTCGCCGCTTCGAGCGACCACAGGTCGAGACTTCCCGACCGGTCGGAGGAGAAGACGATGCGGCGCCCGTCGGGTGAGAAGGCCGGCTGCCGGTCGATCGAAGGGCCGCCGGTTAGCGCATGACCGAGCGTGCCGTCGCTCTTCACCTCGGTGATGTTCCGGTGATTGCCGCCGCCGTCGAACAGGAGGACTCCCGGGCCGGCGACCTCCGCGCGCTGCGGCAGCGAGATGAACGAAAAAACCGCTTGCGGCTTCGCCGAGCCGAGGGTCAGGCGGTTGAGCGTCACCTCGCCCCGTCCCGCTTGAGTCGGCGACCAGGCGAAGATCAGCGCGTCGTTGCCGTCCCACCGCACGCCGCTGTTCAGACTCCCGGAGGGAAACTGATAGACCTCGCGCCACGTTCCGGACGGGACATCGACCGTCGCCAAACTCCGGCCCGCGATCGTGTTCACGCGCGGTGCGCGCTCGACGGCGAGTCTCGCGCCGTTTTTCGACCAGGCGACCGATCGGAGAAATCCATCGTTTTCGACGATGGCTTTCTCTTCCCCGCCGTCGGCCGGAATCAGGATCACCTTGGCGTGCTGACCGTCATCGCGCGTGAAGGCGATCTGCTTTCCGTCCGGGGACCAGTCCGCGGAGACGACCTCGCTGGCCAATCGCCGCGGCTCGCCGCCGATCAGCGGTACCCGGAACAGCTCGGAACCGCGGTCCGCCCTGCGCAGAAAAAGGACCGAGCTCCCGTCCGGGGAGACGCGCGGGAAGTCGTCCGTTCCTGCGGTCAGGGCTACCTCCTCGCCGGTGGCGAGTTGCTTCACCCAGATGCGTTGCGTGCCGTCGCGATCCGAGACGAACGCCACGTTACGGCCGTCGGGGGCGATGCTCGGCGTACGACTCTTTCCGGAGTACGTCAGCGAGTGGACGATCGGAGGAGGTGCAGGCGGCGGCACGAACAGCGCGCGGCCGAATCCCGCGAGCGCCAACGCCCCGACGACCAGACCGGCGCCGAGCCAGGTCAGCCTCGTGGGCCACCCGGCGCGCGTTGTTCCGGAGACCGGGGTCGGCGAAGAGACATCGACGATGTCGGCGCGTCCCGCAAAGACATCGTCGATCACGATCCGCGCGTCGGCGATGTCGTGCAGTCGGTTTTTCGGATTTCGTTCGAGACAGCGGCGCAAGAGTTGGCGGATCGCCGCCGGCGTCGCGGGCGGAAGCGTTGTCGGATCGAACTCGCGCGTCAGCACCGCGGCGAGCGTGTCGGAAACGGTTTCGCCGTGG
>Ga0307281_10000290_pt1 | contig 12917 bp, 11 predicted proteins | sample ER_DNA_120_FD_194486 | JGI IMG/M metagenome (GOLD analysis project Ga0307281, IMG submission 194486) | Bulk soil microbial communities from the East River watershed near Crested Butte, Colorado, United States - ER_DNA_120 | ecosystem: Environmental > Terrestrial > Soil > Floodplain | place...
CTCTACGACGTCTCCGAAATCCCGATCCCCATGGACGACGTGGACGACGAGTTCGTCGCGCGCCCCCGCCGATGGGACATGCGGTTCATCCGCAACTTTATGCTCGCCGTCGGACCGGTGAGCTCCGTATTCGACTTCCTGACCTTTCTCGTGATGCTGCGAGTGTTTCACGCGGGCGCGGCGCTGTTTCACACCGGGTGGTTCATCGAGTCGATGGCCACGCAGGTCCTGGTGATCTTCATCATCCGGACCCGTGGGAGCCCGTGGCGCAGCCGTCCCAGCTTGCTGCTCGCGGCGACGTCGCTCGGCGTCGTCGCGCTGGCGGTCGCGTTACCGCTCACGCCGCTCGGTACGCGGCTCGGGTTCGTACGCCCGCCCCTGACCTTCTTCCTGATCCTCGTCGCGATGATCGTCGCCTACCTCGTCGGCGTCGAGGCGGTGAAGCGGTGGTTCTACCGTCGCTTCGCCCCGCCGCGCTAGACGGTCACCGCCCGGCTCCGGGTGTCCTCCGCCAGCTCGAAGCGGAGACCGCGGAGCAGATCGCCGCGGCTGACGATCCCCACGAGCTTGGGCCAGCCGCTGCCACGCCGCACTACGGGCAGGCTGCGCCGCCCGGTGGCCACCATGAGCTCGGCCGCCGCCACGACGGGATCCTCCGCTTCGACCGTGAGGATCCCGGGCCGCATGATCTCGGCGATCCTGGTGGCACCGATCACTTTCGCATCCGGTAAGCGGAACTGCTCGTCCGGGTGCAGCAGGCGGAGCACGTCCAGCTTCGAGACGATGCCCCGCAGGGTCCCGTCCGCGGCGACGACCGGGAACGCGTTGAAGTCGTAGCGGTCGAATAACGCCAACAGCTCCGTGACTGTCGTCATGGGGTGGACGGTGACCGGACCGGTCGTCATGACCTGGTGAATGGGCATCGTCGCAGCGTGCTGGTTCATTGGGGTCTCCCAGGCTACCGGTTGCCGAATCCTGCACCGCCAGCAATGAAGCGTCTGTGAAGCGGGGAACATCGTCCGCTCAGAGCCGTTTCATCCCCATGGTGTCAACATGGGGTCGATGGGAGCCGTGTTTCGTACGATCGTCGTTCCGCTCGACGGATCCGCCTTTAGCCTCCAGGCACTGCCGACCGCTCTAGGCCTGGCCGGGCGTGCCCGGGCGGCGGTGCACCTGGTACACGTGCAAGAGCCCCCTGTATCCTCTATGACCCTGCCGGGCGAGCCGGTACTCGACCCGCAGCTCGCTATGACGCTCAGCGCAGAAATGGATCGGTCTCTGAGGGAGCTCGCCGATCGAATCCGCAAACGAAGAGAAGTCGAGGTCTCGACGACGATCCGGTACGGGCGCGTTGCCGAAGCGATCGCTCGATATGCGGGGGAAGCCGGTGCCGACCTGATCGTGATGACGACCCACGGACGAGGTGGGTTGAGCCGCTTCTGGCTCGGCAGCGTCGCTGACGAGTTGTCGCGGATCGTGGACATTCCCCTGCTCGCGGTGCACCCTGCTCGGCGCGGGCCCGGCCTCGCTCGGCAGCAGCGGTTCCGTCACGTATTGGCCCCGCTCGACGGCTCCGACCTCGCCGAGCAGGCCCTGGCTCCGGCCATGGCCACCGCACGCCTCGCCAAGGCCCGCGTCACTTTGCTGCGCGTGGTGACTCCACACATGGCGATCGCCCGACCGGCGCCGGTGACCAAAGTCGACCGGGCGGACCTCGCCCGGCAGCGGCGGGAGGCAGAGGACTATCTCCGTGGCGTAGCCGAGCGCCTTCGGCAGGAGGGTGTGCCGGTTGCCGCGCGCGTCGTCGCGAGCGGCGATCCAGCGCGCGCCATTCTCAACAGCGCGCGGGCAGGACGTGCGGACCTCATTGCGATGGCTACGCACGCGCGCGGACGATTGGGACGGTTCCTGCGTGGCAGTGTCTGCGACAAGGTGCTGCGGGGCGCGTCGCGGACGGCGGTCCTCCTCATCCGACCGCACGTCGCCGAGTCCGACTCCACACCGCGCGCGCGCTCTTGAGCGCCTGACCGAGCACCGCCGGTGTGAGCGCGAGCAGCGTGATCACTCTCCAATCGCTGGCTGAAACCGCTTGCACGCCGAGAACGGCGGCGAGGGGCCTCCACGCGGTGACGAGCCATTGGAGGCCGACGGCGAGTGCCACGGCGCCGAGTGCGAGGCGGTTCGCGAAGACGCGTGTCACGGCCAGGACCGGCCCGTGACTCCGGGCGTTGCCGAGATGGAAGATCTGGGCCAGGCCGAGCGTCAGGAACGCGACGGTGACGGCACGCGCGGGGTCTCCAGGCGAACGCGCGTGGGTCCAGCCGAAGGCGAGGAGGGTCACGGCGGCGATCACGACGGCGTAACCCAACGCCGCGCGCACCAGCGGCGCGGCCAGGATCGCCGAGTGGGGATCCCGCGGGGGCCGGCGCATCAGGCCTGGCTCGGCCGGCTCCACGGCGAGCGGCAAGGCGGTGGTCACGTCGGTGATCAGGTTGAGCCACAGGATCTGCAGCGGCAGCAGCGGCAGCGGCAACCCCGCGAGCGCGGCCCCCAGGAACACCAACACCTCGGCGAGGTTGCAGCTGAACAGATAGAACACGAACTTGGAAATGTTGTCGAACATCACGCGTCCCTCTTCGACCGCCGCGACCACGGTCTGGAACCGGTCGTCCTGGAGCACCAGCGCTGCGGCCTCGCGCGCCACGTCGCTGCCGCGACGCCCCATGGCCACTCCGATGTCGGCGTGCCGCAGGGCGGGAGCGTCGTTGACTCCATCCCCCAGCATCGCCACGATCTCGCCGTCCCGTTGGAACGCGCGCACGATCCGGAGCTTATCCTCGGGACTCACTCGACTGAACGCCCCGGCTTGCAGTACAGAGTCGGCGAGCGCGGGGTCGCCGAGCGCCTCAAGCTCCCGCGCGTCCAGCACCCGCCCCGCCCCCTCGAGCAGGCCCAGCTGACGCGCCACGGCTTCGGCGGTCCTCCGCTGGTCGCCCGTGAGCATCACCGTCCGAATGCCGGCCTCGCGGAGTGCGCGGATCGTTTCCTGCACACCGGGAGCGGGCGGGTCGGCGAGTCCAATCAAGCCGACGAACGCGAGTCCCCGGGTCTCGTTTTCGGTGGTGCCTTCCACCGCCCCGTGGGCGAGCGCGAGCACCCGCAGGCCCCGGGCGGCGAGGCGCTCGTTTTCGGCCCGCACCAACGCCTGGGCAACGTCATCCAGGGCCCGTGGGCCGTCGGCGGTCCAGAGGCGATCGCAGCGCTCGAGCACGCGATCGGGCGCCCCTTTCACGTATGCGGCGACCACGCCGCCCGCGTCCTCGTGGAAAGTGGCCATGAACATCCGTTCGCTCGAGAACGGCAGCTCTCCCAGCTCCGCCCGCTCGGCGAGTAGGTTCGCCCGGTCGAGCCCGCCCTTTCGGGCAGCAACGAGGAGGGCGACCTCGGTCGGATCGCCCCGGGCTCGCCAGGTTCCGTCACGCTCCAGCAGGCTCGCGCGGTTGGCGAGGGCGGCGACCTGGAGGCTCTTGGCGAGCAGCCCGTCTTGCGCCGGGTCCACGCGGCGGGCGCCCTCGTGGAAGTCGCCGACCGGTGCGTACCCGACGCCGCTGATGGCGACCTCGTGCCCGGCGAACCACAGCGTCGTCGCCGTCATTTCGCCGGTGGTGAGGGTGCCCGTCTTGTCGGTGCAGACGATGGTGGCCGAACCGAGGCTCTCGATCACGGGGAGGCGCCGGACCAGCGCCCGGCGATGCGCCATCCGCCGGACGCCGGCAGCCATCGTCACCGTCACGACGGCGGGGAGTCCCTCCGGCACCGCGGCGACGGCGAGCGCGATGCTGGCGGCGAGGACGGCAGCCAGTGGAGCGCCCTGCAGCAGCCCGAGCAGCGCCACCACCCCTGCCACCGCGAGGGCGGCGACCGCGAGCCGGCGCCCCAGCGAATCGAGCCGTCGCTCGAGCGGGGTCCGCCGCTCGGGGCCAACTCCCACGAGCGTCCCGATCCGCCCCACCTCGGTCGCGACTCCGGTCGCCACGACGACCGCCCGACCGCTGCCGGCGACGACCGTCGTCCCCTGGTAGACGAGGGTGCGGCGATCGGGCAGCGGCGCGTCGGCCGAGAGGTCCGCCCATGCGTCCTTGTCGACGGGAAGCGATTCGCCAGTGAGGGGCGCTTCCGTGGTGCGCAGCTCGGACGAGGACAGGAGGCGGGCGTCGGCCGGGACGGCTTGTCCGGCCTCGAGGGCGATCACGTCTCCCGGGACAAGGTGGCGTGCATCGACGTCGTGCGAGTGGCCGCCGCGGATCACCGTGGCCCGGGGGACCTGGAGGGTCCGGAGGGCTTCGAGCGCCCGGCGGGTCGGCAGCTCGGTAAAGAACCCGATCGCCGAGTTCAGTAGGAGGACGACACCGATCGCTGCGGCGTCGACGTGATCACCGCTCGCGAGCGCCACGCCGGCCGCCGCGAGCAGCAGCAGCACGACGACACTCCGAAACTGGTCGGCGAGAATCCGCCAGGCGCTGACGGGCGGGGGTGGGCGGAGCTCATTCGGCCCGACGCGCGCGAGCCGCGCCGTCGCCTCCGCTGCGTCGAGCCCGGCGGATGTGGTGGCGAGACGACGGCAGACCTCAGACGGAGCCAGCGCATGCCACGATGTCGCCGGTTCCGGGGCGACGTTACGGCTGTCGATCATGGAAGCCAGCCCTCATGAAGCGGATGACATCGTGCGCTCAAAGCCACTTCATCCCCACGGTACGAGCGTAGCATAGTCGGATGGAACAGTCCGCGGAGATCATCGAGCATACCGCCGAGGTGCAGCTCCGGCTGCGCGCGCCCACGCTGGGTGACCTCGCTGGGGTTGCAGGCCAGGCGCTTGCCGAGCTCGGCCGAGTCCCCCCAGCAGCGGGGGGCGCATGGCGGGAGGTCACAGTCCGCGCGAAGGATCGAGAGGCGCTGCTCGTGCACTGGCTGAACGAGCTGATCTACCTGGCCGAGGCCGAGCGCTGGGTCGCGGTGGAGTTCGCGCCGGATCGGGTGACGGAGACCGAGTGGCGGATGCGGGCGCGTGGAGTGACGGTCGACACGGCTCCCTCCCGCGTCAAGGCGGCGACGTTTCACGGCCTACGGATCGCCGCGGTAGCCGATGGGGTCGAGGCCGACGTCGTGCTGGACGTGTGAGCATGGTATGCCGGTAGCGCAACTGGAGTTGGTGCACGAGGTGGCGGTAACGGCGCAGCCTGGGATGCGGGTGCCGGCGCGCGTCTATGCGGACGACGAGCTGTGGGAGCAGATCGGCCACGACCGATCACTCGCGCAGCTCAAGAACGTCGCGACGCTCCCGGGCGTGACCGGCGCGGTGTACGGCATGCCCGACATGCACGAAGGCTATGGGTTCCCCGTCGGCGGGGTCGCGGCGATGCGCCTTTCCGACGGCGTCATCTCGCCGGGCGGCGTGGGCTACGACATCAACTGTGGCGTGCGGCTGCTCGCTTCCGATCTCGCGGCCGGCCGCATACGCGCCAAGGTGCACGATCTGGTTCACGAGATTTCTCGGAGCGTGCCGTCGGGGGCCGGGCGGGGCGGGCGGCTCACGCTCAGCGAGGGCGAGCTGGACCGGGTGCTCGCCGAGGGATGCCGGTACCTGGTCGAGCGCGACCTCGCCCTGGCAGAAGACCTCGAGGTGATCGAGGCGCACGGCAGCCTGGCCGGGGCGGATCCATGGGCGGTTTCGGCGCGGGCCAAGGGCCGGGGGCACGATCAACTGGGGACCCTCGGCTCGGGAAACCACTTCGTCGAGGTCCAGGTCGTCGACGAGGTGTGCGATGCCGCGGCCGCAGACGCGCTCGGACTGGCGGCGGGGCAGGTGACCGTCCTGATTCACACCGGCTCGCGCGGCTTGGGCCACCAGGTGTGCACCGACTACGTGCGCCTGATGGACGAGGTCATGCCCGGCTACGGGATCACGCTACCGGACCGGGAGCTCGCGTGCGCGCCGTTCGAGTCTCCCGAGGGACGACGGTATTTCGGCGCGATGTGCGCGGCGGCGAACTTCGCCTGGTCGAACCGTCAGGTGATCGCACAGCGGGTGCGCGAGACCTTCCGTCGCTTCTTCGGCGCCGAGGCCGCGCTGCGGATGGTGTACGACGTCGCCCACAACATGGCCAAGGTGGAGTCGCACGGGGATCAACGGCTGTGCGTCCATCGCAAGGGGGCGACGCGGGCGTTCGGGCCAGCCCATCCAGAGACACCCGAGCGCTACCGCTCGGTGGGACAGCCGGTGTTCATTCCCGGGAGCATGGGGACCGCTTCGTATGTGCTCGTCGGGACGGATGACGCGTTGGATCTGAGCTTCGGGAGCTGCTGCCACGGCGCCGGGCGTCGCCTGAGCCGCCACGCCGCCAAGCGCACCAAGCCGGGGCACGAGGTCCGGCGCGAGCTCGAGGCGCAGGGAATCGCGGTGGCGTGCCCGTCGAGCGGCGAGCTCGCCGAGGAGGCGCCGTTTGCTTACAAGGACGTGGAGCGGGTCGTTAACGTGGTGCACCGGGCGGGGCTGGCGCGGAAGGTCGCGCGCCTGCGCCCGCTCGGGGTCGTCAAAGGCTGAGGGAGGAATCCATGCAACTGCCACTGCAGATAAGCGCTCGCGGCGTCGAGCTGGGAAGCGCGACGGAGTCCTTGATCCGGCAGCACGCCGAGAAGCTCGATCGCTATTACGACCGCATCATGGGCGTGCGGGTGATGGTGGAAGTGCCTCAACGACAGATGGGCGAGCCGATCGTCCACAACGTCCACATCGACATCACCATCCCCGGTGGAGAAGTGGTGGTCAAGCGTCAGGCGCACCCCGAGCTGCAGACCGCGATCCAGCGGGCCTTCGATGCGGCCCGGCGCCGCCTGCAGGACTATGCCCGGCGCCAGCGGGGCGACGTGAAGGCTCATGCAGTGTGAGGAGGATCGTATGCCGACGTTCATCATGTTGACCAGCGTGTCGCCCGAGGCGCTCCGCTCGCCGCGGGGCGTGGAGGTGCTCGAGCGGGTGGCGATGACGGCCGTGCGGGCCGAGTGTCCCCAGGTAGAGTGGCTGCAGAGCTACGCCCTGCTCGGACCCTATGATTATCTCGACATCTTCCATGCGCCGGATATTGAGACGGCCACGAAGGTCGCGACGCTGGTGCGCATCGGCGGCCACGCCCACACCGAAGTGTGGCCGGCCACGGAGTGGACCCGCTACAAGGAGATGGTGCGAGCGCTGCCGGACTTCGGGACGGTGGTCGCCGTCTCCGGATGACGCCGCACGTCCTTCAAGTCGAGGGTCTCAGCGTCAGCTTCGGGCGCCGCCGGGTGCTGGATGACGTGAGCTTCGTGGTGCCGGAGGGTGGGACACTCGCCGTCATCGGTCCGAACGGCTCCGGCAAGACGGTCCTCTTCAAGGCGCTGATCGGCGCCGTACGGCACGAGGGGCGGATCCGGTGGGCGCCGGGGACGCGGATCGGGTACGTGCCCCAGAAGCTCGACATCGAGCGTGACCTGCCGCTCACCGGTTTCGATTTTCTGCGGGCCAAGGCGGCGGTATCGCACGCCCCGGGATCGGAGGTGCGCGATGCCCTCGAGAGGGTCGCCCTCACAGTGGACGTGGCTGCGCAGCCGATCGGCACTTTTTCCGGCGGGCAGTTTCAGCGTCTGCTCCTCGCCTTCGCCCTGATGGGCCGGCCCACGGTGCTGCTGTTCGACGAGCCGACGGCCGGCGTCGATGAGCCCGGCGAGGAAGGGCTCTACGCCATGATCCACCGCCTGCAGCAGGCGGAACGCCTGACGCTGTTGCTGATTTCCCACGAGCTCGCGCTGGTCTATCAGCACGCCGACACGGTTCTCTGCTTGTCCGCTGGCCACCGCACGGCCTTCATCGGTGCGCCGGTCGACGTGCTCACTCCGAGCCGGTTGCGGGAGGCGTATCGCGCCCCGCTCCGGTTCCACGTGCATGACGACCATTTCTCCTGAAATGCTCGCGCTCCCGGTCGCCATGGCCGTGGCGGCAGGACTCGTCGGCTGCTTCGCCGTGATGCGGCGCATGACGCTCGCCTCCGACGCGATCTCGCACGTCGCCCTTCCTGGCATCGGCGTGGCCCTGGTACTGCGGATCAACCCGCTGGTCGGCGGGATCGCCGCCCTGCTCGTCGGGACCGTCCTGGTCTGGGGCCTGGAGCACCGGACGCGGCTGCCGACTGAAGCGGTCATCGGCGTGGTGTTTTCGGCGGCGCTCGCGGTCGGCGGCATGCTCGCCTCCGGCGAGGAGTTGATCGAGGCGCTGTTCGGTGCCGCCCATCGTCCTGGAGCCCTGGAGCTGGTGCTCGGATGCGCCGGCGCCGTCCTGGTCGTCGCGTTCGTGCTTCTGGCCCGAAGCCGTCTCGTGATCGCGCTGGTGTCCTCCGATCTGGCACGGACCGTGGGCGTCGACGTGCGGCGGCTCGACCTGCTCTACCTGTTCGCCTTCGCCCTCACGGTCGCCCTGGGGCTTCGCTACCTGGGCGTGCTGCTCATGGGGTCGCTCATCATCATTCCCGCCACCACCGCGCGCTACGTGGCGCGCAGCCTGGGGAGCATGCTCGTGCTGGCGGTCGTCCTATCGGTGGCGTCCACCGTCCTGGGGACGCTCGGCGCGCCGCTGCTCCATGTCGCGACCGGTCCCCTGATCATCGCGATCGCTGCCGGCTTTTTTCTCCTCGGTCTGCTGCGGCGGTGGCGCGGCTGAAGATGGCTCGGCAAGACTCTCACGGAGTCCTCAAGGCCGTTTTAGCCACGCTGCTACAACACGTTGCGGACCGCCGTTCCCGAGGACACGGCCGGAGTGAAAGCGCGTCGGGATGCTGGCACGCTATTCAGACTCGCTCAGTAAGGAGCCGCTCGCCGACGCCGATCTCGATGCCCTCGTAGGGCGGACTGAGCCGCCCTTGGATTCAGATACACGATGGGCTCGCGCTCGGCTTCGGACGCTCGAGCGAGAAACCGCAAGCTGTGACAAGGTCGCCGTGCGCGCTCGAGTCGGCGAGATGGGCCCTGAAGAACCCTGCAGACTGGCTTCCTGCTGTCTTCAGAGGCGGAGTGTAAGTTAGAGTCTGTTCTTCAGGTGAGTCGGGGAGGTTCCCGGAACGGCAACGGAAGGGGAATCGTCGATCCGAGTGATCACCTCACTTGGGGAGGTGGGGCTATCGCGAGCCTCATCCGCGTCGGAGTGGCGCTCCGACGTGCCGTGCAGGAGGCCGATCAGCGATTCGACCGACTTGCAGCGCTCGCATCGGTGAACCACCAGGCTCGTCAAGCTTGATGGGGATGGAAGCCGGAGCTCCCAACGCCAAACCGCGAACAATCAATTCAAGCGGTCGCGACGGGAAGAAGAACGAGGAGGTGAACTCCTCGACTCCGGGTAACCGGTGCGCCGGACGGCCCGCACTTCGTTGGAGGGAGTGGCGGGCCGTTCGCTTTTTCATTCAATTCAATCCCCCTGACAGCTGCTTCATCGGGTCTCTGGTACTCTCACCGGACCACCATGGCCGCCGCAGACGAGATGATCCTGTTCGCCCTCGCGGCGACGCAAGAGTTTGGTGCAACGGTGGCGCACGCGATGGATGTGCCTCTCGCGCCTCACGAGGAGCGCGGGTTCGAGGACGGCGAGCACAAGACCCGGCCCCTGGTGAATGTGCGCGGCCGCGATGTGTTCGTCGTGCACTCGCTCTACGGCGACGTCGGCGAGAGTGCCAATGACAAGCTCTGCCGCCTGCTGTTCTTCATCGGAGCGCTCAAGGACGCCGCCGCGGCCAAGGTGACGGCCCTCGTTCCCTATCTCTGTTACGCCCGCAAGGACCGTAAGACCAAGCCCCGCGACCCGGTCACCACGCGCTACGTGGCGGCGCTGTTCGAGGCGGTGGGGACGGACCGCGTCGTGACGATCGACGTGCACAACGTCGCGGCGTACCAGAATGCGTTCCGGTGCGGCACGGAGCATCTCGAGGCCAGGCGGTTGTTCGTGGACTACTTGGCGCCGCGCTTAGGAGACGAGCCTGCAGTAGTCGTCTCGCCGGACGTCGGGGGCGTGAAGCGCGCCGACGCCTTTCGCGACACGCTCGCCCGCACGCTCGGGCGCGAGGCACCGCTCGCCGTGATGGAGAAGTCCCGCAGCGCCGGCGTCGTGAGCGGTGCAGCCCTGGTCGGCGATGTGGCCGGCCGGGTGGCGATCCTGGTGGACGACTTGATCGCCACAGGGACGACGCTGGCCCGCGCGGCGGCGGCGTGTCACGCACGGGGGGCCACGCGGGTGATCGCGATGGCGACGCATGGCCTCTTTACCGGCGACGCCAATGCACGGCTCGCGGAGCCGGCGCTCGAGCAGGTGGTGGTGACGGACACGGTATCCTCGTTCCGCCTGACGGAACCCGCCGTACGGGAAAAGCTCGTGACGCTCCCGGTGGCGCCCCTGTTCGCGGCTGCTGCGCGCCGGCTCCACGAAGGCGGGTCGCTCGTGGATCTGCTGGAGTCAGGTCCCTGACTCTAGGGGGCAGCGTCAGAGTGCCGTCGGAAACGTTTCCGGCACTTCCCCCCGCTCCCACAACCCGGTTCGCTCCAGCGGCTCGACGGCGCGCGTCGCGTCGTAGAACAGCACGGCGTCGAATTGCCTCGGCAGCGAAGCGTGGAAGTAGTGACTCAGCCGCTCCGTCTCCGGGCGATAGATCACGCCGATCGCGCGCTCCAGGCGTGGCTCGGCGAGCTCGGCCGTGAGGGGCCCGGGAGCCGTGAGGTCGAGCAGCAGATTCGGGATCCCGACCTCGTGGAGCAGCGCCTCGTAGCTGTCGGGTAGGGCCGGCCGCACGACCTTCCGCTCGGCGGGCTGATCCCAGTCCGACGCCGCCGTCACGGTTCCTTGAAAGGTCAGAAACCCGATGAGTCGGGCGTCGCGACCGTGGCGCTGGCGCACCAGCTGCCCGACGTTGAGCTCGCCACCCGCCGCCATCTCGGTCGCCCGTGCATCCCCCAGGTGTGAGTTGTGCGCCCACACCACAACTTTCTCGTGGCGCCCACGCCCGGCGTGGAACGCGATCAACGCATCCAGCGTCTCGGCCATGTGCTGGTCCCGTAGGTTCCAGGACGACACCCGTTCGCCGAACATCGCGCGGTAATAGCGCTCGGCGTTCTTCACGAGCCGCGCGTTCTGCTCGGCGACAAAGAGATCGTCGGGTTCGAGACGGCCATCCCGCCGAGCGTAGTCTGCCGCGGCACGCTGCAGCTCCGTCAGCTGTTCGACGACCGCGGTCTCACAGGAGGGCCCCAAGCCGAGGCCGGCGGCGTAGCCGTAGGCCTGTGGATCTTCCCCGTAATGGTCGAAGCAGGCATAGCGATGGCGGGCGCGCGTTGCCGCGTCGGGATCGACCAGCTCGAGGTAGCGTAGCACCGCGTCCATCGAGGCGTGCAGGCTGTACAGGTCGAGCCCGAAGAAGCCGACCCGCCCTTCCTCAGGGAGCATATCGTTGTGCGCGCGCAACCAGCCGACGAAGTCGAGCACATCGGCATTGCGCCACATCCATTGGGGGAACCGCTTGAACCCGTCGAGCGCCTCGGCGGCATCGCGGTCGCCGCCCCGCCCGCGTACGTAGCGGTTGATCCGATAGGCGTCCGGCCAATCCGCTTCCACGGCAACCGACGTGAATCCCTTTTCCCGGATGAGCCGCTTCGTGATCTCGGCCCGGATACGGTAGAACTCGTGCGTGCCGTGCGACGCTTCCCCGATGAGCACGAAACGCGCGTCCGCCACTAGCGCCATCAGCGAGTCGAAATCCTCGGGCGCGCCAACGAGGTGATGCGCTCCCGCCCGGAAGTCGTGCGACAGCGTGCGATCGATGGTGTGCGGCATGGCTCGTTCACTCCTCTCGGGAATACCGTTCCGCCAACGCCAAGTACGTGCGTGCCCGGTTGAACCATTGCGAGGGGTACCGCACCGTCCGGTCATCCAGGTGCCAGGCGGCGAGCTTCGCTCGGAGCAGCGCCCGGACGCTCTTGTAGAAGTGGACGAGCGCCTCGGGTGGCTGGTCCCCCGTGAGCAGACCATAGCGTGCGAGCACCGTCGTGCCGATCCCTTGTGCTCCCAGCCGCTCGCATTCCATGTCGAGATAGGCGAGCTCGTCGACCTGATCGAGGATGCGAAAGTCGCGGTTGAACTCGACGCAATCGATGATCACGGGAGGCGGCCCGAGGCAGACGTGCTCGGGCCGCAGGTCGCCATGCCCTTCGACGATCCGGCCTGCGGCTGCACGCGCCTCCAGGAGACCCGATCGCCGTTCGAGGAAGCGGCGCAGGGCGGCAGCCGTCGCGCCGATGACTGTTGTTGCAAGGCCGTACCGCGGCGCGGCCACGGCGCAGGTGTCGGCCTCGATCTCGCCCTCGAAGCGGCGGCGGTAGGCGGTGGGGCTGACCGCCACTCGGTCCGTCGTGCGGTAGAAAGCGGCAAGCAACTTGGCCACCCCCTGGAGCCCCGCGTCGTCAACGGTATCCGAGGCGATGGCGGTATCCAGCATGCGCGCCCGGGGCAGCCGGCGCATCTTGACGAGCCATTCCACCGGGACTCCCTCGGTCTCCAGAGCGAGGTCGCCCTGGCGGTCCACCGCAAGGGCCACGACGCCGAGGTAGACACCCGGGGCGAGGCGGCGATTGAGCCGCACTTCCTCTTCGGCATCGTGCTGCCGCGCGGCGAGCGTGCCGAAATCGAGGAAGGGGTAGCGCGCGGGTTTCTTGAGCTTGTAGGCGTGGCGATCGGTGAGGAAGACCCACGCCAGGTGGGTCTCGATGGGCTCGACGGCGCCCGGAGATTCGGGATAGCTCTCCGGGCGCTTGAGAAAGGCAACCTTGTCGTCGAGCCCGATCGCTGTGGCCACTTC
>Ga0307281_10000291_pt1 | contig 12915 bp, 14 predicted proteins | sample ER_DNA_120_FD_194486 | JGI IMG/M metagenome (GOLD analysis project Ga0307281, IMG submission 194486) | Bulk soil microbial communities from the East River watershed near Crested Butte, Colorado, United States - ER_DNA_120 | ecosystem: Environmental > Terrestrial > Soil > Floodplain | place...
CACAGTCGTGGGTCGCTCATCAGAGCGAACGCACCATCTTAACCTCCGATACCGAAAAGCCGCATCGTTCATACAATGACCTTGCAGGATTTCCGGACAGGACATTGAGGTCGCACAGCTCGCAGCCGGCGGCGCGCCCCCAATCCAACAGTTTCGCGATCAAGCGGCCACCGATGCCGCCGTGGCGCAACCGCGGGAGGACGTAGACGACACTGATGTGCAGCGTCTTCTTTGGTGCAAACGCGCCGCCTAAAGTGGTCAGCTCGGCTCCTGCAACTCCAATCGGCCCTCCATCGGCCGATTCAGCAACCACATATTTGACATGATTTCCCTTGAGCTCACCGGCAATGGCGACCGCAATTTTTTCCCAGGCGGCATCATCGGTGGCCGGAGTGTTGCCTCCATACCTCGCCATATCCACGACCATATGACGAATCATTTGCACAATTAACGCTGCTTCGTCAGGTCGCGCGTCTCGAACAGTCATCTTATCCATCGGCTTTCATGCCCCTAACCTTCCGGGTCCACGACGCGGCCGTTCTCCGGCTTGGTCACCTGCATCGAGATCGGCCACATGCGCGCCAGTTCGGCCGGGCACGTTCTCGCGCAACGCCCTGATCGTGGCGACCTGACCTAAGCGGCGTCCGGCGTGAGCTCGATCGGCTCGACGATCGCGGCGTCGTCGTTCTCGGGCTTGTTCACCCGCGTCGAGATCGGCCAGATGCGCATCGGGGCGGCGGGGAACGGACGCAGCAGCTCGCGCAGGTCGGGCTCGTCGCCGAGCCAGCGGCCGTAATCGGCGGGCGCCAGGATGACCGGCATGCGATCATGGATGTCGGCGACCAGTTCGTTGGCAGCGGTGGTGATGACCGCGAACGTACGGATCCACTCGCCCGACGACGGGTCCTTCCAATTCTCCCAGATGCCGGCGATGCCGAACGGCGCGCCGTCCTTCATCGCTATCGCGTAGGGCTGCTTCGCCTTCTGGCCCTTGATCGCTTTCCATTCGAAGAAGCCGTCGACCGGCGCAATGCAGCGGCGCTTGCGGTAGGCCTCGCGGAACGTTGGCAGATCGCGCACCGTCTCGCCCTTGGCATTGATCGGCTTGCGGCCGCCCTTGGGATCGCTGCACCAATTGGGGATCAGTCCCCAGCGCAGCGCGTCGAGCGAGACGTCCCCGGTCTTGTGATTGCGACGGATCACCAGCAGCTCCTGGCTCGGGGCCGCGTTCCAGCGGGGTGGATAATTGTGCACCCGGCTGTCGCGCGTGTTGAGGCCGTCCACAATGGCGTAACGCAACGGTCCGCCGCTCTGGATGATTCTGCCGCACATGTCCGAAATATAATCAGACGGCGGCCGGCCTGCCAGTTCGAGCCATGGTAGACAATCCATCAAGCGATCATCGGCTTCACTGTCACAACCTTCAGGAGCAGTCCCGTGTCGCTCCCGCGTGTCGGTCTCGTTGTCCTGCTGCTCGCGATCGCGACGCCACGAGCGATGGCGGAGAGCGTCACCTCACCACCGCCCAGCCGCTCGCAGTCGATGATCGACACGTTTCAGGTCATGTGCACGCTCGAGTTGCCCGACTTCGAGCGCATCGCTGCGAAGGCGACGGTCCTGCGGATGCGCCCCGAAGCGGACAGCAAGCTGAACGCTCCGGGGGATACTGTCTTCCGGAACAAATCGTGGATCGGCAATCTGACGACCGGCCCATTCGTGCTCCTGCTCGACGAGACGACCGGGCCGAAGGGAAAGGCGACGAGCTGCGCCATCGTGGGCGAGGTTCCGGATCTCGACGCATTTCGCGCCGACGCCGTCGCCGCGATGAAGCTGCCAGCCGCCGCGCCGCCGGAGCTGGGCAACGACGGCAGCCGGTCGTTCATCTGGGATCACAGCCTAGGGCCGGGGACGACGCTCATCCTGCGGGATTTCAAACCGGCCGGAAAGCCGGGGATCATGCTGAAACTGATCTCGGCGGAGCCGCTGCGCTAGCGCCGCAGGCGGTTCATTCCGGCTTGGCGCCGGCAAACTTCACGACCTTGCCCCACTTCTCGGTCTCGTCGGCGAGGAGCTTGCCGAAGTCGGCGGGCGAGCCCGGCAGCAGCGAGGCGCCGAGCTCGGTGAAGCGCGCCTGCGACGCGGGATCCGCGAGAATCGCATTCACCGCGGCGTTGATCCGCTCGACGATCGCGGCGGGCGTGTCCTTCGGCGCGCCCAGCCCGTACCACGCGCTGGCTTCGTAACCAGGGAGGAACTCGGCCACCGTGGGCAGGTCCGGCAGCACCTGCGAGCGCTCGGCGCCGGTCACGGCGAGTCCGCGCAGCCGGCCGCTCCTGACGTGGTCGGCGGAGGTCGGGATGTTGTCGAACATCACCTGCACCTGACCGGCGATCAGGTCGGTCAGCGCCGGCGCGCCGCCGCGGTAGGGCACGTGCACCATGTTGATGCCGGTCATCATCTTGAACAGCTCGCCCGACATGTGGATCGTGGAGCCGTTGCCGGACGACGCCATGTTGAGCTTGCCGGGATTGGCCTTGGCGTAGGCGATCAGCTCGGGGATCGACCTGATCGGAAGCGACGGATGGACATCCACCACGTTGGGAAAGCGGATGATGCCGGCGACCGGGACGATGTCGCGCAGAAAGTCGAAACCGAGCTTGTCGTAGAGCGTGGCGTTGATGGCATTGGCCGGCGCCACCAGCAGCAGCGTGTAGCCGTCCGGTGCGGCGCGCACCACCGCCTCGGTGGCGATATTAGTGCCGCCGCCGGGCCGGCTTTCCACCACAACCGACTGGCCGAGCCGCTCCGACAGCCATTGCCCGGTGAGCCGCGCGGTGATGTCGGCGGAGCCGCCCGGGGTATAGCCGATGATCAGGCGGACCGGCCGCGACGGGTAGGCCTGCGCCCAGGCACCGCGCGATACGGCCGGGAGCGCAACGGCACCGGCCGCCAGATGCAAGAACGCGCGGCGAGACGATCTCGAATTCATGCCTGCCTCCATGGGTCCGATCGACACGGCGGAGCGGCGCGCGGGTGCGACACCCAAGTTTCCTTGCATGCGCCGTTCGAAGCTTCCGCCGCCGGATGGCGGCGGACGGTCAATCCGCGAGCGCCTGGTACACCAGCGCGTTGATCATCTGCCGATACTTCCAGCGCATCGGTCCCGGCGTGTGCGCCATGAACACGACCGCGAGCTCCTCGCTCGGGTCAACCCACCAGTTGGTGCCGCTCGCGCCGGGCCAGGAGAAGTCGCCGACCGAGCCCATCATGCGCGCGATGCCCGGCGTCGTGCGCACCGCAAGGCCGAGACCAAAACCGTAATCGGCGCGGGTCGGGTCGCCGGTCAGCCCGATCATGTTCTTCACATCGGGCGCGAGCTGGTTCGACAGCATGTATTCGACCGTCTTGCGGCCGAGGATGCGATTGCCGCCATAGCTGCCGTTGTTCGCCAGCATGAGCGCGAAGCGCAGGTAATCGTCGGCGGTCGATGACAGGCAGCCGCCGCCGCACTCGAACTTCATCGGCTGTGTCGTCGGCCTGACCGATTGCGGCTGGCCGGTCAGCGGGTCGTTCGGCAATGCGCGGGCAAAGCGCGACAGCTTGTCGGCCGGTATGACGAAGCCGGTGTCGACCATGCCGAGCGGCTTGATCACGCGTTCCTGCAGATATTGGCCGAGCGACTGCTCGGTCAGCGATTCGAGCACGAGGCCGAGCACGTCGAGCCCGAAGCCGTAGTCCCATACGGTGCCGGGCTGGTGCAGCACCGGCACCGAGCTCAAGCGGTCGAGGAACTCGGGCCCGGTCATGGCGGCGGAGGCGGCGCCGCTGCCGTCGGGAAACAGCTTGTGCACCGGCGTCGCGCCGCGGCCGCCGTAGATCAGGCCGGAGGTATGCCGGAACAGATCCTGGATCGTGATCTTGCGCGCGGCCGGCACGCGGTCAACGATGTTTTCCCTGGCGGCATCCATCACGGCGACCCTGGTGTCGCCGAACTTCGGAAAGTATTTCGCCAGCGGATCATCCATCAGCACCCTCCCCTGCTCGTAAAGCTGCAGCGCGGCGACCGACGTCATCGGCTTGGTCATCGACGCGATGTTGAAGATCGCGTCGGTCGTCATCGGCGCGCCGGCGTCCTTGTCGCGATAGCCGAACGCCTCGAAGAACACGAGCTTGCCCTTGCGCGCGACCGCCACCACCGCGCCCGGCATCTGGCCGCGGGCGATCTCGGCGTTGAGCGCCTTGCCGATTTCGGCGAGCCGCTCGGACGACATCCCGGCATCCTCGGGCTTGGCGCGCGGCAGCGCTTCGGCGGCAAAAGCGTAAGCAGGACAGCACAGAACGGCGGCGACGATGAATGCAAGCCCTCGGCTGATCGCCATGACAGGTCCTCTATTCGCGTTTGCTCCGGGATGACTGCGATCCGGGACGGCGCCGATCCCGGATCGGATGGTAGCAATTTCCCGGATTGCTCGGAAGGGCGCCTGCGCGGGACGTCCGTCTCCGCGTTGCCTCTTCGCGGTCCGCCCATCGCTGCGGCCATGGTCTTGCCGACACGGTCCGATCAGCCGATGCTGCGTGCAAGAGCCGGTTCAACCGGGCAATCCGCCGCGGCAAAAGGGGAGGACGACATGACCACGCGCAGAGACTTCATCGGCGCCGCGGGCGCCATGGCCGGCGCCGCCTTCGTCGGTTGCGATCTGCTCAAACCCGCGCATGTCCATGCGCAGGGCGCACCCGCGCGGCGCCGGGAGGTCGTGGTGAACGGCCGTCGCGTGAAGACGGTCGACGTGCATGCCCACTGCGCGTTTCCGCAGGCCATGGCGTTGATGGGGATGAAGGTCAATCCGGACAACCTGGTCATGGGCGCCGATCGCATCCGCGCCATGGACGAGCAAGGCATCGACATCGAGGCGCTCAGCATCAATCCCTACTGGTACAAGGCGGAGCGCGACGTCGCACAGGCGGTCATCAAGATGCAGAACGAAAAACTCGCGGAGCTGTGCGCCGCCCAGCCCGATCGTTTCGTCGCCTTCGCGACGATCGCTCTGCAGCACCCTGATCTCGCCGTCCGGCAGCTCGAAGAGGGCATCAAGACGCTTGGGCTGCGCGGAGTCTCCGTCGGCAGCAACGTCGAGGGCCGCGAGCTCGCCGATCCGGCATTTCATCCGGTCTGGGCCAAGGCGGAAGAACTCGGCTGCCTGGTCTTCATCCACCCGGTGCGGGTGCCGGAGCTCGACAAGAGGCTCGCCGGCAACGGCGACCTGACCAACATCATCGCCTTTCCGCTCGACACCTCGATCGCACTCTCGCACCTGATCTTCGAAGGGACGCTCGATCGCTTTCCCGGGCTCAAGATCTGCGCATCGCACGGCGGGGGCTATCTCGGCTCCTACGCCCCACGATCGGACGTCGTCTGCGCGAACTTTCCGCAGCGCTGCACCGGCGCACCGCTCAAGAAAAAGCCCACCGAGTATCTGCGGCAGCTCTACTACGACTCGATCGTGTTCACGCCCGAAGCGATGCGGCACCTGATCGCGGAGGTCGGCGTGAGCCAGATCGTCATGGGGTCGGACTATCCGTTCCCGTGGAACACGGCGCCGGTGGATCACATCCTCGCCACGCCCGGCGCGAGCGACGCTGACCGCGCCGCGATGCTGGGCGATACCGCGGCCCGGCTCCTTCGCATCCAACCGGGCTAGAAGGCGCGTTCCGCGTGCCGTGCCTGATGCGCTGGCCGGCCCGACACGATCATGGAACAGACGATGGACGACCTCAGAGACGCGTGGCGAGGCACGCCCGGCGGCGGGAGATAACAAACGCCCTCCCCGGCTTCGGCACGAGCCGGACGCGAAGCCACCGATCGAAGCGGCACACAGACCGAACGCGCAAACGAAACGCCGGCCGCAAAACTGGCGGGCCGGCGTTGACAATTTTGCCTGAACGCAGCCCCCTTCCCCAGCACCGGCTCGCACCGTACGCTTTCACCATCCGCGGTTGGGAGAGGCGCATGGGGCGGCAGGATTTCGTCGACATTCCGGACAGCAGCAAGGTCGTGGCGCTCGACTTCGGCAGCGCCGAGTTCAGGCGCAATGCGCACCGCCTAGTCGCGGGCTGGGCGCGGCAGCCGCCGTTCTATGTGCTGGCCGACGGTCCGCCGCAGGTCATCGTCGGGCGCTACGCCGACGTTCACGAAGTCTTCTCGGACGCCGAACGGTTCGCGTCGCAACTGCCGAAGGGGCCGGGCTACGAGCAGTACGACAAATTCATGGGCTTCCCGTTCCTCACCCAGATGGACGGCGAGCAGCACGCGCGGCTGCGCCGGCTGCTGATGCCGGCATTCTCCTCGCGCCGCATGGCGCAGATGGAGTCGAGCATCGCCGGCATCGTCGAAGCCATGCTCGACGACATCGAGCGGCAGGGACCCGCTTTCGATGCGATGACGCAATACGGCGCCAAGCTCGTGGTCGGCGCGCTGGTGACCACCATGATGGGCCTGAACGAGGAGCGGCGGCAGATCCTGCTCAACTACCAGGACATGCTGCCGCTCGCGACGTCGATCAAGCCGGGGCAACCCTATCCGCCGGAATGCCGGCGCGCGACCGAGCGCGCGGCGGCGCTCGCCCACGACGTCATCGCCGAGCGCCGCGCCGGCTTGCGCTCCGATTTCCTCGCCGATCTCGTCGCGGCGCGCGACCAGGGCGACAAGCTGAGTGACCAGGAGCTATTCGGCATGATCTTCGGGCTGTTCGGCGCGCTGGCCGCCACCAGCCGCTCGGCCGGCGGCGCGCTCTATACGCTCTACACCCACACCGATCAGCTCGCGCAGCTGATCCGCGATCCCGGGCTCATTCCCGACGCCATCGAGGAATGCCTGCGCATCGCCAGCAACGGCTATTTCACCTTCGCACGCATCGCCACCCGCGACACGGAGGTCGGCGGCACGGCGATCCGCAAGGGCATGATCGTGCGGCCGTCGCCGCTCGCGGCCAACTACGACCCCACCGTGTTTCCCGATCCGCTGCGCTTCGACATCCATCGCAAGCCGAAGCGGATCGCCTCGTTCGCCGTCGGCCCGCATCATTGCGTCGGCAACATCCTCGGCCGCACCACCATCACGATCGCGATCCGTGCGCTGCTCGCGCGCTTTCCGAACGCCCGGCTCGCCGACCCCGACTTCGTGCCGGTCTACGGCGGCTCGGTCGGCGAGTTGCGCCTGCAAAGCCTGCCCATGAGGATGCAATGAGCCCGCTCGCGTTTCGCCTCCTGCCCGCCGTCCTCATCGCCGGCTGGTTGCTGCCAATGCCGGCGCCGGCGCAGTCGCAATATCCCAACCAGCCGATCAAACTGATCGTGCCCTATGCCCCGGGCGGCGTGCCCGACACCACCGCGCGTCTGCTCGCACAGAAGCTGCAGGATCGTGTCGGCCAGAGCGTGGTGGTGGAGAACCGCGCCGGCGGCAACGGCAGCATCGGCGCCGGCGTGATCGCCGCCGCGCCGGCTGATGGCTACACGCTGCTTGTCGTCGACACCACGCTGCTCTCGGTCAGCCCGTTGTTCATCAGTCAGCTCTCCTACAATCCGCAGAAGGATTTCGTGCCGATCGCGGCGCTGGCGCGCACGCCGCTGTTTCTCGCGGTGAGCGTGGAGACGCCGATCAAGACGCTGCAGGAGTTCGTCGATCATGCCAGGGCGCATCCGGGCGCGCTCAACTACGGCTCGGCGGGAATCGGCAGCACGCATCATCTGACGATGGAGGCCATGAAGTCGGCGCTCAGCCTCGACATCACCCACGTGCCTTACCGGGGAACCAGCCAGGCGGTGCCGGCGCTGCTCGGCAATCACGTGCAGGTGCTGTGGGCGTCCTATCCCAATCTCAAGGCCGGCGTCGAAGGCGGCAAGATCAGGCTGCTCGCCAACAACGGGCTCGGGCGCTCCCCCTTGCTGCCGGAGCTTCCGCCACTGGCCGATATCATCGCGGGCTTCGACATGGTCAGCGTGATCGGCGTCTACGGCCGCGCCGGCACGCCGGAGCCCATCGTCCACAAGATCGCGGCCGACGCCAGTGCCATCATGAAGGAACCCGAGATGAAAACTGCCTTGGCCCCGCTCGGCATGGAGCCGGTGGGCGAAGGGCCGGGACCCTTCGCAAAAATGATCGCGCAGGAGGTCAGCACCATCACCAAGGTGGTCGAGAGCGTTGGCCTCAAGCCGCAGTGACGGCCATCAGGCGCCCGTTTGAGTCCACGGCGGGCCGGGCGCCACGCTGGGTGGAACCCGCCAAACCGCGCGCCGTGGGCCGCGCGCATGCGCCGATGCGCTGTGGTCGCGGATCACGCCGAGTTCCCGACGGTTGCTGTCAGAGCGCATCCCATATGCGGTCGAGCAGGCCCGAGGCGGTGAGCGCAGCCACCGCGACCAGGAAGGCGGTAATGAGGTCATGCAGCACGTCGCTCGCGACGTGGCGGAACGGAGTCCGGAACATGGGCGGCCTGACCATGCCGGGTATCTAAGTGGCCGACGCGTGGAGTCGAGTCGATCTCCGCACGCGACGCGCACTATTTTGAGGCGCGTCGTGCCGTCCGTCGCGGCGCCCGGTCCTTGCCAGCTGGCGGAATGTTCCGCGACGACGCATTCGCCGTCTCCGCGCCTTCCCAGGTTCGTTCCAGCACACGCAGCCAATTTCCGCTGCACACCTTCGCGATCAGACGCTCGCCGTAATCGCGCGCGCGCATGATCTCCACCAGATGCTGCAGCCCGGCCGCATTTCCTATTCCCGCCGGAACCCGGGCGCCGTCGAAATCGGAACCGAAACCGACGCCATCGTCTCCCACGCGCTCGAGCATGTACTCGAGGTGATCGATCACGAGCTCGGCGGGCGTATCGGCATCCGCGCGACCGTCGGCGCGGAGGAAACTGGTGGCGAAGTTGACCCCGACCATGCCGCCGGTTCCGCGGATCGCCGCCAATTGCTCGTCGGTCAGATTTCGCGAATGCGGGGACAAGGTATGCGCGTTGGAATGGGTGGCAACCAGCGGCGCATTGCTGGTCTCGGCCACGTCCCAGAAGCCCTTTTCGTTGAGGTGCGACAGGTCGATCAAAATCTTCAACCGGTTGCAGGCGCCGACCAGTTCCTTGCCGAGCGCCGTCAAACCGGGACCAGTATCGGGCGAAGACGGACAAAGGAACGGCACGCCATGCCCGAATGCATTCGGCCGGCTCCAAACCAGACCGAGAGAGCGCAGCCCCGCTTCATGCAGCACGTCCAGCAGCTCGAAGTCCGGGTCGATTGCTTCCGCGCCTTCGATATGAAGAACACTCGCCAAGACGTCGTCGGCGAAGCTGCGGCGGATGTCATCGACATTGCGGCAGACGCGCACGCGGCCCTGCGACTCGCGCTCGATCCGAAGCAGCAGCGACACCATGCCGTACACGGCCGTCTGCGCCGCCGTCATCTCGACGGCGGGAGGCGACGGAACGTCGCTGAAGGCGGCGTCAGAAGGTGCGCTCCCATTGCCGCTCGTCGGCCGCGCCGTCGAGGGGACGAAGATCGCAAACAACCCTCCGGCGAATCCTCCCTGCCGCGCCTTGGGAAGATCCAGGTGGCCCTTGTCCTCGCCATCGAGGAAGGCACCGGCGGTTTTCGCGCCGCCACGCCGGTGAAGGCGCAACAGAACGTCGTTGTGCCCGTCGAAGATCGACACACGGCCGGGCGTCGTTAGGGGAATTGCCGCCATACGAGCGCTATCGGTAGTTACGGAGAATCTGGCCCCGGATGAACGGATCCGGATCGCGGCCGATCAGCCGGTCGCCCGAGATCACGTCGTTGGGCTGCACGCGAACGCGCGGGCCGAATCCATAATGCGGGTTGGCCTGGGTGTTGTAGACCGTCGGTGCGTCGGCATCCCTGTCTCTGCGCGCGTAGCCGGCGGCGTTGGCTGATTCGGCGACAATCGATACGGTGAGCGCGGCGATCATGCCGCCGAAGCCGATCAGCACCACATAGCGCGCCGCCGCCATCAATTTGCTGACCGGCAGATGCCACGACTGCGACGCGCTGCCAACTTCGGTCAAAGCCGGGATGGCGACCGTTGCCGCAGCTATCACAATGATGAGCGTCTCCATCGTGCCTTCCTGTATACCGCGCCGCGCCTTCGACCAGCCCGGTGAGGACTGGAATCGCCAGGACCGCCCGGTGGTCCGCATATATGCCGGCAGGGAGATGAACGCCACCAGCTTGGCATTATTCCTCGGCCGGCGGACACCGTCTTTGGCGGCTTTGCTGATTTTGCCACATCATTGCGGGAAAACCGGGTCGCGGGGACCGAAAATGTCGCTCGTGCGCGTCCGCCGCGACCATGGGCTCCGATCGGGCACGCGACGGACCTGCCATGCCTGGCGCGGCGCTCCTAGCGAGGCAGACCGGAATCATCTCACCCATCCCTACTCGTGCCGCACGTTGCGGCTGAAATCGTAATCGGCGGCAATGTCGGCGGCATAGCGCTGGATGCGGTTCGAGCGGTCATGGCCGGGCGCCAGGACCGTTTGCAGGAACGCGCGCTGATGGGCCCAGGCCGCCTTCGCCTGGGCGCGGCGGTAGCGCCCCGGCATGGTGTCATTGAGCCAGCCGTGCGGCGCGTCGCGATAGACGTGGATGTCGTAGCTGTTTCCGTGGCGCTCCAGGCGATCACGCAGGTGCCTGACGTCGTCGAGCGAGATCAGATGATCGGTTTCGCCGAACATTCCGAGCACGGGACAATCGACCGCGGCGATGATCTCGTCGAGCGCGCGCGGATATTTGTCGTTGACCGCCCATTCGCGCGGCTGCGCCGCGCCGTACCAGACGAGGGCCGCGGCGATCGGGCGCGCGGCCGCGACCACGAGCGGGAGCCGCGCAGTCTGGCAGATGCCCATGATCGCGATCCGGGTGGTGTCGGCTTGCAGGATCGCGTGCAACGCGTCGATGGCGGCGCCAAGTACGACCAAAGCATCGGGATCGGCGACGTCGCAGCCGACGTCGCCGCGATGCAGCGCCGCTTGGTCGGGATGCTGGAAGTAGAGGTCGGGCGCCATGGCGACGAAGCCGTCGCGCGCGAACCGCTCCGCCAGGTCGCAGATGTGGCGGACCAGGCCGTAGCGCTCGTGCACGACGATCACCGCAGGCATCCGCGCCGGGGCGTCCGGCACGGCGACAAACGCTGGCATGCCGCCGGCGCAGGCGATCGTGCGCGTGGCGATGCCGGTCATTGCTTCGATGCTTGCGCGAGGAAGCTCGCGTCGATGAAGCCGGTGAGTGGCGGCGGCTCGGCGAGGTCGCCGATGGCGACGAGCGCATCGAAATTGGCCTTGATGCCATCCTCGAACAACCCGGCCCCGCGCGCGATGACCTGCTGCTTGACGTAGAGATCGTAGGTGGCGGCCGCGATCTGCGCCGTGGCCCGCGTGTGCTTGGCGAGGATGGCGATGACGTCGTCGCGATGGGCCGGATCGTAGATATATCCGGTCGCCTTGACGTGGGCGCGCAGGAAGGCCACCACAGCCGCGCGGTTTTGCTGCGCCCATCGGGTGTCGACGAGGATGTTGTTCTGCGCCCAGTTCGGCAGGTATTGCGGCACGCTGCCGAGATCGACGAAGCCCTGCTCGAGCGCGGAGAAGTCCACCGGATTGGTCAGCATGGCGGCTGTCACCGCCCCTGACGCGAGCTGCGCGAAGCGGTTCGGCGTGCCGCCGCCGTAGAGCAGATCGTAGTCCTGGTCGGCGAGACCGTTCCGGCGCGCCATCACCCGCAGGAAATAGAGCGTCACGTCGGTGAGGCCGCCGACGCTGATGGCCTTGCCCTTGAGATCGCTCCAGCTCCTGATCGTTTTGGCTGCAACGACACGGAACGGCGCGTTGGACGCGGCACCCGCTACGATCCGGATCGGGGCGCCGCGAAAGATGGCGCGCAGGGACTGGTCGGTCGCAGCCTGCGCCATGTTGAGGGAGCCCGCGGCCAGCTGCTGCAGCACACCGACCGCGGAGCCCGCCACGAAGGTGTCGACCTTCAGGTCCTCGGCCTCGTAGTACTTCTTGTCCGTGGCAACGTAGTGCGCCAGGCTCAACGCGGTGTTGCTGGTGATGCCGAAGGCGATCTCCGTCCCCGCCTGCGCCGGGCGCCACGCCGCGCCGGCCAGGATCAACAGGGCGGAGGCGTTCACCGCGCGCCGGTTCATGATGTCTCCCAATGTTTGCCGCTGGAGCCGTCTCGATCTCGGCCCCATTGCAGCACGCCTTCGCGGCGATTTGAACCGGGGTCGCGGACATTGATCGCAAGCGGGCGTCATCCCCGAAAAATCGGCGCCCCCATTACCGGGCGGAGCAATAAGATGGCCGCGCAAGGAAGAACGACGCGCCGGAGACATCATCAAGGCGCCGGCTTCGCGGTGTCACCTGCAATTTCGGTGATCGCGCGGGGCAGCGCCCGGGATCACGGCCCGATCACTGCTTCCAAGATTCCGGTCAAATCCAAGATGGCGCGGCGGCGCATCCGCCGCAGCCTCGACGCACGCTAAAGCCCGGCTACCCGCCCGACTTGCAATGGAACGGGTTACTGCATTGCCCGTCCGATGCATCCCAATAATTCCGCCCGTCCATTCGTGGGCCAGCTGTCGAGGGGGAGTGGCGCGCGCGATCGGGACACAGGATCAACAGGCCGCTGCCACCGCATTCCTCGCACATGCAGGCCCACGACGGTGCCGCCCCGTGACATGACCAGCATGCCTCGGAGGCCATTGCCGCGCCGCAATCGAGGCAATGAACGCCGTTTCTCGCTGCTCCGTTCTGGCTTGTCCTTGTCATGACGCACCCTCGTTCCATCCAACGTGGTGGTGTTATGCGTCATAACTACCAATCATTGGCGCGGGGCGCAGTGAGCTCCTT
>Ga0307281_10000292_pt1 | contig 12915 bp, 11 predicted proteins | sample ER_DNA_120_FD_194486 | JGI IMG/M metagenome (GOLD analysis project Ga0307281, IMG submission 194486) | Bulk soil microbial communities from the East River watershed near Crested Butte, Colorado, United States - ER_DNA_120 | ecosystem: Environmental > Terrestrial > Soil > Floodplain | place...
CATATTCCAGACCTCCACCTACAAGCAGGATGGTATCGGAAAGCACCGCGGCTACGAATACGCGCGCACGGCCAATCCGACGCGCGAGGCGCTGGAACGCAATGTCGCGGCGCTGGAGAAGGGGAAGTTCGGTATCGCGTATTCGTCCGGCATGGCCGCGACGGACACGATCCTGCGCCTGTTCAGCCCCGGCGACGAGATCGTGGTGACGGACAACGTGTACGGTGGCACGTACCGCCTGTTCGAGCTCGTGCTGAAGCAGCTCGGCTACGTGTTCAAGTTCGTCGACACGTCGGATTTGAAGCAGGTCGAGGCGGCGTTGTCACCGAAGACGCGGCTGGTATTCCTCGAATCGCCCACCAATCCCATGCTGCGCGTGACCGACATCCGCGCGGTCGCGCAGATGGCGCACGCGCGCGGCGCGACGGTGTGCGTCGACAACACCTTCATGAGCCCGTACCTGCAGACGCCGCTCGAGCTGGGCGCGGACATCGTGGTGCACAGCACCACGAAGTTCCTGAACGGCCACAGCGACATGGTGGGCGGCATCGTGATTCTCAACGACGAGACGAAGGCGCAGAAACTGCGTTTTCTCCAGAACGCCGTGTGGGCCGTTCCGGGGCCGATGGACTGCTTCCTCGCGCTGCGCGGCACCAAGACGCTCGCGGTGCGCATGCGCCAGCACGAAGAGAATGCGCGCACGCTGGCGGCGTTTCTCTCGAAACATCCGAACCTCAAGAGTGTCAACTATCCCGGTCTGCCCGGGCATCCGCAGCACGAGCTCGCCAAGAAACAGGCGCGCGGTTTCGGCGCGCTGATCTCGTTCGATACGGGCTCGCTCGAAAATGCAGACAAGGTGCTCAAGGCCACGAAGCTCTTCACACTCGCGGAGAGTCTCGGCGGCGTGGAGAGCCTCATCTCGCATCCCGCGACGATGACGCACGGCAGCGTTCCGCCGGCGGAGAAGTTGAAACTCGGCGTGACGCCGGGACTCGTGCGCATCTCCGTCGGCATCGAGGACGTCGAAGATCTAGAGGCGGATCTCGACCAGGCGCTGCGTTAGCACCGCGCACGCACGGTGACGATCGCCGTGCGTGTTGGATTTCTTCTCGTTCACATTCATCATCCAATGCGGCGCGCAACACATCGCGAACGACGCATTGTGGACAAGTTGTCCACGGATGATTTCGACTTCTGCCCCAGCCTTCCTTTGCGTGGTATTGCGCCCCAGAGGCGATCTGGCTATATTTGTTCCGTCGATGTTGCCGCACGACAGTGTCTCCGAGTTGACTCTCCGCAGTTTTTGCTTGACGCATCTTGTGGTGGATGGATAAGTTCACCGCTATATATAGTGTGAGATGGTGCGTCAGGGCACAGCATCCTGTGTATCCCAACCATTTTTATTGGTTTAGGCTGTTGCCTGGTTTTTCACCAACCGCGGAGGGTTTGGGTATGGAGAAACGGGAAAAGGGCGGGTTGCTCACGAAGGACAAGGAATACGTCAAGTTTGTCCAGTTGCTTCGAAAGGCCGAAAAAGACGGCCGGATCGACGGGTATCCCTGCCAGTTGTGCGGTTCACGTTACAGTACGAAGACGGATGCGGAGGGGTGCTGCCGGATCGTTCTGTCGTAGGTGACAGAGCGTAACGATCGGCGGGACGGGAATCATGACAGTCGTGAGCTCGAATACGATTCACCAGCATTGCTCGGTCTGCAAGGCCGACTTCGACATGGACATCATCAAGCAGGGGAGCACCGAGGATGTGCTCTGGCTGAAGTGTCCGGGTTGCCAGGGATTCCTTCCGTACATGCCGAAGGAAGACCTCGAGGACGACCTGCCCGAAGAGAAGGCTGTCGCGATCGAGGATCTCGATGTCGAGCATGCGAAGGAATACTCCGAAGCTGACGAGTACCAGATCGGCGAAGTGATCCACCACCGGTCGTGGAACGATTTCGGAAAGATCGTGGCCAAGGACAAGCTGCCTGGCAACCGGCGCACGATCTGGGTTCAGTTCATTCGCCAGGGCCGGGTACAGCTCCTCGAGGGCGTGGTCCACTAGGACCCGTGCCGAGGATACATGGCACGAATCGCCTTGGCGGCGCGGCTCATTGTCGCCGCGTCGGTGGTGGTTTGGGCCATTCTCCCGCTGAAGGCCGGTGCCGCGGGCGTTTATGAGAACGCCGCCGCGGAGCCGGCCTTTCTGCTTTCTCCCCGCCGCGTCACCCTGGGCGCGGATCTCGACTTCTCCCGAAACGACCCCATCGAAGCCTCGATTTACCGCGTGGGCGCAGTGTTCCCGCTCCGCAAGGCGTTCATGGTGGGTCTCGAACAGACTTTCGTGAGCGTCTCGGACACCAGCGACATCAAGTCGGGCATCGGGGACCTCACCATCCGGGGCAGTGCGCGAACGTGGGGACGGTCTCATCGCGCCGTCTACCTGCTGGGCTTTCTGGCCACGGGCACCACGAAGCAGGAATACTTTCCGTATTCCTCCAAGACACTCGACATCTCCGCGCAGCTCGCATACGCCGACACGCTCGGGGACGCGACGCTGTACACCACCATCGGACGAACATGGGTCAACCGCTCGGACGAGGACCGGCCCGTCGACGTTCGTCACACCGACTGCTGGCGCGGAAGCGCCGGCGCCGCGATCGGCAGTGGCGATGTGCGCGGTGAGGGCGGTGTGCTCTACGAGTACACGTCCGACAAGGCCGAGCGCCTGGTATGGCACGGAGCGGTGTCGGTCATTGCCTCGGACGCAATGGTGCTGCGCGCCAGCGTTCAGTTCGAAACCGGGGAAGAAGTGCAGCGCGTCAGCGACTGGGCCGGGAGCCTGGGCTTCACAGTTCGATTCTGACGTTGCTTCGCACGAGACGCTTCGCAGATTGCCAGATGAGCCGTCGCTGACACGCTGCATGGGATGGGGAGGGGGATTCCGCGTCGCGGTGCGTGGGGCGCCTCCGGTTCCCATGCAATCCTTGTAAGGACGCCACAAACTGCCCATCGGGCGTGGCACATGGCTTGCCTTTTCACCATCCACCAAGACCCCTCTGGTCGACATCGACTGAACATCCATAACACCGTTTCCGAAAGGGAACCTGGAGGGCACTTTGATTCGGATCGTACTCATCGAGGACGATCACCTGATGCGCGAGTGGCTGGGACGATCGCTGTCCAGCCGCGGTCACGAGGTGCGCCGTTTCGAGCGCGCGAGTGAGGCGCTGGCGGCGGTGATCGCCGACGCGCCCGACGTCATCGTTTCCGACATCCGGCTGCCCGGCATGTCGGGGATCGAATTCGGGCGCATGCTGCGCGCGCGCGGCATCGACATTCCCATCGTTTTCATGACCGCCGATCCCGGCGAGCACATCCGCGACGACGCGCGTGCCCTGGGTTCGCGCTGGTTTCTCAAGAAGCCCTTCAGCGACGTCGCGGACCTGTGGTCCGCCGTGGACGCCGCCTACGACTCGCGTCCGGTCGATTCCGACCTCACCGAAGCGTCGCACGCGCTGCGCACGCCGCTGACCGCCGTCAAGATGGCGCTCGAAGGCCTGGTCGCGAAGCGCGAGCTGACGGCCGAGGAGCGGCATCTCGCCGAGATCGCCAACCGCAATCTCGACCGCCTCACCGACGCGGTCGAAGACCACCTCGCCCAACTCGCCGAAGCGAATTCAACGGACTGATTTTTCCCCCCGGCTGCGAACGCGCGGAGAGCTATTTCTCGGAACTGGTTTCGAGCAGCTCCGCCATTTTGGATTTGCGGGGCCGGCGCGCGGTGGCGATGCCCATGGCGCTGGCCGCGTGCGGATCGACCTGGGTGAGGATGATCTGGAAGGAGTCCTCGATGGTGCGTTCGACCTTCTTCTTGCGCGGGACCAGTTCGAAGGTGCCCTGCTCTACTTCGAGCAGGAGATCGACGAGCGCTTCGCGCCCCTTCTTGCCGAACGCCTCGCAGTGCACCGGATCGCCGCGCTCGAGATAGACGCGCGCGCGGCCTTCCGCGGACTTCACTGTGAGTACGCCCGTCATGCCGCTGTCGTTGGCGGTGCGCAGAACGGCCGCGATGCTGATGTGCGACACGTCGCCCGAGAGCGTAGAGGGTTCGTGCACCCGCCGCGCCAACGCGCGCGAGAGCGGCGAGCGGAACAGCGCCCAGGCCGCGAAGAAGGCGAGGATCGCGAGCAGGTAACGGTCCAGGAAGGCGGTGACCTCCGGCATCACGCTGTGTACCGCGCGCGAAACCGCGGTGCTCGGCGGTACGACGGCGGCGGTGGAGTCCGATTCCGACGGAACGGCGAGACGGCGGAATTGTTCGCGCGCCCACTCGTTGGAGGGGTCCTGCGCGAGAATGGCCTGCAGCACGTCGACGGCCTCGCCGCGCACCCAGTCGCCGGATTCGATCAGGCGTTTGGCCGAGCTCTCCATGTCGGTGATGCGATCGCGCTCGACACGCGCGGCGATCTCGGCGCGCAGCTTGTGCAGCTCCTCGTCGGGTCCGTGCGCAATGGCGAGGTCGATCGAGGAGAGCGCCGCGTCGGTCTGTCCGGCCGCACTCAGGCACTTCGCCTTGGCGACCAGTGCCGGCGTGCTGTTGGGATCGATCGAGAGCAGGGTGGCGATGCGGGGCAGGGCTTCATCGTAGTGCCCGGCCGTCATCAGGGAGTCCACGGTGTGGGAGAGGGAGCCGAACAGGGCGTCGTCGACGGACTTGCGCATGTCGGCAATGCCCATCCGCATGGGTGAAAGTGAGCCGGCGCGGAGCAGGAGACCGCGCGCATATTCGAGCCGGTTCGTGCGTTTGTAGAGGGCGGCGAGCTCGCACATCGCGTCCACATCGGTCGGATTGCGGAGCAGCGCTTCCTGGAAATAGATCTCGGCCAGCGGGAAGTGCCCGAGCGTTGCCGCGGACCGCCCCATTTCCAATAGTTCCCCACGGGTCGTCGTTGAGTCGAATAATCCCTCGCGATTCCACTCCGTGACGGCATGTTTGATGGGCTCGCTGCCGCCGCGGGCGCTGTTGACCCCCGCACCCAGGACGAGGCACGCGGCAAGTATGAGCGGATAACGGCGCATGGAGCCTCGGAAAGTCGCAAGCTCCATACCAGAGGGGACGATGGGCCGGGTGTCGAGGAGGGGCTACTTGTTGGCGGCGATCTCGTCGGCGAGCCAGGAGGAGACCCAGGCGTAGTGCTCGGGCTCGTGGAGGATGCCGACACCGTGTCCGGAAGCGTGGACGGTGTGCACCTCGAGCGGGTCTTTCGTGCGCATGGCGCGCATCGCATTGACCGACTGCACCGAGAACATGTCCTCGTCGCTTACGACCAGGAGCGTGGGCCGCGGCGCGCGAAATTCCATGGCGGCGACGACGTCGCGGTCGAGCGGGTCGACGATCGGGGAGAGGTGAATGACGATGGCGCCCAGATTGAGATCGTGCATGGCGTGCTCGACGTCCGTGCACACGGCCCCCTCGGCAATGACGGCGATCTGCTTCGCGGGAATCTTGAGCGTGTCGCGCAGGTAGCGCTGCGCAGCCGCGATGTCGTCGGGAATGTGGTCGCGCTGGTCGGCGGAGAGCTCGAGGAACGACGGCAGCGAATCGCAGCGGCTGTCGCCGTGTCCACGCGGGTCGATGGCGAGCGTCGTGATGCCGTCGATGGCGAGCAGCTGCGCGTACGGCGTGTACGCCGAACGCCGGCCGCCGAGGTCGGGCACCAGCACCACCGCGCCCGCGCCCTTGCCGCGTCGCAGCGTTCCCTCGAGCCGCACGTGACCTTCGCCCTCCAGAACCACCATCTCGGCGCCTTCATGGCGAAACGCTTCCGCGCGCTCCTTGCGGGCGTTTTCGATCAGCGTCTCTTGCCGCGCGCGAAACGCGTCCGCGTTGATGGAACCGTGCTTCGCGGTTTCGAGCGCGATCAGCGCGTTGGTGTCGTCGGCATTGGAGCCGCCCGTGAGGCCGATCAACTGCTCGAAGACGGCCGTGGCTTCCTTGTTCTTGCCGAGGGCCTTGAGGCTCAGCGCCTCCGTTCGCAGCGCGTCCTCGGCGGCGTCGGCGTCGAGGCGGTCGCGGGCTTTCTCCACCGCGTCGATGGATTCCTGGTAGCGCCCGAGGGTGCGCAGCGCGCGCGCGTGGAGCGAGTACGTCGTGCCGAGGAACAGCGGCGTCGGAGTGACCCTGGTGGCCCAGCCGATGGTGATCTCGAGCACTTTCTCGGCCCCGGCCGCGTCGTGGCGCTGGTCGAGAAGAAACGCGGCGAGCAGGTTGGATGTGGCCACGTCGTACGGATCGAAGTCGAGGATGCGCTCGTAGGATTTCTGGGCGGCATCGAGGTCGCCGCTCAGCGTGTAGAGGTCGGCCAGCCAGCGCAGGTAGACGACCCGCTTGTCGGGAGGCGAATCGCCCTTGAGGAGGAACTCGAGCCGCGCGATCTGGTCCTTGGTGCTCTGGCGCGTGTCCACCGCACCGCCGCTATCCTGGGCCGAAGCCGCCGGGGCCATTGCGGTCATGACGAGCAGGATGGCGGCGGTCCACGCGAAACCGAGGTCGAGGTACCGACGCATTACAACCCCAGATCCGGCGCGATGGCTTTCAGTGCGGAGAGCACGTTGGCGATGTGTTCTTCTTCGCTTAAGCCCAGCAGTTCGGCCCCGCGCCGGATGTCTTCGCGCGATATGTTGCGCGCGAACGCCTTGTCTTTGAGCTTCTTTTTTACCGACGAGGGCTCGACGTCGCTGATTTTCTTGGATGGCCTCACCAGCGTTACCGCGGTGATGAAGCCGGAGAGCTCATCCACGGCGAAGAGCGTGCGCCGCATGGGCGTGGTGCGCTCGACGCCGGTGTGGTCCCCGTGCGAGAGAATGGTCTGGATCAGTTCCTCGTCGATGCCGCGCGCGCGCAGGATCTCGGCGCCGCGAAAGGGGTGGTCTTCGAGGGACGGATAACGCTCGTAGTCGAAATCGTGCAGGAGGCCGGCCACGCCCCAGGCTTCGACGTCTTCCCCCGCCCGCGCGGCGTAATAGCGCATGGCGCCCTCCACGGCGAGCGCGTGCTTGAGCAGGCTCTCGCCCTGCGTGTGCTCGGTCAAAATGGCAAACGCTTCTGGGCGGGTCGGGAAAGTCACTTGGTCTCCGGATCTCCTGAAAAACGCGGCGCTATCGCTCGGCGGGCCGCGCTTTCGCGCGGCGGTTTTATCGTCTATATTGAGAACTCGTTTTGGCCGCGATTCGCCAGCCGTTCCACGAATTCGCGGGGTGCTGAGATAACCTGTTCAAGAATGATAGTATGAACGCTCCGGCAAGTTCCAAAGAAAAACGCCGAACGGCTCTTCGCTCCATCCTTCATTACCTGCGTCCGTATCGTCTCCAGCTGACCTGGGGCGGGCTGGCTCTCGTGGCGGCGGACCTGCTTGTGCTCGCCAATCCGTGGATCATGAAGACCGCGATCGATGCGCTCTCGCGCGGCATCACCAAGCGTGAGCTCCTGAGTTACTCGGGGCTTCTTGTGCTCCTGACCCTGGTGGGCGGCGTGTTCCGCTTCTTCATGCGGCGCGTGATGATCGGCGTTTCGCGGCGCATCGAAGTGGACATGCGCGCGGACTTTCTCCGCCACCTGCAGTCCTTGAGCCCGACGTTCTATCATCGCCACCGCACCGGCGAGTTGATGGCGCTCGCCACCAACGATCTCAACGCCGTGCGCACGCTGGTAGGCCCCGCGGTCATGTACTCGATGAACACGGTGGTGATCGGCAGCATGTCCATCTCGCTCATGGCGATCCTGTCGTGGAAGCTCACGCTGGCCGTGCTGATGCCCATGACCGTCATGACGGTGGGCGTGTATTTCAGCGTGAAGGTGATCCATCGCCTGTTCGAGATCGTGCAGGCGCGCTTCGCCACCATCAACGCGAGAGCGCAGGAAAACCTGAGCGGCATTCGCGTGGTGAAGGCGTATGCGCGCGAAAACTACGAGACACAGGAGTTCGAAACGCTGAGCGAGCACTACGTCGAAGCCAACATGAAACTCTTCAAGGTGCAGAGCCTGTTGCAGCCGCTCTTCGCCACCGTGGCGGGTCTCGGTGTTCTGGCCATCCTGTACTTTGGCGGACGGCTGGTGATCGGAGGCGACATCACGCTGGGCACCTTCGTCGCCTTCAACGGATATCTCATGATGCTGGTGTGGCCGATGATCGCGCTGGGCTGGGTCATGAACATGACCGAGCAGGGATTGGCCTCCATGCAGCGCATCAACGCCGTCCTGGCCGAGCAGTCCGACATCGCGGATCGCGGCGTGGTACGCCCGGAGACCGCGGCCATCCGTTTCGAGCACGTGTCGTTCGGCTATACCGCGGGCGGACGCGAGGTGCTGCACGACATCAACCTCGAGATCAAGGACGGCGAGACGCTCGCCATCGTCGGGTCCACGGGATCCGGCAAGACCACGCTGATCTCGCTCATTCTGCGTCTCTACGATCCCACGCAGGGTGTCGTGAGCGTCGGCGGCCACGATGTGCGCGAGATTCCGCTGGAAGCGTTGCGCGCCATGGTGGGCCTGGTGCCGCAGGACATCTTCCTGTTCTCGGAGACCATCCGCGAGAACATCGCCTTTGGCGTGCCGGAGCTTCCCGACCCGGTGCTGCAGGTCGTGGCACAGACGTCGGCCATCCACGACGAGGTGATGGAGTTTCCGGACCGCTTCGAATCGATGATCGGCGAGCGCGGCATCAACCTCTCCGGCGGACAGAAACAGCGCGTGGCGATCGCGCGCGCACTGGCGCGCCGGCCGCGCATTCTGGTGCTCGACGATGCACTGTCGAGTGTCGACGCCACCACCGAGGAGAAGATTCTCAATTCGCTGCGCGGTGAATTCGAGAACCGCACCGCGATTCTCATTTCGCACCGGATCTCCACTGCGCGCCAGGCGGACCGCATCGTCGTGCTCGACGACGGCGCCATCGTGGAGCAGGGAACGCACGAAGAACTGATTGCGCGCCGCGGACTCTACGCCGAAATGCACCACAAGCAGATGATCATGGTCGCGCTCGAGAAGGAGTGATGGTGGAGTACATCCAGGCCGACGAGCTGCAGGAAAAGCCGTACGACAGCCGCCTCATGAAGCGGCTCTTGCGCTACCTTGCGCCCTACAAGCGCATGGTGGCGATCAGCGTGTCCATGCTCGCCATCGAATCCCTGCTCGAACTGGCGCCGCCGTTCCTCACCAAGATGGCGATCGACCGCTACCTCGCGCCGGCCGGCCACGTCGACCTCGACCTGCGTCTGGCGGGGCTGCTCAAGGTGGTGCTGATCCTGATGGCGGCGCTCATCGGTGGCTTCGTGTCGTCGTACGTGCACGGCCTGATCATGAGCCTGGTGGGGCAGCGCGTGATGTTCGACATGCGCATGCAGATCTTCCGACGCCTGCAGAGGCTCGATGTGTCGTTCTTCGACAGGAACCCGGTGGGACGCCTGATGACGCGGCTGACCAACGACGTCGAAACGCTGAACGAGATGTTCACCTCCGGCGTGGTGGCCATCTTCCTCGATATCTTCACGCTGGCCGGCATCGTGGTGGTGTTGCTGTGGCTGAACTGGAAGCTCGCGCTGATCACGTTCACCGTGCTTCCCCTGTTGTACGTGTGCGCGCACATGTTCCGCATCAAGGCGCGCGACTCGTATCGTAACGTTCGCATCCGACTGGCTTCGCTGAACACGTTCCTGCAGGAGAACGTGACCGGCATGAGCGTGGTGCAGATCTTCAACCGTGAGAAAGGGCAGTTCCGGCGTTTCAAGCACCTCAACGATGAACTGTATGACGCGCACATTCAGGGTGTCATGGCGTACGCCGTGTTCTACCCCGCGGTCGAACTCCTGAGCTCGGTGGCGATCGCGCTCATTATTGCGTTCGGCGGGCTCGATGTGATGGGTGGCGTCATGACCTTCGGCTCGCTGGTGGCGTTCATCCAGTACGCGCAGCGCTTCTACCGCCCCATCAGCGATCTCTCGGAGAAGTACAACGTGCTGCAATCGGCCATGGCGTCGTCGGAGCGCATCTTCGGCGTGCTCGATCGCGAGCCGCGCATCGTCGACCCCGCTGCGCCCGTGACGATTTCGAGCGCCCCCAGCGAAGTGGTCTTTGACCACGTCTCGTTCACGTACGCGACCGGCGACGAAGTGCTGCACGACGTGAGCTTCAAGGTGGGGGCGGGCGAGAAAGTCGCGATTGTCGGCTACACGGGCGCCGGGAAGACCACCATCATCAGCCTGCTCTCGCGCTTCTACGACGTGGGAAGCGGGCGCGTCCTGATCGACGGTGTCGATATCCGGGAATATCGATTGAACGATCTGCGCCGCCACATTGCCACCGTGCTCCAGGACGTGTTCCTGTTCTCCGGCAGCGTGGCGCACAACATCCACCTGGGCAACACCGAGATCGGCGACGAGAGAATCCGCGAAGTGGCGCGCTATATCAACGCGGAGAAGTTCATCGAGCGCCTGCCGAAAGGGTATGACGAAGAAGTGGGCGAGCGCGGAAGCTCGCTCTCGGTGGGCGAGCGTCAGTTGCTCTCCTTTGCGCGCGCGCTGGTCTACGACCCCAAGATCCTCGTCCTCGACGAGGCCACCTCGAGTGTGGACACCGAGACCGAGTATCTGGTGCAGGATGCGCTCCGCAAGTTCATGGCCAACCGCACGTCCATCGTGATCGCACACCGCCTTTCCACCATCCGCTACGTCGACAGGATCATCGTGCTGCACAAGGGCCGCGTGATCGAGGAAGGCACGCACGCCGAGCTGCTCGCCAAGAGCGGCCACTACGCGCGCCTCTACGAGCTCCAGTTCAAGGACCAGGAGCGCACGCAGGTACTGGAATAACCCCGCGCGCGGGTGTACACTGGCAAAGTCTCGGGCCGCAAACCGGAGATCGCATCTCTGCTTTGGAGGCCATATGACATTCGATCCCGCCACTGAAATCCAGGACTTCCTGATCTTCGGCGAATACGGCGACGTCAACCCGTCCGTCTGTGATTCGTCCACCTACACCTTCCTGAGCGTCGAGAAAATGGCGGAAGTCTTCGACCATGAGATCGAAGGCTGCTTCCTGTACTCCCGGAGCTGGAATCCCACCAACAAGGCGCTCTCCGCCGCGCTCGCGCGCATGGAAAGCGGCGAAGCGGCGCTGGTGATGTCATCGGGTATGGCTGCGATCAGCGCCACGCTGCTCCAGATATGCTCCGCCGGCGACGAGATCGTATCGAGCCGGACCATCTACGGCGGAACCTATGCGCTCCTCGCCAACCTGCTCCCGCGTTTTGGAATCACCACGCGCTTCGTCGATCTCAAGGATGAAGCCGCCGTCCGCGCCGCGATGACGCCGCGCACGCGCGTGATCTACTGCGAGAGCGTCAACAATCCGCTGCTCGAAGTGGCGGACATTCCGAAGCTCGCGGGCGTTGCGAAGGAATTCGGAGCGCGGGTCGTGGTCGACAACACCTTCAGCCCGCTGATCGTCTCACCGCTTCGGCTCGGCGCCGATGTGGTCGTGCACAGCATGACCAAGTTCATCAACGGCACCAGTGATTGCGTGGCGGGTTGCGTGGTGGCCTCGCAGGATTTCATCACGCAGATGGGTGACGTGAAGAGCGGCACCAGCATGCTGCTCGGACCCGTGCTCGACAGCTTTCGGGCCGCGAGCATCCTCAAGAACCTCCATTCGCTGCACATCCGCATCAAGCGCCACAGCGAGAATGCGATGTTCCTCGCCCAGCGTTTCGAAGAGACGGGAATTCCCGTGCACTACCCGGGTCTCGAACATCATCCCCAGCACGCGCTCTTGACGCGACTCATGAATCCCGGCTACGGGTATGGCGGCATCGTGGCCGTTGACATCGGAGACCGGGCCACAGCCGACCGGCTCATGGTGCGCATGCAGCAGGCGCGGGTGGGATATCTCGCGGTGAGCCTCGGTTATTTCAAAACGCTCTTCAGCCCGCCGGGTCACAGCACGTCGTCCGAGATTCCCGAGGAAGAGCGCCACAAGATGGGAATGGGCGACGGCCTTATTCGCTTCTCGGTCGGACTCGACAACGACATCGCGCGAACGTGGCGGACGATCCACGGCTGTCTGGGGGAATTGCGGGTGACCGCGGGCGCCGATCGGGTCATCTGAAACTGGTTGGAATCATCGGACCTGGTATGTCTTTCTCGAACACATACGACGACGCAGCCCGTGCCGAAGCCTACGACCGGCTCGAGTTTCCGGGCACATACTATCTCGCATTCCGCGATCTGCCGGCCATCATCGAGGCGTACGTGCGCGGCCGGAGGGCGCTGGACTTCGGGTGCGGCACCGGCCGCTCGACGCGCTTCCTGCGCAAACTCGGCTTCGATGTGGTGGGTGTGGACATCGCGGAACCCATGCTGGCGCGGGCGCGCGAGCGTGATCCGCAGGGTGACTATCGTCTCGTGCCCGATGGCGACCTGAGCAGCCTCGAGCCGGGAGCCAACGATCTCATCCTCTCCGCTTTCACCTTCGACAACATTCCGACGAAGGAGAAGAAAGTGGCGCTCTTCGGCGCGCTCAAGCGCGCGCTCGCGACCGGCGGATGCATCGTGAGCGTCGTCTCGTCGCCGGACATCTACGTCAACGAGTGGGTCTCCTTCTCGACGAAAGATTTCCCCGGCAACCGGACGGCGAAAAGCGGCGACGCCGTGCGCATCGTCATGCTCGATGTGGAGGACCGGCGCCCCGTCGAGGACATCATCTGGAGTGACGAAGACTACCGTGAGGTGTTCAGACAATCCGGATTGGCGCCCATCAAGACCTGCTGGCCGTTGGCGAGAGCGTCCGAACCGTACGCGTGGGTGAGCGAGACGAGGATCGCGCCCTGGGTGATCTACGTCCTCGGGGCCGGCAATTGACTT
>Ga0307281_10000293_pt1 | contig 12908 bp, 11 predicted proteins | sample ER_DNA_120_FD_194486 | JGI IMG/M metagenome (GOLD analysis project Ga0307281, IMG submission 194486) | Bulk soil microbial communities from the East River watershed near Crested Butte, Colorado, United States - ER_DNA_120 | ecosystem: Environmental > Terrestrial > Soil > Floodplain | place...
CAAGGGCATCCGTGAGCTCGGTTTCACGCGCCCCACTCCCATCCAGATGGACGCCATCCCGCCCGGCGTCGAAGGCCGCGACATCCTCGCCTGCGCCATGACGGGCAGCGGCAAGACCGTCGCGTTCCTGATTCCAATTCTCAACCAGTTGATCAACGTGCCGCGCCGAACCACGCGGGCACTGATTCTCACGCCGACGCGTGAACTCGCGGCGCAGATCCTGGAAGACCTGAATGACCTGGCGGTGCACACGCCCATCACCGGGGCCGCGGTGTTCGGAGGCGTGGGCATGGGCCCGCAGGAGCACGCATTCCGAAGCGGTGTCGATGTCATCATCGCCACACCCGGCCGCCTGCTCGATCATTTTGATTACCCGTATGCGAAAATGCGCGGTCTCGAAATCCTTGTCCTTGACGAAGCCGACCGCATGCTCGACATGGGCTTTCTGCCCGACATCAAGCGCGTGCTGAAACACATCCCGACGCGGCGACAGACGCTCTTCTTCTCCGCCACGATGCCGGATCCCATCGCGAAACTCGCGCACCAGATGCTCAAGAATCCCGCGGTGATCAATCAAGAGCGCAAGAGCGCGCCTGCGGTCGGCGTCACGCAGGCGGTGTATCCGGTGCCGCAGGAGTTGAAGTCGTCGTTGCTCGTCGCACTCCTCGAGAGCGGCCTTCTCAACGACGCGCTCGTGTTCACGCGCACCAAACATCGCGCCGACCGCGTGGCGGACTTCCTGATCCGCGCCGGTGTCGCGGCGGAGCGCATTCACGGCAACCGCTCGCAGAGTCAGCGCACGCTGGCGCTGGCGGGATTCAAGAGCGGAAAACACCGCGTGCTGGTGGCGACCGACATTGCCGCGCGCGGGATCGACGTGGAAGCGCTGGGGCACGTGATCAACTTCGACGTGCCCAATGTTCCCGAGGACTACATTCACCGCGTGGGAAGAACCGCCCGCGCGCAGATGACCGGCGATGCCTTCACCTTCGTCTCCCCGGCCGAAGAGGGCGACATGATGCGCATCGAGAAGATGATCGGAAGACGCCTCCCGCGCATCACGGTTCCCGATTTCGACTATCGCGCCGCTCCGCCGCGAAGGCTCGAGCTGTCCAACACGGAGCGCCGCGCCCAATCACGCGATCGCAGAACCGGTCACGGCGGTGGAAGTGGACGGGGCAAGAGTGGCCCGCGTCGTCCTTCGAGCGGCGGTGGCGGCGGAAAAGGCCGTCCCGCGCCCAAGTCGGGTTCCGAAGGGTCAAGACCCTCGTCGCCTTCGCGCCAGGCGCGTCGCTCGCGGCGCAAAGGCCGGAGCTGGTAAGAGCGCGTCGCGGGCTGAGCTCCTGTTTTTGTCGATGATTGCACCTGACGCTTGATCGTTTCCGCCTGCTTGACGGATGATCGCCCCCGCATGACTTCCCGCGTCGAAGAACGAGTGCTCGCCGCCGCCGGCAGAGATCTGATCTACCCGCCCCGGGAGAAGACCGGCGTGATCGTGGTGGATTCCTTCCCGGCGCTGGGGACACTCGCCGCGATGCGCTTCATCGAGTGGGTGCAGCAGAATCCCGAGGGCGTCATTGCGTTGCCGACGGGAAAGACGCCGGAATATTTCATCCGCGAAGTGGGCCGCTTCCTCGGCGGCTGGAAGCAGAAGCCAGTCCAGCGCGAGCTCGCGGACTGGGGCGTGGATCCGGCCGTCACCTGCGACGTGTCGGGATTGCGTTTCGTCCAGATCGACGAGTTCTACCCGATCGATCCGCATCACGAGAACAGCTTCCACCACTACGTCAATCGCTACTACATCGCCGGCCTGGGACTCGACCCTGACCGCGCGCTCTTGATCGACGGCACGCGCATCGGACTTCCGCAGCGTGAAACGCTCGACACGGTGTGGCCCGACGGCAAGGTCGACCTGAGCCTTCGTTATCGTTCCGCCGTGTCGCAGCGCGAAGAAGTGCAGCGCGACGTCCTGCAACAGGTCGATGAGTGGTGCACCGAGTACGAACAACGCATTCGCGCGCTCGGGGGACTGGGCTTCTTCCTGGGCGGAATCGGTCCCGACGGGCACATCGGTTTCAATGTGCGCGGCTCGGATCTGTACTCGACTACGCGCCTCACCGCGGTGAACTACGAAACACAGGCCGCGGCGGCGACGGACCTGGGTGGCATCGAAGTGGCGAAGAATCGCCTTGTGATCACCGTCGGCCTGTCGACCATCACGCACAATACTCATTGCACGGCCATCATCATCGCGGCCGGGGCAGCCAAGTCCGGCATCGTGCGGGACGCCATCGAGAGTGACCGGCACATCCGCTACCCGGCGACGGCGCTTCAAGTACTGCCCAACGCGCGCTTCTACCTCACGCAGGGCGCGGCCCGGCAGCTCGAGGCGCGGCAGCTCGCCACGCTCACCGCGGCGCCGGGGGTCAGCGAGTCCGACGTGGAGAGAATCGTTATCGATCTTTCACTCGCGACGGGCAAACGTCTCGATGTTCTCGGCGAGACCGATTTTCGAACGCGCCCGCTGGCGGCGGCACTCCTCGACAAACACGTCGGGAGCGCGCGCGAAATGTGCGACCGCGTGGCGCAACGGCTGAAGGAGAAGATCGAGGCGGGTACGAGGCTCTATCACGACACGGTGTTCCTCCACACCGAGCCTCACCATGACGACCTGATCCTGGGCTGCCTGCCGCTCATCGTCCGCCACATTCGCGAGCACAGCACGCAGCACTTCTTCACCACCTTCACGAGCGGCTTCACCGCGGTCACCAACGCGTTCATGCTGCGCCAGCTGTACAAGCTCAGGGAGTTCATGGCGTCGGTCTCGTTTGCAAACCCCGACGCCGCCGGCTATTTCGACCCTTCCGACGCCGAGTTTCGAAACGCCGACGTCTGGCACTACCTCGACGGAGTGGCAGCAAATTCGCGCGCCGTCCAGGACGACGCGGAGATGCGGCGGCTGTACCGGAACCTGATCGAGCTCTACGACAACGCCGACGTGATGAACATCCGCGACCGCGTCGATGAGCTGATCGATTACTTCGAGTCGGCCTATCCGGGGATGAAAGACCCCGGGCCGGTCCAGCGCCTCAAGGGCATGTGTCGCGAATGGGAAGCGGAATGCCTGTGGGGTTACTTCGGCTGGAAGGGAGAATCCGTGCGGCACCTGCGCCTCGGGTTCTACACCGGGGACATCTTCACCGCCGAGCCCACCTTGGACCGCGACGTGGCGCCCGTGGTGGAGCTCTTGCGCGAAGTGAAACCCGGCGTTGTCACGCTCGCACTCGACCCCGAGGCGAGCGGGCCGGATACTCATTACAAGGTGCTGCAGGCCATCAGCGAGGCGCTACGCATTTACGAAGAGGAAACGGGGCACAGCGACATCACCATTCTCGGCTATCGCAACGTGTGGTATCGCTTCCACCCGGCCGAGGGCGATCTGTTCGTCCCCGTCTCCCTCAACATGCTGGCACTCCAGGAGAGTGCCTTCCTCCACACCTTCACTTCCCAGAAGGACGCATCGTTCCCGAGCTACGAGCACGACGGCCCGTTCTCCGAGCTGGCGCAGAAGATCCAGGTGGATCAATACCGGATGATCACGACCTGCCTGGGCAGCGAGTATTTCTACGAACACCCCAGTGCGTTGATCCGCGCCACCCGGGGGATGGTGTTCTTGAAGCGCATGACGCTGGCCGAGCTGCGCGGCCACTCGCGCGAGCTCAAGCGCACGACGGAAAACGTCTGAGAATTGAACGCAGCAGCGGCGGGCCCGGCCGGATTCTTAGAGCAGTGCTTCGGGGAGATCGACGTGGTGGTCGCGCGCCATGCTGTTCATGTCCAGCTTGAGATTTTCGTAGCTGACGTGCTCGCGCATGTCGGCGAAGCGCGCGCGCAGCCCTTCTTCTTCCTCTTCGCTGAGCGCGGGCGCCAGCACCGCGATCCTCTGCTCGAAAGACCGCTTCATCTGCTGTGCGGCAAAATCGACCAGAAGCGTCGTTGCAGCGACGGGACCAAACAGGAGCAGTAGCAGTAGAACGATTCGCTTTTCCCACCGCGCCCACACGCTGTCGGCGCTGCGGCGTCCCCGCCGCGCGAAGACGTGCGCGCCCACCCCGTACCGCCCGATGAACGTTCCCACGATCGCCGAAAAGAGAATCGCGAAGATCGCGAAGTCCACGTAGTCTCCACCGACCGCCGCCTGGGCTGCAGCCTGATCCCACACAAAACGGTACAGAAACCCGCCAAATGACGGAAACAGGTTGATGGCCAGCTTCATCGCCGGTTCGACGAGATAGAGCACTACCACCGAGACGATTACGCCGTTGCGCAGGCTCTTCCAGTTCGAGTATGTGGACTCCATATTCGGGCGAGAAGGAGCATCAACCGTGCCCGGTGTTTTCGGGCCGCATGCGAAGCTTCGGGACCGCGCGGGTAAGCTTGAGAGGCGATAGGCCTTCAATATACCCAGCCATCACCGCAAAATCCCGCGGGCCGCTGGTGAAGCGGACCTCTTCGCTGTTAAAGGGGGATTGTCGGGGCCGGCTGCCAGCGCGGCGTTCGCCACACCAGGCAGGAAACAGAGACCCAGCAGTGTCTTCATACAGCCTCTCGCGCGCGGCTCTAACGAGCGTATGCGGCGACCACGTGAGGGTCAAGGCCTGCGGCCCCGGGCTTACGAGTTCGTGGTGTTGTCGCTCGTCGTGGAAGCCGGTTCCTCGGCGGGAACCGCGTCCGCGGCCGGTACGCTTCCGTCGGGGTTCGTGGCGCTTTCCTTCTTCAAACGCTTCTTCTCGAGCTTCTCCGCCTGCTTCTTCTTTCGCTTCGCTTCCTTCTGAAACTTTTCGAAGCCGTAGTTTACGCGTCGTGCCATTCGTATGACCTCGCTTGGTAAATGTTTGTCCGTCGGCCGGGCCGAACTCGGCCCAGGGGATGGGCGAGAGCACATTACATTAGCAGTATTCCCGCGAAAGGTCGAGTTGTAACGGACTGGTTCCATTTCCACCGATGGTCAGTTCGGGCCTCCGGCGCTATACTCCTCGCGGGTATTTGTCGCCGGGGAGCCAGCATGCGAGCCCGCTCGCGCCGGCCTTCCGGCCGCCTCGATATCACCGTTGGCCGCGCACGGTCGCCATGTCGACCGGGGAGGCCACATTGTGACACCCGAAAACTCCCGCACCCATGAAGAACGGTTTCGTTGCCCGCAATGCGGGCGACTCGTTGCGGTTACCACGGCATTCCGCTCCGGCGGGGAAGGCAAGGAAGTGATGACCCGCTTCGAGTGCACCATGGAGGGGATGTGCGGTTCCCCGATCTGGGATCCATGCCCGATGTACATGGCGTACATGGAGCGCGCACCGCGGGAGTCATCCGACGCATGACGCGTATCGCCATCACCCGCCCGGTCAGCGCCAGCATTGTTCAATGCGAGCTCACTCACCTGGCGCGCGAGCCCATCGACCATGCGCGCGCCGTCAAGCAACACGCCGCCTACGAGGCGGCGCTGGCCCAACACGTCGTTGAGATCGTGCGCGTGCCGGCGCTTGACGAGTTGCCGGATGCGGTCTTCGTCGAGGACACCGCGGTGGTGTTCGACGAGTTGGCGGTGATGGCGCGCTCCGGCGCCGTCTCGCGCCGCCCCGAGTCGCGCGGCGTGGAGAGAGTGCTGGCGCGCTATCGCGACGTGGAGCACATCGTGGCACCGGGAACCCTGGATGGCGGCGATGTGCTGCGGGTGGGAAAACGGATCTTCGTCGGGCGCTCGAGCCGGACGAATGACGCCGGCATCCTCCAGCTGCGCGGGCTGGTGGCGAAATTCGACTACAAGCTGGTTGCCGTGGACGTGCGCGGCTGCCTTCATCTCAAGTCGGCCGTGACCGCGGTGGCCGGGAACACGCTCCTTGGCAACGGCGAGTGGGTCCGGCGGGAAACGTTCGGGAATCTGAAATGGATACCCGTGGACCCCACGGAGCCGCAGGCGGCCAACGCGCTCTGGGTGGGTAATGGCGTTATCTATCCGCGTGCGTACCCGCGCACGGCCGCACTCCTTCGTACCCATCTTGAAGCGCTCGGGCTTTCGCTCGACCTTGTCGACGCCTCGGAGCTGGCGAAGGCCGAGGGTGGCGTGACGTGCTGCAGCCTGATCCTCGGCGGCTCACGCGCCCGCTGACCTTTATCCGCGAATCATGGTGAGCAGCATCTTGAAGCGCTGACGCGCCTCTACCGAGTGGGGGACGTTGGCCGGCATGAGCACGGTATCGCCGCGCTTTGCGACGACGGATTTTCCCCCGACCACCAGCTCGGCTTCGCCCTCGAGGACCTGCACGTACGCGTCGTACGGAGCCGTGTGCTCGTTCAGGCCTTCGCCACTGTCGAACGCAAAGAGGGTGAGCGAGCCAACGGGCTTCTGCACCAGGGTACGGCTCACGATCGAGCCATCCGCATACTGGACCAGGCCCTCGAGCTGGACGACGTGGGCGGGTGGAATGGGCTGCATCGGGGTCATATTGGACCTCCGCCTTCGTTCCACGGCAGTATTTGCCGGGCTGACAACGAGTTATAGCGATAATCGGGTGTTGCTTATTTCAACAGATAAGATTATCCTGTATTTGTAAGGGCTCACTTTACCTTTTGACCCGCTGCTGCCGCAACCCCGGATCATGAGTCCTTGCCGGCGGGATCGAGAAACAGAAAAATGAAACTGTGGAATCCCGCCACGGAGGTGTCGGATGGTTCCACAACCCACAAAACTCCAGTACGCCACGACGTTAGTCAACACTTCCGCCGATTCACTCTTCGCGGGTGTCGACAAGCTCTACAGTTCAATTATTTCTTTCGTTGCTGAGAAACGCGCGCGTCGCACAACCAACTTGCTGTGCAACAACGAGCTGGCGGCGCGCGCCGGACGCGAATCAGCGCGCGGCACGTCTCTTGTATTAGTCGAAGCATGGGTTCGACAACACAGGAGGCTCGCCATGACAGTCATTCTCTTTCTACTCATGCTCACGATTTTTCTCGCGATCGATTTTGTTGTTTCACGCAGACACGCTCCTCAGCACGTCGCACAGACCGCGACGGAATCGCTCCCGGCGGCCGCACCGGTTGAACCGGTGTGGGTCGGCGGCTATCAGTTGCCCGAAGACCGCCGCTATCACCTTGGACACACGTGGGTGCGTCCGCTGTCGCCGACCACGGCGGCCGTGGGTATCGATGATTTCGCGCGCCATCTGATCGGCCCCGCGAAATCCGTAACGCTGCCCGAGATCGGCGCGCGCCTCACGGCGGGACGCCCGAGCTTCATCGTGGAGTCCGAAGCCGGCGGCGCCAACCTCGTCGCCCCGCTCACGGGCGAAGTCATCGACGTGAATCCGCAACTCGAAACGCATCCCGGCCTCGCGACCGACGAACCGTACGGCCGTGGCTGGCTCTTCAATGTGAAGACTCACGATCTGGCAGCCGGCCTGCGCAACCTGCTCGGCGGGTCGATGGCGCGGCGCTGGACGGAGGACTCACGCGACCGTCTGAACATGCAATTGGTTGCTCTCTCGGGTTCGGTGCTCCAGGACGGTGGCGAGCCGGTGGCGGACTTCGCGCGTCATCTGCCCGGCGACGACTGGCAGCGCCTGACACGGGACTTCTTCGTGAACTAGATCGGAGACTAAATCATGAACCAGGCCAAGGCACTCTTGATTGATGTCAGCAAATGCATAGGTTGTGGCGCCTGCGTGGAAGCTTGCATGCAGGCGCACAGCCAACAGGGGGATTACGAGCAGGTCAAGGACCTCTCGGCGAACAACTTCACGGCCGTCCAGGAAAAGGGAGACTACTACGTACGCCGGCTCTGCATGCACTGCCTGCAGCCGACGTGCGTCAGCGTTTGTCCTGTCGGCGCGTTGCAGAAGACCACCGACGGCCCCGTCATCTATGAAGCCTCGCGTTGCATCGGTTGTCGTTATTGCATGCAGGCGTGCCCGTTCAGCGTCCCGCGCTACGAGTGGGACAAGGTGGTGCCACGGGTGGCCAAGTGCGACCTGTGCGCCACGCGCAAGGAGGGCGGCACCGCGTGCGCCGCGGCCTGCCCGGAAAGCGCGACCATGTTTGGCACGCGCGACGAGATGCTGGCGATGGCGCATCGTCGCATCGAGAGCGATCCGGCCGGATACGTCCAGCACGTCTATGGCGAGGACGAAGTGGGAGGAACAGGCGTCCTGATGATCTCTCCCGTTCCGCTGGAGCAGCTCGGTTATCCGGGCGGTCTCCCGCAGGATGCGCTGTCGACGCGCACCTGGGCCTCACTCAGTCACGTGCCGGATGTGATCTCCATCGGTGGAACGTTCCTGCTCGCCGTCTGGTGGATCACGAGGCGGCGCGAAGAAGTGGCGCGCGTTGAAGGCGCGGAAGTGCTCGCAAGCATCCCCGCATCGAGAGGGGAGAACAATCATGGCAAACATTAAGCTGCCGAAGTTTGGTTTCTGGAGGGCGGTGGGCCTGGTGCTGCTCGGCCTCGGGCTGGCCACCATGTGGGTCCGCTATACCAAGGGGCTCGGCGCGGTGAGCAATCTCTCCGACCAGTACCCGTGGGGATTGTGGATCGGCTTCGACGTCTTGTGCGGCGTGGGACTCGCGGCCGGCGGGTTCACCATCACCGCCATCGTCTACCTGTTCCACCTCAAACGCTATCGTCCCATCGTGCGTCCGGCCATTCTCACCGCGTTCCTCGGCTACCTGCTGGTGGTGTGCGGCCTCCTGGTCGACCTGGGTCGTCCGTGGAACATATGGCACCCGCTCATCATGTGGAACCCTCACTCGGTGATGTTCGAGATCGCGTGGTGCGTGACGTTGTACAGCACGGTGCTGGCCCTCGAGTTCTCGGGGATGGTGTTCGAGAGACTGGGCTGGCAGCGCGCCGTGAACATCCAGCACGCCATCACGCTGCCCTTGGTGATCATGGGCGTCATTCTCTCCACGCTTCACCAGTCGTCGCTCGGCGCGTTATATCTCATCGTCCCCAACAAGCTCTACCCGTTGTGGTACACGGAGCGGCTGCCGCTCATCTTCTGGGTGACGGCGGTGTGCGCCGGACTTGCGATGGTCATCGTGGAATCGCGCCTTTCGGCGCGGGCGCTGGGCCGGGAACTCGAGCTCCCGCTCCTGCGCGACATCGGACGCGCTCTCATGGGTGCACTCGGCGTGGTGATTGCGCTGCGCGTGCGTGACCTCTTCGAGCGCGGCGTGGTCGGCCTGGCCTTCAAGCCCGGCTATGAAATGTGGTTGTTCCAGCTCGAGGTGATGATCGGACTGATTCTGCCCTTCATCCTGCTGGCGGTGCCGCGGATTCGCAGAAGCGCGACCGGGCTTTACATCGCCAGCCTCTTGACGGTACTCGGCTTCATCACCAACCGCATGAACGTCAGCATCACCGGGCTCGACCGGGCGCAGGGCGGGCATTATCTCCCGGCCGTTCCCGAAGTGCTGGTGACGTTGATGCTCATTGCACTCGGTTTTACCGCTTTCAATCTCGCGGCCAAACACCTGCCGGTATATCCGCCGGCGGTGTTGCCGCGCGAGTGATCGCGGGAACGGGAGAAATGGGGTGAGCCCGGCGTGAGCGCAAATCACGGACATCACCGCGGATTGGCCGCGCGATTCGGGCTCGCCCTGTGCGCCGGAACTGCGCTGATCCTGCTGGCGGGAAGTTATGCGAGCCTGCGCATGCAGCGCTCGCATCTCACCCGCATGGTGCAGGACCGCGCCACGGAAGTGGCGGAAGTGATCCGGCGCTCGACGCGCGAAGCGATGATGCGCAACGACCCCGGCGAAGTGCGGCGCATCATCCAGGCCATCGCGGACCAGGAATCGTTTGGACGCATTCGCGTGTTCGACGCCCGCGGCACGATCACTGTTTCCACCGCGGAGGATGAAGTCGGCGCTCTCGTCGACCGGAATGCCGAACAGTGCGTCCAGTGCCACGGCGCCAGCCAGCCGCTCGAACGTGTCGATCGTCACGATCGCACTCGCGTGTTCCAGACGGCCTCCGGCGAGCGCATTCTCGGCGTCATCGCTCCACTCCATAATGAGTCCGGTTGCGCCAACGCCGATTGTCACGCCCACCCGGCCAGCCAGAGCGTCCTCGGTGTGCTCGATGTACAGATCCCGCTCGCAAAGGTGGACGCCGACCTGGCCGCCTCCCAACAGCAATCCATGATGGTGGTGATCGTGGCGCTCCTGGCGCTGGTTTCCCTCGCCTGGCTTCTCACGTGGCGCATGGTGCTGCGGCCGGTGGCGGACCTGACGCGCGCCGCGCAGCGCGTTTCGTCGGGAGACTTCTCGGAGCAGCTCGAGGCGGGGAGCCACGGCGAGATCGCCACGCTGACGGCGGAATGGAACGCCATGACGGCGCGGCTCAGCCACGCGCGCAACGAACTGGAAGACCTGAACGCCACGCTCGAGAAGCGTGTCGACGAGAAGACCGCACTGCTCTCGCAGGCGCACCAGCGCATGCTGATCGTGGAGAAGCTTGCGTCCCTCGGGAAACTCGCGGCGACGGTGGCGCACGAGATCAACAACCCGCTGGCCGGCATCGCGACGTACGCGAAGCTCCTGCGCCGGCGCAGCGAGGAGTCCGGCGCCGTCGAACCCGCGTCGCCCGCCGAGGCGGATATGCGCCGCATCCTGGCGCTGATCGAGGACGAGGCGCAGCGGTGCGGCCGCATCGTCCGCAACCTGCTCCTGTTCAGCCGCAAATCATCCGTGCATTTTGCCGAGGAGGAACTCTCTCCGCTCCTCGAACGCTGTGTCATGCTCATTCGTCACCGTGCCGATCTGGCCGAGATCACGCTTCAACTCGATGTGCCCGCGGATCTGCCGCGCGTCGAATGCGACGCGTCGCAGATCCAGCAAATGGTGCTGGCACTGGCCATCAACGGCCTTGAAGCCACCGCAACCGGCGGCACGGTGACCCTCTCTGCGCGCGCCGACGGGGAGGACTCCGTGGTGATCCACGTGCGCGACAACGGCCGCGGCATTCCGAAGGAGCACCTCGCGGAGATCTTCGAGCCATTCTTCACCACCAAGGAAGGGGAGAATGGAGTCGGGCTCGGGTTGCCCGTTGTGTACGGCATCGCCACCAGCCATCACGGCGCGGTGACCGTCGATTCCACGCCCGGACAGGGCACCGTGTTCACCGTTCGTCTTCCGCTCCGCCAGCCGCGCGACGTTGCGCCGGAAGCCGGAGAGATCGAGGTTCAGGTATCATGAGCATTTCCGTTGCCACCAAGACACCACCATTGTCCATTCTCGTCGTGGACGACGAGCCCATCGTCGTGCAGTCGCTGGGCGACTGGTTCCGGCAGGACGGACACCGCGTCGACACGGCGCAGAACAGCCGCGAAGCGCTGGGCCTCGTCGCCGAGAAGGACTACGACCTCGCCTTCATCGACATCAAGATGCCGGGCGTCGACGGCCTCGAGCTGCAAGCGCGCCTGGCCGCGGTGAAACCCGAGATGACGGTGATCATCATGACGGCGTATGCCTCCGTCGACACCGCGGTGAAAGCGCTCAAGGCCGGCGCGTACGACTACATCGCCAAGCCGTTCGATCCCGAGGAGCTTTCGCTCATGGTGCGTCGCGCGGGCGAGCATCGCTCGCTGCGCACCGAAAACCTGCGCTTGAAGGAGCGGATCGAGGCCGAGTCGGAGCCCACGCCCATCGTCGGCGTATCGCCCGCCATCCAGCACGTGCTTGAACTGATCAAGGCCGTCGCGGCCACCGATGCCACCGTGCTCATCAAGGGCGAATCGGGAACCGGCAAGGAGCTGGCGGCGCGCGCCATTCACGCCGGCTCGAAGCGCCGCTACGGACCGCTCGTCGTCGTCAACTGCGGGGCACTCGCGGAAGGACTGCTCGAGAGCGAGCTCTTTGGCCATGAGAAGGGCTCCTTCACCGGCGCGATGTTCCGCCACAAGGGCAAGTTCGAGATGGCGGACGGCGGCACGTTGTTCCTGGACGAGATTGGAACCATCAGCCCGAAGGTCCAGGTGGAGCTGTTGCGCGTGATCGAGGAACGCGTGGTCACGCGCGTTGGCGGGCGGACGCCGACGCCGGTGGACTTCCGCGTCATCGCGGCCACCAACGAGGACCTCGAAGGCGCCGTGAAGCGCGGGGATTTCCGCGAGGACCTCTACTGGCGGCTGAACGTATTTGCCATCGAGATGCCGCCGCTCCGCACGCGGCCTGATGACATCGTCCCGCTGGCCGAGAGTTTCCTGGGGCGCTTCATGCGCTCGATGAACCGCAAGCCGCTGCGCTTTTCCGAGGGTGCCATCGCCGCGCTCAAGGCGTATGCTTGGCCGGGCAACGTGCGCGAGATGCAGAACGCCATCGAGCGCGCGGTCGTGGTGGGAAGGCCGCCGTACATCGAGGCCCGGGATTTCCCCATTCGAGTCACGGAGGCAGTGCCCGTCGTGGGCGGAACGCAATCGCTGGCCGACGCGGAGAAAGCACACGTACTGGCTGTTCTCGAAGCGCAGGACTGGAACATCAGCAGCACGGCACGGATCCTGGACATCGATCGCGGGACGCTCTATCACAAGATTGAGAAGTACGGCCTGGAGAAGGCGCGCGCCGCCGGATAACCGTGTCCGACCACGGAGACGGCAACGCAGGGCCTCGCATCGAGGCAGTGACGTTCCTCGCGCGCGCGGAGGCGGAGCGCTCGTTGATGGAAGAAGTGGTGGCGCGCACGAGCCGTCGTCTCGCGGTGCCGTGCCGCCTGCACCTGGCCCCATGGGACCAGGACGCGAAAAGACTGGCGGGACGCGATCAGTACGATGCTGACGCACTGCTCCACGGGCTCGAGGCGGGCAACACGCCCGGCACTGTGTGCGTCGGTCTGACCGGGCACGACCTTGGCC
>Ga0307281_10000294_pt1 | contig 12896 bp, 11 predicted proteins | sample ER_DNA_120_FD_194486 | JGI IMG/M metagenome (GOLD analysis project Ga0307281, IMG submission 194486) | Bulk soil microbial communities from the East River watershed near Crested Butte, Colorado, United States - ER_DNA_120 | ecosystem: Environmental > Terrestrial > Soil > Floodplain | place...
CATCGTGACCGCCGATGGCCGGACCATCGGTTCGAGCCTCATCGGCCAGTCGTTCGCCGACCCCAAGTACTTCTCGGGGCGCCCGTCCGCCGCCGGCGCGGATGGCTACGACGCGTCCGCGTCGGCAGGATCGAACCTCGGCCCGACGAACAAGGAACTGATCGACAGGATCGCCGCCCAGGTCGGCGCCCTGCGGGCGGCCAACGGCGACAAGCCCATCCCGGTCGACCTGGTCACGACGTCGGGGTCGGGGCTCGATCCCGACATCAGCCCCGCCTCCGCTGAGTACCAGGTAGCGCGCGTCGCCAAGGAACGTGCGATGTCCGAGGCCGATGTCCGAGGCGCCGTCAAGCGCTATACGGAACAGCCGCTGCTCGGGTTCCTTGGGCAGCCACGGGTCAACGTGTTGATGCTCAACCTCGATCTCGATGGCCTGCTGGCCAAGTAGCGACACGATGAGCTTCGGTATGCTGTCCTTCTCCGCGGCAGGGGCGATCACGCCCATCGCCGAGCAGCGGGCGATGCCGGCTGCCGGGGTAGTCCGATGAAAGACGGCGAACATGGCACGGTCGACGGTCGCCCGACCGCCGAGGAGATGCTGGCTCGGATCGGCACCGTAGGCACCGAGGGCGACCGGGGCCGGCTCCGCGTGTACCTCGGGATGGCGCCCGGCGTCGGCAAGACCTTCCGGATGCTCGAGGAGGGCCATCGCCGCACGGCGCGTGGCACGGATCTGGTCGTCGGGTTCGTTGAGGCGCATGGCCGGCCGGAGACCGAACGGCTCCTCGACGGGCTCGAGATCGTCCCGCGCCGTCGGGTCGAGTACCGCGGTGTCGTGGTCGAGGAGATGGACACCGACGCGATCCTGGCACGACACCCCACGGTCGCCCTGGTCGACGAGCTTGCACACACGAACGCACCGGGATCGGAGCGAGCGAAGCGCTGGGAAGATGTGAACGTGCTGCTCGACGCCGGCGTCGACGTCGTGAGTACCTGCAACATCCAGCACCTCGACTCGGTGGCGGATGCTGTCGCGACGATCACGGGGGCCCCCGTCAACGAGCGGATCCCAGACGAGGTCCTGGCCGCGGCCGATGAGGTCGAACTCGTCGACATGAGTCCGTATTCGCTCCGACAGCGCATGCGCCACGGCAATGTCTATCCGCCCGAGCGGACTGCCATAGCGCTGGACCGGTTCTTCACGGAGTCGAACCTGACCGCGTTGCGAGAGCTGGCGCTGCGATTCGTCGCGGGCAGGGTCGACGCGCAGCTCGAGGGCACGAGGATGGCCCCCAGCGGCACCGTGACCGAGCGAGTCCTCGTCCTCGTCGACACGTCGCCCGCGACGCCGCGAGCCCTCCGTCGCGCGGCTGCCACGGCGGCCGTCCTGCGCGCGCCGCTCCTCGCCCTGGTGGTCGAGACGCCCGCGGACGCATCCGCGCCGTCGGAACTGAAGCGCCGGATCCGCGAGTACCTCGATGACGCGACCGATCTCGGTGCCGAGATCATCCTGGTCGAGTCATCGGACCTGGCCGAAGGTGTCGTCCAGATCGCCAGCACGCGACGCGTGACGCGTCTCGTCATGCCGTATCGGACGTCGAGCACGCTCGAGCGTGTCCGACGCTCGCCACTCGCCGAACGGATCCTCGAGCGTCTGCCCACGATCGAGGTCACCATCGTGGCCGACGCGCGCGAATCGACCGACGCCTACCGGCTCGGCCGCGGCGACTGACCGGGGACGCGCCGAGGTCGGCGGCGGGCGATTGGTACCCCTGGCGATACCAAAGTACGGCTTGGCGCGACCCCATCCCCACTCATACGCTCCGTCACGCAGCGGGCCGAACCCTACCCCTGACCACCACAGGGACCCGGACCGTCGAGATAGCGTGCAAGAGCGAGGCTACAGACCACATGGCATCGATGGCCGTCAACGAACTGGGACCGATGCTCACCGCGACCGAAGTTGCCGACATGCTTCACCTGCACGTCAACACGGTGAAGCGGCTGGGCGATCGAGGCGAACTTCCCTTCTACCGCGTGTGCAAGCGTGGCGATCGTCGCTTCCGACTCGACGACGTCATGAAGTTCCTGTCACAGAACCGCTGAGCCGGTCGCCGGCCTGACGGGCCGGCACGCATTCGCGCGTTCGAGCGCCCACTCGCGGGGGCGGGCGCTCTTCTCCGTGCCGATCGCGCGGCCGATGGTGGTCGGCGGGTCCCGTTCAGGCGCGCGGCATCGCCGCCAGGGTCTCGCCGAAGATCTCGACCGCCTCGGCGATCTCGGCCGCGTTGACGTCAAGCGGCGGGATCCAGCGCATCACCTCGTGCTGACGGCCGCAGGTCAGGATCAGCAGGCCGGCATCGGCGCAGGCGGCCATCAGCCGGTCGGGCAGCATCCCGTCGGGCTCGCCGGTCGCCGGGTCGCGGGTGAAGGCGACGCCAACCATCAGCCCGAGGCCCCGGATGTCGCCGATCCGGTCGTCCTCGGCCGCCACGCTGCCGAGTCCGGCCACGAGCTCGGCGCCGCGCGCCGCGGCATTGGCGATCAAGCCCTCGTCGCGGATGGTCTCAAGGACGGCGAGCCCCGCGGCGCAGGCGACCGGGTTGCCGCCAAAGGTGGATCCATGTGCGCCACGACCCCACCGCTCCTGGAGCTGGCGGCTCGACACGATCGCCGACAGCGGCAGACCGTTGGCGATCGCCTTGGCGACGCAGACCACGTCGGGGACGATCCCGGAATGCTCGAACGCCCACATCTTGCCCGTGCGGCCGTAGCCGGACTGGACCTCGTCGGCGATGAGCAGGATCCCATGCTCGTCGCACAGGGCACGCAGCGCGCGCATGAACGAGGCCGGCGCCGGGACGTAGCCGCCCTCGCCCATGACAGGCTCGATCAGGACGGCGCCGACCGCGGTCGGGGACACGAGCGACGAGAGCAACGACTGGAGCACCGCGAGGCTGTCGGCCGACGCCGCCTCCTCGTTCCCGCCGAACTCCGGATAGGCGACCGGATACGGGGCGAAGTAGACGCCGGGCAGGAGCGGCTCGTAGCCGGCCCGGTAATTGAGGTTCGAGGTCGTCACGCTGGTCGCACCAAGCGTCCGGCCGTGGAACCCGCCGCGGAAGGCGATGATCCCGGGCCGGCCGGTGACCCGACGGGCGAGCTTGAGCGCACCGTCGATCGTCTCGGAACCGGAGTTCAGGAACATGACCGAGTCGAGCGGAGCCGGGAAGGTGGCCGCCAGCGCCGCCGCCAGGTCGGAGACCGGCGCCGCGAACCCCATCGCGTTGATCGGGCCGATAAGTCGGTCGACTTGGGCGTGGATCGCCGCCGTCACCCGTGGATGCACGTGACCGAGCGCCGTGACGGCGATCCCGTTCGCGAAGTCGAGATACGCCTTTCCGTCGCTGTCGAACAGGCGATGCCCCTTGCCGTGACTCCACGTCCGCTCGAAGTAGCGACCCAGGACCGGGGTCAGATTCCGGGTCGCGTCGATGGTCATGGTCGGATCGGGCTCCTGTTCGGCGGGTCCTTCGAGTATATCTAGCGGCCCGGGCCGCCGAGGGCGGGAACCGCGCCGCGTCGGCATCGTGCGCCGCGTAGGATGCGGTCATGGTCGATTTCACGCTGACCGACGAGAACAAGCTCGTGCGCGACGCCGTCCGCGACTTCGCCGAGGCCGAGATCCTGCCTTACATCCGCGAGTGGGATGAGAAGGGCGAGGTCCATCGCGAGGTCTTCGAGCGCATGGGCGAGCTCGGGTTCCTGGGGGCTCCGATCCCCGAGGCCTACGGCGGTGCCGGGATGGACTACCTGAGCTTCGCGATCCTGTGCGAGGAGCTGGAACGTGCCGACACCTCGTTCCGCGTCGTCCAGAGCGTCCACGTCGGGCTCAACTCGCTGGCCCTCCTCCAATGGGCGACCGAGGAGCAGCGTCAGCGCTGGCTGGTGCCGCAGGCGCGCGGCGAGAAGCTCGCGACCTTCGGGCTGACCGAACCGGGTGTCGGCACCGACGCGGCCAACCTCGCCACGACCGCCCGGCGCGACGGCGACGCCTACCGGCTCAACGGCCAGAAGATCTGGATCTCGCTGGCGGACCTGGCCGACCATTTCCTGGTCTTCGCCTCGGTCGACCGCTCGAAGAAGCACAAGGGCGTGACCGCGTTCCTGCTCGAGCGCGGGATGACGGGCCTCACGACCGGCACGCTCCACGGCAAGCTCGGGATCCGGGCGGGGAACACGGGGCTGATCAACCTGGACGACGTGGCGGTCCCGGTCGAGCACCGCATCGGCGAGGAAGGGGAGGGCTTCCTGATCGCGATGAGCGCCATCGACCAGGGGCGGTTCACGGTCGCGGCGGGTGCGGTCGGACTCGCCCAGGCGTGCCTCGACGCGAGCGTCCGCTATGCCCACGAGCGCCACACGTTCGGGCAGGAGATCGGCGAGCACCAGCTGGTCAAGCAGATGATCGCCAAGATGGCCGCCGGGACCGAGATGGGTCGGCTGTTGGTCTGGCGGGCGGCCTGGCTCAAGAACCAGGGCCTCCGCAACACTCGCGAGACGAGCCTCGCCAAATGGCACGCGACGGAACACGCCGTGCAGAGCGCGCTCGACGCGATCCAGGTCCACGGCGCCAACGGCTACTCCAACGAGTTCCCGGTCGAGCGCTACCTGCGCAACTCGAAGGCCGCGGTCATCTACGAGGGGACGAGCCAGCTCCACACGCTCATCCAGGCCGACTACGCGCTCGGCTATCGCGAGGATCGCCCGCTCCGCTGCGAGCCGTGGCCGGCCCAGGGCTGGGAGCGTCCGCCGGCATGACCGGCGCGGGCGCGCCAGATGCGTGCCCTTACAGCCGCTCGAAACGGGCCTGGAAGAAGCGCAGGTACTTCGGCTCGTAGGTCATCCGCAGGCCGTGCGTGGACTGGCGCGTGTCGAATACCGACTTGACCGACTCGGCGACCACGTCCATGTGGGCCTGGGTATAGACCCGCCGCGGGATCGTCAGCCTTGTCAGCTCGAGCCTCGGCCGGTTGTGATCCCCCGTCTTCGGGTCGCGACCGGCGCTCGCGATGCCGCGCTCCATCGAGCGGATCCCCGAGTCGAGATAGAGCTCCGCGGCCACGGTCTGTGCCGGGAACTCGTCCTGTGGGATGTGCGGGTAGAAGCGCCGCGCATCGAGGAAGATCGCATGGCCGCCGACAGGCTGGACGATCGGGATCCCCCAATCGATCAGCAGCTCGCCGAGGTAGCGCACCTGGCCGATCCGACTGCGGACGTGGTCGTCCTGGACGGATTCATCGATCCCGATCGCGAGCGCTTCCATATCCCGCCCGGCCAGGCCGCCATACGTGTGGAGGCCCTCGTAGACTACGACGAGGTTCCGCAGCTCCTCGAAGAGCTCGTCCTCGTTGACCGCGAGCCAGCCACCGATGTTGACCAGGTTGTCCTTCTTGGCGCTCATCCAGGCGCCGTCGGCGTACGAACAGAACTCGAGCAGGATCTCGGCGATCGACCGCTCGGAGAACCCGGCCTCGCGCTCCTGGATGAAGAATGCGTTCTCCACCAGCCGGGTGGCGTCGACGAGGAGCCGGATGCCATTGCCGGCGCACAGGTCATGGATCTCCCGGACGTTCGCCATGCTGACGGGCTGGCCGCCAGCCATATTGACCGTCCCGGCAAGGCTGACGTAGGCGATCTGCTCGGCACCTTCGCGTTCGATGAGCGCTCGAAGCTTGTCGAGGTCGACGTTCCCCTTGAACGGGTGGAGGTTCGCCGGGTCGTGGGCCTCGTCGATGATGACGTCGACGAACTGGCCGCCGGCCAGCTCCTGGTGGAGCCGGGTCGTGGTGAAGTACATGTTGCCGGGCACGAACTGGCCGGGCTTGATCGCGACCTGGCTGATCAGGTGCTCGGCCCCGCGGCCCTGGTGCGTCGGCAGGACGTGGCGGAAGCCGTAGCGCCGACGGACCGCATCCTCGAGGTGGTAGAAGTTGCGGCTCCCGGCGTAGGCCTCATCGCCGAGCATCATCCCGGCCCACTGGCGGTCGCTCATCGCCGAGGTCCCGCTGTCCGTGAGAAGGTCGAGGTAGACGTCGTCCGAGCGGAGCAGGAACGTGTTGTACCCAGCCTCGACGAGCGCATGCTCGCGCTCCTCCCGGCTGATCATCCGCAGCGGCTCTACCATCTTGATCTTCCAGGGCTCTGCCCACGAGCGCCGGCCGAACTGTTGCCCCATGGTCTGGGGCATAGGGCTCGTCATCGTGTCTCCTTCGGGACGTGTGATCGGTACGACATCGTAGATTCCGGATCAACACACCGAACGGACATCCACTGAACGAGGACGCGTCGTGAGCGACACAGGCCGGCCGGGCAGCTGGACCGATTCAGAGCTGGCGACGCTGGCCGCGCTTGCCGAGACGTTCGTCCAAGGCGATGCCGCTCGCCGGGCGAGGCTGGCGGGCGAGGCGCTCGCGACCATCGCCGATCCCGCGCAGCTCGCCCAGTTGCGCCTCGTCCTTCGGGCGATGGGATCGCGAGCGGCAAACCTCCTGCTCGGCGGCCGGCCGACCGGCTTCGCCGCGATGACCCCGGCCGCGCGCGAGAGGTACCTCCTCGGCTGGGCGCACTCGCGGCTTCCGCAGCGGCGTTCGGCGTTCGGCGCCTTCCGCAAGCTGCTGACGTTCCTCGCCTACGCCGACCCGGGCGAGGGCGTCCCGGATCCGCGCCTGGCGGCGATCGGCTATCGACCGGACGACCCTCCGGTGACCGACCAGCCGACGCCGATCCGCCCGTTCCTGCTCCCGCCGGCGACATCGACAGACCCGGACGCCCGGGTCACCCTCGAGGCGGATGCCGTGGTCGTGGGTTCGGGCGCCGGTGGCGGGGTCGTGGCAGCGGCGCTCGCCGCCGCGGGCCGCTCGGTCGTCGTGCTCGAGGCCGGGCCGTTCTCGGACGAAGGGTCGATGCCGCGGACGGAGCTGGCCGCCTTCGAACGGCATTACCTCGACCACGGACTGCTGACCACCTGGGATGGCTCGGTGACGATGCTGGCGGGGACGGGGGTCGGCGGCGGGACCCTGGTCAACTGGATGACCTGCATCGCCCCGCCCGAGTCGGTTCGAGCCGAATGGGGGACCGACCACGGCCTCGAGGAGATGACCGGCCCCGCCTGGGACGCCGACGTCACGGCGATCGAGGACGAACTCGGCGTCGCCGTCGCGACCCACATCCCGCCCAAGGACGCGATCGTCCTGCGCGGCGCCCGGGCGCTCGGCTGGGACGCCGAGCCAACCCGTCGCAATGCCGATGCGTGCGGCGACTGCGGTAGCTGCGGGTTCGGGTGCCGGCGCGGGACCAAGCGCTCTGGGATCCGCGTGCACCTCGCCGACGCGGCGGCCGCCGGCGCACGGATCGTGGCGGATGCACGCGTCACGCGCGTCATCCTCGAGGACGGACGCGCGGTCGGCGTCGAGGCCGAGGCGTCGCCCGGCGGCGACCGCCCGCGGCGGATCGCCGTCCGCGCGCCGACGGTCGTGCTCGCCGCGGGCGGCCTGCGCACCCCGGCCATCCTCCAGGGATCGGGCCTGATGCATCCGGCGATCGGGCGTTACGTCCGCCTTCATCCGGTGCCGGTCGTCGCGGGTCGGTTCACGGAACGCGTCGAGATGTGGCGCGGCACGCTCCAGGCGGCGCGCTCGCTCGAGTTCTCCGAACCGGAGCCGGGCCGCAACGGCTACGTCATCGAGGCCGCACCGGGGCATCCGGGCCTGCTGGCGCTGGCCCTGCCCTGGGAAGGGACGGAGGCCCATGCTCACGTGATGGCCGGCTCGGGCTTCATCTCGCCGCTGATCGCCATCACCCGTGATGGGGGCGAGGGCCGCGCGACGCTGACAAAGGCCGGACGCGTGCGGGTGGACTACCGGCTCGATGCGACGGGTCTGGCCACGTTGCGCCACGCGCTGGTGCGGATGGCCCGGCTCGCGCGTGCCGCGGGCGCGACGGAGATGGTCGCCGTCGGCTCGCCGGCTGCCTGGTACCACTCGAGCCTCGGCGACTCGAGTGACCCGGCGCGCGCCTTCGAGCGATACGCGGAGCGCCTCGCCGCCTTCGACTTCGCACCGAACCGCGGCGGCGTCTTCTCGGCGCACCAGTTGGGCTCCGTCCGGATGGGAGCGGATCCGCGGACGCATCCGTGCGATCCGTGGGGTCGGGTCCGCGCCCGGGCCGACGGCGACGAGCCGATCGGCGGGCTCTACGTCGGCGATGGTTCGGTGTTCCCGACGGCGATCGGCGTCAATCCGATGGTCACCATCATGGCCATGGCCCGTCGCGTCGCGCGGGTGATCCTGGCCGAGACCTGACGGATCAGCGTCAGGGCGCGCAATCGCCGGGGCTGCCCGGCGGTTCCGATGGCGCCGGTCCGGAGGGCATGATGTCGCCCGCCCAGATCCGGAGACTGCCGCACGAGAGGTCGACCCGACCCATCGTCCCGGAGAGCGCCCTCCCACCCCCAGGTACCGTTGTCGCGGTTACGTCCCCGGGTTTGACCACCATCGATGCCAGCACGCGTTCCGACGGCGCACGTGCCTCCACGGTCCACGGGAGCGGCGGCAACGCCGCGATGTCGATCGTCGGGTTCGGCCCGCCGGCCGGGAAGTCTCCGACCGGCCGCCCGTTGACGACGAGCGTGACCGTCAAGGTCGTTCCATTGGAGATCCCGAGGTTCGGCCGCGCCGAGGGATCGGCCGACGGACCGCCGAGCGCGTGACAGCCGGCGAGCAGGACCGCCAAGAGCGCAACCACGAGCCGCATCACATCCTCGGGCGTGTCGGCCGGAGTGTACGACCGTTGACGCGCGCCGCCCTCAGGGCGTCGGAGCTCGGGCGGTGCTCGGAAGCGGCCCCGCGACGGCGGCTCTGTCGCTGCCTTCTGGCTCGGATCGCTCGGGGCGCGGCGCCCGCATCCGGCCTCGGGCGGTGACGATCATCGCGACCGCGGCGACGATAACGGCCCCGGCCACGACCGTCCGCGGGTCGATCGCCTCGCCTGCGATCAGGAAGCCGAGGATGACCGCGATGACCGGGTTGACGTAGGCATACGTCGAGACGAAGGGCAGCGGCGCGACCCGGAGCATCCATCCGAACGTCGTGTACGCGACGAGGCTGCCGACGACCGTCAGGTAGAGCAGCGCGATGAAGGAGTCGCGCGAGACCGCGTCGATCTGGAACTGGGCGAGCTCCCCGGTGGCGATCCCGACGACGAGCAGCAGCGCGCCGCCGGTGAGCATCTGGACCCCGGTCGCGACCAGCGGACGCCGCGGCAGCTCGGCGCGGTATGAGGCGAACAACGACCCGCTAGCCCACGCGATCGGCGACAGCAGGATCGCCGTGAGTCCGATCGGCTCGAGGGCGCCTTGACCACCGAAGGCCGATGGCCCGATGAGGATCGCCACGCCGACGAACCCGACGACGATCCCGACGACCGCGGGACGCGGCAGTCGCTCGCCGAGGAAGATCCGACCGGGGATCGCGACCCAGACCGGCATCATCGCGATCAGCAGTGCGGTGATGCCCGACGGCACCGTCTGCTCGCCGAACGCGACCAGGCCCATCCCGCCACCGATCAGCAGCGAGCCGACGATGGCGCTGTCGCGCCATTCGCGCCGCGCTGGTGGCATGAAGGCGCGGCCTTCGCGGGCCATCGACCAGGCGAGGAGGATGAGGCCGGCGGTCAGGAAACGGACGCCGGCCATCAGGAAGGGCGGGATCGTCTCGACCGCGATCGCGATGCCGAGGTAGGTCGAGCCCCAGACGAGATAAAGCGTGAGCAGCCCAAGCCACACGCGGCCATGACGCGGCGCCGAGACAGGGACGGGGCTTGGCACAGGCTGCTGGTCCAACGTAACCGCAGTATCGGGTCGTGCAGGTTACGGTGTCAAGGGCATCGCCCAGCAAGCCGACGGGAGGTTCACGCGGCCGCCGCTGCCGATGCCGGGCGGCAGACCTTGCAGGCGCGGTACCCCCGCGCCTGCCCGTCGGCCATCGAGTGGAACTCGAGGCGGTGCCGATCGGTGACGCGACGCGCATGCCGGCAGGTCGGCAGGCAGAAGATCTTGGTCGTGTCGGAGCCGATGAAGCGGATGCCCGCCGACGCGAGCTCCTCCAGCCGCGGCAGGTCCACGCCCTCGTCGATCAGGATCGTCCGCTTGTTGCGGGGGCCACCGAGCGAATACTGGCCGATGGTGCCGTCGGTTCGGACGACGCGGTGGCACGGCACGATCAACGGCACCGGGTTGTGGCCGAGCGCCGTGCCGACCGCGCGGACCGCCTTCGGCCGGCCGATCTCGGCCGCGATCCAGCCGTATGGACGGACCTCGCCGCGCGGGATCTCGAGGGCCTTGAGCCAGACATCGCGCTCGAACGCGGTGTGGCCACGCAGGTCGAGGTCGATCCTCGCGCGCCGGTCGCCGGCGAGCCGCTTGGCGATGGCTGCCGCGAGCCGGTCCGGGAGGCGGTCGGCGCGATAGGCCGGCCGTCCGGTGCGGGCCAGGTGGGTGGCCTCGAAGGTCGCGTCGTCGGCGGCCGCCTCGACGGCCGAGATGCCCAGCCCGTTCCAGGCAACGACGAGCGGCCCGATGGGCGACTCGATCCGGGCGTAACGATCGGCCAGGCCGATCTCGACGAGGACGCTCGGTGCCAGACCGGACGGCGCGGGGGTCAGCAGGGTCGCCATGGCGGCCTCGACATCGCCTTCGGTGGTGGTCATGCGGTCATCTCCTCGCGTTCGCGCCGCTGGGCGGCCTCGAACGCCGTGCGCAACAACGCCAGGCCGCGGTGGACCTGTGCCTTGACGGTGCCCTCGGGTCGATCGAGGGCGGTGGCGAGTTCCGGGTAGGACAGGCCGTCCACGTGACGCAGCACGACAGCGCTGCGGTAGGCGGGCGGCAGGGTCAGCAGCAGGTCGGCCCATTCGCGGGCGGCGGCGTTGACCGTGCTGGCGGCCGCCGGGTCGTGGCCCTCGTCGGTGCGTGGTTCGAGCGCGCCTGGCAGATCGAGGTCGAGCGACAACGTCGCCCGGGCCGCGGCCGGGCGACGGGTCAGGCGCGAGCGGCACAGGTTGAGCACGATCGTAGCCAGCCACGGCCGGAGACGGAGATCGCGGATCCGCGCCGCATCGTAGCCGCCGAGCGCCCGGTATGCCCGGACGAAGGCGTCCTGTGCGGCTTCCTCGGCGTCGCGCGGGTCGCCGAGGACCCGCAACGCGATCGAGTAGATCCGGTCCTGGTGTGCGAGCACCAGCGCCTCGAACGATCCGTCGAGATCGACCACGAGCGCGTCGATAAGGAGGCTGTCGGTGTCCATCGTTCCCCAGAACCCGGCGGCGACCGCGACCGTTGCATGGCGGGTCCGGATCGGACCGATACGGTACCGCGGCCGCGACGCTGGCGGATCGGCGGCCATGCGACAATCGGTCGAGGATGGCCCTCGACGACCGATTCGACGATCTCATCGCGACCCTTGGCGGCTTTCATCGCTCGTGGCTGATCTACCTCGGCCTCGAGCTCTGGCTCTTCCGACGGATCAGGGCCGCCGGCGCGGGTGGCCTGACGGCAGGCGACCTGGCGAATGACGTCGGCTGCGTCCCGGAAGCGATCGAGGCGTGGGCCTGGGCCGCCGACGCGCACGACCTGGTGACGCTCGAGGGCGACCGTCTGACGGTCGACGACGAGGTCGCGGTCATCCTCCTCGACGAGGGCCGCGCCGACTACCTCGGCGGGCAATTCGTCCACGCCACGGTCGCCTCGCTCGACTGGGGCGGGATGCTCGATTTCTTCCGGACCGGCGAGCCGATCCGGGGTCGGCCTGATCGTTACCGCGTCGCCATCGAGCGGCTGACCGCGCAGGACATCGCCGTCTTCTTCCAGGAGGCGCTCGCCGCGCTGCCGCAGCTGGTGGCGGACCTGGCGCGCGGTGGGCGGGTCGTGGACGTCCACTGTGGTGGCGGTCGCTGGCTGATCGCCATGGCTCGGCGGTTCCCCGCGCTCGAGCTGGTCGGCGTCGAGTTCGAGGCCGACTCCGTCGTCCGGGCGAGGGTCAACGTCGAGGCCGCCGGCCTGACCGACCGGATCGCCATCCGGCAGGCGGGCATGACCCAGCCGGGTGGGGTCGGCGAGTACGACCTGGCCTATTTCCAGTACGCGCTCCACCAGCTGCCGGACGCCCCTAAGGTGCTCGGCGCTGCCTGGGAGGCGCTGCGGCCCGGCGGCCGCCTGATCGTCCTCGACTGGCCGCTACCGTCGGACCGCGACGAGTTCCGGACGCGTCATGGCGAGCTCATCGCCGGGGTCCAGCTCGACGAGCTGTACCAGGGCACGGCGCTCGCGGCCCGAGCCCAGTTCCTGGCCTGGTTCGATGCTGCCGGACTGCCGGCCCCGACGCTCATCGACCTGCCGTCCGGCGCGTCACTCTTCGTCGCCGAGCGACCCTGAGGCCCGCCGCCGGCCCCGCGACCCGCGGCGACAGTCCGGATCGCTCAGCTGACGACGATCGTCCCCTTCATCTGGGTGTGGATCGAGCAATGGAACTTGTACGTCCCGGCGACCGTGAAGGTCAGGCCGTCGGCCTTGCCCGGCTGGATGGTGGGGGTGGTGCAAGTTCCGTCGTCGAGGGTAGCGGTGTGGGGTGCCGAGCCGGTGTTGCTGAACGCGATCACCTGGCCGGTCTTCGCGGTGATATCCGCCGGCTGGAAGTTGAAGTCGATGACGTTGACCGCGACGGCGCCCGCGTCGGTCGTCTCCTTGCACGCCGAAGCGGCGCCGGAGGCAGCCCCGGATGCGGCCGAGGATCCGGTGCTGGACGAGCACGCGGCGAGGGCGAAGAGCGCGCTGACCGCCA
>Ga0307281_10000295_pt1 | contig 12883 bp, 14 predicted proteins | sample ER_DNA_120_FD_194486 | JGI IMG/M metagenome (GOLD analysis project Ga0307281, IMG submission 194486) | Bulk soil microbial communities from the East River watershed near Crested Butte, Colorado, United States - ER_DNA_120 | ecosystem: Environmental > Terrestrial > Soil > Floodplain | place...
GTCGGATAAGCCCGGCGACTTCGTGGTCGCGACCGGCGAAGCGCACACGGTGGCGGATTTCGTCCGAGCGGTGTTCGAGCGGGCGGGACTCGATTGGACGCGCCACGTCGAGGAGGATCGCTCGATGATCGCGCGCAAACGCCCGGCCCTGATCGGCGACTCCTCGCGGCTGCGGGCGCGGACGGGATGGCGTCCCACGGTCTCATTCGAACAGATGGCGGGCCGCCTGTGGGATGCGGCCTGGGCCGCCGACGAGCGCTAGCTCGATCGTCCCGCGTTTTCGATCGCCTGCGCCAAGCGCCAAACTTCGTGAAACGTGTTGTAGAGCGGGACCGGCGCGACCCGGACCACGTCGGGCGGCCGGAAGTCGCAAACGACGCCCAAGGCTTCCACCGCGCCCAGCGTCTGCTCGGGCCGGTCGAGTATCCGAAGCGAGAGCTGGCAGCCGCGCTCGTCGGAGTTTTTGGGGCTGATCGAGGCGAAGCGTTTGGGCCCGGCCCGGTCGAGCAGCCACTCGAGGTAGCCCGTGAGCACGACGGATTTGCGCCGCAGCGGCTCGATGCCCGCTTCGTCGAAGATGGCGAGCGACGCGCGCAGCGGAGCCATCGCGAGGATCGGAGGATTCGAGAGCTGCCAGCCGTCGGCGCCCGCGCGGGGAACGAAGTCGCGCTGCTCGTGCATGCGAAAGCGCGTGGCCGGATCGTTCCCCCACCAGCCGCCCATCCTCGGAAGCGCGGTGTTTCTCGCGTGCCGCTCGTGGACGAAGCACCCCGCGATCGCCCCCGGCCCTCCGTTCAGGTACTTGTACGAACACCAGACCGCGAAATCGACGTCCCCGTCGTGCAGCCGCAAGGGAACGTTTCCCGCGGCGTGCGCCAGATCCCAGCCGGCGATGCATCCTTGCGCGTGGGCAGCCTTCGTCACGGCGGCGATGTCCAAGAATTGGCCGGTGTAGTACTGCACGCCGGGAAGCAACACCACGGCGATCTCGCCCCCCCGCCGCTCGATGAGCTCGACCAGGTCTTCCGTTCGCAGGAGCGTCTCGCCCGGTCGCGGCGCGACGCGGATCAATCCGACGGCGGGATCGATACCGTGGAGCTGGAGCTGCGTCTGCGCGGCGTACGTGTCGGAGGGGAAGGCGCCGTCCTCGATCAGGATCTTGACGCGGGCGCCCGACGGCCTGAAGAACGTCGCCAACATGAGGTGGAGATTCGCGGTGAGCCCGTTCATCATCACCACCTCGGAGGCCAGCGCGCCGACCAAGCGCGCGCCCGGATCGCGCAGCGCTTCGTGATAGGCCAGCCACGGGATCTTGCCCGCGAAATGCGCGTCGACCGCCAAGGTTTCCCAATCGTGAAGCTCGTCGTCGATCAACTCCCGCGCCGCTTTGGGCATCAGCCCCAGGGAGTTTCCGTTGAAGTAGAGGACCGGCGCACCGTTCCGCTCGGGGATAAAGAATCGTTCGCGAAAATGCGCGAGAGGATCGCGTTCGTCGAGCCGCTTCGCGAAATCCTCCGAGGCGTCGAAAACGGGCGTCATCCGAGAAACCTCTCGCGGGTCACCGCGAGGAATTCGAGAGCGGTTCCGGAGAGGAGCCGCTCCTTCGTGGCGGCGTCGAAGTCTTCGATCGACTCGATGAGCGTCCCGGGGACGGCCTCGCCGAGAGGGAACGGGTAGTCCGAGCCGAGCGCGATCCGCTCCGCGCCGATGAGCCGGACGAGATAGCGCAGGGCGTCGGCGTCGTGCACCAGCGAATCCACGTAGAACCGGCCGAGGTAGTCCCGGGGCGGCACCGCATTGTCGACGGCGCAGAGATCGGGGCGCGAGAGGAACCCGTGTTGAACGCGTCCGACGGTTCCCGGAAACGAGCCGCCGCCATGGGCGAATGCGATGCGAAGCCGCGGGAGCCGCTCGAGCACCCCGCCGAAAATCACCGAGCAGATCGCCAGCGCCGTTTCCGTCGGCATGCCCACCAGCCACGGGAGCCAGTACTTCGTCATTCGGTCCTTCCCGAGGATGTCCCACGGGTGGACGAAGATGCAGGCGTTGAGGTCGGCGGCGGCTTCGAAGATCGGAAAAAGGTCGGGGTGGTCGAGGCTCCAGCCGTTGATGTGGGTGCCGATCTGCACGCCCGCGAGCTTCAAATCGCGCACGCAGCGCTCGAGCTCGTAGATGGCGAGATCGGCCTGCTGCATCGGGAGCGTCCCGAGCCCCACGAAACGGCTCGGGCTGCTGTCGACGACGGACGCCACGTGATCGTTGAGCAGCGTCGCGAGATCGAGAGTGTGCTCCGGCTTCGCCCAATAGTTGAACATGACCGGGACCGTCGAGAGCACCTGCACGTCGACGTGGGTCGCCTCGCAATCCTCCAGCCGGCGCCGCGCGTCCCAGCAGTTGTCCTGAATCTCCCGGAACAAGGCGCCGTCCAAGATCATGCGCGCGCAGCCGGGGGCGTGATGGTCCAGCTGGATGAAGCCCGGCGTTCCGTAGCGCTCCGTGAGGTCCGGGAGATTCTCCGGCAGGATGTGCGTGTGGAGGTCGATCTTGAGGGCGCGGCGCGGATCCACCGAACCTAGCCCGCCTTCGGGAGCTCTGGCTTCCCCATCACCTTGCCGCACGTCTTGCACGTGCGCTTCGCTTCATCGGCGAAGAATCCCTCGATGATCGGCTTCAGCTCGGTGCCCAGGTCCTTGCAGTGGAAGGTCGCGTCGTGGAGCAGCGCTCCGCAGCCCTCGCAAAACCACCGGAGGTGGTCGATCTCCTTGGGCTCCCGCATTCTCTCGACCACCATGCCGACGCTGCCCGCGGGACGCTGCGGCGAGTGAGGGATTCCCGGAGGGAGGAGGAAGATGTCGCCTTCCTTGATCACGACGTCGTGAGGCTTTCCGCCCTCGATGACCTTGACGACGATGTCCCCTTCGATCTGGAAGAACAACTCCTCGCCGTCCTCGATGTGGTAGTCCTTCCGCGCGTTCGGGCCGCCGACGATCATCACTTGGAACTCGGTGTCTTGCCAAACCATCTTGTTGCCGACCGGGGGCTTCAAAAGGTGGCGGTGTTCGTCGATCCAGCGTTTGAGGTTGAACGCAGCCAAAGCCATGACACGATCCTCCCGGAAGTTACGGGATTGTAGCGCGAAAACCGCTCGGAGCGGCTAGAGGAGGCCGACGATCTTGGGCCTCAAGAACCAACGCACCGAGGCTCCGCCCTCTCCGAGATCGCGCCAGCGTTCGGCGACGTCGATCAAGGCGATGAGCCCTGCGGTGGGAACGTCGAACGATCCGGGAGAGGCACCGCACAGGAGCGCCGCCGCCTCATCGATGCCGGGGCTGTGGGCGACGACGAGCACGGACTCGGCCGCCGCGGGAACCGCCCTCAGGGCGGTGATCCACACTTCGCCGGGCGCGTCGTAGAGGGAACGCTCGAATCGGATGACGCCTCCGAACTTCATCGCCCGCGCCGCGGCTTCCGCGGTTTCTCTCGCGCGGGGGGCGGGAGACGAGACGATCGCGTCCGGTACGGCGCCCAACTTCGCGATCGCCCTGCCCATCCGCACCGCGTCGTCGTTGCCCCGCGGGGCCAGCACGCGGTCGAAATCCGACTGGCCGGGAACCCCGACCACCGCCTTTGCGTGTCTCATGAGGAGGATGGTCTTCATGCGGGGCAAATGTACACTCACCGGAGCATGATGCGCACGGACCAGACGTTCTCCGAAACCATCGAGCGAGCGGTGCGCGAGGCCGAGCGGGGCACCGCCGCCGAGCTGATCGTCGTGGCCGCGGCGCGGTCCGGGTCGTACCTCGACGTCGCCTTGGCGGCCGGCGCCGGGTTCGCGATGGTCGTCCTGCTTTTCGCGCTGTTGGCCCCGGTGACGTTCCGGCCGATCGCGGTCGCCGTCGAAACTCCCCTCGCGTTCGCGCTCGCGGCGTGGCTCGCGCACCGCACGCCGGCCGTGCTCCGCGCGTTCGTCCCGGCGGGTCGCATGCGCCGTCAGGTCGAGCGCGCGGCTGCGGCGCACTTCATCGCCGAATCGGTGCACGGGACGCGAAATCGCACCGGGCTGCTCGTCTACATTTCGTTGCTCGAGGAACAAGTCGCGCTCGTCCCCGATCTTGGCCTCGCGGGGCGCATCCCCGATGCGTTCTGGACGGAGGTGCGTTGGAGCGCGACGGGAGACTCCTCTGGGCCGCGCCGCTTGGAAGAACTCGTGCGCGGGGTCGAGCAGATCGGTGCGATTCTCCGAGCGCGGATCCCCGCCGATGCAACCGACCTCAACGAGAGCCCCGACGCGCCGCGGATCGTGTCGTGAGGAAGCTCGCGGCGGCCGCCGCCGCGCTGGCGGTGGCGGCGCTCTCGACGGGCCTTGCGTTGGCCCGCGTGGGCGGAGGCGGCGGTTATTCGGGTGGCGGAGGCGGAGGAGGGGACGGCGGAGGCGCCGGGCTGATCTTCGGACTGCTCCGTCTGGTTCTCTGGCTCGTGTTCGCTCATCCGGTGCTCGGGATTCCGCTGGTCATCGTCATCGCGATCGTGGTGATCAAGATGGCGAAGTCGGGAGCGCTCCAACGGAGTGTCGGTGAGAACCCCACGGTCTATCCCCGGCCGGTCGCGGCTCGCCGCGCACCTGCCAATTTGACGCCGGTTCGTTCGACCGACCCTTTCTTCTCCGAGCCGGTGTTTACCGACTTCGTGCAACTCGTCTATGCGAGGGCCCAGGAGATGCGAGGCGTGGGAAACCGCGAGCCGCTCGAGGCGTGGATGGCGCCTCAGGCGATCGACACGTTGTTCGCCGACCGCGTGAATCTCACGTCGGTCTCGGAGATCGTCTTCGGAGCGAGCCGAATCGTGCAGTCCTCGACCGACGCCGGCTTCGTCCGCGTCGACGTCACGTTCGAATCGAACCTGACCGAGGTGCGGGGCGGGGCCCGTGCCCAGGTCGTGTGCGAGGAGCGTTGGTCCTTCCGAAGGAAGGCCGGCGTTCGCTCGCCCGTTCCCGAGCGCATGAGGGCACTCGGTTGCTCCGGTTGTGGATCGACGCTCGAACCCAGAGCCGACGGGACCTGCCCGAGTTGCGGCGCTGCCCGACGCGGCGGCTTGACGAATTGGGAGGTCGCTGACATCCCCTACGCGAACCGGAGGCCGCTGAGCCCGCCCGAGCTGGACGTCGACGAAGGGGGAGGCGTCGAGAGGGGCACGGAGCTCGAGACGGTGATCGACCCGCGCCTTCCGGCGGCGAAGCGGAGCTTCGAGGGAAGGAACCCGGACCACTCGTGGCCGGCGTTCGAGGACCGCGTGCGCGTCGCGTTCCTCGCGCTGCAAGAAGCTTGGTCGCGTCGGGATTGGGAGCGTGCGCGACCGTTCGAGACGGACGGGCTCTTCCAAACCCACCGCTTCTGGATGGAGCGCTACACGGCGTTCTCGTTCGTCAATCGCGTCGAGGACGTCGCGGTGACGCGTATCGCGCTCGCCAAGATCGACTCGGACGCATTCTACGAGTCGATCACGGTGCGCGTCTTTGCGCGCGCGCGTGACTGGACCGAAGACTCCGCCGGCCGGATCGTGGGCGGGAGCAAGACGGCTCCTCGGACGTTTTCGGAATACTGGACGTTCTTGCGGGCGATACCCGGCACGGTCGCCGCCGGGACGTCGTGCCCCAGCTGTGGGGCCCCGCTTTCCCCTGGAGGGGGCGCGACGGTGTGCGCGTCGTGCGGCGGCAAACTCGTAGGCGGGGCGTTCGATTGGGTGGCCTCGCGCATCGAGCAGGACGACGCCTACTAGGGCCCGCTCGAATTAGCGCGCGACCCTGAGCGTGACGAGGAGCGCTTCCGGCGCGCAGGCGATCCGGAGCGGTATTCCCGATACCCCCAGCCCCCGGCTCACAACGATGTGTGCGCCGGCGTGCTCGAATCGCCCCTCGTCGAGCCGAAAGCGGCTCATCCTCACGAGGACGGGGCGCCCGGGTATGCGGACTTGCCCGCCGTGCGTGTGACCGGAGAGCGTGAGCGCCACTCCGCGTGCCGAGGCCTCGAGGGACGCGTCCGGATTGTGCGAAATCAAAACGACCGGGGCCGCGGGGGCGACCTCGCCCGAGCGCGCGATCGCAAGATCGAGGTCGGGCCGCCCGATGTTCCAATCGTCGATGCCGGCGAGAGCGATGCGCGCACCGCCCCGTGACAGCGCGACGGCGTCGTTGTTGAGGACACGTACGCCGTTCGCTTCGAAGAACCGGGAGACACCGGCGAGGTCGCCGGTGTAGTGGTCGTGATTGCCGAACACGGCGAAGGCTCCCCAAGGCGCGGTCAATCCGCCGACGGCGTCGCCGTGGGGCAAGATCTCATGCACGTTGGAGGTCGCGATGTCACCGCCGTGGATCACCACGTCCGGTTCGAGCGTGGCGAGTCGCGCAAAGACGCGCGCCAACGCGCCCGGCGAGAGGAACGGCCCGGCGTGGACGTCCGACAGGAACAGCAACCGTGCCCCGTCGAAGGGGGCGGGGAGATCGGCGATCGGGATCTCCGCCAAGGCCACGGTCAAGAACCGTTCGAGGATCAGTGAGTACGGAATCGCGCTGCCGGGAACGCGCGGCCAGACCTGATGGCTCAGAAAGAGGCTCCCCGCCCGCTCGATGCGGCGGAACCACCCGCTCTTGGGATCGAAATGCGCCCGCGGAAGTCGCGCCGTTGCCGCTTCGGGAGGACCGAGTGTGCGACGCCGCATGGCGGGTATTATCTCTTCGCTGGAAGGGAGGTTCCGTGGCGACGATCCTGGCCCCGTCCCCCGACAATGTTCGGCGCGCCGCCGAAGCGGTGCAGCGCGGCGAGCTCGTCGGGATGCCGACGGAGACCGTTTACGGCCTTGCGGCGAACGCCTTCGACGCCGCGGCGGTCGCGCGCATCTTCGCGGCGAAGGACCGGCCGAGCTTCGACCCGCTGATCGTCCACGTCGTGCGTCCGGCCGGCCCTCTCGAGCGCGAGGTGCTCTCGGGGCTCGAAGACGAGGGCGTCGTCGAGGTGCGCCGGCTGCCGCAGCTCGCGCGGGAGCGCGCCGACGTGCTGTTGCGCCGCTTCTGGCCGGGGCCGCTCACGCTCGTCCTCCCCCGCGGGCGGAAGATCCCGGACCTCGTGACGAGCGGGCTCGACACGGTCGCCATTCGCATGCCGTCGCACGCGGTCGCCCAGGCGTTGCTGAAAGTCGCCGCGCTCCCTCTCGCCGCGCCCAGCGCCAATCGCTTCGGCCGGATCAGCCCCACGACGGCGGCCCACGTCGTCCAGGAGCTGGGAGACCGGATCGGGATCGTGCTCGACGGAGGCGCCTCGACCGTGGGCGTGGAGTCGACCGTCGTCGCGATTGCCAGGGACGGCACGCTGACCCTCCTGCGGCCGGGAGGAGTGTCGGTCGAGGCGATCGAGGCAACCGCGAGCGTTCGCCTCGCGCGCACGCCGCTGACCGCGCCAGCGGGAGTCCCCGCGGCCTCACCCGGAATGAGCGCCGTGCACTACGCGCCCCGGACGCCGCTTCACCTCCTCCCCGGGCCCGGGGGATTGCCGCGAGGCGCCGCTTGCGTCGGGCTGATCGGCGTCTTTGCGTCGCCGGCGGATGCGGCGCAGGTCGTGGCCGAAATCGAGAAACGCTACGGCGTTCCCGTCGTGCTCCGCGCGCTCACCGAGAGCTACGATCTCGAGGAAGCGGCCCGGAACCTGTTCACGTCCTTGCGCGAGCTCGACGCGGGCGACGTTCCGCTCATCCTTGCCGCGCCGCCCGGAGGAAGCGAAGGCCTGGCTCTGGCGATCGCCGACCGTCTGCGCCGCGCCGCGCGCTGATGCCGGAACTCCCCGACGTCGACGTCTACGTGGCGGCGCTCGATGCGCGCGTTACCGGCGCGGTGCTCGAACGGGTTCGGTTGGCCAGCCCGTTTCTCCTCCGTACCGTGACGCCTGCGCTTGCGACCGTCGAGAACAAGAAGGTCGCGGGTGTGCGACGCCTCGGGAAACGCGTCGTGATCGCATTGGAGGAGAACGTCTTCCTCGCGATCCACCTGATGATCGCGGGACGCCTCCATTGGAAGCCCAAGGCATCGAAGCTCGCGGGGAAGATCGCGCTCGCGGCGTTCGATTTCGCGACCGGCACGCTGACGTTGACCGAGGCGGGCACGAAGAAGCGAGCCTCGCTCCACGTGGTGTCCGGGGAACGCGAGTTGGCCGCGTTGAGCCGGGGAGGGATCGAGCCCTTGGACGCCACGTTCGACGCCTTTCGGGCCGCGGCGACGCGCGAGAACCGGACCTTGAAGCGTGCGCTCACCGACCCGTCGATCTTCAGCGGCATCGGGAACGCGTACTCCGACGAGATCCTCCACGCGGCGAGGCTTTCGCCCACCCAGCTCACCCGCAATCTCGACGACGTCGAGCTCGCGCGGCTGCGCGATGCGACACGATCGACGCTGATTTCGTGGCGAGACCGGTTGGCCGCCGACGCCGCTGGTGAGTTTCCGGAAAAAGTCACGGCGTTCCGCCCCGGCATGGCGGTGCACGGGCGATACCAGCAACCGTGCCCCGCGTGCGGCGCTCCGGTCCAGCGCATCGTCTATGCCGCGAACGAAGCTAACTACTGCCCCCGATGTCAGACCGGCGGGAAGCTCCTGGCCGATCGCGCCCTCTCGCGGCTGCTCGGGAAAGACTGGCCGCGAACGCTCGAGGAGCTGGAGAATCGTCCCTAGATCATCCGCCTCGTCCGCAGCTCGACGGTGATCGCCTCCGTGCCGCGCCGCAGGGCAAGCCGCAGGGGAACCGTCGAGAACGCGCGCCACCGAGATGCGTTTTCATGTCCACCCTCGCGCAACTAGTACGCCTAGGGTGGTCCCTCGGTCGACCGGGCGGCGAGAAGGGTTACGATGATCGGAAGGAGATCGCATGCCGCTCCCCTTTCGGCTCGACCACGAAGCCCGCGTCATCGTCGCCGCCGCGTACGGGACATTGACGGAGGACGAGGTGTTCGGGTACCAGCGTCTACTGTTCTCGTTGGAGGAAGCGGTCGGCTACGACGAACTGATCGACATGACTCACGTCAAAGAGATCGCGTTGCCGTCGACCGACCGCGTGCGCGATCTGGCCGCATTGGCCGCCGGCATGGACGTGACCCATGGGAACTCAAAGCTCGCCATCGTCGCGCCGGGAGATCTCGCCTTTGCGCTCGGCCGCATGTTCCAGACCAACCGGGAGCTGGACCCCCGGAGCACGACGGACGTGGGAGTTTTTCGAACCACGGGGGAAGCGTTGGCGTTCCTAGGGATCGATCACCCGCTGGCCCTGCCGACGGTGGGCTGAGCGCCCAGCCGTCGAAGTCGACGCCCCGGTTAGCACGCCGATTCCCGACAGGGCCAAGACGTCGCCCCACGCACCGAATCGGGAGAGAATGACCGGACATCGAAGGAGAACGCCATGATGCGCTTCGCGACCGTCACCCTGTTGGCCGGCGCCCTCGCCGTTTCCGCATCCGCCGCCGAAATGCCCCCCAACATGACCACCTACTACTTCGGGGTCCTGATGAAGGGTCCCAAGTGGTCGGCCGACGAGACGCCGGAGCGGACCGCCATCCAGGAGGGACACATGGCCCACCTCCAAGCGATGTGGAAGGCGGGAAAGCTGGTCTTGGCCGGACCCCTGGCCGACGAAGGCGACTGGCGAGGGGTGTTGATCTACCGGACGAAGTCGCTCGATGAGGCCCAGCGGCTCGCGAACGACGACCCGGCCGTGAAGGCCGGCCGTCTCATGGTGACGATGCACCCGTGGATGGTCCAGAAGGGGATTCTGCCGGATCCCCTGGAGGGCGAGCCCGCGGCCGCCGGGAAGAAGTGATGGCAGCCCAGGGCGCCCCCGAGTGGCACGAGCTCGGCGACATCGCCGAGCTGAAGACGAAACCGCTCCGTCAGATCGCGATCGGCCGGACGAAGATCGCGCTGTCGTTCGCGGATGGCCGGTTCGGCGCGGTGTCGGGCGTGTGCAATCACGTCGGCGGCCCGCTGGGCGAAGGGCATTTCGACGACGCGGGCTACATCGTCTGCCCTTGGCACAACTGGAAATTCCACCGGGTTACCGGCGAAGGGGAGCCCGGTTACGAGGCCGACCGCGTGCCGCGCTTCGAGCTCAAGGAGGAGGGAGGCCGCCTCTTCGTGAACCTCAACGCGGTCACGACGCGCAACAAGCTGCCTCACGATCCTCATCCCTTGCAGCGCAAGCTGGAGCGGGCGCCCGGCCGCGTGCGCCTTCTCGGTCTTTCGACCACCGCGATGGACCCGGCCTTTCCGCGGTATTCGACGTCGGACGCACTGCTCGACGTCGCGCTCGAGCACGCATCCGAGTCGCTCGACTGCGACACGCGACTGATCCGTGTCCGCGACCTCGCCTTCCGCCACTGCGAGGGGTATTACTCGAAAAGCGCGCAGGCGTGCACCTGGCCCTGTTCGATCACTCAGATGGATGCCACCGATCAGATGGACCAGGTGTACGAGGGAGTCGTCTTCTGGGCGGACGCGATCATCGTCGCTTCCCCGATCCGCTGGGGATCCGCCAGCTCGCTTTACTTCAAGATGATCGAACGGATGAACTGCATCCAGAATCAGATCACGATCCGCAACAACGTGCTGATAAGGAACAAGGCCGCTTCGTTCATCATCACGGGGGGCCAGGACAATATCCAAGCGGTCGCGGGTCAGATGCTCGTGTTCTTCACGGAGCTCGGCTTCGATGTCCCGCAGTTCCCTTTCATCGCCCACAGCCGAGGCTGGTCGGCGGAGGACATGGAACGCAACGTGGCCTACGTCCGAAAGAACGGCGAGCTGCGCGAAGGGGCCCGGGCCTTAGCCTCGCGCACGGTCGAGAAGGCGCGCGAGCTTCTCGGCCACGCTCCCGTGGTCAAGACCGAGCGGGCGGGGAGAAAAGCCCACAAGATGGACATCGCCGAGCTCGATTGACCGGCAAGCCGTGAGACAATTGTCTCCACCGCCCGGGAGGACAAGTCATGATCGCCCGCACTTGGCACGGCCGCGTAATGACCGAGAAGGCCGACGCTTACCTGGCCCACTTGAAGCGCACGGGATTGTCGGAGTTCCGAGCCACGCCGGGGAACATGGGAGTCTATGTCCTGCGCCGCGACGAGGGCGGCATCACGCACTTCATGGTGACGACCCTTTGGTCGTCGATGGACCCGATCCTGAGCTTCGCCGGAGACAACCCGGATCGCGCGCGCTACTACGCGCAAGACGACGAGTATCTCCTCGAACGGGAACCCTTGGTCACCCATTACGACGTGTTGATGGCGATCACCGGCCCGCCGACGTCGTAGCGCTACGCCCAGTCCTTCGGTTTCAGATACTCGTCGTACAACTCGGCCTCAGGAGTGCCCGGCTCGGGTTTCCAATCGTAGCGCCACCGCGCCCGCGGCGGGATCGACATGAGAATCGACTCCGTTCGGCCGCCTGATTGAAGCCCGAACAACGTGCCGCGATCGTAGATGAGGTTGAATTCGACGTAGCGGCCGCGTCGATAGAGCTGGAACTCGCGCTCGCGCTCGCCGTAGGGCGTCTCCCGGCGGCGGCGAACGATCGGCAGATAGGCCTCGAGGTAGGCGCTCCCGACGCGCCGCACGAAATCGAAACAGCCCTTGAACCCCCAGCGGTCGAGGTCGTCGAAAAACAGACCCCCGATCCCGCGCGGCTCGTTCCGATGCTTGAGGAAGAAGTAGGCGTCGCAATCGGCCTTCAGACGCGGGTAGACCTCGTCGCCGAACGGCGCGCACGCCTCGCGGGCCGTGCGATGCCACAACGCGCAATCCTCGCGGTAGCCGTAGTACGGGGTGAGATCGAATCCGCCGCCGAACCACCATACGGGAGGCTGTCCCCCCGTGCCTTCGGCGACGAGAAACCGCGCGTTCATGTGCGAGGTCGGTACGTGCGGATTCCTCGGATGAACGACGACCGACACCCCCATCGCCGTGAACGCGCGCCCCGCGAGGTCGGGGCGGCGCGCGGTGGACGACGTGGGGAGCGAGGCACCGCGCACGCTCGAAAAGCCCACGCCCGCCTGCTCGAACACTTGGCCGTCCAGGAGGACTCGCGTGATCCCGCCGCCTCCCTCGCCGCGATCCCACGCGTCGCGGTGGAAGCGCGACCCCGGATCCTCACCCTCCAGGGCCGAGCAGATTCGGTCCTGGAGCTCGAGCAGGTACGCGCGAACGCTTCCGGCGGCTTCGGGATCCATGCCCGGCATTATCGCCGGGGTCGGGATCGAGCGGCCGTCAGTCCGTGGCGCCGTCCCCGGAGATGCTCACCGAGCCGCCCGAGGTGTGGACGTAAAGGGTCTCGCCGCCCTTCCCCAGGGTGCCCTTGATGCTCGATCCGTTGACCTTGCCGACGATCTTCACGGGGATGTCGGTCCGAACCGAGCCGCCCGAGGTGGAGGCGTCGATCGCGAGGTCCACGTTGGGATCGATCCCGACGGAGATGCCGCCGCCGGAGCTTTCGATCTTGCCGCCGTGCGCATTTCCCTTCGCGAAAGTCACCTCCACGTGACCTCCGGACGTGTCGGCATCCACGCGGCCCTTGGCACCGTGAATCTCGATGTGGCCTCCCGAAGTTTCGGCGACGAGGTTGCCGTCGACGCCGTCGACCTCGATGTGGCCGCCCGACGTCTCGACCTTCGCGTTCCCCGAGACCTTCTTGACGGTGATGTGTCCGCCCGAGGTTTCGGCGCTGAGGTTCCCCCGAAGGTCGCTGACCTCGATGTGGCCACCGGAAGTTTCGACGTTCGCCTCACCTTCCAGTGAACGCAGCGCCACGTGCCCGCCGCCTGTCTGCAGGTCCGTGGTCGTTTTCGTGGGGACCTGGATCTCGAAA
>Ga0307281_10000296_pt1 | contig 12879 bp, 9 predicted proteins | sample ER_DNA_120_FD_194486 | JGI IMG/M metagenome (GOLD analysis project Ga0307281, IMG submission 194486) | Bulk soil microbial communities from the East River watershed near Crested Butte, Colorado, United States - ER_DNA_120 | ecosystem: Environmental > Terrestrial > Soil > Floodplain | place: USA...
GCCGCGCTGCTCGAGGGGGGACCGGTGCCGGAAGCGGAGCTGCTGCCCCTCGCCCTCCAGCTCGCCGAGGGACTGGCGGCGGCACACGAGCGCGGCGTCGTGCACCGCGACCTCAAGCCCGCCAACCTGCAGGTCACGCCCGAGGGCCGGCTCAAGATCCTGGACTTCGGCCTCGCGAGCCAGACGGCAGCCGACGCCGAGAACGCGCCCACCGTGACCTCAACCAGCGTGCAGGGCATCGTGGGCACGGTGGCCTACATGGCGCCGGAGGTGCTCGCGGGATCCCCCGCGGACGCCCGCGCCGACGTGTTCGCGTCGGGGATCGTGCTCTACGAGATGGCGACCGGGCGGCACCCCTTTCCCGCCGACACGCCCAGCGCGCAGATCTACGCCGTCCTCCACCGGGACGCCGATCCGCCGAGCGCCACGAACCCGCGCCTGCCGGCGGGGCTCGAGTTCGTGATCTCAAAGGCCATGCGCCGCGATCCTTCCGGCCGGCACGAATCGGCGGCCGCGCTGCTGGCCGACCTCAAGGCCGTGCGAGCGGGACCGTCGTCCCGGCCCGGCGGCGCGCCCGCGCGCCCGGGCGGGGTGGGAAGGCGCGCATCCGCTCGCTCGCGGTCCTGCCGCTCGACAATCTCTCCGGCGACGCGTCGCAGGACTTCTTCGCGGACGGCATGACCGAGGCGCTGATCGCGAGCCTCGCCCGCATCGAGGGACTGCGCGTGATCTCGCGCACCTCCGCGATGCGGTTCAAGGGCGTGCGCCGGCCGCTCCCCGAGATCGCCGCGGAGCTGGGCGTGGACGGCGTCATCGAGGGCTCGGTGGCGCGCTCGGGCGAGCGCGTCCGCATCACCGCGGAGCTGATCCACGCCGCCAGCGACACGCACCTGTGGGGCGAGAGCTTCGATCGCGACCTGAGCGACGTGCTCACCCTGCAGAGCGAGGCGGCGCGCGCGATCGCCGACCAGATCCGGATCAAGCTCACGCCGAAGACGCGCGCCCGGCTCGCCGAGTCGCGGCGCGTGAACCCGGAGGCCTACGATGCGTTCCTGCGCGGGCGCTTCTACGCGAACCGGCGGACCGAGGATTCGCTGCGCCGCGGGCGCGAGTTCCTGAACGACGCGATCGCGAAGGATCCCACCTACGCGCTCGCCCACGTCGGGCTCGCGGACGTCAACAACCTGCTCGGCTACTTCAGCTACCAGGCGCCCGGCGTCGCCTTCCCGCGGGCCAAGGCGGCGGCCCGCTACGCGCTCGAGCTGGATCCTCAGCTCGGCGAGGCGCACACCTCGCTCGGCTACGCGCACCTCTACCACGACTGGGACTGGGCCGCCTCGGAGCGCGAGTTCCTGCTCGGAATCGAGCTGAGCCCGTCCTACCTGCAGGCGCACCTCTGGTACCTGAACGTACTGACCGCGCGCAGGCGCTTCGAGGAGGCGCTGGCGCAAGGGGCGAAATGCCTCGAGCTGGATCCGCTCTCCCTGATCGCGAATCTCTCGATCGGCTGGGTGCTCTACTTCATGCGCGAGTACGCGCGCTCCGCGGCCGAGTTCGAGAAGGGGCGCGAGATGGATCCCACCTTCGCGCCGACCCGGCTCAATCTGGGCTGGACGTATCTCCAGATGGGACGCCATGCCGAGGCCGTCGGTGAGTTCGAAGCCGCGGCGCAGCTGGCGGCGCAGACGCCCACCATGGTGCTGACCCTCGCCCACGGCGTCGCCGCGGCCGGGGACCGCGCCCGCGCGCGGGTCCTTCTCGATGCCGTGCTGGCGCAGGACCGCGAGCGCTACGTGCCGTCCTACCTGGCGGCCATCGCCTGCGAGGCGCTGGGCGAGCGCGAGCGGGCCTGGGAATGGCTGGAGCGGGCGGTCGCCGAGCGCTCGCACTGGCTGGTCATGCTCGACCTCGAGCCGCGCTTCGATCCGTTCCGGGACGACCCGCGCTGGGGCGGAATCCGCCGCGCCGTGGGCGTGTGAGCCGGAGCGCCTACTCCGCCCCGCGCGAGCAGGCCGCGATCGCCGCGGCCTCGTCCGGGTAGACCGGGAACAGCATCGAGAGCTTGGCGATGACGAAGACCGCCTCGATGCGCGTCTCGAGGTTGCAGAGGTGAACGCGCGCGCCGCGCTTGGTGAACTTGATGTGGGCCCGGATGATGCGCGACAGCGCCAGGCTGTTCATGATCGCGACCGCGGCCAGGTTGATCACCAGGCACTTCACGTCCTCGGCGTCGAGCTGATCCACCAGCATCTCCAGCTCGTCGGTCTCGGGGCCGCCGGTCAGGTCGCCGTGCGGCTTGATGACGACCGTGCCGTTCAGCCTCTTCACGTGCGAGTGCTTCAGTGCCTGCGTGTGCGCCATCGCTACCTCCTAAAGGATCTTGCCCTCTCCCCCGGTCACGCCCGGATCGCCGTGAACGATTCGTCGAGCTTCTCGATCGCCTCGTCAACTTCGGCAGCCGTCGCGACCAGCGGCGGAGAGATGCGGAGCACGTTGCCGTAGAGCCCGCCCTTGCCGATCAGGAGCCCGCGCTTCTTCGTCTCCTCGAACAACCGCGCGGTCGCGCGGGCGTTGGGCGAGCGGTCCTTGCGCGTCTCGTCCTCCACCAGCTCCACTCCCTGCATCAGGCCCATGCCGCGGACGTCGCCGATGGTGCGCGGGTACTTCGCCTTGAGCCGCTCGAGCCCCGTCCGCAGCCGCCGGCCCTGCGTCTCCGAGTTCCCCAGGAGGTCGTGCGACTCGATGTAGTCGATCGTCGCCTTGCCCGCCACGGTCGTGACCGGGTTGCCGCCAAAGGTCGAGATCGTGAGCTTGGTGAGCGAGTCGGCGATCGCGGGCGTCGCGATGCAGGCCGAGAGCGGCAGGCCGTTCGCGATTCCCTTCGCCATGGTCATGATCTCGGGCTCCACGCCGTACTGCTCGCAGCCCCACCACTTGCCGCCGGTGCGGCCGAAGCCGGTCTGCACCTCGTCGCAGATGAACACGCCGCCGTACTTGCGCACGATCCCGGTCGCGATCTGGAAGTACTCCTTGGGCGGCGTGATGAACCCGCCCACGCCCTGGATGGGCTCGGCGAGGAAGCCCGCGATCTGGCCGGTCGTGGTGGTGCGGATCAACTCCTCGATGTCCTGCGCGCAACGCACCTCGCAGCTCGGATAGGTGAGCCCGAGCGGGCAGCGGTAGCAGTAGGGCGAGAGCGCGTGCTTGACGTCCGCGACCTTGGAGGGCAGCGCCCGCCACGGCGCGTGCGCCGTGAGCGACTGCGCCAGCATCGAGCGCCCCGAGTAGCCGTGGCGCAGCGCGATGATCTCGCTGCGCCCGGTGTACACCTGCGCCATCATGACGCCGGTCTCGTCGGCCTCGGTGCCGCTCGCGGTGAAGTAGCACTTCTTGAGCTCGCCCGGAGAGATGGATGCCAGCTTCTCCGCCAGCTCGACGATCGGGACCGTCGGGAAGAGCGTGGAGACGTGACCCAGGCGGTCGATCTGCGCCTTGACGGCGGCGTTCACATCGTCGTTCGCATGCCCCACCGAGACCGTGAGGATGCCGCCGAAGAAATCCAGATAGTCCTTCCCGTCGAGGTCCCGCAGGCGCATGCCCTTGCCTTCGGCGAGGACCAGCGGCTCCTCGTAGTAGTTGGAGACCGCCGGGAAGAGATACTCCTTGTGCTTCTTCCGGACTTCCGCGGAGGTGAGCGCCTCCTGCGCCGGCGGGGTCTTCGAGCTCAAACCGTCCTCCATGCAGCCGCGCGGCTGCTCGTGCCGGCGACCGTGGGGCGAGAAGGGCGTCGGAGCACCCGCGGCGTCAGCGGCGCACAGCATACGCCGCAGGCGCGCGGCGGACAAAGCGCCGATCCGGCCACGGGCGGCCCGAATGCGAAGCCGGAGGGGATTGAATTGCCGCTGCGTTCCACCTAGATTCTGGCCGTTCCGACCGGGCCCGCTCTGGAGAAGCCATGAACAGCATTCGCTCCACCGCCCGCCGGATCGCGGCGGTTGCCCTCGCCTCCGCCGTGGTCGGGCTCCCCGGCGCCGCGCGCGCTGCCGCCACATCGCTCGACACACTGGTCGCCGCCGAGCGTGCCTTTTCGGCGCTCTCGGTCGAGCGCGGGATGAAGGAGGCGTTCCTCGCCAACCTGGCCGCGGATGGGGTGGTGTTCCGTCCCGCGCCGGTGAACGGGAAACAGGTGTGGCGCGCGCGGGCGAATCCCGCGGCGACGCTGGTGTGGGCCCCCGACTACGCGGAGATCTCGGGCGCGGCCGATCTCGGCGTGACGAGCGGGCCGTGGGAGTTCCGACCCCCGCCGGAGCGCAATCAGCCCGCCGCTCACGGGCATTTCATCTCGGTGTGGAGACGCACGAAGGACGGAATCTGGCAGGTCGCCGCCGACATGGGCATCGGGCACGAGAAGCCGGCGACCGGCCTCGACGCGGTGGAGCTGATCGCCGGCCCGGTGCATCCGAAGCTGCCGCCTCCACCGCCCGATTTCGGGAGCCCGATCCTCGGCGGCCCGCTCTTCTCGGGAAACAGCTTCGGGATGGGGTTCGCGACCGGACCGGGTTACATCTCGATCGAGGACCGGCGCATGGCCCGCGCGATTACCGGCATGATGACCGCCGAGCGCTCGCTGGTCTTCGTCACGCGCAACCACGGCATCGAGCAGGCGTACGCCGAGCACGCAGCGCACGACGTGCGCGTCTACCGCAACGAGATGCTCCCCATGGTCGGGACGGGCGCGTCGCTCGCCGTGCTGGCCAGGCGCGGGCGCCGCGTGGAGATCGCGCCCCATCGCCACGGCATGTCGGCCTCGCGCGATCTCGGCTACAGCTACGGCCTGCTCATCGTGCGGAGGAGCCCCTCCGCCCGGCCCGACACCGTCTCCTACCTCCACGTCTGGCGCCGCGACGGCGCCGGACCCTGGAAGCTCGCGCTCGACGTCGAGAACGAATTCGGGACGAGGTAGCGACAGCCGGCGCTACTGCCCCCGCGCCACCTGGGCCGCGACCGCACCCGCGCCGGGCGCGGGTGCGCCCACGCGCGTCACCTCGCGCTTCACGAACCGTCCCGCGCCGCGCTCGACCTTGAGCTTGCCGTCCGCGAACTGCACGCGTCCGTTCGCGATCACGACCGTGGGCCGGCCCTTCACCTTGAAGCCCTCGAAGATGCTGCGGTCGCAGCGCGAGTGATGGGTCCTGGCGCTCCGCGTTCCGCTGTACGATGGATCGTAGACGACGAGGTCGGCATCGGCGCCAACTGCGATCGTGCCTTTGCGCGGGTAGAGACCGAAGATGCGGGCGGGGTTGGTGCTGCCGAGCGCCACCATCCGCTGGAGGTCGAACCTGCCCTCGCAGACTCCGTAGGTGTAGAGGAGCTGCAGGCGGTCCTCGATCCCGGCGGCCCCGTTGGGGATGAGCGTGAAGTTGTCCTTCCCCATCCGCTTCTGCTCCATCGTGAACGGGCAGTGATCGGTCCCGACGGAATCGAGCATCCCGCTCGTGAGCCCGGTCCATAGAGCCTCGTGGTGCCCGAGGTGGGGCGGCCGGATCGGCGGGCTCATCACGTAGGCCGAGCCCTCAAATTCGGGCTTCACGAACACGCTGTCGTCGAGCAGCAGGTACTGCGGGCAGGTCTCGCCGTAGCAGCGCTGCCCGGAGAGCTTCGCGCGCTCGAGCGCCTCGACCGCCTCGCGGCAGGTCATGTGAACGATGTAGGCGGTGGCGCCGTGAAGCCGGGCCATCATGAGCGCGCGGTTCGTGGCCTCGCCCTCGAGGCTGCTCGGCCGCGAGACCGGGTGGTACTCGGGCCCGAGCTTGCCGCCCGCGACCAGCTCCTTCTGCAACGCGTAGACCGCGTCGCCGTTCTCGGCGTGCACGGTGACCACCGCGCCCAGCTTCGCCGCGTGCTTCATGACCTGGTAGAGCTCGCCGTCGTCCACCATGATGGCGCCCTTGTAGGCCATGAACACCTTGAACGAGGTGATGCCGTACTCGAGCACGACCGCCGCCATCTCCTCCGCGGTGCGGTCGCTCCAGCCGGTGATCGCCATGTGGAAGGTGTAGTCGGCGACCGCCTTCTTGCTTCGCTCCCGCCAGATCTTGAGCCCCTCGAGCAGCGACTGGCCGCGGTTCGGGATCACGAAGTCGATGAGGCAGGTGGTGCCGCCCGCGATCCCGGAGGCGGTGCCGCTCTCGAAGTCGTCGGCCGAGACCGTGCCCATGAAGGGCAGCTCCATGTGGACGTGGGGGTCGATGAAGCCGGGGAACACGAACTGTCCCGCCGCGTCCACGACCTCGTCCTTGGCGCTGCGCTTCTCGAGGTTCTCGCCGATCGCGACGATCCTTCCGCCGTCAATGGAGACGTCCGCAACTGTGCGGTCCGCCGCGGTCACGATTTCACCGTGCTTGATCAAGAGGCCCATGGTCGCTTCCTTCCCATGCGGATCAGGCTCCGCGGGTCAGTTCCGTAAGGCGCATCCACGGCCGGGAGACGTCGAGACCCTCGCAGGACTCGAGCACCAGGCCATCCTCGTCGGCCCAAAAAGTATAGCCCTCTTCCGCCGGGCGCGGGGGCAGGCTCAGCACGTAGCGCCGGGCGGCCACAGCGCCCCAGGGAGTGGCGAGCGTGCCGCGCTCGATGCAGCGGTAGAGCATGCGCTCGGGCGTCACCGCCATCCACGGCGGCCCGATGCGCAGCACCGGGAACTCGTGCTCGCCGCCCACCTGGAAGTCGCGGCGCGCGAGGATGAAGGTGTTGAAGAGGTGGGTGCCGTACTCGACCTCGCAGAAGTCGGGGAAGTCGCCCTGCTGCTCCCGCACGTGGCCGTCGGCCTCGATCCGCACGCGCCAGGTGCGGTCGCTCGCCGCGTGCAGCGCGCGCAGCCGGCGCGGTCCGACGGTCCAGAGGATCTCGAGGCCGGTGGGACGCATCGTGTCGGTGAGCGTGGCCCGGTACTCCGATGTGTTCGGATACGGATGGGGCGGAACCATGCGCTGCTCGCCGGTGGCGATCAGCCCCGCGGGAGCGGTTTCGATCCGCCAGCGCTCCTCGCCGCACTCACGCCCGGCATGGAAGATCTGGTAGCGCCCGGCGGCGACGAGCCGGGTCGTGAAGAGAGAGGACATCGGGAGTCCTACAGCTCGACCAGCTCCTCGTAGGTCTCCGGTCGGCGGTCGCGGAAGAACTGCCACACCGCGCGCACCTCGTCGATCATGTCGAGGTCCATCTCCGCGACCACCAGCGCGTCCTCGCTCTCCCCGGCCTGCGCCAGGAAGTTGCCGCGCGGATCAACGAAATACGACGAGCCGTAGAACTTGCCGATGTTCCAGGGCGCCTCGGTGCCGACCCGGTTGATGCAGCCCATGAAATACCCGTTGGCCACGGCGTGGGCCGGCTGCTCGAGCTTCCACAGGTACTGCGAGAGCCCGGCGACGGTGGCGCTCGGGTTGAACACGATCTCGGCGCCGTTCAGGCCCAGGGCGCGCGCGCCCTCCGGGAAGTGGCGGTCGTAGCAGATGTAGACGCCGACCCGGGCGTAGCGCGTCTGGAACACCGGGTAACCCAGGTTCCCGGGCTTGAAGAAATACTTCTCCCAGAAGCCCGAAGTGTGCGGGATGTGGTTCTTGCGGTACTTGCCGAGATACGTGCCGTCGGCGTCGTAGACCGCCGCGGTGTTGTAGAGCACGCCCGGCATGTCCTTCTCGTAGACCGGGACCACGACCGCCATCTTGTACTTCGCCGCGATCTTCGCGACCGCCTCGGTCGTCGGACCCGGAACCGGCTCGGCCGCCTCGTACCAGCGCTTGTCCTGGCCCGGGCAGAAGTAGGGACCGTTGAAGATCTCCTGCAGGCACAGGATCTGCACGCCCTTCCCGCCCGCCTGCTCGATCAGCGGCACGTGCTTGTCGAGCATGGCGCGCTTGACCTTCTCGACCGGGACGCTCTCGTCGTTGATGGGGTTGGCGCACTGGATCAGTCCGCCGATCAGCATACGGGGCATGAGTGACGCTCCTTCTCGTATCGTTCGGATCCGCCCGCAATTCGTTCTCGATGACCGCATCCGAAGCGTACTCCGCTCCCGGACGGCGGGCAAAGGCTCGCGTCTCGCCTTCCCGCCAACGGGCCGGAAGGATGCTCTTACGGGGTCACGACGAATCTCCGGGTCCGCACCCGGTCCGTGACGTGGAGCCGGGCGAAGTAGAGTCCCGCGACCGCGCGGCCGCGGCCGGTCGTTCCGTCCCAGGCGAATTCCCGCCGGCCAGCCGGCTCGAATCCGTCCGCGAGCGTGGCCACATGGCGCCCCGCGACGTCCAGAATGTCGAGCCGGATCCTCCCCGCTTCGGGCAGCGCGATGCCGAAGCGGCTCGGCCCGCGCGTCGGGTTGGGGGCGACTGGATCCAGCGCAAACGGGCCCGCCGGGCCCTCGCCGGCGCCGGTCGTCGCCGCGTTGTTCGGCACCGTGAATTGCCAGACGGGCCCGGTCACGGTGCTCGACCCGTCGCTCGCCGTCACGTACCACTCGTACTGCTGGTCACGCTGAAGACCCGGCCAGGGAATCGAGACGGTCGAGCCCGCGGGCACGCCGTCGAGTGTCCCGATGAGGTGGAAGTCGTCCTGCTCCGCGCTCAGGTCGCAGTCCAGAGTGAACTGGCTGCTCGAATCCGCGTCCGTTTCGAATCGGCCCAGCCAGGGCGAATAGGTCCGCATCCGGATCTGGCTGTTCGCCGGCGAGAACTCCATGATCCGCAGCCATCCGTCCCCGCCGTGCGCCCAATTCTGGTAGTTCGCCATCACGGTGTGGATCGTGTGCCCGTTGCAGGTGTCCGCCCGCCGCGCCTCATTCACATTGTGCCCGCAAATCATCATGATCAGATTGGCGTGGCCCTTCAGCGCGTCGTAGATCTGCTGGCCGATGTCGCAGAACGTCACGGGCGGGCCGGGATCCAGTATCCAATGGCTCACGACGATCGCGCGCCGGTTCGAGTGGGTCGTGAGCAGCCCGTTTGCCCATAGCAGCACCGCCGGATCCAGCGTCCATGCCAGCCCGATGCCGATCACGATGAAATCCAGCCCGCTCGCGCTGAACAGCTCGAACCAGTTGTTGTTGTCGGTCCCGAAGTGGCCCCCGTAGTAGCTTCGACCGGCGAAGCGGCTCACGCCGAAGTACTCGTTGAAAGCGGGGTTGCCGCCGGGGCCAATGTCGTGGTTCCCGGCGCTCACGCCGAACGGGATGCCTTCCGGGAGCCCGGTGGCCGCCGGGTCCTCGAGCACCCGCATCGCCGAGTCCGCGACAATCCACTCCACTTGATTGCCGCCGTTCTCGCCGCTCTGAACGATATCACCCACGTGGGCGACGTAGGCGATGTTCCGGACGGCCCGGTTGGCCGCAATCCAGCCGGTCTGGGCCAGGAATATGGCGGGACTCCCACCGACCAGGCTCGAGGTGTAGTACTGGGTGTCGGGCAACTCGACCAGGGTGAAGTCAGGACCGGCGGGCGCCGGGCGCCGCCTGCCGTAGAAGGCGACCCCAAGATCGTCCCCGTCCGGATCGCCCACCCGCACCGTCAGGTCAGGCGGCAGGTCGAGCACCGTGTCCAGCGGTGCGGGGGCGATCATGGCGGGCGGATCGGGGGCGCTCTGGACGGCCGGACGGGTAGCGGAGCCCTCGGCGGAAGACCAGGTCGCGGCGGCGAGAAGGACCGCCAGACCCCATCGCGCCGGGCCTTGGGTTCCTTGGCGGCCGTAGATTCCAATGTAGGACGACACTTCGTGAGCCTCCACCGGCCGGAATCCAGATGCGCGCGGCGAACCCGGGCTCCCTATCGTGCGACGGCGAATCTCCGAGTCAGAACGCGGCCCGCGGCCTCAAGCCGCGCGAAATAGAGTCCCGCGGGCGCCGGGCCGCGCCCGATCCGCCCGTCCCACGCGAACTCCCGCCGCCCGGCCGCCTCGTACCCGCTCGCGAGCGCGGCCACCCGGCGGCCGCTCACGTCCAGGATGTCGAGCGCGATCCTGCCCGCCACGGGAAGCACGACGCCGAAGTGGCTCGGACCGCGCGTCGGGTTGGGGGCGACCGGGTCCAGCGCGAGCAGCCCGGCCGGACCGTCCCCTACGCCGGTCGTGGCGATGACCTGGAACGGACCGTCGCTGACGTCCAGCGCCTCGTTGTAGAAGGTGTCCCGCGCGACGATGCGCACGTACGCGTTGTTCGTGGTCGGCCCCGTGACCCACCAGTTGAACGATCCCGTGTTCGGAGTCTCCGAGATCAGCGTGGACCACGGGCCGCCGGATCCGTTGCGCGAGAGCAGGACGTCGACGCTCCGGATCCCCGACGGATCAGAGGCGCTCCACTCGAGCACCGCGCGCTGCCCCATGGTCAGCGCTTCGCCGCCGTTGGGCGCCGTCACCTCCACCAGGGGGGCGATGTTCTCGGTCGTGTGGAATTGCCAGGGCGGCCCGTCCACGGTGCCCGACCCGTCGCTGATCTCCACATACCACTCGTACATGCGGCCACGCTGGAGGCCCGCCCACGGGATCGAGATGGTCGAGCCCGATGGAACTCCGCGGAAGGTCCCGATCGGGTGAAACCCTCCGTCCCCCCCGCTCAGGTCGCAGTCCAGCGTGAACTGGCTGCTCGAATCCGCGTCCACCTCGAAGTGCTCGAGCGTCGGCGAGTAGGTGCGCATCCGGATCTGGTTCCGGGCCGGCGAGAACTCCATGATCCGCAACCAGCCGTCTCCGCCGTGGGTCCGGTTCTGGTAATTCGCCATCACCGTGTGGATCGTGTGCCCGTTGTACGTGTCCGACCGCCGCATCTCATCCACGTAGTGCCCGCAGATCATGAGGATCAGGTTCGTGTGGTTCTTCAACCCGTCGTAGATCGCCTGGCCCTGGCGGCTGAATCCCCGGGGGCTGGTGGTCTGGGGCGGGCCGGGATCGAGCAGGTAGTGGCTCACGATGATCGCACGGCGATTCGAGTAGGCGGTGAGCAGGCTGTCCGCCCAGTGCAGCACCCCCGGATCCTGCGTGTACTCGAGCTGCAGGCCGAGAACGATGAAATCGAGCCCGCTCGCGCTGAACCGATCGAACCAGTTGTTGTTGTCGCCCCCGCGGTGACCGCCGTAGTAGCTCCTCCCGGCGAAGCGCCCGACCCCGAAATACTGGTTGTAGGACGGGTTGCCGCCGAGGCCGAGGTCGTGATTCCCGGCGCTCACGCCAAACGGGATGCCCTCCGGGAGCCCCGTGACATCCGGGTCCTCGAGCAGCCGCATCGCGGCGTCCGCCGCCAGCCACTCGGAGGGATTGCCGCCGTTCTCGCCGTTCTCGACGATGTCGCCGACATGACCCACGTAGGCGATGTTGCGGATGGCCCGCTGGGCGGCGATCCACCCGGTCTCGGCCTCGAAGATCGCGGGGCTGCCCCCGTTCAGGCTCGAGGAGTAGTACTGGGTGTCGGGAATCTCGACCAGTGTGAAGTCGGGGCCGACAGGAGTCGTGATCGGCCGCCCGTAGAACGTGATGATGAGACTGTCGGCATCCGGATCCTCCACCGTGACCGTCAGATCCGGGGGCATGGAGGTGAGCGTGTCCAGCGGCACGGGGGCGACCACGTTCGGCCCGAACGGGAGGCTGTGTTCCGTGGGGCGCCGCGGGGTACCCTCGGCGGAGGACCAGACTGACGCGACGAGCAGGAGCGCAGAGCCCAGACGCGCGGATCTCATCGGCGCTGCCCAGGCCGGATCGGGGAATCCACTGAGGGGAGCCACCTCGCAAGGCTGCGAACCGAGAAGCACCGACCCGACTACGGGATCGGGGGCGGCGGGAACAGTGGACGATCCGCCGACGGGCACCCCCATGATGAATGACGGCTAGAGTATCGAGGATGGACGTACCCGGACGCAATGCGAATCGCAGTGCCGGGCCGGAACGATGAATGCTGGATTCCGGCCCCTCGAGCCCGGTTCGGGCGCGAACGATGGAGCCGCGACCCCCTGCTGCCGAAGGACTTGCCCGCACCGCGCGGGGAGATCGACCCACGAGCTCGACCGAGAGTGGGAGGAGAACACCCCTATTCGCGCGACGATGAATCTCCGCGTCGGGATCCGGCCCGAGCATTCGAGGCGCACGATGTAGAGCCCGGCGGGCGCCCGGCCCCGCCGGGCCCTGCCGTCCCACGAAAACTCCCCGCTCAGAACCAGCGGGTGATCACGACCTTTTTGTCGGTGTAGAAGTCGATCGAGTCCTGCCCGTGCGCCTTGAGGTCCCCGTAGAAGCTGCCCTTCGCCCCGCCGAACGGGAAGAACGCCATGGGCGCCGCCACCCCGATGTTCACGCCCAGCATGCTGGGCTCGACGCGGTAGCGGTACTCCCGCGCCCACTTGCCGCTGCTCGTGAAGATGCTGGTCGCGTTGCCCAGCTCGTGGCGCCGCACGATCCCGACCGCCTCTTCGAAATCGTTCGCCTTCATCAGGCAGAGCACCGGGCCGAAGATCTCCTCGCGGCCGATCGTCATGTCGGGGGTGACGCCCTCGAAGATCGAGGGGCCCAGGAAGTAGCCCTCCGGGTGCTTCGAGTCCTGATAGCCGCGCCCGTCCAGGATGAGCTTCGCGCCCTCGCGGAGTCCCTTCTCGATGTAGCCGAGCACCTTCTCGCGGTGCTGGCGCGTGATCAGCGGGCCCATCGTCACGCCCGCCTCGAGACCGTCGCCGACCGTGATCTTGCGCGCCTCGGAGACGAGCAGCTCCTTCATCCGCGGATACGCCTCGCCCACCGCGAGCACCACGCTGTTCGCGAGGCAGCGCTCGCCGGCGCAGCCGAAGCACGACTCGGTCGAGACCGCGGCGGCGCGCGGCAGATCGGCGTCCGGCATCACGAGCACGAAGT
>Ga0307281_10000297_pt1 | contig 12878 bp, 10 predicted proteins | sample ER_DNA_120_FD_194486 | JGI IMG/M metagenome (GOLD analysis project Ga0307281, IMG submission 194486) | Bulk soil microbial communities from the East River watershed near Crested Butte, Colorado, United States - ER_DNA_120 | ecosystem: Environmental > Terrestrial > Soil > Floodplain | place...
TTGCTCGATGCGCTTAAAGCCCTCGGTGACATCGAAGGCTCGACCGATGTCGAGCGTTTCCTGCTGCCGGGCATCACGCAACTGACGGATTGAGCTGGAGCCGGCATCACGTGAGCGGTGTGGAGGGGATCGAGGTGGAGCGCGCGGCCCAGCCGCAGGTACATCGCAGACTGCCGCGCTTCTATTTCGCAGGCCTGCTTTCGGTCCTGGGCGGGTTGCTGCTGTGGGAACTGGTGAGCCGTTTCCTCGTCGCCAACACGCTGTTTCTCGCCGCTCCCTCGCAGATCTTCACGGCCATCGTGGCGCTGGCCCGGAGCGGCGAGCTGTGGCGGCACATGTCGGTCAGCGCGATCGAGTTCGCGCTCGGCTATGTGATCGCGAGCGTGCTCGGCGTGATCATCGGCTTTGCCATGGCCGAAAGTCCCACCGCCAAGCGGGCGTTGCAGCCGTGGATTTCGGGCCTCTATGCCACTCCGACAATTGCGCTTGCGCCCTTGTTCATTCTCTGGCTCGGGATCGGCATCTGGTCGAAGGTGCTGGTGGTGATCTTCCTGGTGCTGTTTCCGGTCACCATCAATACCGAGGCCGGGCTGCGCACCACGAGCGAGCGGCTCATCGAGATGCTGCGGTCGTTCGGAGCGACGCCGCGGCAGATCTTCTTCAAGGTGTCACTGCCATCGGCCGTGCCGTTCATCCTGGCCGGGCTCAAGCTCGGGATCGGCCGCGGTCTCATCGGCGTCGTGGTCGCGGAACTGTTCGGCTCCCGCGCCGGGCTCGGCCGGCTGATCGCCCAGTCGGCCGACGCCTTCAACATGCCCGAACTGTTCGCCGGTGTCGTCGTGCTCGCGGCCGCCGGGATCGTGCTGACAGCCGGTTTCGGATGGATTGAAAAACGGCTCGTGCCGTGGACCAAGGACTAGAGGCTCCCGCATGGCGCCGAAACTGAAGATTTCCCATCTTGGAAAGACCTTCAACGACCTGCACGCGCTGCAGGACGTCAACCTCGACGTCGAGCGCGGCGAGTTCATTTCGGTGGTCGGCCCTTCAGGCTGCGGCAAGACCACCTTTCTTCGCATCGTTGCCGGACTCGAACCGGCGAGCTCGGGCGAAGTGCTGCTCGACGGGCGCGCGGTACACCGTCCGGGCGGCGACCGCGGCTTCGTGTTCCAGAACGACAGCCTGTTGCCCTGGCGCACCGTGTTCGCCAACGCGATCATCGGCCGCGAGGTCGCGGGCCAGGTAGGCGCCGCCGAGCGGCAGCGCACGATGGAACTGCTGAAGCTCGTCGGGCTCGAGGGCTTCGAGAACTACCATCCGCGCCAGCTGTCAGGCGGCATGCGCCAGCGCGTCAACCTCGCGCGTGCGCTCGCCATCGATCCGGAAATCCTGCTGATGGACGAGCCGTTCTCCTCGCTCGATGCGCAAACCCGCGAGATCATGCAGACCGAGCTGATGCGCATCTGGGAAGAGGGGCGCAAAACCGTCCTGTTCGTCACCCATCAGATCGACGAGGCGGTGTTTCTGTCCGACCGCGTGCTGGTGTTCGCGCGCCGGCCGGGTCGGCTGCTGGAGAGCGTCGTGATCGAACTGCTGCGTCCGCGCGCGCTGGCGATCAAGCGTACCGCTGAATTTGTGCGCTACGTGGATCACATCTGGCGGCTGATCGAGGACGACGTGCGCGCCAGCGTGATCGAGGAGAAGGTGTGACGTTTCGTCCCCGTTCGCCCGCTACCCGGCCCTCCAATCCCTGACGGTGTTGCGCGTAGCGCGGACCCGTGCTTCATCCCGAACAAAAAACGGCTACCGGGCGCTTCGCTTGGGCGAGGCGGGAACGCGAGGGATAGCGGCCATGATCAAGATCGGAATCACACGGCGACAGTTTTCGACGGGGCTCGCCGGGTCAGCGGGAATCACCGGCATATGTCCGCCATTCGCTCGCGCCCAGCAAGGATATCCCAATCGTCCGGTTCGGTTCATCCTGCCTTTCGGCGCCGCGGGTGTCGCTGATATCACTTCGCGGCTGGCGGCAGAGAAGCTCGGCGACAAGCTCGGGCAGCGGTTCGTGGTGGAAAATCAGCCGGGGCCCGGCGGCATCGCGGCGGCGCGCTCCGTGCTTTCCCAGCCGCCAGACGGCTATACGCTTGGCCTCGTCACCAACGGCACCTCGATCAGCGCCGCCATCTACAAAGCGCTGCCCTTCGATCCCGTGAAATCATTCGCCACGATCTCGACCATCGGTTCGTTCGACCTCGTCTTCGCCACCAACGCGGAGTCCGAGTTCAAGACGCTGCAGGATTTCATCAAGGCAGCACGCGAGCAGCCGGGCAAGCTCAATGTCGGCACCATCAATGTCGGCGGCACTCAGAACCTCGCCGCGGAATTGTTCAAGTCGCTGGCCGGGCTCAACTTCCAGATCGTCCCATATCGCGGCACGCCCGATGTCATCGTTGCCTTGCTCAGGAATGACGTGCAGATGCTGGTCGAGTTCTATGCTCCCATCAAGCCGACGCTCCTCGACAACAAGATCCGCGCGGTTGCTACATCAGGCACCGAGCGCTCCCCATTCTTCTCCGACGTGCCGACTGCGGCCCAGGCCGGTGTGGCGGGATACGAGGTGACGTCGTGGAACGGACTGTTTGCTCCGGTCGGGACGCCGGCGGAGATCATCGACCTCTTGAACAAGACGGTGCGCGAGATCGTCGCGACGCCCGAGGTGAAGGAACGCTACGCCGACCTCGGCATCGAAGCCCAGGCCAGCACGCCCGAGGCGTTGAAGAAGAGGCTCACGGACGATATCGCCAAATGGGCGGCGGTCATCGAGCGTGCCGGGATTCCAAGACAATAGGCATGTTCGCCGGCGCGCCTCGGTCGGGCGGACGGACGTCGAAGTTCGAGGATTCAACGGAGCTGCACCGGCTTCCTGTCGATGGTGACCGAGGTGCCCCTGGCTTGGTGGTAGCCGGCCGGTAGACCGAGCCCGCGGTAATACGAGCCATTTCGCCGAATCGTTCTTCCGGTTTCTCGGCACCCGAGTTTCCAGCAGGCGATGTCGGCCTGCGCCTCCGTGGAGAAAGCTACCATTCCCACAAAAAAACTGGACGCAGTGGGAACCCCGAAAGCCAAGGCAAACCCCATCGTGGCGAGCGCGCAATATTTCATAGCGTCCCTCCCTGCTACGAGCGGTTGCGGCAGTGGTAAAATGGCACGCAGGACGGTCCGATGCAATTCCTGATTGTTTAAAATTCGCGCACGTCTTTGACGGATTGGCTTGTCGAGGGGAACAGCATCGGGACCGATCGCTATTCGTAAGGCGCGAACTGCTCCGCGCGCCATTTCAGCGCGGCCGCCATGCCCTTCTCGCGGCGGATGGAGTCGAATTGCGATGCCTCTGGCGAGCCGATGGAATCCATCAGCGCGCAGACCTCGGCGCCGTAGGCGATCGCCTGCCGCAGGCCCATGGTCTCGAAGCTGTTGTTGAGCGCCTTCTTGTTCATCTGCAGGCATTCCAGCGAGACCCGCGACATCCGCTTCGCGATCCTGGTCACCTCCACCTGCAGAGCAGCCTTGGGAAATACCTTGTCGACCAGGCCAAGGCGGAACGCCTCGTCCGCGGTGATCGTGTCGCCGCTGTAGATCAGAGCGCGCGAGCGCTGTCCGATCAGCCAGGGCATGATCAGGGTGGCGATGCCGTTGGAGAAGCGCGCCTCCAGCGCCGCGAAGGTGGAGACGTCGGAGCAGTAGCGCATGTCGCAGCACATCGCGAGTTCGAGCGCGCCGGCGAGGCAGAAGCCGTCGATCATGGCGATGACGGGCTTGGAACAGTCCCAGACCGAATAGGTGAACTGGATGTCCTTTTGCATGCGGACGCGCCAGTCCGCGACGGTGCGCTTGGGCTTCTCAGCCGACTCCTTGATGTCATAGCCGGAGGAGAACGCCTTGCCGCCGGCACCGGCGAGGATGACGATCCGCACCTCGGGATCGCGGTCGGCCTGCGCCACCGCCGCCACGATCTCGTCGACGAGGGCGACGCTGAGCGCGTTGTGGCGGTCGGGACGGTTGAGCGTGATGGTGGCGACGCGGTCGTCCATCGCATAGAGCAGGTTCTGGTAGCTCATGGATGTGTCTCCGAGGCAGGCGCGCCGAACGGCTCGAACAGCACGTCGACTCCCTTTGCGCCACGGAGTCCGACGATCAGCGGGTTGATCTCGAGGCTGGCCAGCGTCTCGACGCGGGCCGCACCGAAACGGGAAAATGCGGCGATCGCCGCCGCGGCCGCATCGAGGTCGCAGGCAGCCTTGCCGCGCGCGCCACGCAGCAGCTTGCCGGCGGCGGTCTCGTCCAGCATTGCCCACGCCTCGTCTGGAGTCACCGGGCCGAGACGGACGCTGGCCTGGTTGGCAAGCTCCACCAGCACGCCGCCGGGGCCGACGATCACGAAGCTGCCGAAACCCTTCTGGTTGCGGATGCCCACGATCAACTCGACGCCGGCCTCCGCCGTCGCCTGCACCACGATCTGGCCTGGGGCGTCCGGCCGCGAATGCTTCGCCAGGGTCGCGGTCAGGGCGTCGAAGGCGGCGCCGACATCGTCGGCGTCGCTGAGGCCGAGTTTCACCAGGCCGAGATCGCTCTTGTGCGGCAGATGCGCCGCCACGCCCTTCATCACCACCGGATAGCCCAGGCGCTGCGCCGCACTCACCGCCGCATCCCGACTGCCGATCGTCTCGGCACCGATCATGGGCACGCCGGCGTCGCTGAGCAGCCGGAAGCAGGCGGCTTCGTCGGTCGGCAGGGGGGCCGTGGCGCGTTGCACGGGCGGTTGCGTGCGGTCGACCACGGGCGGCGGCTTCAGCTTCACCGCATGGCTGATAGCGGCGAGCGCCGGCCGCATACCCGACAGATAGGCGATGTGTCCCGCATCGGTGATCTTGCGCACATCGGCGTTGACACCGGAGCCGGCAGTATTGTTCAGGAAGACGATGCGCTTATCGGTCTTGGCATCGACGCAGGCCTGCGCCATGACGCAGGCATAGCTCACGTCGCCGCCGCCGCGACCCGGCGCGTCCACGGAGAAGCCGATCAGGTCGATATCGGGATCGTCGAGCAGGGCGTGCAGGACGATCTTGAAGCGCTCCTCGTTGAACCCCAGTCCCCATGCGTCCACAGGATTGTTGATGGTGGAATAGGGCGGGAAGGCCGGCCGCAGGCGCGCCAACGTCTGCGCCGCCAGCTTGGGAAATTTCAATCCATATTCGCTGCCGATATCCGCGATCAGCGCGGCCTCGCCGCCGGACAGCGTCACCATCGCCGCGTTGCCGCGCGGCAGCGGGTCGCTGTCCATCGACAGCAGCGTCGCCGTCTCCAGCATCTCGTCGAGGTCGCGCACGCGGATGATACCGAGAGCCTTGAGAAAGGCATCGTAGAGCCGGTCCTCGCCGGCGAGCGCCCCGGTGTGGGCCTGCACCAGCGCGCGCGCTTCCGCGCTGGCGCCGAGCTTCAGCGCGACGATGCGCTTGCCGCGGCGGCGCGCCTCTGCCGCGGCAATGGCGAACGCCTGCGGATCGCGCAACGTCTCCAGGAACAGGAGGATGACCTTGACGCGGTCGTCTCTCGCCATCGCGGAGAGATAGTCCGCGACGGTGGCGACGGCTTCGTTGCCTGCGGTGATCAGGTAGGCGAAACCGAGATCGCGCTCGTCCTCGCTCAGGATTAGTGCGATGGATCCGCTCTGCGAGATGACGCCGAGCGAGCCGGGCTCAAGCACCTTCATGTGCCGCGGCGCCCACATGGCGACGCGATCGTGCACGTTGATCAGACCGAGATTGTTGGGACCGCAGATGATGATGCCGTGGCGCGCGGCGATCTCCTCGACGCGGCGCTGCAGCTCCGTCCCCGCTTCGTCGCCGTCGGCATAGCCGTTCGCATTCAGAAAGAGGGCAGGGATGCCGCAGCGCCCCGCCTCTTCAACCAGGTCGGGGCCACTCGCCGACGGAACGGCAAGGAAGGCGGCATCCACTTTTTCCGGCAGCGCCGAGAGCGAAGGGTAACAGGTGAGCCCATGCAGCGAGGCATGGCGCGGGTTCACCGGATAGACCGGGCCCGCGAAACCGATGCGGCGGAGATTGTTGAGGACACGCGTGCCGATTGCTTCCGGCCGTTCGGAGACGCCGACGATGGCGACCGATCGCGGATTGATCAGCTTGTCGAGGGAGAGGCTCATGCGGTTCACGTGAAGCGCGGGCTGGCGCTCCGCCTGGAATGAATGATCGTTCAATCGGGCGCGGGCGAAGCGCCCTGCCGCGAGGGACTTGGGCCGCCGCGGTCGTCGTCCGCCGCGCCGTTCACTGCGGGACGATGCCGATCTTCGGCGCCAGCGCCCGGTAGTCGGCGATCTCCGCGTGGATGATCTTGGCGAAGTCGGCGGGGCTCCCGCCGCCGAGCAGCAGGCTGCTCTTCTCGAAGGCGGCACGGGTTTCCGGCTGGCTCATGACCTCGATCGCGGTCTTGTTCAGCTTGTCGACGATGGCCTGCGGCGTGTTCGGGGGTGCCAGCATGCCGATCCAGCTGCTGACGATGAACGGCAGGCCCGCCTCGGCGAAGGTCGGAATGTTGCCGGCATTGGGCAGCCGCTCGGTCGCGGCCACGGCGATCGCCTTGATCTTCCCGGCGTTGATCAGGTTGAGCGTCACCGAAGGCGCATCGAAGGTGTACTGGATCTGCCCGCCCATGAGGTCGGTGAGCGACGGCCCGCTTCCGCGGTAGGGCACATGCAGGGCGTCGATGCCCGCGGCGACCTTGAAGCGCTCGCCGTTCACGTGGTTGAGGGTGTTGTTGCCGAAGGAGGAGTAGCTGACCTTTCCCGGATTGGCTTTCACATAGGCGATGAATTCGGACAGTGTGTTCGGCGGGAAATTCGGTGATGCGACCAGGATCTGCGGCCACCTCGCCAGCTGGATCACCGGCACGAGGTCCTTCTCCGGGTCGTAGGGCAGCGCCTTGTAGGTGGCAGGCGCGATGGAAATCTCGGAGATCGCCGCGATCAGCAAGGTGTAGCCGTCCGGGTCGGCGCGGACGACGGACAGGGCTCCAAGGGTGCCGCCGGCGCCGGGGCGGTTCTCGACCACGACAGGCTGGTCGAGCAGCTTGGACATGCGCTCGCTGAACAGCCGGGCAATGAAATCGGCGCCACCGCCGGCCGGATAGGCGACGACGAACTTGATCGGCTTGGTCGGCCAGTTTTGCGCCTGGGCCGCGCCGGGCGAGCAGGCGAGCGCGGCTGCCGCCAATGCCGTCCCCAGCCAGACCCGAGAACGGCGCCAGTCGGGACCGATCGTTCGTCGGCTGAGATGTTGCACCTGCCGAACGACGAAGCCGGACATGGCCATTGTGAACCCTTCCATCACCGATTTTTCCGGATGGAACCTTGAGGTCCGGAGAAACCGTCGTCAACCTACGCCCGGTAGCGGCGGCGTTCGCTTCTCTCAACGGGCGCTCATCCGATATTTCGCGAGAACGAGACGCGTCGACCTGCTCAATGGCATGGCATGGCGAGCGTTGGCAGGACCATTGTGACTCTCGCGGCCAACGTCGAAGCAGGCCGGTCTGTCTTGCAAATGGCATTCAGTTTGCCGCGAAGGAACAGCCGCTCCGGCCGATTCCGGGTTGCGCCTTTGGAAACGTTCCCATAAGATTTCGACGGCAATCGGAGGGAATTATGCACAAAGTGCAACGTCGCTGACGACATCCGGTGAGAGTCGCGCCGCCCGGAAAGCATGCCGGACATCTCCCAGAAGATGCCGCGCACTTGAGCGCCGACGTCGTCGAGGAGTCACATGGCTCATGTTGCGCGCGAGCTCCCAACGTATCGCGAGATCATTGCCCGGGCCGGCATGAAGAAGCTCTAATCCCGCCGCAAGCCCGGGTCGACGTTTCAACGGCAAATCGTGATGATCGGCAAATCTGTTTCGCGCCTCGAAGACGCTCCAATGCTCGTCGGGGCGGGCCAGTTTGTCGACGACATCCCGCTGCCGGGCACGCTGCACGCTGGTTTTCTCCGCAGCAGCCATGGTCATGCCGTCATAAAGCGTTTCGATGCCGACATCGCCAAATCGATGCCCGGTGTCGTCGCGGTCTACCATTTCGCCGACATAAGACCTTTCCTGTCCGAAGAACGGCTGGTGGTAGCGCTACCGAGCAAGGCCTTCCGGCAGCAAGTGGACCGTCCGGTTCTCGCAATCGACGAAGTCGTCTATGTCGGCGAGCCAGTCGCGGTAGTCATCGCCGAGAGCCGGCAGCAGGCGGAAGATGCGCTCGCCTCGGTCGAGATCGAGTACGAGCCCTTGGAAGCCGTCGTCGATTGTGTTGCGGCAGTGTCGCCGGGCTCTCCGACGGTCCACCGCGGAGCGCCGCACAATGTGGTGGCGAAATTGGACCTGACGTTCGGACATGTGGATGAAGCCTTCGCTCAAGCCTCGCACGTCTATTCCGATAGATTTCATCAGTCCCGAGGCGGCAGTCATTCTATCGAGTGCCGCGGGGTGCTGGCGGCTCACGATCCCGCCCAGGACGTCCTGACGGTCTGGAGCTCGACCCAGACCCCGCATGCGGCCATGCGGCTGCTCGCACACATGCTAGGTCGGGAAGATAAAACCGTACGCGTCATCGCCCCGGATGTCGGAGGAGGATTCGGCCCTAAGCTCGTATTCTACAGCGAAGAGCTCGTGGTCGCGCTCGCGGCAGTTTTGCTCAGGCGCCCTGTCAAGTGGGTTGAGGATCGTCGCGAGCACTTCGTTTCCACGACGCAGGAGCGAGATCAGGTTTGGAATCTCGAGATCGCGGTCGATTCCGAAGGTGCGATCCGGGGTGTTCGGGGATCGATGATCCACGATCACGGAGCGTATACCGCCCGAGGCATCAACGTCGCATTCGAGGCGATGCAGACGCTGACGATGCCCTACAACGTTCCGGCATGTTCGTTGAAGGTGACGTTGGCGCTCACGAACAAGGTTCCGGTAACGCCCGTTCGCGGCGCCGGGCAGCCCCAAGGCGTTTTCGCGATGGAGCGCTTGCTCGATCGCGTGGCGGCCGGCCTGCGGCTCGATCGGGCGGATGTTCGCAAGCGCAACCTGGTGCGGCGCGAACAGATGCCGTGCTCTAAGCCGTTCAAGACGCGCGCGGGCGTACCCGTGGTGATCGACTCCGGCGACTTTCTGGCATGTCAGGACAAGGCGCTTGCGCTAGCCGGCTGGAGCGATTTTTCGCGGCGGCAAAGCGAAGCCAGAGCCAGCGGACGGTATTTAGGCATAGGTCTGGCCAATTTTGTCGAATTGACCGGTCGGGGCCCCTTCGAGCCCGCGACAGTCCGGATTACGTCGTCCGGCAAGATTCACGTGCTCTCGAGCGCGGCGGCGATGGGACAAAGCACCAAAACGATGCTCGCGCAGATCGTGTCCGCCCAGCTTGGCGGCGACATCGCAAACATAATCGTCACCACCGGCGATTCCGCAACGTCGACCATCGGCTTCGGCGGGTTTGGTAGCCGGCAGACCGTGACGGCGGGATCGTCGGCGCACGTTGCGGCCACGAAGGTTCGCGAGAAGGCGCTGGCGGTGGCAGGACATCTTCTCGAAGCCGCGCCGTGCGATCTCGATATTACTGGCCAGTACGTGCACTTGAAGGGCGCCGCGGAGCTGAAGGTGGGGCTTGGAGAGATCGCAAGAGCGTCGCTTGGCGTCGCTGGTGCCTACCTTCCCGCAGGGCTGCCACCCGGGATGGAAGCCTCCGAAGCGTTCGTCGTGAACGAGATGGCATATTCCAACGGAACCGCGGTTGCGATCGTGGAAGTGGACGTCGAAACCGGCGGAGTGAAGATATTGGACTACGTCATGGCGCACGACTGTGGGCAGGTGATCAATCCGGCGATCGTCGATGGCCAGGTTGCTGGAGGGATCGTCCACGGAATTGGCAACGCTTTGCTGGAGCGAATGCATTTCGATGCTTCGGCGCAACCACTGACCACCACGCTCGCCGAATATCTCTTGCCGACGTCGATGGACATTCCCGGAATTCGGATCGTCCATCATTGCTCGCCGTCACCGCTCAACCCACTGGGCGTAAAGGGCGTTGGAGAATCGGGCGTCCTGCCGACCGCGGCGGCCATAATAGGTGCCGTGGAGAATGCGCTCAGCGAGTTCGGGGTCCAAATCAGCTGCGCTCCGATCGCGCCGAGCGACATTGTCGAGCTGATCCGCCGTCAGCCTCAGCGGCCGCATGCCTGAGGGCACGAGTGAGATGTACGCGCTTCTCATTCTGATCTCCGCGCTTTCGATATCGATCAATCGTGGGCGCGCCGGGCGGCCGCTACAAGCACGTGTCATGCAGCGTCGTGAGCCCGCTGCGGCCGAATTGTTGACAAGGCCTATGAAACGTTTCAATAGCCAGCCGACCGCCGGTCCGGCCGCGATAAACCGAGGGGTGAGATGAAAGCTGCAGTCATCGAGAAGCAGGGCGGTATCGAAAATATCGTCTATCGCGAATTTGCCGATCCCGTTGTCGGCCCTCGAGACGTTCTCGTCCGCTGCAAGGCCATAGGTCTGAACTATTTCGATATTTTCGTGCGACGCGGCATGCCTGGCCTGCCGGTGCCAATGCCGTGGATTTCCGGTGCAGATGCCGCCGGCGAAATCGCCGCCATTGGATCGGAAGTCCAGGGTTGGAAGGTGGGCGATCGCTGTCTGATCGACCCGCTGACGAACGAAGGCATGATGGGTGAGGAGGTCCAAGGCGCGTTCGCGGAGTATTGCCGCATTCCGCAGGACTTTGTCATCCCGTTGGATCCGCGTCTTTCCTTTGTGGAAGCTGCCACCATTCCTGCGAACTACGGCACGGTCTATCGCATGCTGTTCACCAACGGCGGCATGCAGCCGGACGACCTCGTTCTTGTACTGGGCGCGAGCGGCGGCGTCGGGACCGCGACGGTTCAGGTGGTGAAGGCGTACGGCGGCCGAGTTATCGCCTGTGCCGGCTCCGATGAGAAATGCGCAAAGCTCAAGGAGCTCGGCGCCGACCATGCCATCAACTACAGCACCCAGGATTTCTCGCGCGAAGCGTGGCGGTTGAGCGGCAAGAAGGGCGTGGACGTGTGCGTCAATTTCACCGGCGGAGACACGTGGAACCCGTCGATCCGCACCTTGAAGCTGCACGGCAAATTGCTGACCTGCGGTGCAACGGCCGGTTTCGACGCTCAGACCGACATTCGCTATATCTGGCAACGCGAAGTGAAGATTTGCGGTTCGAACGGCTACACCAAGGAGGACGTTCGGCGGGGAATGATCGATATGGCGGACGGAAAAATCAAGAAGCCGGAAGTCCGCACTTTCCCTCTCGCCAAGCTTGGCGACGCCGAAGCGCTCATGGAAGCGCGGGACTTCTTTGGGAAAATTGTTATGATCCCCTGACCAGAGTGGGAGACTGCGGGTTCGAGCCGCGCCTTTGCCTTTGGTGTGCATCAGCCACCATTATGTTGGCTGGGGGGCGTAGATGGCCGGCAATCCGACTATTCGCGACGTCGCGCTCGCTGCGAATGTTGCCATCGGGACTGTGTCTCGTGTCCTGAACGGTCATAAGTCCGTCAGCGATGGCGTCCGCCGCCGTGTTTTGAAGGCGATCAAGAAGCTGAAATACGAGCCGGATCGCGTCGCGCAGAGCATGCGACTGGGCGTAACGCGGACCGTGGCACTCGCGGTGCGCGACATCTCGATTCCCGGCTTCGGCGCCATCGTCAACGCTGCTGAAGAGGTCCTGCGGAGCAGCGGCTATACGTTGCTGCTGGCCATTACCGACGAGCGCAAGGAGCGCGAGCTCGATCTGATGCGGATCTTCCAGCAGCGCCGGGTCGATGCCGTGATCATGACGACGAGCAGCGAAGACGATGCGTACCTGTCGAAGACTATCAAACAGCTTGATGTTCCCATCGTCCTGCTTGATCGCGAAAATCCGCCTGAACTCGACGCGGTCACCCTCGACCATCGTCGCGGAATCCGGGCGGCTACCGAACACCTTCATGGTCTCGGCCATACGCGGATCGCTCTGTTGACGGGTAAGCCATCGACCTGGCCGGCGCGCGAGCGCATTGCCGGGTTCAAGGAGGCCTATGCCCGACTGGGAAAACAGGCGAACCAAAGCATCATTCGAACGGGCAGCTTCTCGGCGGAGTTCGGCTTTCGGGAGGCGTCGTCGTTGCTGTCGTTACCGACGCGTCCCACGGCCATCATTGCCGGAGGAATGGCGATGCTGTCGGGCGTGCTCCAGGCGGTTCGCGCCCGGGGGCTGGTCATTCCAAACGATATCTCCGTGGTCGCCGGCGCAGACAGCGACCTTGCGGCGCTGACGACCCCCTCGGTCACCGCGGTGCGGTGGAGCGGCACTGATGAGGGGCGTATGGCGGTTCAGTTGCTGCTGAACCGTCTCGGCGGAAACCGGAAGGGACCGGTTCAACGCGTGATGCTGTCCACCGAGCTCATTCCCCGCGAATCCTGCGCGCCGCCGTCAACCGCCCATTGACCTGAAGCGCTACGACAGCGGCTCGTCGCATCGACGCCTGGAAACGTTTCATTGACACGCCGGTGTGGTTTATTGTTGTTTATTGCCAAAGCAACTCGATCAAGGGCGCGCCGATGCCGGACGTAGGAAACAAGCAGCTTCGATCCTGGATGTTCGTTCCGGGCAATCGGGACAGGTTCATTCAAAAGGCGAAAACGTCGAGCGCTGACGCAATCCTTCTCGACATCGAAGACGGCGTCCTGCCTGCGGAAAAGCCGGATGCGCGGCGCATGATCGCTGCGGCCCTGCCGCAGCAGGACTTCGGCCCGCGGCGATACGTG
>Ga0307281_10000298_pt1 | contig 12876 bp, 15 predicted proteins | sample ER_DNA_120_FD_194486 | JGI IMG/M metagenome (GOLD analysis project Ga0307281, IMG submission 194486) | Bulk soil microbial communities from the East River watershed near Crested Butte, Colorado, United States - ER_DNA_120 | ecosystem: Environmental > Terrestrial > Soil > Floodplain | place...
ACCAAGGGCATCGGGGGGACGCTGATGGACGCGGTCGAGGAGTGGGCGCGCTCGGCCGGCTACACGCTCATCGGCCTGGGGGTCACGACGACGAACGAGCCTGCGATCCGTCTCTACGAGCACAAGGGTTACACCGACATCGGCGAGCGCTGCCCGCTGCGCGAGGGGACGGACCTCGTGATCCAGATCATGGGCAAGCCGCTCTGAGACGCCGCTCCATATGCCGCGTCCGGCGGCCGCCGGCCCATATCATCGGTGGACCGATGAGTTTCTCGGGGACCCGACGTTACACCTCGCAGATCGGCCATCCCGACCGGTCGCCAAGCAGGAGGCTCGAACCATGGACTGGACACTCGAACTGATCGTCGTCCCCGTCAGCGACGTCGACCGCGCCAAGGCGTTCTACATCGACCAGATGGGCTTCGACCTCGAAGTCGACACCACGATGGGCCCGGAGTTTCGTGTGGTGCAGCTGACGCCGAAGGGCTCAGCCTGCTCGATCGCCATCGGCACCGGGATCGGACAGATGGAGCCAGGCACGCTCCACGGCCTGCATCTCTGCGTCGACGACATCGAGGCGGCCCATCGCCAGCTCGTCGAGCGCGGTGTCGACGCCAGCGAGCCGTTCCACTTCGGCGAGGCGGGGCAGGCGCCCGGACTGGATCCCGAGCGGCGTAGCTACTCGACGTTCGTCACCCTGCACGACCCCGACGGCAATACCTGGCTCGTCCAGGAGGTCAAGCGCGACTGGGTGCTCAAGCAGGTCAAGCGCGAGGAGGCCGCGTGACGGATCAGGTCGCGCCCGCGTTCGCCGGTGGGGAGTCCGCCTTCGCGGCCCTCACCGAGCGATACCGGCGCGAGCTCCACGTCCACTGCTACCGGATGCTCGCCTCGTTCGACGAGGCGGAGGACGCGGTCCAGGAGACATTCCTGCGCGCTTGGCGGGCCCGCGATTCGTTCGATGGCAGCTCGCTGGTCCGGGCCTGGCTCTACCGGATCGCGACGAACGTCTGTCTCGACGCGCTCCGGCGTACCGCCCGCCGACTGACGTCGATGCGCACGTTCGCCGAGGTCCCGTGGCTGACGCCGTACCCGGACCGATTGCTCGACGAGATCGCCCCGAGCGAGGCAGAGCCCGACGCAGTCGTGGTCGAACGCGAGACGATCTCGCTCCTCTTCCTGGCCGCCCTCCAGGTGCTGCCGCCGCGGCAGCGCGCCACGCTGATCGCCCGGGACGTCCTCGACTGGCCGGCCAGCGAGACCGCGACGCTGCTCGACACGAGCGTATCCGCGGTCAACAGCGCACTCCAACGAGCGCGCGCGACGATGCAAGCGCATCTGCCGGCCCGCCGCGCCGATTGGTCCGCGGGCGAGGTATCCAACGAGGAACGTGCGCTGCTCGAGCGCTTCATCGACGCGCATGAACGGGGCGATGCCGCGCTCGCGGTGTCGATCTCGTCGGAGGACCTGCGGATCACGATGCCGCCCAACCCGTACCTGTTCGAAGGCCTGGCCACCATCGCGCCGCTGCTCGAGACCGCACTGGTCGAGGGCGAATGGCGGCTCGTCCCGACGCTGGCCAACCGGATGCCGACGGCGGCGAGCTACCTGCGCTCCCCCGGCGACACGATCTTCCGTGCGTTCAAGTTCGACGTCCTGCGCGTCGTCGACGGCCGGATCGCCGAGATCACGACGTTCGGTGCCGCGCTGTTCCCGCAGTTCGGGCTCGCCCCGACGCTCTGACCCGGGCATCCCGGCGGGGCCGGGCGAGCGCGACCGAGCCGAGGACGAGGAGCGCGACGGCGCCGAGCGCGACGATGGTCCACGGATCCAAGCTCGTCTCCGACCTGACGGGAGTCGTCGCCGTGATCGCGGGTGGAGGCGGGCTCGCGACAGGCGCCGCCGCGACCGCGACCGCCGCCGTTGGTCGTGGTGTCGCCTCGACCGGGGCAGTCTGGGTCGGGGTCGGTGTCGGGGTCGTGGTCGGACTCGGCGTGGGTGTCGCTGTCGCCGCCACACCGGGCGCGGTGGCGTTGGTCGCGGTCGTGGACGTCGGGATCGGCTGGATCGAGACCCAGTCGCCTTCCCAGGCCATCCGGATCCGGCCGTAGTGCCACGGGGTGAAGAACGTCTTGAACTGGCTCGGCGTAAGCCGCCGGTCCGGCCGCATGTCGTAGCCGTACGACCGGCTCTGGAGGCCCCACAACGGACCGACGACGCGGACGCTCGTCACCGTGAACTGGCTCGTCCTGGCCGGGTCGGCGGTCGCGGTGAAGCCGGTCAGGACCCAGCCGTGGTTGCCGTGGTCGACCGCGACCGCGACCGGCAGGTTCGTCTTCCGCAGGTTCGTCACTGCCGACCGGAGCGCCCGGCTGACGCTCGTGCTCGCCACGACGCGGTAGCGGCTGTCCACGTAGTGCCGCAGTCCGGCCGCCCAGCCGCCAGGATCCGTGCCATCGGAGACGGGGATGGCATAGCGGTCGTGGGCACGCATGTAACTGAAGTAGCGCTGCTGGTTCGCGCGGGTGTGGTCGGTCGTGTGGCGGGCGATGTTGCGGATGATCTGAACGTCCGCGGCGGTGCACCACAGCCAGGTCTTCTGCGTCGTGAAGACGCCGGAGCGATAGAGGTCGATGCCGCCGGTCCAGCTCGACAGCGCGCTGGCCGTGGCGCCCGGGAGCGACGCGGACCCGCCGACCAGGACGGCACCGAGGGCGACGGCGAGCAGCAGCCGGACGATGGACCGGCGACGGTGGTGGCCGGGCATGCCTCTATCGTCGCCCCGATGGTCAAGTCGTGCTCGTTGACGCGCCGGGCGCCCGCTAAGGTTGGCGCGTGGAGAGGCGGATGCTCGGGCGGACCGGGATCGAGCTGCCCATCGTCGGGCTCGGGACGTGGCGCGTCTTCGACCTGCCGGCCGCCCGCCAGGACGAGGCCGACGCGGTCCTCGCGGCCGCATTCGACGCCGGCGCGCGCGTCGTGGATTCCTCGCCGATGTACGGCCGCGCGGAGGCCGTCATGTCGCACGCGCTCGGCGAGCGGCGGCGCGATGCGTTCGTGGCGACGAAGGTCTGGACCAGCTCGGGCCAGGAAGGTCGTGGCCACTTCGCTCGCCAGCTCGGCTGGTTCGGCGGTCGGGTCGACTTGCTCCAGGTCCACAACCTCCTTGGCTGGCGCGGGCACCTCGACTGGATGGAGGCGGAGCGCGGCGTCGGCAACCTCCGCGCCATCGGTGTGACGACCTACGATCCCGCGTCCTTTCCCGAGCTCGAGCGGGTCATGCGGACAGGGCGCATCCATGCCATCCAGGTGCCGCTCAACCCGCGCGAGCGATCGGCCGAGACGCGGATCCTGCCGATCGCGGCGGAGCTCGGGCTGGGCGTCCTCGTGATGCGCCCGTTCGGCCAGGGCAGCCTGCTGCGCCAGCCGTTCCCGACCGGGCTGGCTGCCGCAGGCCTGACCGGTTGGCCCGAGGCGCTCCTCCGCTGGTGCCTGGCCGACGAGCGGGTCACGGTCGCGATCCCGGCGACGGCAAACCCGGACCATGCCCGCGCCAACGTTGAGGTAGCCTCGCTTCCGCCGCTCGAGCCGCCGCTGCGCGAGTTGATCGGCCGGCTCGGCCGCCCCGGCTGACGCGCGTTGGCCGATGATCATGTGCCGGAGGTGTGCGATGGAGACGGTGACGGTGGTCCTGAGCGTCGGCCGCGACCGCGTCGACGAGTTCGAGGCGGGGTTCCGCGAACACGAGCTGCCGGTCTGGCGTGACCTGCAGGCGCGCGGCCTCCTGCTCTCGGCGACGCTGAGCCGTCTGGACATCTCGACCGTGCCGGTGGACGGCGCCACGCAGTACCTCGTGGCCTGCATCTTCGCGACCGGCGAGGGCCACCACGCCCACGACGACCACCCGGGCTTCCAGGCCTGGAACGCGATCGCGGACGCCTACCAGGTCGGCGGCCCTCAGGCGTTCGGGGGCGAGACGATCGAACGCCTCGGCGTCACGGGCTCCGGGTCGAAGGAGGGAGACCGGTGAGATTCGGTGTGATCGTGCCGCAGGGCTGGGTCGGCGAGTACGACGGGTGGGACCCGCTCGACGCGTGGCGACGGACGACCGAGGTCGCGCGACAGGCGGACCGGCTCGGGTTCGAGTCGATCTGGCTGTTCGACCACTTCCACACGGTCCCCCGCCCGACCGACGAGATCACGTTCGAGTCGTTCACGTCACTATCGGCGCTGGCGGCGCTGACCGAACGCGTGCGGCTCGGCCACATCGTCATCTGCACGGCGTTCCGCAACCCGGCACTGACGGCCAAGATGATCTCGACCATGGACTTGATCAGCGGCGGCCGGATGGAGCTTGGGATCGGCGCCGGCTGGAAGCGCGACGAGTGGCTCGCTTACGGATACGGGTTCCCCGAGACGAAGGAGCGACTGGCGCGGCTGGGCGACGACCTCGGGGTCATCAGCGCGATGCTCGAGGGCGACAAGCATCACCACGCCACACACGACGGTCGCTACTCGCAGGTCCGGGATGCGATCAACGTGCCCAAGCCGATCCAACGGCCGCGCGTCCCGATCATGGTCGGTGGCAACGGGCCCAACGTCACCTGGCGCCTCGCGGCACGCTATGCCGACGAGCTCAACCTCGACGGCATGGAGCCAGGCGACGTGGTCAAGGCACTCCCCGTGATCGCGGCACGATGCGCGGTGGTGGATCGCGATCCCACCACGCTCCGGGTCTCGGTCCACCTCTGGAACGAGATGCTCGCTCGGGGCGGCAGGGCCCGGGTCGATCGCCTCGCCGCGTACCGTGAGGCCGGGGTCAGCCGGGTGATCGGCCTCGTCCGCGCGTCGGCCGAGACCGACGAGGCGCTCGAGTCCCTGGTCGAGGACGCCCGAGCCGCCGGGGTCGAGTTCGCCTGACCGCTCAGGTCCAGAAGGTGTCGTGGCGCAGGTAGAACGCCGTCTTCTCCTCGTCGCTGAGCACCAGCCCCTCCGCGACACGGGCAAGCGTCTCGAAGTAATCCTCGCGCGGGGCGCCCGGTGCGAACAGGATGAGCATCGAGGCGGGCTCGCCCGATTCGTTGCGGAACCCGTGGATGCCGCCTTCCGGGACGAACATGAAATCGCCGGGCCGTCCATCCAGCCAGTGCGCGCCGTCGTACAGCCGGATCGTCCCCGTCAGGACGTAGAACGATTCCGAGATCGACCGATGGAAATGCGGATCGGGCCCGCTCCGAGCCGCCGCCATCTCCCAGCGATACAGGCCGAACTGGCCGCCGGTCGACTCGCCGGTCGCGAGGTAGTGGACGGTCCCGCCTGACGGGTAGGTCAGGTCGGGCTCGTGCCCTGCCGCTCGAAGGGTGGCGTTGACCAGCCCGGACGTGCCGAGATAGAGCGGCTCGGGGTAGGACATCGTGGCCTCCTCAGGCGGACGGCGGGATGTTTTGGTTGCGATGGAACAGGTTCGTCGGGTCGTACCGCGCCTTGACCGCGGCGAGGCGATCCCAGGTGGCGCCCGGATAGGCGGCGTGGACCCGTTCGACGCCTTCGTCGCCGAGGAAGTTCACGTAGGCGCCGTGGTCGCCCTGGTCGAGGGCGCTCGCAAGCTCGGTGACCCACGCCTCGCGGATCGGCTTGTCGTCCGGGCCGTCATAGAACGCCGCGACATTGACCATGATCCGGCTGGCCCGGTGCGCGAAGGCCGTCGCGTCGACCGGGACGCGCGCCATCGCGCCACCGAGGACGCGCAGCTGGGCCACGCGCACGGACGCGTCCGAGGCGGCGAGCCGATCGAGGATCAGCGCCGCGACCTCACCGTCGACATGGTCGATGAACATGGTCCGCGAGACCGCCGTCGGGTGGTAGTCCGGGTCTTCGGGCGGATAGATCTCGGGGTAGCGGATCGGGCGGACAAGGTCGGCGAGGGGCGTCGCGAGCGCCCGGAACGGCGCGATCGCCCGTTCCGCGGCGGCCGGATCACCGACACAGGCGAGGATGCCGAACACCACGAGCTCGCCGTGGTGCTCGGCCGGGACGAACGGCATCGGTGGGCACGGCATCACGTTGGCGATGGTCGAGAGCTCCTCTGGCGCCGCTGCTGCGGCCGCGATGAACCCGGCGACCGTCTCGGAGGTGGCCGGCAGGATGAGCATCCCGCCCAGGACCTGACCGACCTCGTGGACGCGGTAGCGGAAGCGCGTGACCACGCCGAAGTTCCCCCCGCCGCCGCGGATCGCCCAGAACAGGTCCGGGTCATGGTCGGCGTCCACCCGCAGGATGGCCCCATCCGCGGTCACGATCTCGGCCCCGATCAGGTCGTCGATCGTCAGGCCGTATTTGCGCACGAGGTAGCCGACCCCGCCGCCAAGCGTGATCCCGCCGATCCCGACCGACCCCGTGTCGCCGAAACCGATGGCCAGACCATGCTCGTCCAGCGCCTCGGCCAGCTCGACCGCCGTCAGCCCGGACGCCGCCCAGACCGTGTGGCGCTCGACGTCGATGTCGATCGCCTTCATGTCCGAGACGTCGAGGACGATCCCGCCGTCGACGACGCTGTGGCCCGCCGCGCTGTGGCCGCCGCTGCGGACGGCGAGCTCGAGACCGGTCGAGCGCGCCAACTCGATCACGCGGACCACGTCGTCGGCGTGGGCGACCTAGACGATGACCGCCGGTCGGTCGTCACCCACGCCGCCATACATGACGGTCCGTGCGCGGTCGTAGTCGGGATCGTCGGGAGCGATGACGCGCCCGGCGATGCTGGACCGGAGCTCCGGGATCGAGAGGGGCGTCCCGGCTCGCGTGGTCTCGGTGGTCGTCATGGTGGCCTCCATGGGGCCGCCTCGCCTGGGGCGCGCGGCGGTCCCGCGTCGTTCAGCATCGGTCACCCGATGCGATCTGGGGGTGTCGCCCAACAGGGTCGCACGGATCGCCACGTCCGTCATGTCCGACCCGCCCGGCGCGGGTGCCCGCGTCACCCGCGCGAGACGCCGGATCCCCGACCTACAGGTCGTACGCCTCGGGGTGCTTCGGCTGGTACAGGAGGATCGGCCCGGCGCCCGGCAGCTCGAGGTCGATGCCGAGCCCGAACCCGAATTCGCGCACCTCGCCGTCGAAGACCGCGCCCTTCGCCTCGAGCTCCGCCTTCGTCACGACGATGTCGTCGCACATCAGCGAGATCGAGTGATGACGCGTCGTCGAGTACGCCTCGTCGCCCCCACCGCCCGAGGTCGGGTGGACGCCCATCTCGCTCGGGCCGGTCCTGAAGATCGGCCAGGGCGGGATCGAGTCGGGTTCGACCACGAACGGCCAGCCGAGCACATCCCGCATGAACGCGCGTGTCGCCTCCGGGTCGTCCGAGTAGATGAGGCCGTGGATCGCCTTGATCACCGGCCCATCCTATCGTGGAGGCTCGGCGGCCGTCCCGCCGGAGGTCTGACCGCCGCAGGTACGGTCCTGACCCATCCAAGTAGGCTCTGGCGCCGGACGCCATCGGGGCCGTAGCCTGTTGCCATCGGTCACCGTCGTCCCCGGCCCTGACCGATCGATAAATGGCAAACCCGTCGCGAGGCGGGGACGCAAAGCCACGGGCCTCACGCAGGTAGCCGGGCTGCCGAACAGGAGGTGGACCTTGGAGGTCCAGCGTTTCTCGCGCGTGCGTACCCTCGCGCACGCGACCATGACCCTCGGGGCGATCGTCGCCGTGCTGCTCGCCGCAGCCGCCGACTTCCACCGCTGAGGACCCGGCCGTCGGACGTCACACGTTCGACGGCCGAACCCTATCTCCCCAAGCGGCGTCCTTCGGGACCGGCGCCTTGCGCGCCTCGAAGCCGAGCCGGCGCGCCTCGCGCACGGTCAGCGGCTCCATCCGCTTCCAGGCGAATGCCGTGGCGATCGCCTCCCAGACCGGATCCAGCTCCCAGTACGCGCTGTGCGATCTCGGGAAGTCGGCGCCCGAGTGGACCCGCAGGTCGACCACGCTGGCCAGCCCGTCTGTGCGGCGGAAGAGTGGCTCGGCGAGGAACGACAGGAAGTCGCGGCTGTCGTAGACGTTGAGCCACGGGACCGGCAGGTGGGGCGGGTCGGCCTCGTCGTACGGCATCGACGGGATCGCATCGAACGTGTACAGCAGCGGCGCCTGCGAGCCCACCGTCACGCACGCCTCGACCGGCGCTTCCGGCCAGCTCGCGAGCAGGTCGACCAGCGCGATGCCGCCGAGGCTGAGGGCGACCGGCAGGACCGGCCGTCCCTTCGCGCCGCGCGCGGCGTCGGTCAGCTCGGCTCGGAGGACGCGCAGGATCGAATCGCGGTGCGCGCGATAGCCGATGACGTCGGCCATCATCTGCGGCCCCAGGACCTCGAACAGCGCCTCGCGCCGATCCTCGAAGTAGTTCGTGGCGATCTTCATCACCACGTCCTTGCGGAGGCCGGCGCGCAGGATCGGGACGGGCATCGGCGAGGGGCGTCCGCGACGGTGGATGGCCTTCTTCCAGTTCCCGAGGCGCAGGTCGGACCGGCGTCGCCATTCCGGGGCGACGACCGTGACGTCCCAGCCGCGGGCCCGGACCTGATCTTCCAGCCGGGCGACGTTGGCGACCAGCCCCTCGGAGGTCTCGGCGGCGCCATGGACGAAGAAGAGGATGCCGCTCGGGTAGGCCGGTGCAGCGGGCGGAGCCCCGGCCCGGGCCGTCGGTCGTGCCATGGTCGGACCATACACGCTGCGTCGCGCCGTTAGCATCGCCGCATGGCCACCCGATCGATCCAGGGACCCGCCCTGGCGGGGCTCCTCAGCTGTGCCGGCCTGCTGCTGGTCGGCTGGACGTCCCTCCTCGTCCCGTCGCTGATCCGCTCGATCGAGCACGACTTCGGACAGACCGATGCGGCCATCGGCGTCTTCTTCTTCGTCTACTCGGTGGCCTCCGTGAGCGGATCGATGGGCGGCGGCCTGCTGACCGAGCGGCTCGGCCGCCGGGTCGTGCTGCCGATCGCCATCGGGCTCATCACGCTCGGCCTGCTCGGGTTGGCGAACGCGCCGACCTGGGCCGCGTTCCTCGTCCTTACGATCCCATTTGGCCTTGGCTCGGGCGTGATCGATGGGGGCATGAACGGCCTCACGCTGGACCTCTATCCGGCGAGTCGCGGGCGCGCGCTCAATGTGCTGCACCTGTTCTTCAGCCTCGGCGCGCTCGCCTCGCCACTGCTGGTCGGCCGGCTGGTCGAGGCGGGAACGGCCTGGCGATCGGTGGTCGCCGGGACCGCGCTGGCCACGATCCCGCTGGCGCTCGTGTTCGCGCTGGCGAACCTGCCATCCGGCCGTCACGCCGGCGCCGGCGATTCGAGCGACGCGCACGGGCGGATCACGCTTGCCGTGCCGCTGATCGCGCTGGCGATCGCCATCGCCTGCTATGTCGGCGCCGAGATCGGCGTCTCGGACTGGCTGGTCCGGTTCCTCGAGACCGCGTCGCTCGGGCTGGCGACCTCGGCCCTGGCGCTGTTCTGGGGTTGCCTGACGCTCGGCAGGGGGGTCAGCGCCGTGCTCGGCGATCGATTCGACCATGCCCGCTTCGCGGCCCTCTCCGCGCTCGCGGCGTCGGTCGCGCTGATGGCGGCGGTCCTTGTCCCGTCGCTGCCGGCCTCGATCCTCCTGTTCGGCGTCGTCGGGTTCGCGTTCGGCCCGGTCTACCCCTTGATCATGGCCGTCGCCGGCGACCGGTTTCCGGCACGGGCCGCCGCCGTCAGCGGGTTCCTGGCGGGCTCTGGGGTGATCGGCGCGATCGTGTATCCGCCGGTCATGGGCTTCGTGTCCGTGGGGGCGGGCCTTGGCGCGGCGATGGGTGGCGCCGCCGTGCTGGCATTGGCCTGCGCGATCGTGCTCGGGCTGTTCAGCCGGCGGGGGGACACGGTCCCGGCCGGGGGTCGTGTCGCCGGCCCGCTCGATCGCAGCGGAGTAGGCTGACCCGGTCGGATCCCGTAGCGGGTAGGCGACATGACGACGGGCGGATCAGCGGACGCGAAGGCCGATCCCCGGCCGGTCTCCCTCCTACGCTGCGCGAACTGCGGCACGTCGAACCGGATCCGTCCGAGCGCGCACGGCGCGCCCCACTGCGGCACCTGCGGCAAGGCCCTCGCCTGGGTGGTCGACGCGGACGAGTCGACCTTCGAGGTCGAGGCAGCGGCCGCGCCGACCGTGGTGCTGGATCTCTGGGCGCCTTGGTGCGGACCGTGCCGGATCGTGAGCCCGATGCTCGATGCGTTCGCGCGCGAGCACGCCGGCCGGGTCAAGGTGGTCAAGGTCAACGTCGATGACAACCAGAGCCTGGCGCGCCGATTCGACGCGATGAGCATCCCGACGATGGTGGTGCTGCGCGACGGTCGGACCGTGGACCGCATCGTCGGGGCGGTGCCGCAACCCGTCCTCTGGTCGCGGCTCGAGCCACACCTCAAGCCGCCGAAGGCGACCGCGTCGGCCGGCTGAGGCCGACCCGCGGCCACGCGGACCGGCGACCGACAACGACATCGCCCAGACGGCCCAAGCGTCTCGGTCCGCCGTCAGGCGGTCGGCTCGACCAGCGCCGCCAGGCGAGCGAGCGAGGTTTCGAACGATGTGCCGATCGGACGCGGCGCGAGGACCCGAAGCATGAACGTGTTGCGCAGCGACCCGGGTTCCGCCTCCAGCCGATACGTCACGAGCGAATCGGACAGCCCGTCGAGATCGATCGAGATCTGAGCGGTCGCGTCCCTCGCGAAGACGACCATGCCGGGCTTGCCGTCGACCCGTTCCGCCTCGTGATGCCAGCGCAGGAGGGTCGGCGCGTTGAAGAACGTGATCACCGAGTCGATCTCGGTCGCCTTGCCGCGGGCATGGCCGGACATCGTCTGCCGCTGCCCCACCCCGGACCCGGACAGGACCACACAGCCTTCGGCTTCCGTGAACCACTCCGGCCAGCGGGTCACGTCGGACACGACCGCCCAGACCGCCGAGGGGTTCGCCTTGATGCGTCGCGATCGCTCGAACACGATCATGGTCGACCTCGAGTGCCGGCCGGGCGGGTGGCTCGACTACGTCGGCCCACTGTACCCCGCAGCTTCGCCCGCAATGGCGCGAATGGGACGGCCGTCACGTCGATGCGCTTCGCGCCGACGAGCCGGCCGAAGCGCGCCATCCCGAGGGCTAGCGCCCCGGCGAAGTCGGCGTCCCGCGCCAGCGCGTCGTCCTCGAGCCACAGGCCATTGATGACGAGCGTACTGGTCGCCCGGTCCAGCTTCGGATCGAACCGCCCGACGAGCCGGTCGCCCCACAGGATCGGCATCGTGTAGTAGCCGAAGCGGCGCTGCTCGACGGGCTTGTAGACCTCCCAGACGTAGTCGAAGCCGAACAATGGCTTGGCGCGGCCACGTGCGCTGACCGGATCGAGCGGTGAGAGGAAGGTCGCCTCGTCCGTGGTCGTAGCGTCGAGCGGCGCCCAATCGTCCGGCACCCGACCCGCCTCGAGCTCGGCCAGGATGCCCTTGTCCTCCCCGAGCGCGATCTGCGGCGTCCGCCAGCCCTCGACCCGGACCTCGATGAGCGACCCGCCGGCCAGCCCGCGATCGCGCCACTCGCCCAGCGCGGCCGGGCTCGCCTTGAGCTTGTTGACGTAGGCGGTATTGATCCCGGCCAGCCGCGCCAGGCCGACCGTCGCGACGGCCTTCCGGGCGAGCACGTCGTCCGCCTCGGCCTCACCGACCTCGCGCAGCGCCCACGCTGGAGCGACGGCCTCGGTCAGGGCGTAGACCCGTTCGAACCGCTCGCGCCTGATGACCATCGCCTCGCCGACACGCCACAGGTAGTGGAGCGCGAGCGCGCTGTCCTTCCGCCCCCGGTAGTGGTCGATCCGGGTCCGGTCGCTCATCTCGAACGAGCGGTTGCTGACCTCGCGTCCCGCCCTGAGCAGGGTCCGCATCTCCTCGATCGCGTCGCGGTGCTCTCGTTCGACATCGATCCAGTGGCCCTTCTCGCGTTCGCGGCGCATGAGCACCCGGAAATACGGCAGCTCCTCCATCGGCCGGACCGCCAGCCAGCCGCCCCATTCGAAGAACTCGTGACGCTCATACGTCAGCACCGCCCAGTCGTCGATGATGTAGTCGGCGACCCGGCTATGGAGCGCGAGGTCATGGGCACGCGCGACGACGACCAGCGGATCGAGCTGGAGATCCTCCATCGCCCGCATCGCGTCGCCCGCGCCCTCGAGACCCCGCCAGCGTCGCCCCGGCCATAGTCCCCCGCGACCCATGACGTAGCGTCGTGCGGTGACCGCCGAGATCTCCGGCATCCGTTCGCGTCGCGCGGGGCCCTCGCGGGCGCCCATCACGCGGTCGCCGGCTCCCGCGCCGGGTCGAGCGCCCGGAGGACGCGACCGACGGCCGCCGCCAGGTCGTCGATGTCGGCCGGGTCCGCGATCGCCGGGATGGCTCCCATCCCTCGGGGGGCGAGGTAGAGCCCCTCGAGGAGCAGGCCCAGGAACAGGGACGCTCCGCCGCTGACGCCGGTAGCGAAGGCCGTCACCCCCTCGCCCGAGAAGACCTGGAAGAGCGATCCGACCGTGTTGACGCGGGCGCTCAGCCCATCGCGCTCGATCGTCGCGGTCAGCGCGGTCCGCAGGCGCTGGCCTAGCGAATCGAGCCGGACGTATGTCTCCGGGGTCAGCTCGCGCAGCGTCGCCAATCCGGCGGCGGCCGCAACCGGGCTGCCGTTGAACGTGCCGCCGTGGCTGACGGCGCCGGGCCGGCGGGCATCGAAGATCTCCATCACGTCGGCCCGGCCGCCGAAGGCCGCAAGCGGGTAGCCGCCGCCGATGATCTTGCCGAGGGTCGTGAGGTCGGGTCGGACCCCGAACAGCG
>Ga0307281_10000299_pt1 | contig 12863 bp, 9 predicted proteins | sample ER_DNA_120_FD_194486 | JGI IMG/M metagenome (GOLD analysis project Ga0307281, IMG submission 194486) | Bulk soil microbial communities from the East River watershed near Crested Butte, Colorado, United States - ER_DNA_120 | ecosystem: Environmental > Terrestrial > Soil > Floodplain | place: USA...
CCGTCGGATCCCCGGTCAGGTCGGTCGCGACCGCTTCAGGGTCGAGCCCTTTGCTCTGCCAGTACGTCGCCCAGGTGTCGATCGGCGCGTACACCGTTTCGAGTGGGCTGCCTTTGGTCGCCTGCGCGAGAAAGGCCTCGACCGCCTCGGGTGAGCGCTTCAGGGTCTTCGATTCGGCGGCCACGGTGCCGAGTTGCTCGAGCACGTGCGCCGTGCCATGCGCGGCGATGGTCGTCGCCCCGACCGCCGTAATCGTGCTGATGAGAGTCGCCGCGGCCTGCGAAGGGCGCTCTCGCAGATAGTCGACAAATGTCCGATCCTTGTTGACTGGCAGGACCGCCCACTCGTTGAGGTCCTGCAAAATCGTCGCGACTTCCTCGCCGGGCACCTCCGCGGCGACCTGACGCATTAGCATTTTCCAGAGTGGAGCTTTTGCGGCGACGTCCCCGAGCAACCGATGCGCCGGGATGTATTCGGTCGCGACTTCGATCGCACCTTGCACGGCCCCGAACCCGGCCGCCTGCCCGACGTCGACGCCTTGCGCACGCGCCTGCGTGTAGCTCTGGCCGCCAGTTGTGAGGCCCGCCGTCGTGAGGAGCGCCGCGGGGCCCGAGACGAAGCCGAGCGCGATCCCCGGGGCCATTTGCCCGACCGATTCCACGCCGCCGTAAATGGCGCGTTCGACGAACCCGGCGCGGCGTTCGTCCCCGTGCATACGCGCGGCGAGCTGCTCGGCGACCTTGGCCGTCCCGGCGGCAAACTCCGCGATCTGGGCGCGGCCGCTCTCGGTCGGTGCCGTGGCGGCGTCGCCCGCTTTGGCGAGCGCGTCAATCAGACCAGTCTCGGCCGCCGCCTGAATCGCGCCCCAAATCCCTTGGCTGAAGCCGGCGACGCCCCCACCGAGGCGACCCACCAGATTACGGCCGACATTGAGTGTGCGCTCCAGCGCCGACAACGTCGGGAGATCGTCATGCGCGACCGCGGCGTTGTTGGCGTCCTTCGTCAACCAGTCGCCCAGGTGGGGCGACTCGCGGCCGATGCGCGACACGTCCTCAAGGCGGGCGCGTTCTTGGTAGGTGTCGAAGTTCCGCTCGACCATGTCGGGCGGTTCGCCGAACTTGAGCGACAGGCGTCGCGACTCCGCGGCGCGTTCGGGTGACGTGGTCCCGGCCTGAATCACCGATCGCCGCAAGCCGATGTCTCGGCTGCTGTCCATGCGATCGAGGACCGCATCAATCGGATCGGGCGTGGATTTTGTCCCCTCCTGTTGGTCGAGGACCTCTTCGAGTTCCACGTTATTTGACCTGCATCTCGAGGTACACGTCGAGCACGGTCGCATCCGAGACGGGCCGGTTGCGCGCGCGCAGTCGGGTCTCGATCCGCTGCCGGACGTCTGCTGGAATGTCGGCCGGTGTCAGGTCGATCAACCGCTTCGTCGTATCCGAGACCGACTTTCCGCCCGGCCAGATGTTCCACCACGAGCCGGGGACGGTCTCGCCTTGCGAGAGGAGATCGTCGAGCGTCTGCTGAATTTCGACGTTGGTGACTTTCTGGCCCTTCGACTGCGCGGCTTCCACCCGTCGATCGAGCATCCGCTGCAGTTGGGCGACCGCGGACTTCTGCGCGGTCGACTGCTTCGACTCTTCCGTCGGGATGCCGTACTGCGCGAGGGTGTTGTCGAGGATCTGCTTATGGGTCAGGAAGCCGGCCAGGTCTTTGTCAGCCTTATTCCGGTCCCCACTCCGGATCGAGAGCTGCAATCCGGCGAGTTGTTTGAATTCGACCTCGTCGAGCTTGGCCTTGTAGTTGAGCAGGTTTTGGCTGAGGAACGTCTCGGGCTCGCTCGCCGCCTGCTGCATCAGGGCGTAGTACGTCGGCAGGTCGGTCTCGACCGGCACGCCTTTGGCGAGATGTTCGGCATACGAGCGGAGCGCGGATTTCGCGCTGCCCGGGAGGTTCGCCCAGGTCGCCGGCGGGATGCTGCGTACGTCGTGCGATTGGTCGACCGTGTTGTACGACGAGGTTAGCGTCGCCTCTTCGGCCTCGCGATCCTCGCGTTCTTTGATCGCAGCTTCATGCTCGACCCGCTGCTGCACTTCGTCGCGGAGCTTCGGATCCTCGATCTCCTTGACGGCCGCCCGCTGCTCGGTCAGCGTGCCGCCCTTGGCGATGATCGCGTCCGCCTTCCGCTGGGATTCCTTGCGGAGACTGCCTTCCTCGAGCGCCTTTTCGACCCCGGCCAGTGCATCGCCAGCGATCTCACCCTTGGTTTCCTCGAAGTAAATCTGCGCCTGCTTGGTCTGCTCGTTCGTCAGGAGGCGGTCGATGACCCCGACGTGCGTGGCGGTTGTGATCTTTTCGATCTGCGCTTTGATCTGCTCCGGACCGAGCCCGAGTTGCGGCGCCATCCTATTGACAGCGTCCTTCATTCCGTCCAGTTCGACACCGATGCGCCGCGGATCCGTGGCATTCGCGATCGCGAGCTTGGTGCCGTTCACGATCCGGTCTTGCAGTTCCTTCCCTTCATAGGCCTGCGTCTGGGTGAAGACGTGCCGCATGATTTCCGTGTGTAGATTCACGCCGGCGTCGCCCTTGATGGCTTGCCACTTCGCGAGCTGCCGCGGGTTCAGCCCCTTCTCGATTTCGCCGGTCAACTCGGTAAACTCGGTATCGATCTGTTCGGGCAGCGTCAGCGCGTCTTTGCCTTTCTGGGTCAGCGCGCCTTTCTCCGGGTTGTAGAGGCGATCGGTTTCCCAGCGCTTCAGATAGTTCTCGGCTTCCACGAGCGCGACGGTGTCGTCGTGTTCACGGTCCTTCGCCTGCTGCTCAAGAAGATAACCGCCGACCTTCGCGACGGTCCCGCCGAACCCAGCCATCGCCTCGGCCTTCTGCCCAGCCGCCTGCCCTTTCTTGAGCGCCGCCCTGGTTTCGGCGTCAGCGAGTCCGACGCCGGTCGACCCCGGTGTCTCGGCCGCTGTTTTCCGCACACCGGGCAGCGCTTCCGTTGCGACCTTGCGCCCGCCGTAGGTGGTGACGCGCGGCATCTAGTACCGCCCCGCGTAGGTCATGCTGGGGCTATAGCCCTTTGTCGTCCGGCCGCCGCCGCCGCCGAAGCCGTAGCGCTGTGCCAGGAGCGACGTGCCGCCGACGACGATCGTCGAAGCCGCGTTCCACTTCGAGGCATTACTCGCCGCATTCCCGGCCTCGCGATAGGCGGCGCCTTCGACCGCCCCGGTCGCCGCGGCATACGCGCCCTCTTTCCGCGCGATCTGGGCGTGGCGTCGGAGGTCTTCAGCTTGTACCTGGTACCCCCACGCTTCGCGCTTGGCATTCGTGCGAACCGTGAGTGCGTCGAGCTCCCCGAGGAACGCCGCGTCGGCCTGCACGTCGACCGCAGACCCGAAGCCGACATCGACGTTGCTCGCGGCAATGCCGGCGCGCTGGCTCCCGATCATGCCGCGCACGCCGGCGCGGAAGCGGGATTCCTCCTCCGCGCCGCGTGAGATCGCGTCGGTCGCCTGCAGCGTCGCGACCTGCGCGTTGTAGTCGTAGATCCCGGCTTGGGATTCGGCCGCTTCCTGCGCATGGAGCCCCGCGGCGCGCGAGGCCTCGTCGGCAGCGGCGCCGGCTTTCTTCGCGGCGCGGCCCGCTTTGACTTGCCCGACGACGTTCATCGTCGTTCCAAGGGCCGAAAGTCCCAAGGCGAGCGCGGTAAAGGCGGCCACTAGCCGCCGACCTCCACGCTGGGAATGACGCCGAGAATGGTCAGGGGTAAAGGGTCTGGCTGTCGAATCAGAATCCGCCCGCGCTCGTTGAAGTTGGCCGTAATCGTCTGCTCGACCTGTCCGCTCGATTCCTGCGGCACACCCTCCCAGAGCTTCGTCTTATGTGGCGTCAGGTGGGCGGCATCCGGGCCGACAAGGAAGCCGCGCGATGAGCGATCGATCAGCAGCGCCAGGCTGACGACTTTCTTTTGCTTGTCGCGGAGCGCGCTGCCCTGCACGTCGAGGTCAAGTGTCTCGATGTCGGCGAAGCGAATCGGCAAGCCCACATGGACGATACTCGCCGGGGCCGGCAGAGGGATCGCGCCCGCCGTCACCTTGAAGGCCGCGGCATTGCTCGCCGTCGGATCGCCGTTGAACGCCACAGCCCCGTCGGCCAGAACAGCGACCGTCTGCCCCTCGAGATGGTTCAGGCCGCTCACACTCGAGACCGCCGCGCCGTTGTACGTCAGGCCCGCATCGACGAAGAATGCGTCGAGGGCGAAGTTGACGATCTCCCGCGGCTCGAGGCGCTCGATGTAGCGCACAAACGCCCCGTTGATCGTCCGCTGCACGATGAAGTAGACGGCGTCCTGCTTCCCCTCCGGCACGACACAGACATCGACGAAGGCCGCGCTCGCGCCGCTGTCGTGGCGATGCCAGCCGAAGACTTCCTCTTCCGGGATATACGTCAGGCCGAGCAGGGCCCCATCGGATCGACAGACCCACACAACCGAGTGCGGCGTCTTTTGCAAGTCGATCGCCACGATGGTGTAGGCGTCGAAGAGATGACTCGCGTAAATCGTCAGGTCGCGTCCACCGAGCCCGATGACCTGCTGATCGAATTGAAGATCCCGCATGATCTTCCCGCGGCTCTCCGCGTAGACCATGGCGTTACCGACAATGACCGGCTCGACATCAGCCGAACCGACGTAAATCTCCTGATCTGCGACGATGCCGTTCGGAGTCAGGGGGGCCCGCGCGTCGCCACCGTTCACAATCCAACCGCCCGCATCCGTGAGCACGATGAGGCTCCTGAGCGCGAGCAGATGGCGTACCGGATTGTTCTGACTGCCGGCGATGCGAAAGGTAATCGCATCGTCATCCTGTAGAGGCGACGCGATCCCGAAGTTGCTCGGGAAGCCCGTCCTCGAGCCGAATACCCCATCCGGCACGGTATGCGTGTGCGCGAAGATTCGCCGCTGTTGATACGTGCTCGAGAAATGCGGCCAGTCGTTCGGGACGACGAACCGCGCGGTCGGGATCGGCGGGGTAAGCCCAAAGTCTGGCGTGAAGCCGGTATCCGAGAAGCTCGCCTGCCCTGTCGCGGTGCCGATGAAGCCAAAGGTGCCGTTGGCGTAGGGGTCGCAGTAGACGTAATACTCCGGCACCCCGGCGATGGGCGTCCATGACACGACATGCGGCGCGGCCGTCGTCGGCGCGGCGGCGGCCGCGCTAAAGACGACGTTGGTCGGGTTCGATTCTTCGTACGTATCCGGTGCCGCGGCTGTGACGACGTAGGCGTAGCGGCGCGTCCCTACTCCGCCGAGCGCGAGCGCGAGCCCGGCATTCGGCGGCGCGACGGCCGGCCCCGTCACGATCGCGCGCAGGATCCACGTCGTCAACGAGACATAGACCAGCTCGTACGGCGTCACATCGTAGTGCGTGAGCGTGAGGACCTTGCCGGTCTGATGCCAATGGAAATGCTGCCCGAGAAACGGATTGGGCAGCTCCAGAATGTCGGTCGGCATCGCGTACCAAAAGGCAGCGTTGGGCGGAGCCTGATTCAAGCTCGCCGCCTTCGCGTAGTAGTTGACCCCGCCCTGCACGACGATGTCGCCGACGACGTAATTGACGATGGCCGACCAGGCCACGACCCCGGTCAGTGTCACCCGCGCACCCGCTTTATAGAATCTGAAGTAGTCGAAGCCCGCTTCGATCAGCACGCTCTCGCCGGCAATCTCAGAGACGTAGCGAAGGAGCTGCACGGTCGCTGCAGCCGTTTTACAGGAGGCGATGTACCGCGTCCCGGGTCGGTTGGTCACCCCGCCCGAGCGCTGGATGATGAAGTTGCGGCAGGTCCGCAAGCCCGTCGTGTACTTCACGAGGTCGGCGCGCGCGTGCAGGGCCGGCGCGAGCTCCCCGCCGCCGAACGACCGTTGAATGACGGATTCCCCCATTAGTTGAGCCCGTGCTCCTCAACGAGCTCGCGGCCATCGGCGGCGTGATGCACGACCACCGCGTCACCTTCTGACACGTCGTCGACGAGAACCCGCGGATGACAGGGACAGTCCCGCGTCTCGGTGTGCTCGACCAGATCCTTGACTGGCGTCACGTGAACATCAGCCATCTAGTTTGCCGCTCCGCATTCGCGGACGAGGATCTCGAGCTCCCAGAGGGTCAGGTCTTCGACCGGCGAGCCAGGCGTCAGATCGAGCCCGAGGTAGGTCGCTTGATTCAACATCGCGGCGATCTCGTCATCGCCAAAACAGTCGACGTCACGGAGCGCCAGAAAGGGCGCGACCTTGTGGCGACGGAGCTCGCTCATGAGTTGCGCCCCGCGATCCAATCGGCATCCCCGCCGCGGTTTTGCGGTTCGGCTTCGTTGGCGTTGGCGACCCGCGCGCGGTTCAGGGTGTCGAGATACATGGCCCAGCAGTACGCCTGCTTCTTACTGTCCTTCGTCAGGCCCGGCGCGAAGGAATGCGCGAGCCGCCACTCGAGGCAGTCGTTGAAGAGGGCATCGCCGGCGCCGCCGGCGCAGGGCGGCCGGAAGCTGTACTCGAGCACCGCGTCGGCTTCGTCGGTGTAAATCAGATCGGCGTCGGCGCCGATCGTCGAGGTGTCGTCCTGCCCATGTCGGAACGGTGGAGGATTCGGATCGTGCTTGCGCGCCATGCCGGACGCCACAATGCGCCGCGCGAAAATCATGTTGGCCGGCACCCGGTACGCGTACGTCCAATCCCCATTGACCGGCACCGTCGGCGTGCCCGCAACGAGGGTCAACGTCGCGTAACGGGTCGTGAAGGCCCACGGGAAGTCACGTTGCGTCGCCGCGACGTCGGCCTTGTAGTGCAGCCGCGCGAGCGTCGCCTCGACGGTCAGTTCCGTCGTGATGCTCGTGACCTGCGCGGTGATCCCAAGCTTTGACAGGGCGCGGTTGACGCGCCGATGCGTGTAGGGCAAGCACAGCGTCTCAACGTCCGTGTCGAGATCGGAATCTTGGGTCCCGGGCTCACCGATGCAGGGGTTGTCGCCTTCGAAGTCTTCGCAGCCCGGCGGGAATGCCGGCGGCGGTTGCCCGGTGCCCGGCTCGACCGGATCTTCCCGACCGGGACAGCTCCATCCGTTATTGCACCCGGTCGCGCTGCCAGGAAAGACGAACACATCGTAAACCACCCCGTTCGCGTTCAGGGCTGAGTCGACGATGATCGCGTCGATGTCGCCTGCCGTAATCCCGGTGGCGGCGTTGGTCGCATTCGTCAGCTCGCTCGACGTCGTGCCGGTATGCGCCGGATCCCGGAAGAGCGGCACGGTCGCGTTGTGCGGCGTGACGAGGGCGAACGCTGGACGCCGGCCCGACGCGGGCGTGAGCGGGATCGTGCGCGGGTTGACGGCGTTCCCGACATAGGAGACCAACTGCAACACCCGCGGGATGCCAGGATCATTACTGCCATCGTTCCGCCGCCAGAGGTTGTAGGCGTTTGTGGTGCCGGCCTGATTGTGCGCGGAGACGCGCGAACGAAAGATCCCGATGTCAAAATCGCCGAAGTCTGACGACTCCGCAGACTCGAGTTTCGACGCCGCCGAGACGGCATGCCCGACGCCCTTATACCAAAGCTGCGCAACCGCGGCGAGCGTGTCCGGGTCCTCTTGCCAGAAGAAGCCCGCCTCCGGTTGGAAGTCCGCACGAAAGAGCGGGTTCGCGAATGGGCCCGCCGCGCCGGACAGGTGCGCAAACGCCCCGTTGAGCATGAACCGCATGGCCGCGTCGGAGTAAGCCACATAGCTATAGGTCACGCCGGCGACGTTGCTCTGCCCGTTGCCGGCCAAGCGGACCTTGACCTGCATCTCTTGCCCGTCCACACCGGCCGGCGGTGGGAAGCTCGCATCGACCTCGAGATTCGGGACGAGACTCCCGAGCGGCCCGTTGTTCAGGGCGGTATGCGGCCCCAAGCACGAACTCCACCAACGCGTGCCGTTCAGCGGTGCGCCAGACGTCGGCCGGATCCAGAGCCAATGAATCGGGACCGGGAAGGTGAGGTCTTGCGGTTCGGCCGAGCCGGCATACGTGCCAGTGATGAGCGTGACGGTGGCCGGGGCCATGATCTGAGAGAAGGCCCAGGGCGTGTAGGGATACGGCGCGTTATGCACGCCATTCATATGGGTCAGGACAATCGGCTGAATCGCCGCGGTCGTCGATCCTGGAGCCCGTGGATCTTCGTCGCCCCAATGCCCCAGCACTTCCGCGACCGCAAAGAAGCCGTTTTCGTCCTCGACCTGCGCGGTGTTGGAATGCTCGATATAGAACTGCAAGCCGCTCAGGGACGGCGGCATCGCGACCCCGCTGTTATAGATCGCGAACCGCCACACCTGTGTGCCGGCGACGAGGTCGTTCGCCAGCATGACGATCCCGCCGGACGCGAGCTTGTAGCCGATCCTCCCGTTGGTGTTGCCGCTCGACTTACTGTTACAACAGAGCGCGAAGGCCCCGACCCCGATCTGCCCGGCCATGCCCTCGATGCTCACGTCCGCATCGGTGCCGTAGACAATCGTGTCGAGTGCGACGTTGCTCGTCTGCACCATCGGCGGCGGTTGATCGGGGAACTGCTGCTGTTGAATCCGCCAGCCCTCGACGGGATGAGACCACGTCCCCGCCGAGACGATGCTCTTGCACCGAATTAGATGGCAGCGGCTCCCGCAGAACCACGAGGGATCCGTGATGACGGACGCCGAGCCATTGACGGTGAATGTCGGCAGCTCCGCGTTGATCCAATCGTCGATGTCGTATTCGATGCCGTTCGCCGCCGACAATGTCCGCCCGATGGTCGAGTCCGTGTGCCCGGTCCCGTTCAAGCCGGATGCGCCAGGCACCGAGAACTTGAGGACGCCATTGATATAGACATCGAAGCCGTTGCCGGCCGCCCACGGACCGGCCGCGACGAAGGTGCTCTGCCGGAGCAGAATGTCGATCCGATACCACTTGTCGAGTGTCAGGACGCCGGCCGAACCGTGCAGCGTGATCGTCGAGACGGCGTTACTGCTACTGATGGTCAGCTCACCCGCCGCAGCGATCCGAAGCAACATGCCTTCTTGCCCGGACGGCGTCGAGCCCGAGCGCCAGAGGTCCGTGGTCGCAGACGGCAGCTTCCGCAAACGGACATAGAAGCGCTCCCAGCTCGACGCCACGCCAGCGCCGGCGGGAATCAGCGGCGTGTGCTGGTGATTGACCGAGATCGCCGCAGGCTCCCGCAAGGCCATGCCGATACCGTCGACGTGCCGCGAGGAGCCGCGTGAATAAATGTTATTGCTTGAGCCGGGCGTGCCGCCTTCGCCTTCTGGTGGCAGCTCGAACCCATCGATCCAGCGACGGTTGCTGATCGGTGTCGGGGGCGGCGGCGGCACCACAGCGCCCGAGCCGTCGCCGCTGCCTTCGCCAGCCCCGCTCTCACCGTCGGCCGGCTCATAGAAGAACGTCCGGCGCCAGTAGTAGTAGGTCGTATCGCCGAAGATCGCCGAGATGCCGAACCAGCCGCCCGACTTCCGCTTGAAGCCATCCTGATCGATTGGGAAGTTCTTGTCGCTGCCGGTGAACCACGGGCTTGAGATGTACGGCGGCGACGGCGGCGGCGTGGTCTGGTGATAAGCCGCCGGCACGGTCGGGAACCGGTTGAGGGGATCGTAAATCTTCGCGTTGAACTCGACGGCCGCGGACAACGGGGCCTGCACCTGCGCGACGTCAAAGCCGTAGGTGCCCGCTCCACCCGGCGCGAGGTCCGCCCCATCGGCGGCTTGCAGATCCGCGACCTGCTTCTCGTTTGTCAGGTAGATCGAATACTCGAGGATTTCCCGCCGGGTGCTGCCGAAGATGCTCATGGGTTAGTTGTCCGACTCCGTCACTTCGAGCCAGGTGCTGCCCGCCGTGAAGAGCAACACGATGACCTTGCCCACTGCTCCGACGTCGTTCGCCGACCCCGTTAGGTCTATCGCATTCGTGGCGGTCGGATCGTCGTCATCAACGAGCGTGCAATCCGTGTCGGTGTGCTGAAGAATCAACAGCATGCCTTGCGAGCCACCCGTGATGGTGTTGATCGACTCAGGACCGGTGCAAGCGAGAACGTGGTGATCGCGCGTGATCTGAACGGTAGTCGCTCCATCGACTGTCAGCGTCGACGAGGCGCGCCGTTGCTTGAATGAAGACGTGTCAAAGATCGCTGCGCCGGTCGAACTCGAAAACGCGAACAGATCCGCCGAACTTGCGAGGTCGAGCCTCAGGTCTTCGCTATTACCGACAAGACTTCGGAACGTCAGGATGCCGGCCTGCTCACTACTGATACGAACCTGACCGATGATGATTGAGTCAAATGTCGTGGACGTGGCCGGTGTCCGCCGCCCAACCACGAGCGCGGTCCCGGTCATTGCTGCCGTGGAATGCACCCGGATTTGACTAAAGTTCCCGGCGGGGTTCTGAACGGTTGCATTCGACGTCACCGATGTCACAGCCGCGCCCGTTGCCGCGCTGAACATGGTCATCGGCACGAAGTTGACCCCATCCGGGGCCCCTTCAAGACTCAGCGTTCCTGTCCAAGTGCCGGAGATGTCGATCGCAACGTCTGGTGTCGTTGGGAGCGGAAAGACCGCACAGGAGCCCACCGTCCCGCAGTTGCCGGCGACATCCTGGGCGGTGATCGAGACCGGGCCAAATGGCGGCTGGGCGTGGCCCGTAAGACCGAGCATCCACACGGCGAGCATGAGCGCGGCCCCTGCGACGAACCCGTGCATTCTCATTCGTAAGCGATCCATGTCGGTCTTCTCCTTCCGCGGCGGCGTGAACATCAAGAGCAGCGTCGGTCAGTGACCCGCGGTCGGAGGGCCCGGAACGCGCGGTGACGCTCGGGATTGAGTCGGCACCGATTCCAGCTTCCGACCCCCGACCGCGGGAGCTTGAATCTACTCGCCGAGGACGTCGATATCGCCGGTCCCCGGCATCGCCTTTCCGCCGACTTTGTCGTCGTGGAACTGCTGCAACGCCTCGGCGCCCGTCGTGATCTTCTCGGGCGTCTTGCGATCAACGAGGGTCATCCAGGTCGCTGAGAGCGCGTCGCCCTCAGCCACAAGGAACACGTCGCCGATGCGTCGGCGTTTGTTGTCGTAGTAGCCCATCTTGGTCGCGCGGACCTTGACGCCACCCTTACCGGCGAGTCTGGGCCCGAGTCTGGATCCGGGTGTCAGCGTCGGGTCAGGCGCGGTCTGCGGGCTGGCGGACGCCGCGGCCGGGGCGGGTGTGGGCATACGTTCGCGGGTGCTCTTGGCCATACACTCTCTCTCTTCTCCAACAGACGTGAATCAGCGCCGGCCGCCACGAACGACGGCCGGCGCTCAGGACGATTAGACGGCGTAGTTCTTGGCGTAGGTTTTCGCCAGCGTCGAGAACAGCGCGTGCGCCGTCAACCACGAGGTCAACGTGACGGTCGCGGCACCGCCGGCCGGTGTGACGCGAATGCCGATGAACCGCAACGGGCCGGCCGCGGCCCAATTCTGCGGGAGCGGCATAAAGATCAGCGCGCCGGCCGGCATGTCCGCCGACAAGAATGTGCGCTGACTGAGCACGATGATGCCCGCGGTCAGCGCGGCGTCGGTCGCGTTGATGATTTCGACGAGGACGGTCGTCGAGGACGCCGCCACGATCACCGCGAGAGCAAAGCCCATCGCTTCACCTTCGCTGATTTCCCGCTTCGGCGTGCTGTTCCCGAGGTCGATGGAGTTAGTCGAGACGGCGACAGCCGTAAAGGCCTGCGCCGCGCTGACCAGTCCCAAAGCATCTACATACATGATTCGCTCCTCTGAAAAGTGAACCGGATAACAATGCCATTCTTACCCGATTGTTACCGGGTGATTTACGGGACGAGCGCCTCCGTGTTGAGCAATGCGTCGACCACGCGGACCGGCACGTCGGCGAACATCATCACGCGCTTGCCGTCGACGTTGTCGTACGTGAGGCCGCCGCCAGATCCGACCGCCTGCCGCTCTTGGAACCGCAGCAGCCGGCGCGCGGTGCGATTCATGTACCACACGGGCCGGCCGAGCCGGTTCGGGATGGTCTCAATCGCCCGCTCCATGGCGTCGATGATGCTCCGCGACGCCGCAGCGCCCGCGTCGCTGATGTCGAGGTTGCAAATCCGAACCACGTAGCGCCAATCCTTCAGCGCGATGCCCGCCTTCCACTGGAAGCGCTCTTGGAGGGCGCGCATCCGCGAGCCCGGCAACCCGGCCGTCATTTCGACGGTGACCTCGCCGAAGTCTTCATGGAGTAGGCCGGCCTTTGAGCCCTTCGGGAAGATGCCGGTTACGGTCTCGTCGCCCCAGCAGACAAGCCAGATCGAGAGATTGTCGGCACCCGCGCCGGCCGCCTTGATGATGTTGTCGGCGTTCGCCGGTGAGCCGGCGGTCGTCGCATAGCGGGCGCTGAATCCGGTGAACTCTTCAGGCGCGAGCCCGCCATTCCCGTAGAAGAGCGTCTGCGCCATCTCCTGATTCATGGCTTCGATGAAGGCCTTCGCTTCAGACAAGCGGAAGGCGTCGATGTTGCCATTGAGCCGCGCCAGGTCCGTGTCGACTTCTGACCAGGCTTCGAGCATGCCGGCCTGTTCGTCGATCTGCACGGTCGTGGACTTGCTCGGCACGATGCCGTTATTGAGCAAGCGCCACGCAACGGCCGGGAGGCCGCTCCGGACCGAGGTCCGGTGACCGGTCGGGAGATTGCCTTCGATGAACGACATATCCGTGAGGATTTCGTTCGTTTGGTTCAGCAACTCGACGATCCGCGCGGTCATGCCGTCCGGATCGAGCCGCTTCGCCCAATCGGCGAGCGTGAGATTGCCA
>Ga0307281_10000300_pt1 | contig 12847 bp, 13 predicted proteins | sample ER_DNA_120_FD_194486 | JGI IMG/M metagenome (GOLD analysis project Ga0307281, IMG submission 194486) | Bulk soil microbial communities from the East River watershed near Crested Butte, Colorado, United States - ER_DNA_120 | ecosystem: Environmental > Terrestrial > Soil > Floodplain | place...
TGACCGGAGGCTGACTCGGCCTAGTCGGAGACCTCGGGTAGCTCGCGCAGCTTGAGGATCGGCGAGCCGACGAGGAAGAGGACCCCCGCCAGCGCCGCCACGATCCCGATCGCGATCGCCTCGCGCACGCCGAGCAACCCGCCGAGCAGCCCGCCCAGCAGGGCACCGATCGGCCGCACACCGTAGTTGATGAAGCGGAACGCTCCGCCGGCCCGCCCCCGGATCCGATCGGGCGTCCGCGCGTAGATGATCGCCCCGACGTTGATGTCGAGGATCATCACCCCGAGCCCGGCGCCGAACTCCGACGCGAACAGCAGGGCCAGGATGAGCGGCATCGGCACGCCCGGGCCGGCCAGCGGAATGAGCAGGAGCGAGGCCGGGTACAGCACGCAGCCGAGCGCGTAGGCAGGTCCGAGCCCGATCCGCCGCCCGATCCGTGACGCGACGAGTGCGCCGATCACCGACCCGATGGCGCCGGTCCCGAGCGCGAGACCCAGCGCGCCCGGCGAGACGCCGAGTGCCGTCGTCGCGTACAGGATGAAGAGGGCGTTGACCGCGAAGGTGAACAGGTTGATCGTGGCGACCGACAGTAGCGTCGGACGCATGATCCGATCGCTCAGCACGAACGACAGGCCGGCCAGCAGCTTCTCACGGGTGGTGCCCTCCTCGGCCTCGATCGGTGGCTCGGGTGAGGTGATCCGGCGCAGGAAGAAGACCGATCCCAGGTACGACAGCGCATCGGCGAGCATCGCGACCGGAGCGGTGAGCACCTGGACCAGCAGCCCGCCGATCGTCGGGCCGCCGACCGAGGCGAGCGACCGGCTCCCGTTGAGTAGCGCCATCGCCTCGACGTAACGGTCGCGGGTCGTCACCGCCACGAACAACGTGTTCCACGACAGGTCGAACACGACCGACAGCGTCCCCGTCGCGAACCCGACGACGTAGAGCTGAGGCATCGCCAGGACGCCCATCACCGACGCGACCGGGATGCTGCCGATCAGGGCGGCACGGGCGAGATCGGCGCCGATCATCAGCCGGCGGCGCGCACGGACCCGGTCCAGCCAGACCCCGGCGGGCAGCGAGAAGATCAGGTGTGGCAGGAGACCAAAGGCGGTCAACGTGCCCATCTGGGCCGCGTCCGCGCCGAGGGTCAGGACGGCGACGAGGGGCAGCCCGAGCTGGGTGACCTGGTCACCGAAGACGGAGATCGTCTGGCCGAGCCAGAGTCTCCGAAAATCAGGGGCGTCGAACAGGAGCGGCGGCAGACGCCGCCGAAGCGCGCGCGGACCCAAACGCGGTCAGGCGTGCCGCGCGCGCCCTCGAATGCTCAGGACGGCGGGTTCTGCTTCTCGGCGAGCTGCTTCTGGACTTCCTTGTCGATCTCGTCCTGACGGTTCTGCCGAACGCGCCTGACCATGATCAGGCCGAAGACCCACGGCCACAGGAGGGCTACCACCAACCCGACGAGGAGCGACAGCGCCCAATTGGGCGCCGACGGTGTCCCGAGGCCGGTGAGCCAGTACACCAGCAAGAACGCCAGTACGCCAAGGATGATCCCGGTGATCCGCCGAATCACGGTGCGAAGCCCTCCATCCCTTGGGTGGCCCGCACATGCGGCGCAGCGCCCGTGCCTGAGCCTAGGCGTAGCGGGCGCGGCACGTCAATCGGCCGAGTGTCATGAACGTTTCGGTCGTCATCGCCACTCAATGGACGATGGCAGGGTGCGCGTGGGGGGTGGGTCGGGCTCTACGACCGAGGAACCCGGTCTTTGGATCGCCACCGCCCAGCTCTACGACCCGGGCGCCGGGTCCTGGACCGCCACGGGAACCCCGTTCGGCGCGTATGGCAACGACATGATGCAGCTCCCCGATGGCAAGGTGCTCGCGGTGGTCCCCGTCATGGTCGGCGACGCCACGGTGGGCACATCCGTCGAGCTGTACGACCCGATCACCGGGTCCTCGATCGCTGCGGGGAAGGGGAAGGAGCGGCGGCCGACGCCGGCCACCGCTCCTTGCATCACCGCGGGAACCTGATCGAAAGGCGAGCGTCTTGATGACCTGGTCGACCCTAGACAGCCTGCCCGGGGAACGATTCGCCTCGCCACTACGGCATACCATCTGAGCGCGACCGGACGGCCGCGCCGAGACCTGGGGCTGTCGTGGACCAGCGAGACCTCGTCGAGCGGGCGAAACGGGGCGATCATGACGCCTTCGCGACGCTTGCCAGCGACGCCGTCGCGCGGCTGGACGCGGCCGCCCGGCTGATCCTCAGGGACCCGGAGCTCGCGCGCGACGGGGTCCAGGAAGGATTCATCCGCGCCTGGCGGACCCTGCCGGCGCTTCGCGATCCGGAACGGTTCGACGCCTGGCTTCGCCGGCTCGTCGTCCATTCCTGCATCGACATCATGCGCCGCCGCCGGCACCGGGCGATCGAGGTCGAATTGACCCCGATCGACGACCCGGCCGGCCTCGACTTCGCGTCAGCGATCGCCGATCGCGATCTCGCGACGAGGCGCTCCGGCACCTCGATCCCGAGTGGCGCGCCGTCGTCGTGATGCATTACTTCCTTGGCATGCTGCTGCCCGAGGTGGCGAGCATGCTCGGCATCCCGCTGGGCACGGCCAAGTCGCGCCTCCACCGATCGCTCGTTGCGATGCGCATCGCGGTCGGCGCGGACGAGACGTCCATGGCGTCCTCGATCCCCGGAGGGCAGCTCGCATGATGCCGAGCGATCGCTTCGACCGGCGGCTCCCCACGATCCTCGACGAGATCTCGCAGCCGAGGACGCCCGACTACTTCGACGACCTCCTCGGGTTGACTGCTCGCACGCGCCAGCGGCCCGCATGGAAAGGTGGCTCCCGATGGTTGACATCGCGCGTCAGCCCGCGTTCGCACGGCAGGTGCCGTGGCGCCCGATCGCGGTCCTGACCTTGATCCTCGTGCTCCTCGCCGCCGGTCTCGCGTTCGTGATCGGCTCGCAGCAGCATGTCCCCGCGCCGTTCGGTCCAGCCCGGAACGGCCTCGTGGCGTATTCCAAGGATGGCGACATCTATACCGCCGACCCCATCACCGGCGCCGCCAAGGCGGTCGTTATCGGACCGGAGACGGACCTGCGTCCGGTCTTCTCGCTCGACGGCACGCGGTTCGCTTTCGAGCGAAAGGCGCAGGGCACCCCGGACCCGGATCGCTCTTCGTCGCCGAGGCGTACGGGACCGGTCTCGCCCGCGTTACGCCAGAGCCGCTCGCGGCCATCAACAGCTACTTGTTCTCGCCCGATGGTCGGGAGATCCTCGTTTCGACGGGACCCGAGGGCGCAACGACCATCCTCGTCGCGAAGAGTGACGGAAGCGGGATCCGAATGCTGCCCGTGGGTACCCTGACGGCGACTCAGCCCGCCTATCGGGCACCGGACGGCGGCGAGGTCGTGTTCGTCGGCTACGCGGCTCCGTTCGTGGACACCGGCGCAGCCGGCACAACTCCAGCATCGGGTCTGTATGCAGTCCGTCCTGACGGCACGGGTCTCCGGACCAGCGCCTATGAGGTCGACTACCTCACCGGAGGATCGCAGGTTCGCGCATACGTCGTCTCGGCAGACGGGCAGTCAAACCGGATCCTGAGGCCGATCCCTGACGGCGACCTGAACTTCGCCCGCGATTGGTCGAACGATGGCACGCGCCTGTTCGTCGGTGGTTGCCACTACGCCCCAGCTGTTGACGCCGTTTGCGAGGACACGTCCGCCGTGGTCCCGGTCGACGGAAATGGCGTTGACGTCAAGATCAACGTCGGAGCAGAAGCCGCAGGTGCGGACCAGAGGACGGATCGCTGGGCACCGGACGACGGGTCCATCCTGACGACCCCGCTCGACGCCCAGGGACAGCCGGTATCGGCGTCGTTGCTCTGTGGCGTTGCGACGGGTCGATCCCGGCCGGTGCCGTGGACGGGCGGGGGCGATCCTTCCTGGCAGCGCCTCGCACCCTGAACCCACCACCCGGCGGCGGCCCCGCCGCCGCCGGAATGCCTCCCTTGGTCGTTGGGGCAGCCTGGCCCGCTCGGTGGGACGCCCTCGGTTCTCGGACGCGCGGCTCGCGTATCGTCTCGACCGTGGTCCGGACGTCGCCATTCCATCAGCGAACCAGCGCGCTCAACGAGACCGGGCTCTGGGAGCACTGGTCGAACTGTCTCGCCGCCACCCGCTATCAGATGTCCGACAAGTTCGAGTACTTCGCCATCCGCAACGCCGCCGGGCTGTTCGACTCGTCGCCGCTCTACAAGTACCGGATCAGCGGCTCCGACGCGGAGCGCTTCCTCGCCGGCGTCCTCACCCGCGACATCCGACGATGCCAGCCGGGTCATGCCCAGTACACCGCGTGGTGCGACGACCGCGGGTTCGTGGTGGAGGACGGTGTCGTCCTCCGTCTCGCTCGCGACGAGTTCCTCCTCACCGCGGCGGAGCCGAACCTCGCCTACCTCGCGGGGCTCGCCGGCCGGCTCGACGTCGCCATCGAGGACGTGTCCGACGCCTGGGCCGTCCTGGCAGTCCAGGGCCCGCGGTCGCGCGCCATCCTCGCGACCCTGACCCCGATCGTGGCCGACCTGCCCTACTTCGGGGTCGCCGCGGCCAGCATCGCCAAGGTCCCGATCCTCGTGTCACGCACGGGCTACACCGGCGACCTCGGGTTCGAGCTGTGGATCCCGGCCGACGATGCGATCGAGGTGTGGGACGCGGTCTGGGCGGCCAGCCGGGGTCAGGGCGTCATCCCGTTCGGGATGACCGCGCTGTACATGGCCCGCATCGAGGCCGGCCTCGTGCTCCTCGACGTCGACTTCCATTCGAGCCGCTTCGCCTGGACCGACGACCGCGAGTTCATCGGTCGCGACGCCATCCGGCGCGAGCTGGCCGGCCGGACGTCACGCTGGAAGCTCAGCGGACTGGTCGTCGACTGGCGCGACTACGACCGGATCTACGACGGGGCCGGGCTGATCCCGCCCAAGGACCACACGCCGATCCAGGACGAGTACTACGTCTATGACGACGAGCTCAACCAGCTGGGCTACGCGACGAGCCAGATGTACTCGCCGATGCTCCAGCGGCACATCGCCCTCGCGCGCGTGCCACTCGACCGGTCGGCGCCGGGATCCCGGGTCAAGCTGGAGATGGCCGTCAACCACCGCTACGAGTACTTCGACGCGTACGTGGCGCGGACGCCGCTGTTCAACCCCGAGCGGAGGACCGCCTGACATGCCGAAGGCCCCGAAGAAGGCCCAGTCGCGCCACGACCGCGAGTCGAAGGCCGACCGGACCTACGACGCGATCGTCATCGGTGGCGGCCACAACGGCCTGACCAACGGCGCCTACCTGGCCAAGGCCGGGCTCCGGACACTCGTCCTCGAGCGCCGCCACCTGGTCGGCGGTGCCGCGATCACCGAGGAGCTCCGGCCGGGCTTCTGGTTCACGACGTTCTCGTACGCGCTCAGCCTGCTGCGACCCGACATCGTCCAGGACCTCGAGCTCGTCAGGCACGGCTTCATGCCGATCCTCATGCCGACGACGTTCTGCCCGATGGAGGACGGCGACTACCTGCTGATGGGCCAGGACCACGCCGAGAACCAGCAGGAGATCGCCCGCCATAGCCCGCACGACGCCGACGCGTACGACGCGTTCAACCACGACGTCAACAAGGTCCTCCAGGCGATCAAGCCGCTGCTCGACCAGGCGCCGCCGGACATCTGGAGCGACGATCCCGAGGAGCTCATCGCGCTGGCCAACCTCGGCAGCCGGTTCAGGCGGCTGGACAGGAAGGTCCTCCACGATGCTGTCCGGCTGTTGACCGGCAGCGCCGCCGACTTCCTCGACGACTACTTCGAGTCGGACATCCTGAAGGGCTACCTCGCGTCGACCTCGATCATCGGCACCAAGGTCGGGCCGTACTCGCAGGGATCGGGGCTCGTGCTCCTGTACCACATCCTGGGCGAGCACGACGGCGAGTTCGGTGCTTGGTCGTTCCACAAGCGCGGCAACGGCGGCTTCACCCAGGTGCTGGCCAGGGCGGCCGAGTCCTTCGGCGTCGAGATCCGGCTCGAGTCGCCGGTCGACCACGTGATCACCGCCATCGGCCGGGCGACCGGCGTCGCGCTCACCGACGGCACGGAGTTCCACGCCCCCATCGTCGTCTCGGCGCTCGACCCGCGACGGACGTTCCTCGAGCTCGTCGAACCGCGCGAGCTGCCGACCGATCTCGTCGACACGATCGAGCGCTTCCGCTTCCAGGGCACCTCGGCCAAGGTCAACTTCGCGCTCGACGCGCCGCCGCGCTACCCGGCGCTCGGCGACCGGACCGACCAGTACCGCGGGTTCACCAATATCGGGCCGTCGATGGAGTACCTCGAGCGCGCCTACGACGACGCCAAGTACGGCTGGTACTCGAAGCGGCCGTACCTTGACTGCGCGGTCCAGTCGATGGTCGATCCCGACATGGCGCCGCCCGGCAAGGCGGTCATGAGCTGCTTCGTCCAGTACGCGCCGTACCACCTGCGAGGCAGCGACTGGGATACCGAGAAGGAGGGCCTCGGCGACACGGTCCAGGCGACCCTCGAGTCGTTCTTCCCGGGCTTCGGCGACCTGGTCCTCCAGCGCGAGATCCGGACACCGCTCGACATCGAGCGGACGGTCGGGCTGTCGGAGGGCAACATCTTTGCCGGCGAGTTCCTCGCTCCGCAGATGTACTTCTTCCGGCCGGCGCCCGGCTGGAGCCAGTACGCCACCCCGATCGACGGCTACTACCAGTGCGGGTCGGGCACGCATCCAGGCGGCTGCGTGATGGGCGCACCTGGAAAGCTCGCCGCCCAGCGGATCCTCAAGGACCGGGCGAAGGGCGCGGCACGCACCTGACGGTCCGGCCGGCGTGCCGGGATGAACCTTTTCCCTGACGGCGACGCCATACGCTGTCGAACACGACCGCCCAGGTCGTGGCGCAGTCGAGGCGAGCGTGGACCAGCGAGAGCTCGTCGGACGCGCGAAGCGAGGCGATCATGACGCCTTCGCGGCGCTGGTCGACCCTGCCCTCGCGCGGCTGGACGCGGCCGCTCGCCTTATCCTCCGAGACCCGGAGCTCGCGCGCGACGCGGTCCAGGAGGCGCTCATCCGAGCCTGGCGTGACCTCCCCGGGCTTCGCGAGCCCGACCGATTCGAGGCCTGGCTCCGCCGCCTGACCGTCAACGCCTGTCTCGATCTCGCCCGACGCCGCCGACGACGCCCGATCGAGGTCGAGCTCACACCCATCGATTCCCCGGCGCCGTCCGATCTGTCGGGCGCGCTGGCCGACCGCGAGCTGGTCGATTCGGCGCTCCGGCGCCTCGATCCCGGCCACCGCGCGGTCGTCGCCATGTACTACCTGCTCGGCATGCCGCTGCCCGAGGTGGCGTCATCGCTGGGCATCCCCATCGGCACGGCGAAGTCCCGCCTGCACTACGCGCTCGCCGCGATGCGCCTGGCCGTGACGACCGAACCCGACCCGGCACCCGCGCCGGTCCCCGGAGGGCAGGTCGCATGACGACTGGATCTCGATTCGACCGCCAGCTGCCCGCGATGCTCGAGGATCTGTACGTGGGGCCGTCTCCCGACTATCGAGACGACGTCCTTGCCGCCGCGACCGTCAAGCGGCAGCGGCCGGCCTGGACCTTCCCAGGAAGGTGGCTTCCCATGGCTGATATCGCAGACCGTCCCGCGTTCGCGCCGCATGCCCCGTGGCGGACCATCGGCGTGGCGCTGGTCCTCATCGCCCTGCTCGTCGCGGCGGCGGTCATCTACGTCGGAACGAGGCCGGTGAAGGTCCCGCCGCCGTTCGGGCCGGCGCGAAACGGAGGGATCGTGTTCGCCGCCGGCGGCGACATCTTTATCGGCGACCCCGTCTCGGGCAGCAGCCGGCCGCTCGTGACCGGCCCGGAGATGGACGGCAATCCGCTCTTCTCCCGCGACGGGACGCGCGTGGCGTTCATGCGCCAGGTCGGCGCTCCCGCCACCCCGGCCTTCGACCTCATCGTCGCGAACGCCGACGGGAGTGGGACCAAGGTGCTCGCCAAGAAGCTCGATACCGACGACCCGTACGAGTGGTCGCCGGACGGCTCATACCTCGTCTTCACCGACACGGAGTTCCGCCTCTACCGGATCGACGCGACCGGCACCACCACGCCCCAGCTGCTCGACGAGCACGCCTACGTGCAACCGGGCGAGTTCCGGCCGCCCGACGGGGGACAGATCCTGTACGAGCCGCAGGCCGTCGGAGCGACGGGCTCGCAAGGGGGGCATGCCCTGTGGGTCATGAACAGCGACGGCTCCGGGAAAAGGCCGATGGTCGAGGTCCCGCGAGAACGAGCACGGGACGGCGACTTCGGGAGCGTCAGGTACTCGCCTGACGGCACGATGATCGCATTCCTGCAGGCCCCGGCGGCGGGTACCGACGAGCTCCGGATCTTCATCATGAACGCCGACGGGACGGGGCTCCGACCCCTCACGACCGAGACCGGCTTGTGGACCGAGACGGATCTCGCCTGGTCACCCGACAGCAAGCAGATCGCCTTCGATCGGTGGCATCAGAACCCGGCGAGCGGCTCGTGGGAGATCCAACCGATCGGCGTGGCGTCCATCGCCGGCGGTAAGGTCAGGTCGATCGGGCCGACACCAGTCAGTGACGGTGCGTGGTTCGACTTCTCGCCCGATGGGACAGCGCTCGTGTCGATCCCCGGGACGATCCTCAGCGAATCCTACCCGGCCACACGCGTCCAGCCGACGACGATCGATATCGCGACCGGGAAGACCCGGACGCTCGACTGGCAGGTCGGCTCGACACTCACCTGGCAGCGTCTGGCCCTCTAGCGCTCCCTCTTCCACCGGTCGAACGACCCGGGCGGTGCGGCCCGGGTCGTTCGATCCTCCGAGCTGTCGGCGTCACCTGAAACCCACAAGAGAACCGAATCGCGATCGCGGACGCCATACCCTATCGAGCACGCCACGATGGCGTGCCGAACCCGAGGCGACCGTGGACCAGCGAGGACGCGTCGAGCGAGCGAGGCGAGGCGATCATGACGCCTTCGCGGAGCTCGTCCGCGCGTCCGTCACGCGGCTGGACGGGGCCGCCCGCCTCATCCTCCGGGATCCGGAGCTGGCCCGCGACGCGGTCCAGGAGGCTCTGATCCGAGCCTGGCGCGACCTGCCGGGGTTGCGTGACCCCGATCGGTTCGACGCGTGGCTCCATCGCCTCACCGTCAACGCCTGTCTCGATCTCGCCCGGCGCCGACGCCGGCGGGTCATCGAGGTCGAGCTCGAGCCGATCGACGCCGCGGTGGCGTTCGATCCGGGAATCGCCTTCGCCGACCGCGAGGTCGTGGACGCCGCGATGCGGCATCTCGACCCCGACGGCCGGGCGATCGTCGTCCTGCATTACTTCCTGGGGATGCCGCTGACCGAGGTCGCGGTGACCCTGGGCATCCCGGTCGGCACGGTCAAGTCGCGGCTCCATCGCGCCCTCGGCGAGATGCGCATCGCGGTCGGGACCGAGTCGACCACCCCATCGCCGGCGGCTGGAGGGCAGGTCGCATGACCACGCCGATGCGCCAGGGGCGCGATCTCCCGCCGATCCTTTCCGACCTGGCGATGGCTCCCTATCCCGACTACGTCGACAGCGTCCTCGGGCGGACCAGCCGGATGCGGCAGCGGCCCGCCTGGACGTTCCCAGGAAGGTGGCTCCCCATGGACATCACGACTCGCGCCACGCCGGTGGCACGGCTGCCCTGGCGGCAGCTCGGCATCCTCGCGCTCATCGCGCTCCTCCTCGCGCTGGCCCTCGCCGCGTACGTGGGCACCCAACGGCGCGTTCCGGCGCCGTTCGGGCCGGCGCGGAACGGGCTGATCCCGTACGTCTCGGGCGGTGACATCTACGTCGGCGACCCGGTCACGGGGCGGACCCGGCTGCTCGTCACGAGCCCTCCGGGAGCGGGTGCGTCATCACCCGGCTTCTCGCCCGACGGCACCAGGCTGGCGTTCGTCCGCGACGTCCCGGTGTCGCCCGCGACCGATCCGCTTCCGGTCGACCTCTACGTGACGCGCGAGGATGGCACCGCGGTCACGAAGATCACATCGGCGCCGATCACGAAGCTGGTCTGGGCGACCTGGACACCAGATGGCCGGCACTTGGCCATCATCCACCCGATCGATGGGGTGAACCAGCTCGAGCTCCTCGATGTCGAGGCCCGGTTGCCACCCCAGCGACTGACCGCCGCTGTCAACGCGGATCAGATCGCCTACCGGCCGCCCGACGGTCGGGAGATGGTGTTCCGCGCCGTGGTCGGAGGCAAGTACGGCCTGTTCGCGATGGCCGCCGACGGCACGAACCTGCGGACGCTCGTCAAGCCGACCAACACGGCCGATCTCGATCAGGACCTCAACGCCATCAACTACTCGACCGACGGCAGGCGCATCTTCTACGAGCGCTGGTTCCCGGACTCGATCCAGCTTTGGGTCATGAACGCGGACGGGACCGGTGCGCATGAGTTCATCAGCAAGCCCGGTCCGGGCTGGGACGGGCTCGATGCGCCGTCGCCCGATGGTCGCTGGGTCGCCTTCTGGTCCGTCCCGGAGGATGGCAGCAACGCCGAGCAGCGAATCTCGGTCGCCCGATCGGACGGCATCGGTCCGGTGATCCAGACCGGTCCTGGCTTGAACGGCAACGCCCGCTGGGTGTGGTCGCCCGATTCGACCAGGATCCTGATGATCCCCGACGTCGGCAGCACATCGGCGCTCCTGCTCGACCCGGCCGGCGGGCCTTGGACGAGCGTGCCCTGGCAATCCGACCTCGATCTCGACTGGCAGCGCCTCGCGCCCTGACCCAGGCCGGCGCCCGACCGGGCCGTTCCCGGACAAAGGAAGAACCCCGGGTGGTCGGGCCCGGGGTTCAAGGTGTATGCGGCGTTGGTTGCGGGGAGAGGATTCGAACCTCTGACCTTCGGGTTATGAGCCCGACGAGCTGCCGCTGCTCCACCCCGCGATGACCCACTCTAGGGCTCAGGGGCGATTCGGTCAAACATCGGCGGGAGGCCTGGCGTGCTCGGGCACGACATCCGCCCGTCCAGTCGCTATGCCAAGGCGGCCGTCTAGTCGTCGTCCACCGATCAGCAGCCCGAGGACGAGCGTTGTGACCAGCACCGCGCTGAAGACGTACAGCGGATAGACGATGTTGACGCTGGCGAGGACCCCGGCGATGAGGGAGGCGACGATGAACCCGACCGTCCCGGCCGCCCCGAAGAGGCCCTGCGCCGTCGATGAGCGTCCCGGCGGCGAGTTCGCCGCCACGACCGAGTAGAGCGCCGGATTGAGCATCGCGAACCCGGTCGCCTCGAGCAGGATCAGCGGCACCGCGTAGAGCGGGTTCGTGATCAATGTGTACACGATCGCGACGGCCGCGGGGAGGAGCGAGCCGACGACGATGAACGCGAGCGAACCCCGCCGGTCGACCAGTCGCCCCGCGTACGGCGACAGGAGCAGGACCGGCAGGCCGAACATCGCGAACGTGAAGCCGATCAGGTCGAGTCCGGCGCCGAGGTGCTGGAGGAAGAGGCTCCAGATGACCTCATAGGTGCCGCCGGCGAAGTAGCCGCCGGCATTGATGACCAAGACCGCGATGAGCCCGCGGTTCCAGAGCCGGCTCGGCGCCCCTGGGTCGAGGTTGGCGCCACGATCGGCGTCGACGTCAGCGGCGGCACGTCGCGACGTGGACGGCGCCTCCGACGGGAACTCGGTCGCGTCGGCCGACGGCGCCGGATGGGTCCGCTGGTCGGTCTCTCGACCGCGCAGCCCGATCGGGATCGCCGCGACCCATGCCGCGATGCCCCCGAAGACGAACACGAACGAGATCCCGCCGAACGCCCCGGCTCCGAATGCACCGATCGCCGGTCCGAGCAGCAGCCCGCCCATCTGGACGGCGCCGTACAGCCCGAAGGCCTCGCCGCGTCGTTCGGGCGGGGTGGCATCCGTCAGGTAGCCGCGTGCGGCCGGGTCGTAGACCGCGGTCGACAGGCCGGCCCCGGCCCGCAGGAGGAGGAACGCGAGAGGGCCGGTGAAGACCAGCGGCAGGATGCTGAAGATCCCGGTCGCGACGAGACCGACGACCATCAACGGGACGCGCGCCGTCCGGTCGGCCAGCCAACCGAAGAACGGCTCGCCGACGAGGCGAGCGGCCGGCCAGGCCGCGATCACCAGCCCGAGGAGCGCGAGGTCCACCCCCTGCTCGGTGAAGTAGAGCGGCAGGACCGGCAGCAGCGCCCCGAACCCGAGCCACACGATGAACTCGGCCAGGAGCAGTGGGACGATGTCACCCCAGCGGTCGAGCCAGCGGTCGAGACGCACGGCGGGCGAGACGCGGGACATGGTCGGAGCCTAGCGGGCGCCGGTATACTTGCGTGCCCCCAGCACGATCGCCCCGTATGGAGCAACAGCCTGCCCATGGACGCCATCACGGCCGAAGGCCTGGTCAAGATCTACCGATCCCGCAAGAGCGAAGTCCGCGCCCTCGACGGGCTCGACCTGACCGTGCCCGAGGGGACCGTGCTCGGCCTGCTGGGTCCCAACGGCGCCGGCAAGACGACGACCGTCCGCATCCTCGCGACGCTCCTCCGGCCAGACGCCGGGCACGCGACGGTCGCCGGCTTCGACGTCGTCAAGCAGGCCGACCAGCTCCGTTCGGTGATCGGGCTGTCGGGCCAGTTCGCCGCGGTCGACGAGAACCTGACCGGGCGCGAGAACCTGTACATGTTCGGGCGGCTCTACCAGCTGCGGACCGACGAATCGAAGCGGCGCG
>Ga0307281_10000301_pt1 | contig 12845 bp, 11 predicted proteins | sample ER_DNA_120_FD_194486 | JGI IMG/M metagenome (GOLD analysis project Ga0307281, IMG submission 194486) | Bulk soil microbial communities from the East River watershed near Crested Butte, Colorado, United States - ER_DNA_120 | ecosystem: Environmental > Terrestrial > Soil > Floodplain | place...
GTTGAGGTTGGAGGTCGGGCAGATCTCGAGGACGATCGCCCGATCGCGGATCATCGCCATCGCCCGGGGATCGTAGGCGGCCTTGACGCCGTGCCCGATCCGGTCGGGCTCCAGGAGCTCGACGACCCGGGCGACCTCCTCGACCGGCCCCGATTCGCCCGTATGGACGGTCAGCCCTAGGCCGTACTGCCGCGCCCGTCGGAACAGTCGCCGATAGTCCGCCACGCGGAAGGTCGCCGATTCGGGGCCGGCGATGTCGATCCCGACCACGCCCCGGTCGTGCCAGCTGATCGCTTTCTCGACGATGATCTCGTTCAGCTCGTACGGGAACGCACGATCGAGACAGAACAGCAGGCCGGGCTTGATCGGGTACTCGAGGCTCGCCTTGTCCATCCCGCGGACCGCCGCCGCGATGATGTGGTCGAGGTCCTGCTCGCCACCGCGGTTCCGCTTCATCGGGTTGAAGCGCAGCTCCATCGTGGTCACGTTGTTCTTGCGGTACGCCCCGCCAACGACCTCGTAGACCGAGCGTTCGACCGCCAGCGGCGAGCTCTGGATGAGCTCGGTCCAGTGGAACAGCTGGAGGTAGCCGTCGAACGAGCGGTTCCGCCGGGCGGACACCGTGATCATGTCGCGGAACTCCCAGTAGTCCTTGGTCGGGAGCTTGATCCCCTGCGAGTGGGCGATCCCCCACATGATCGCCGGGGTGACCGCGCCGCCGAGGTGGCAGTGCAGCTCGGCCAGCGGGACCTTGCGCGACAGGGGGCGCGGCATGGCCGGAGCATAGCCGAATGTCGACTGACCGACGGCTAGCCCCCGTCGGGCCGCAGCTCGATGTGCCAGGTACCCTCATGCGGCCCCGAATCATCGGTCCAGGTGACGGAGATCGCGTAGACCCCCGGGCGCCACGCGCCGCCGCCCGGCGCCGGGAAGATCACGAACCGAGATGGCGGATGCTCGGTCGCCTGCTCGACCGGCGCCGGCGCCTCGAACGGAGGGCCCGACGGCGAGAGCCGGGCGATGGTCGCCGATCCGAGCAGGGCGCCCGGCGAGAGCATCACACCGAGCCCGGAGGCGCGCGGCAACGAGACGCTGGCGACGTGCGCGCCGTCGTACAGCACGAGGTCGTCCCATGCCTCGTACTCGCGGAGCGGCCGGTAGGGTATCGCGCTGAGCGGGACGCCCACCCCGTCCGTCGTCGCGAACGGACCCGCAGGGACGCCCGACAGATCGCTGTCGGCCGCCGCGACGGTAATGACCGGTGACGGCGGTGCATCGTCGAGCGGTGGGAGGAACCCGAACCGATCGGGCAGGTCGACATCGAGCTGTCGGACGCCACCGGCGACGAGGACGTCGATCCGATAGTCGCCGGGGCCCCACTCGGCGAATGGCGACTCGTCGACGCCCGGCCGGAGGTAGAGGAACGAACCGTTCACGTCCCCAGAAAGGATCGGGACGGCGGTGACCCATTCGAGCTGGCCGTCGCGGCGGACCCGCCAGATCCGAGCGTCGACGGGTTCCTCGGCGCGCGGGACGGTCACGCCGAGCACGACGACCGATCGATCGTCTCGCTCGACGAACGCGATCCGGGCACCAGCCGGCGTGAGGATCGCTGGCGACCACAGATCGGCGAAGGCGGCGGCCGACGGGGCGACGACCCGGCCGCTCGGGTCGAGAGCGATTGCCCGGACGCCCCACCTGTCATGCGGCGTGACGACCGGCGCCAGGTCCGCCCAGATCGGCGCCCGGGCGGATACCAGCCGGATGGCCTGTCCGTCCGTTGGCGCGGCACTCGCCTCGAGCGCGGACCGGGCGGGCGTCGAGGACGCCATGGCGATCCGGCCGTCGGGACCGGCGTCCCACGGTTTGACCACGGCGAAGGCGAGGGCGACGACCACCGCCGCCACCCCGAGCACGACCGGATCGACTCGTCGGCGCGACGGCGTCAGCGAGACAGGATCGAAGTCGACGCTCATCCGCCGTTCCCGGGTCCGGTCGCTGCCCCCGGGCCACCGGCGAGCGCGCCGGGTCGCAGCTCGATGTGCCAGGTCCCCGAATGCGCGCCGGCGGGATCGTTCCAGGTCGCGCTGATCGCATAGACACCCGGCTCCCACGCGCCCCCACCGTTCGGTGTGAAGACGAGGAAGGGCGTCCGGCCGTGGAGCGACGAAACGCCGCCGAAGGCGGGCGCCGCGTCCAGCGTGTGGTCGGGGGCCAGCCGGCGGATCCCCGCCGAGTCGACCACCGCGTGCTCCGTGAACATGACGCCGAGACCCGTCGCGCGCGGCAGGTGGACGACCGCGACGGGCGCGGCCTTCGCCCGTGCGCGATCGAGCTCGGCGCGCCATTCGGCCGCCTCGTCAAGGAGTGGGCCCGCCGTCGCCGAGAGACCGACACTGACGCCGTCCACGACCGCGAACGGCCCCTGACGGGTGACCGAAGGATCGCCTGTCCTCGCGGCGACCAGGTCGGCCGGGGCGGTGGGCCACGGGTCGGGTGCGGGGATGTTCCCGAAGCGGCCCGGGACCTGGAGCGCGATGCGGTGGATCCCGTCGCCGGCGAGGATATCGATCCGATAATGCCCGCCGGCCCACGAGGTGAAGGCCGCGCCGCCATTCCCGGGCTGGACGAGCAGTAAGGTGCCGGACACATCGCGGCCGCCGACCGGGTCGGCGTCGATCCATTCGAGCCCGCCATCGTCGTGGAGGCGCCAGATCCGGGCGTCGTCGGCGATCTCACCGGACGGCACCGTGACCCCGAGCGCGACGATCGACTGATCGTCGCCTGCGATAAGGGCGCTGTCGGCGCCACTCCCATCCGCGACCGCCGGGGACCATCGCTCCAGGTAGCCGGTCGCAGGTGGGGCGTCGGTGGCGGCCGGCGGGCCGAGGATGACGGCGGCGACCCCCCACACCTCGCGGCCGACGACCGCCGGCGCGAGATCCGACCATGTCAGCGGTGGCGGCCCGGGCGCCTGGAACGACCGCGGGACGATAGCGGCGGGCCGGGCGCTGGCGAGGGCCGTCGCGACCGCGACAGCGGGCGCCGCCGACGGGACAGGTACATCGGCGGGTCGGCGGTCCTCCCAGGGCTTGATGACGGCGGCCGCGATCCCGAGGACGACGACCATGACCGCCATCACGACCGGGTCGATCCGCCGGCGGTTCGGGCGCAGCCTGACCGGATCGAAGTCGACGCTCACCGGGCTATCCTGCCACCGGCCGGCCGGAAGGCTATCCCGCGAGCGGGACGACGCGTCCTTCGGCGTCGAGTGTGGCCTGGCGGCGGAGGCGCTTGAGCTCGGCGCCCGGCACCTGGTCGCGGGCGTGGTAGCTCGAGCGGACCAGCGGCGCCGACTCGACGTGCTTGAACCCGAGCGCCAGCGCCTCAGCCTTCATCTCGGCGAACTCGTCGGGGTGGTAGTAGCGCTCGAGCGGCAGGTGCTGGAGCGACGGCCGGAGGTACTGACCGACGGTCAGGATGTCGACGTCGACGGCGCGCAGCGCCTCGAACGCCTCGCGAAGCTCGTCGCGCGTCTCGCCAAGGCCGACCATCAGCGAGCTCTTGGTGTGGACCGGGTAGCCGATATCGGTCGCCATCTCCTTGGCCCGCATCAGGACGTACAAGCTGCGATCCCAGCGAGCTCGCTTGCGAACAGGCTTCTGGAGCCGGCGAACGGTCTCGAGGTTGTGGTTGAGGATGTCCGGGCGGGCGTCCATGACGGTCTGCAGCCGTGCGTCGGCGCCGTCGAAATCGGGGATCAGGACCTCGATTCCCATCCCGGGCGAGGTCGCCCGCATCGCGCTGATGGTCTCGGCAAAGATCCGTGCGCCGCCGTCGGGCAGGTCGTCGCGGGCCACGCTAGTGACGACCACGTGCTCGAGCCCGAGGGCACCGACTGCCTCCGCGACGCGTCGCGGCTCGTCATCGTCGAACCAGGTCGGGCGGCCGGTCTTGACCGCGCAGAAGCCGCAGGCCCGGGTGCAGGTGTCGCCAAGGATCATGATCGTGGCAGTGCGCTGGTCCCAGCACTCCCCGATGTTCGGGCAGCGGGCCTCCTCACAGACCGTGTTGAGCGACAGGCCGCGGAGCAGGCCTTTCAGGTCGTGATAGTTCTCGCCCGACGGCATCCGGGAGCGGATCCAGTCGGGATGGCGACGGAGGGCGGTCGAGCCGTCCGCGGCGGGGTCGCCCGCGCGTCCACCGCCAAGCGCGATCGAGGGGAGCTCGAAAGGGTGGACGTGGCCCGGGTGACCGTCGTCGGTGGGGCTGAACATCGGGAGATCGCGCGCCATCACCGGAGTGTACGACGCGGTCGTGTTCCGGGATCTCTATGCCGGACCGAAGGCGTCGCGGGCGCCCGTGGCGAGGTCGCGCGGCGCGTAGCCAAGCTCGGCCGTCGCCTTCGCGTGGCTCGCCCAGTAGGTCACGCCGTCCGATGCGCGGACGATCTCGCGCAGGTTCTGGCGCGCGCCGACCAGCCGCCCGCCATTCGGGATGAGGCGGGCCACGAGGCGTAGCATCCCATTCGGGATCACCAATCGCGGGAGGCGTCGTCCGCCGGCCGCGGCGGCAACGGCCATCGCCTCGCGGAGGCGCATGTTCGTGCCACATAGGACATAGGCCTGGCCGAGCCGGCCGTGGTCGAGCGCCGCGACGATGCCCGCCGCGAGGTCGTCGACGTGGGCCGGCGAGATGCCGAGATCGGCCTGGGCGATGTACCGGGCCGCGCCATCGAACGCGGCCTTGAGCTGGGCGCCGGCGGCCGAGTGATCACCCGCTCCGTAGACGATCCCCGGCAGGACGATGACGATCGGCGCGCCGGCGGCGATCCGCTCTTCGGCCGCGACGTGGGCGAGGTACTTCGTCTCGTCGTAGTAGCTGACGAAGCCGTCGGCCGGGTCGCGCCGGAACGTCTCATCGCGGACCTGGCCACCCGAATCCCCGTAGACGTTGACCGTCGAGAGATAGACGATCCGCCCGACGTCCTCGGCGACGGCGGCATCGAGGACGCGCTCGGTGGCCGCGACGTTCGCGTCGTACATCACCGGTCGCTCCGACGCGGGGATGCCGACCCGATACATGCCCGCGGCGTGGACGACCGCACCGGCGCCGGCCACGGCCGCACGGATCCCCGCCTCCGAACCGAGGTCGTTCGCGACGAGCCGCACGCCGAGGTCGCGCAGGACGCCGGCCCTGGCCGGATCGCGGACGATGGCCACGACCTCATCGCCACGCTCGTAGAGGATCCGCGTGATCCGCGAGCCGATGAACCCGGCAGCACCGGTGATGACGATCGGGGCGCTCATCGCCGGACCCCTCTGACCCTAGTAGACCGGCGTCTCCGGGCCGATCCCCTCGAGCCAGGCCTTGATCGACCGGAGGAACGCCGCGGCCTGAGCGCCGTCGTTGGCTCGATGGTCGATGGCGAGGACCATGTTCATGATCGGGCGGATGGCGATGACATCGCCCTCCGGGGTCTCGCGGACGACCGCACGTTTCGTGATCGCCTCCATGGTCAGGATCGCGACCTCGGGCACGTTGATGATCGGCATCGTCAGGTTCGAGCCGAACCAGCCCGTGTTGTCGATCGTGAACGTGCTGCCGCCGTAGTCCTCGAGCCGGAGCTTGCCGGCCCGGGTCCGCCCAGCGACCTCCGCGATCGCGCGGTTGAGCCCGGCGATCGAAAGCTGGTCGACGTCGCGGACGACCGGCACGATCAGGCCGTCGTCGACCGCCACCGCGACACCCATGTGGATGTGCCGCTTGGCGAGGAGGCCGGCGTCGGTCCAGTGCGCGTTGAAGGCCGGGTAGCGCCGGAGCGCGTCGACCGCGGCCTTGATGACGAACGGTACGTAGCTGAGCGAGATCCCCTCGCGGGCCTGATACTCGCGTTTGGCGATCTCACGCGCGCGCACCAGCGCGGTCGCATCGATCTCCATGTGGACATAGGCATGCGGCGCGAGGAGGGCACGAGTCATCTGCGCCGCGATCCCCTTGCGCATCTGCGTCATAGGCAGCAGGACCTCGTCCGCGCCGTCAGGGAATTCGATCGGCGCGCCGGCCGGGAGGGTCGGGGCCGGGCCACGCGGGGCAGCAGGCGCCGCTGGCGACGCAGGCGGGGTAGGTGCGGGTGCCATGGCTCCGGTCCGGATCGCCTCCACGACCCTGGAGACATCATCGCGGGTGATCCGGCCGCCGCCGCCCGTCCCCGGGATCTGGGCCGGGGAGAGGTCGTGCTCGCGCAAGAGCCGGCGTACGGCCGGGGTCATCCGGGCGTCGGGGTCGGCGGTGGCGGGCGGTGCCGCGACTGCCGCCGTGGCGACCGCGGAAGCCGGGGCCGGTGCGGCGGTCATCTCGGACGGTCCTCTCTCGTCGCTCCCCGCCGGACCCGCCGCGACGGCCGGGGTCTGAGCGGCGCTCGAGGCAGCCACGGCGGGTGGCTCGGACGTGACGACGGGAGCGGTCGGCGCGACAGCCGACGCGCCCTCGCCGGCGCCCTCGTCAGCCGTCTCGATCACTGCGATCTCGGCGTTGTTCGGGACGGTCGCGCCCTCCTCGACCAGGATCTCGCGCAGGATCCCCTCGAACGGCGACGGCACCTCGGCGTTCACCTTGTCGGTGACGACCTCGACGAGCGGCTCGTACTTGGCGACGTGGTCGCCCGGCTGCTTCAGCCATTTCCCGATTGTCCCCTCGGCGACGCTCTCGCCGAGCTGGGGCATCGTCACCTTGGCCACGGTCGCAGGTCCTCCGAGGGCGCTCCGCATCGGGCGGGGACGCGTTGGTCGTTCCGCGTAGTGTCGCGCATCTTCCCCGGCTCGGTCGAGCCCACCTCGGAAGCGGGGTTGTCGACGAGGGTCGATAATCGCGGCATGCGCCGAATCGCATGCGTCTGGCTGGCGGCCGCGGCGATCCTGCTGGCGGGGTGCTCCTCGACCGGCCCGAGTCCGGCGACGGCGACGAACCCGCCCTCCGCTCCGGCCGCCACGGCCCTTGCGACATCGAACCCGTCGGCGAGCCCACTCGCGATATCATCCGAATCGCCCGTGACGACACCACCTGCGACACCCGTTCCCTTCGCGCTCTCGAGCCCGTCGTTCCCCGACGGCGGATCGATCCCGTCGAAGTTCAGCTGCGATGGCGCCGGCGTCTCGCCGGAGGTCGCCTGGGCCGGCGCACCCACGGGCACGCGTGCCCTCGCGCTCACCGTCCTCGATCCGGACGCCGGCGACTTCGTGCACTGGCTCGTCTTCGACATCCCGGGCGCGTCGTCGGGCTCGCTGCCCGAGAACGTCGGGACCGGGTCGGGTGCGCCACTCCAGGGCCGGAACAGCCGAGGCGACCGTGGCTACGCCGGTCCGTGCCCACCGTCGGGCCGACATCACTACGTCTTCACGCTGTACGCCCTCGACGCTCCAACGGGGCTGACGGGCACGCCCAGCCGGTCGCAACTGGAGGGGGCGATCAAGGGCCACCTGCTCGCGAAGACCGTCCTGACCGGGACCTACAAGCGGTCCTGACGCCGAGCCGCGTCGGCCGCCCTACCGGGTGGCTTCTCCCAGACCGAGACGTGCTTGCGGCTGTCGCTGGTGAACGGCTCACGCAGCCAACCGCCCCACCGCTCGCGCAGGCGCATCCCGGCCAGTTCCGCCATCAGGTCGAGCTCGGCGGGCCAGACGTAGCGAAATGGCATCGAGATGCGCTCGACGCGACCGTCCACGAACGACAGGTGGTGCGAGATGAGCCCCTGGTTCGCGACGTCGTACTCGTCGATCCCCCAGTGGCGCTCGCTGACGTCGAAGGGCCGGATCGTCTCCCCGGGCGGCAACCGCTGGAGGTCCGGGACGCCGACTTCGATGACGAAGCGGCCGCCGGGCTCGAGATGCGCGGCTACGTTGCGAAAGCAGGCGACCTGGGCCGCCTGCGTCGTCAGGTTCTCGATCGTGTTGTAGACGATGTAGGCAAGCGCGAAAGATCCGTCTACTGTCGTCGTCGCGAAGTCACCGATCGTTACGCCGATGCCGTCGCCGCCGGGCTTGGCGCTGAGCCGCACGACCATCGCCTCCGATAGCTCGATCCCGTGGACCGGCACGCCGCGCGCCGCGAGCGGCAGCGCGATCCGCCCTGTCCCGATCCCGAGCTCGAGCGCACGTCCGCCGCCGGCGAGCTCGACGAGGAAGTCGACGACGGGGTCGACCGCCGCGGCGTCGAACATCTCGGCCGAGGATTCGTCGTAGCTCGCGGCCACCGGTTCATCGAAGTAGCCGTCGTCATGCACGGACGGAATCTACGGCACGTACGATGTCGCCGAAGCCGGCCGGCGGAGTGAAGGAGGGGCGCCATGCTCGCGGACCACCTTGTGTTTCCCATCCTGCTGTCTAGGGACCTCGCGGCGACCCGGGCGTTCTATCACGACACGCTCGGTCTCGAGATCATGCGCGAGGACGAGGAACGGATCATCTTCCGCTGCGGCCTGGGCTCGCAGGTGTCGGTCACGCTGAGCACCGTCGGGACGTCGGATACGCAGACCCAGCTCGCCTGGCGGGTCCCGGACATCCATGCCGAGCTCGAGGACCTTCGCGCTCGCGGCGTCCGGATCGAGTCGTACGATGCGCCCGATCCGGTGACGGACCCCGACGGCATCGCGGACATGGGGTATGTCTGGGCGGCCTGGTTCATCGATCCGAGCGGCAATGCCCTGTCGATCGTCCAGCCGAAGGCGGGACCGACCCCTCCGAGCCGGGCGTCCTGAGCGGCGTCCATCGTGGAGCGTGACGACCCCGCGTATCGGGGCCAGAGCGACTACACCCGGACGCTGCTGCGACTGTACGACCCGGTGGTCCTCGGCGTCGTCGCCAAAGCCGTCTGGCGATGCCCGACCGCTCGGCTCGAGGAGGGATACCGGCAGCACATCCGCGATCGGCACCTCGATATCGGTCCGGGCACCGGCTACTTCATCGAACGCTCCGGGCTTCCCGACGGCAGCCGGGTGACGATCCTCGACCCGAACCCGAACGTCCTCGACCATGCCGCTCGCCACCTTCGCCGCCTCGACGTCACCGCCGTCGAGGCCGACGTCCTCAGGCCGCTGCCGCTCGCGGGACGATTCGACTCCGCCGCGCTCAACCTCGTGATCCATTGCCTGCCCGGACCGATGTCGCGAAAGGCCGCAGCCGTCGCCAACGTCGCGGCCGTGCTCGCGCCGGACGGCATGCTGTTCGGTGCCTCCGTGCTCGGGACCGCCGGGCCACAGACCTGGCTGTCGCGCCGCGTGCTCGCCGCCTTCAATCGGCGAGGCGCCTTCGACAACCTCGGCGACACGGAAGCGGGACTGCACGAGATCCTGGCGGAGTCATTCGAACGGGTGGAGCTTGAGATCGTCGGCTCGATCGCGATCTTCGCGGCGAGTGACCCGCGCGCGCCCTAGGTGTAGTTCCCGGGGTTAGTGAGACACGCCAGGGTCAGACCGCCATCAGTCCCGCGAGCCAGCCGTGGAGATGGTCGAGCGCCGGTACACGTTCGAAGCCGCGGGCGGTGAACGGCGTTCCGTCGTAGCGCTCGGCCGGGGTGTGCCAGTCGAGCTCCCCATGGAGTCGATCGTAGTTGTAGTAGGTCGCGAAGCGGGTGAGCCCGTCGGCGGCCGCGTCGAGCGTCCGGAAGATCTGGCGATCGAGCAGCTCCGACTGGAGGATCCCCCAGAAGCGCTCGATCTTGCCATTCGTCCAGGGCGAGTTCACCTGGGTCCGAAGGTGGCGGATGCGGAGCTCCTCGAGGGTCTTGCCGAAGAGGGTCAGGACGCCCGGCATCCAGACGACGAACGGGCTGCCGTTGTCGCTCATCAGCTCGAGCGGCGTGCCACACAACTCGAAGCAGTCGTCGAGCCAGGCCAGGATCGGCCGGGCCTGCGGGCGGGGCAGGACGCGCAGGCCGATGAGGAACCGGGAATGGTCGTCGACGAGGCCGACGATCCAGACCTTCTCGTACTCGCGCACCGAGCGGCGCAGGAAGAACGGACCCTTGATGTCGATGTGCCAGAGCTCGTTCGGCCGACCGCGCTCGTACCTCGGCCCGCGTTCCCGCCGGACCGAGGGACGGGCCGTCCCGAAGGCGGTCAGCAGGCCGTCGACGGCATGGTGGTCGAGCGGGTAGATCTCCCGCCGGGTGAACTCGGCCGCCAGCCGCTTCGAGTTCCAGTACGTCAGGAGGCGGACGACGATCAGCGCCTGCTCGACCCAGCCCGGCAGGCGTCCGGGCGCCGGCCCACGTGGTCGATCGAGGAGGGCCTCGAGACCACCGGCCTCGTAGCGAGAGCGCCAGCGATGGAGGCTCGCCCGGCTCACGCCGAGCGCCAGGGCGGCGGCGATGCCTTCCTCCCGGGCGACCCTGACGCAGCGGGCGCGAAAGCGCAGATCGACGAGATCGCGGCGCGCGACTCGCCCTGGCGGCCGACCGCCTCGCGTCGCCAGGAACAGAAAATCCGGCCCTTCCTGGTAGGTGTGGCGGAGCAGACGACGATGCGGCTCAGCGCGATTCCTGATCGGGGGCTCATCCATGCCCCGACGCTAGATCGAGTCAGCAGCCCATGTCTCACTAACCCCGGGAACTACACCTAGGACGCGGGTCCCGCTCCCGCGATCCAGTCTGGCAGGGCGCCAGCAGGTCCGAGACGACCGGAGCCACAGCCGACAACGTGCATCGATCGGCCGGATGTTCCGGCACGATGACGAGGACGGCAGGCCTGGTTCGCTCGATATCGAGCTGGACCGCCGCAGGCCATCGAACGGGATGTCGAGGTCGAACCGGTCAGGACGCCTGGCGACCGCCAGGCGCCGGTCGGTCACGAGGACCAGGGCGTCGTTGGCGCGGACCTCGCTGTACCCCGGACGGGAGGGCGAGCGTATGGTCGGTCGAGGTCGTGCGGACTTCAACCGGGAGGCCAGTCGCGTTTCGATGACGCGACAGCGGCGGGGTTCGCCGCTCGCCCGGTCCGCCGGCCACGCACCCGCTTGGTTCACGGGTGTTCCAGGTCCGTGCCGGATGTGCGGCCACCGGTCGAGGAGCCAGCGGCGAGGGCGCATCATACATCGCCGTGCTAGCCTCGGGCGGTTTGTACGCTGGAGGATCCGCAGCAGATGGCCGTCACGGCACCGATCGAGACGAGCACCGCCTCGTTCGACCGCGTCCGCGAACGGGTGAGCCCGGAGAGCGTTGCGGCCATCGCCTCGTCGCTGATCGCTGCGATCGTCTACCTGCGGACCATGCTGCCGGGCGTCAGCTTCGGAGACTGGGCCGAGTCGGAGCTATTGCTCTCACGCCTCGGCATCCTTCACCCGACCGGCTACCCGCTCTATTCGTTGGTCGGCAAGGCGTTCAGCCTGATCCCGATCGCATCGGTCGCCTGGCGCGCGAATGCCCTGTCCGCGACCGCGGCGGCAGCGACCGTCGGGGTCGCCGTCCTCATCGCCGTCCGGCTTGGCGTGCGCCCGGCCATCGCGATGGCCGCGGCGCTGAGCCTCGCGTTCACCGGGACGCTCTGGGAAGAGGCGACCTTCTCGGAGATGAACTCGCTCCATCTGCTCCTGGTCGCGCTGCTCCTGCACCGCGCGTTGGTCTGGCGGGACGAACGCCGCACCCGCGACCTGGTCATCGGCGCTTTGCTCGCCGGGCTGTGCGTCTCGAACCATGCGCTCGCGATCAGCGTCGTCCCGATCGTGATCCTGTTCGTGCTGATCGATGCCCGGCATGAGATCGCCTCGCATCCGCTCGTGCTCGCCAAGGCGTTCGTAGGGTTCGCGGTCGGTCTGCTCCCCTACCTGTACCTGCCACTCCGCGCGCTCGCCGGACCGTCCGACGTGTACGGCACGTTCCTCACCTGGACCGGGTTCTACAACCACGTCAGTGGCGCCCAGTTCCGCCAGGACATGCACTTCGCCTCGATCGAGAGCGCCCGGGCCGCATGGGCCGCGCTCCCGCACATCCTCGATCAGCTGGTGGCGCTGTCCGACGTGGTGTTCGTGGCGGCAGGGATCGTCGGGCTGATCATCCTGCTCGTCTGGGATCGCTGGTTCGGGCTGCTGTTGGCCCTTCTCGCCGTCGTCAATGTCTACATCTATGCGAACTACCTCGGCGACCTTCCCCACTATCTCCTGACGACCTGGCTGATCCTGGCGCTCGGCGTGGCGGTCGGCGCCGAGGCGGTCGTCTGGGCCGTGGTCGCCCGGCTCGGGGAGCGAGCAGCGTCGCTCCAGCTCCTGGTCTTCCTGCTGCCGATCGCCCTACTTGCGACGAACTGGCCGGCGCACGACCAGTCCGCCAATCGCGACGGCGAGCGATTCACGGCCGAGGTCTTCGCCGCGCTGCCACCCAACGCGGTCCTTATCACCTACTGGGATGCGCTGACAGCGCTGAGCTACGAGCACTGCAACGAAGGCGTCCGGCCGGACGTCAGCCTGCGCGCCTACGACGCGTCTGCGCTCGTGACCTGTGACAAGGTCGTCTCGCCGCAGGTCTCGCTGGCCGAAGGCCGCCCGGTCTACGCACTGATGGTCCAGGACCAGGGCATCGCGGCGATCACTCGGCTCCAACCGATCCCGGTATCGACGATCAAGGTCCCGTGGGGGCAGCGCTATCCGGAGCTCGACCGGACCCTTTACCACCTCGTGCCGCCCGGTCGGGCTCCCTGAGGTGCCACCGGGCCATCGCCTGCTCGATGTCGGTGGCGGGGCGCGTCTCGAGCGGTTCGCGACCAGGGTGATCGACCGGCCGCTGCCGACCGCCCTCGGCGCGCGGCTGGATCCGGAGGCGTGGCGGAACGCGGACTTGCTGTACGAGCGCGACCGGGG
>Ga0307281_10000302_pt1 | contig 12837 bp, 7 predicted proteins | sample ER_DNA_120_FD_194486 | JGI IMG/M metagenome (GOLD analysis project Ga0307281, IMG submission 194486) | Bulk soil microbial communities from the East River watershed near Crested Butte, Colorado, United States - ER_DNA_120 | ecosystem: Environmental > Terrestrial > Soil > Floodplain | place: USA...
TTTGGCCCACCGGGCCGGTAAGCTGATCGCGGGCCCACCCGAACAGCGTCCGCCGGGCCGACTCCACGGCCGCCGGCGTGGTGGTCTCGGCGTAGGCGGAATCGAGCCGCCGCGCCAACTCCGCCCAGAATACATCCAGCGTCCGTTCGTCACCCCAGCGCGCGGCGGCGCGCCGGGCATCCGTCGAATCGCCCCGCAGCCGGAAGAACGCCTCCGCCCCGCGGTATCCCACGAAACTCGCGAAGCTCTCATTGAACGGCGTCTGACTTTTCACGTACAGCGTGTTGTGGGCCAGCTCGTGAATCACGGTCGCCACGAGCTCCATGCTGTCGCGCTCCGTCGCGGTGGAGAACAACGGATCGGAGAAATACCCGAGGGTGGAGAACGCGCCCGCCGGCCGGAGATAGGTGTCGTAGTGCTCGCGCTGGAGCTCGGCGACGGCCGAGCGCGCCAGACTGGGACTGAAGAATCCCTTGTACGGGACTACGCCGACGATCGGGTAGGTCCAGGTGTAGGGCCGCAGACGGTCGCGCCAGGCGCCGGACAACACGAGCAGGAGCGTGTCACGTCCGACATCCACGTAGGTCGTATAGGTCTCCCCGACCGCGAGCCGCAAGGAGTCGGCGGCGAAGGCGCGCGCGGCGAGGACGAGGCGTAGCCGCTGGCGCAGCCCGGGCGCGAGCGACGAGTCCGCGACCAGCGTGGTGATCGGTCGCCGTTTGAGCAGGATGCGCGCTTCCTCGAAGCCGGCCCGGGCCAGGTAACGGGCGTCGGCCGAGACGACGAGCGCGACCACGATCGCGGCCGGGACCCCGAGCGCCACTGCGGCCGCGAGTCGCTTCAGCACGCGCCCCCAGCGTGGGCGACGCCGCTCCACTAAGGCGCCCATCGAACACCGATGCGGTGCGCGCCGCCGCCCACGAGCGCGAACCCCTGATAGGCGTAGTCCAGGTGCAACCGACGCAGCTCCACCCCGCCACCCACCGTCCAGCGGGAAGCCGCGCTCACGGGCGAGCGCGTCACAAACCCCACGCGGCCGACCAATCCCACGCCACGTGTGACCACGCCGCCTTCCACCCCGGTGGCGAGCTGGGCCGGCGACCTCGCGGGCCATTGCCCCTCCACCGTCGTCAGGAGGCGATACGTCCCCTCGGGATCCACGTAGTTCATCGTGAGGCCGGCACGGGTGCGGCGGGGCAGACGCGCGCCCTGGGCTGCGGGGCCGAAATCGCCACCGAGGTTCTGAACACTCACGCCGAGCGCCATGATATCGAAGACCGCGACCGCGAGCCCCACGTCACCCGCCCAGGCATCCGCGGACCAGTCGCCGATCTGCATCCGCCCGTACTTCACCGCGCCGCCGAGCGCGAGAAACCCGCGGCGGTACACCAGCCCCGAGGTCGCGAGCAGGTCGGTCGAGGTGAAGCTTGCCCCGGTCGGCGTCCCGCGCCGGCCGCCGCTCGCGGAATCAGGCACGATCACGGGCTCCGAGCCGTAGTCCAGCGCCTGCGCGCCGAAGCCCCAGGCCACGTGACCGGTGCGGACCGCGATGGCGGCGGCGCTGTACGTCGTCCCGGCGAGATAGGGCTCGACCGACGCTTCGATCGCAAGGTGATGGATCGCGGCGATCCCCGCCGGGTTCGCGAACAGCGCTCCGGCATCGCCGATCAGCGCGACGCCCGCACCGCCCAGCCCCGCCGAGCGCGTCGATCCGGGAAGGGCGGGAACCGCGCCGCCCCCCGATTGGGCGCGCAGACCCGGAACGACGACGGCGAGGAGCACCGCCACGGCCAGGCGCCCTCCCCGGCGTCGCACGGTCCTAGTGGATTCGGATGACGTTGAGCTGCGGCACGAATGTCGGCGACAACGCGTTGCCACCGGGTCCGGAGAACAACAGGTTGAACCCCGGGCCCGACGGGGGCTGAAACGCCAGGGCGTACCACGCCGATCCCGCCCGGAGCGAGCCGCTCAGCGACACCGCATCCCCGGCCGAGTCTGGAGGCGTGAGGGGGAACGGTTTCGCGAACGGACAGGGCGGCCTGAACTTGAAGCATTGAGCATTCAAGAGGGGAAAGGTCGTCCGGAATCGCCACGACTTGTAGCGCAGCTCGGGCGGCGCGGTGAACCCAGGGAGGTCGGAGACGTAATTTGCCAACGCCCACCGCCCGACCACGGTCGCGAACGACGTTCCCGTCGCCGCCGCGATGTCCGCCCCACCGACAAGGTTGGTCAGCTCGAGCGACCGGGTAAACGCGGCGATGGAGGCGAACGAGGTGTCCGCCGCGTACTGGTCGGCGAGGTAACGCACGAAGAGCCACGCAGCGCCCCGTTCGGCCAGGGACCCGATCCCCGCGGAGAAGGCGAGGAAATGGGTACCGCTCGAGTCCAGGTACTCATAGGAGTTGAGCAGGTCGCCCAGCACGAAATCGGAGAAACTCGAATCGTCGCCCGGCAGGAAGCTCCGACCGCCCAGCTCCTCGGCGAAATGCGACATGCCTTCGTCGAGCCACGTCACCTGCGGCTGCCCGCTCCGTACCAGCACGTGCTGGTTGTAACTGATCATGTGCTGGAATTCGTGAACGAAGGTCACCGGAACCAAGGACTTGAGGCGGGCCACGCTGTGCGCGCACGACAACGTGCTGTCCGGATCCGCGACGATCGAATAGAACACCTCGCCGTTGTTGAACTGCGACGCGAACGCCGGGTCGATGTCCGCACCGAAGAAGAACCCCGCGATGAACCCCTGCGTCTGACACACCTGTTTCGTCACCAGCTTATTGACGATGTTCGTCATCAGGACGGCGACTACCGTGTTGCCGTCGATGTCCGATTCCCGGCCGAAGGCCGTGGTGTCGATCGCGTAGAGCCGCGTGTCGAACTGCGCCCCCAGCGCATCGAAATCCGTCTGGGTGAGGCCGTTGGCCGGCGCGTTGTTGTCCACATAGATGGCCAGGTGCCCGCTGACGACCTTTGCCGTCGCGAGGACCGTCGCGACCGTGGTGCAGTCGAGCTTGGAGCACACCTTGAAGGAGCGCGTGTCCCCGACGTTGGGCGGCGGCAGTCGCAACGCGGGCGCGCTCGGCGCCGGTCGCGGCGCCAGCCCGAGCCCGGCGAAGTGCGTACGCTCCTGCTGGCGCAGGAAGTCGTGGAATTGATCGCCCAGCTTCAGATTGCGGCTCGCGCTCGCTTCTGCCTGCGAAGCGGCCAGAGCCGGATGCAGCGTGTCGCCAACGAGGATGAACGGCAGGGTGGCCCCTTCGACATCCGTGGCGATCTGCGGAGCCAGCAGGTAGCGCGCCGAGTCCGTGATCGACGCGTTCCCGGGGAAGATCAGACACCCGGCGTTGGCGAGCGGCGGAATCGACTGGTAGGCGCCCACACTCAAGGTCACCGGCTGACCCGCCGCGGTGTTGCACGCCGGCGTTGGCTTCGGTTGGGTGCTCCCACTTCCGCACGCCGCGGCCACGAGCGCACCCGACGCCAGCACTGCGATCTTCCTCTTCCTACGTCCCACCGGTGACTCCTTCCGTGAGTGCCGGCCCTCGCGCGAGCGCGCGGCGCAGGCAGATCGGACCGACGATTGCGTGCAGCGCGACGAGGGCGACGGCCAAGCCCTCGAATGATACACCCCATTCGGGGAACGCCCGTCGACCTGCAGCCGCGAGCAGCAGTCCTACCCCAGCTTGCGATATAAGGCCTAGCCACCCCGACTGCGCAAGCTCGGGGGTCACCAACGGACCGCGTGCCGCCCAGCGTCCACCCCAGTACAGCCCGACCGCTCGCAGCCCCCCGAGGAGCAATACCCAGGGCCACAGATCGAAGGCCCCGGCAGCATCGAGGCGCACTCCCAGCAGGGCGAACGCCCCGGCCGCCAGCGCCCCGCCGTGTACGTCGAAACGGCCGCGCAGCAGGACGGCTGTGTCGGCGTCGAAGCGAGCGAGCCCGATGCCCGCAACCAGGGCCGCCAACGTGACTTCGGCCGGTCCGAGGGAGCCGGCTGCCGCCGCACCGAAGGCCACGGCCAGCGCGAATATGGCGGGGTCCGCTCCCCGGAGGCGTCGAAACCGGCCAGCCAGCCAGGCCAACAACGCTCCCGCGATTCCCGACGCGGCCAGCGCCCCGAGGGGCGCGGCGAACGCATCGGGCCGCAGCGCGCCTAGGTTCGCGATCGGACGCGCCAGTGCGAGCGTCACGGAGAACAGCACCACCGCGGCTACGTCGCGCAACGCGTTGAGTCGCAGCAGTGCGTCGCCGAGGGCGCCGGACGGCGCGTCGCTGAGCGTGGCCCACACGAGGGCCGGAGCGGCGACGACGGTGAAGGCGCCGAGCACCAGCGACACCGCCACAGCGTCCCGGGACGGCTGGTGTACCGTAAGCGGGAACCACGGGTGTACCGAGTAGACGACGGCCGCGGTGAGGGCGAACGGCGCGATCACCGACGTCGCCAGGTAGCGCCCGAGTCCGGACACGGCACCGTCTCCCTCACGGCGCCACGCCAGCCCGGCGCGCAGCGCGAACAACGCCAGCGCTGTGTCGCCGACGACTCGCAGGGCATCGACCTCGTCACCGCGGACGGTGCCCAGCCAGTCGGGCCGGAGCAGCAATCCGGCGGCAACGAAGCCCGACACGCGCGGCAGCTGCCACCTGAGCGCCAGCCGCCCGGCCAGCTCCGCGGCGACGATCAGGACGCCGAGCGCCAGCGCCGCGCGGGCGGCGACCGGCGCCCCCGCGGTGAAGTGATGGGCCAGCGCCAGCACGAGCGCGAGGGCGAAGAGCGCGATGACGATACGCATGGAGTCGGCGAAATGTCGACCTCGCAACGGGTTTTGACAATGCGAGCCGGCGCCCGTATCTTCCGGTTGGAACTCGCGATCTGCCGATGGCCTTCGTTCATCTCCATACACACAGCGAATACTCTCTCCTCGACGGCGCCAACCGCATTCCGGACCTGCTCGACCGGATCGTGGCGCTGGGGATGGACTCGCTCGCGATTACCGACCACGGCAACCTCCACGGGGCCTGGGCGTTCTACGAAGCGGCGAAGGCACGAAAGGTCCGTCCGATTCTCGGCTTCGAGGCCTACCTCGCCTTCGGGAGCCGCCTCGCCCGCGAAAAGCCCGCTGACGCGCCGGGGCCGTATTCCCACCTCGTCCTCCTAGCCAAGAACCGCGACGGCTACCGGAACCTCGTGAAGTTGTCGTCGATCGGGTTCCTCGAAGGGTTTTACCGCCGGCCGCGCATCGACCGGGAGGTGTTGGAGCGGCACAAGGACGGGCTGGTCTGTCTCGCGGCCTGTCTCTCGGGAGAGATCGCGTTGTACCTGCGTGCCGGTAATTATGAGGCGGCGCGGGACAGCGCCGCGTACTTCGCGCGGCTGTTTGGCCCCGATGGATTCTGGCTCGAGGTGCAGAACCACGGGATCGCGGACGAAGCGGTGGTCACGGCCGGGATGTTCCGGCTCTCCCAGGAGCTAGGAGTACCCGTCGTCGCCACCAATGACGCTCACTACCTCCGCAAGGATGACGCGGAAGCGCACGACGTGCTGCTCGCCATCGGCACCGGGAAGGACCTGGACGATCCAAAGCGGTTCCGCTTCTTCGGGGCGGAGAGCTACGTCAAGAGCGAGAAGGAGATGAAGCCGCTGTTCCCGGGCCGGCCGGATGTCTTGGCCGAGACGGCGCGGGTGGCCGAGCTGTGCGAATTCGATTTCGAAAAACGCTACTTCCTGCCGCAGTATCCCCGGCCGGCGGAGTTCGCGACCGACAACGACCTCCTGGTGCACCTCGCCCGAGCCGGAGCGCGCGAGCGCTACGGCGATCCCCTGCCCCCGGCTGTGGAAGAGCGGCTGGTCTACGAGCTGGACGTCATCCAGCGCACCGGCTACGCCGGATATTTCCTGATCGTGTACGATCTCGTGAAGGCGGCGCAGGATCGCGGCATCCCGGTGGGGCCGGGGCGCGGCTCGGCGGCCGGTTCCCTGACCGCATACGCCCTGCGCATCACGAGCGTCGATCCGCTGCGTTTCGACCTGCTGTTCGAGCGGTTCCTGAATCCTGAGCGGATCTCCATGCCGGACATCGACCTCGACTTCTGCTTCGAGCGCCGCGGTGAGGTGATCGAGTACGTGCGGGCGCGGTACGGACGCGAGTCGGTGGGGCAGATCATCACCTTCGGGACGATGAAAGCCCGCGCCGCGTTCCGCGACGTCGCGCGCACCCTGCGGCTCGAGATCGGCGAGGTGGACCGAGTGACGAAGCTCATCCCTGCCGGTCCGGCCGCCGTGTGGAGCCTCGCAGAGGCGGCGCAGAAGGTCCCCGAGCTGCGCGCCATCGTTGAGCAGGACGACCGCGTCCGCAAGGTCATCGATCTTGGCAGCCGCATCGAGGGTCTGGCGCGCCACGCGTCGGTCCACGCCGCCGGCGTGGTGATCGCGCCGGGCCCCCTTGCCGACTACGTGCCCGTGTGCCTCGCCCCGCAGGATCCCGAGGCGATCATCACGCAGTACGACATGGTGGCGCTCGAGAAGGTCGGCATGTTGAAGATCGACCTCCTCGGCCTGCGCACGCTCACCGTCATTCATGACACGGTGACGATGGTGCAGGAGCGACACGGCGTGACGCTCGACATGGACGGGTTGGACCTCGAGGACCCCGAGGTATACCGCCTGCTGCGCTCGGGGCACACCGCCGGTGTGTTCCAGTTCGAGTCGCCGCTCGCCACCGACTGCCTCCGGCAGATGAAGTGCGATCGGTTCGACGACCTGGTCGCCACCAACGCGCTGCTCCGTCCGGGCCCGCTCGACACGGGAATGCACCTCGTCTTCATCAATCGCAAGCTGGGGCGCGACCCGGTCCGGTACCCCCATCCGGCGCTCGAGGAGCTGCTGCGCCCCACGTACGGCGTGATCACCTATCAGGAGCAGGTGATGCGCATCGCCAACGTGCTGGGAGGCTACTCGCTCGCGGAAGCCGACGTGCTGCGCAAGGCCGTGGGCAAGAAAATCAAGGAGCTGATCCAGGAAGAGCTGACGCGGTTCGTCGAGCGCGCCGTGTCGCGGGGGCACGACCGCAAGGTCATCGAAGATATCGCGGCGCAGATCGAGACCTTCGGACGCTACGGGTTCAACAAGTCGCACGCGGTCGCGTACTCCATCCTCTCCTACCAGACGGCGTGGCTCAAGGCGCACTACCCGGCGGAGTTCCTGGCGGCGCTCCTATCGAGCGAGATCGGCGACACCGACAGCGTGGTGGAGTACATCAACGAGGCCCGGGAGCTCGGACTGGAAGTGCTGGCGCCCGACGTGAACGAGTCGCGCTTCAAGTTCGCGGTCGTCGGCGAGCGGCGGATCCGGTTCGGGCTGGGGGCGGTGAAGATGGTGGGCGAAGGCGCGATTAGGTCCATCATCGCCGGCCGTGCGGACCAGCCGTACCGCTCGTTAGTCGAATTGTGCGAGCGCCTCGACCTGCGGCTGTGCAACAAGCGGGTCCTGGAAGCCCTGATCGATGCCGGCGCCTGCGACTCCCTGGGCGGCCATCGCGCCCAGCTCGTGGCCGCGCTCGAGCATGCGTTCGGGGAGGCGCAGGCCCGACAGGTGGAGCGCGACGCCGGCCAGGGTGCCCTGTTCGGCGACCACACCGCCGCCGCCCCCGCTCCGCACACACCGCTGCCGGAGGTGCCACCCTGGAGCGAGCAGGACCGGCTCACACGCGAGAAGGCGGTCCTGGGATTCTTCATTTCCGGGCACCCCCTCGCCAAGTTCCGTGCGGAGGTGGAGCTTTTCGGGAACCGGACCACGGCCACGCTCGGGACGTGGAGCGAACAGAAGGTCGCGGTGGCCGCGGTCGTCACGGTGGTGAAGCGGCAGGTTTCGAAGAAGTCTGGAGCCGAATACGCGCGGCTCGTGCTCGAGGATTTCCACGGCACGGCGGACGCGCTGGTATTCCCGGAGGCCTGGGCGCGGCTCAATTCCGTGATTCGGACCGACGAGGCGCTGCTGCTCACCGGCAGCTACAGCGCCCGCGACCGGGGCGAGGAGGCGGCGCCGTTCATCGTCGAGGCGGCCCGGCCCCTTGAGGACCTCAAGGCGAGCGGGCAGGTCGGTCTCGCGTTGCGCTGGAGCGCCGAGCATCCACCGGAGCCGGATGCCACCCGGGCGGCGGCCGCCCTGTGCGCGGCGCACCCCGGTCCGGCGCCGGTGCTGGTGGAGTGGGAGGGCGGCAACGGCAGCGGGGACGCCCGCGCCGCTCCGCTCGCGGCCCGGCTCGTGAGCCGGACCTTGCGGGTGGAACCCGATGAGGAGCTGCTGGGCGCGCTGCGCGGCATTTTCGGGGCCGACGGGGTGCGACTCGTGAAAGCGAGCTGACGCGCAATGGCGACTTACACGCTCGACTTCGAGCGTCCGCTGCTCGAAATCGAGCGGCAGATCGAGGAGCTGAAGAAGAACGGCGGCGAGCCTGGCGCCGATACCGGCCCGCTCGAGCGCCAGCTGGCCGAGCTGCGGGCCGAGATCTACCGGCATCTCAGCCCGATGCAGCGGGTGCAGGTCGCCCGGCATCCGCGGCGGCCGTACGCGCTCGATTACCTGCGCACCATCTTCATCGACTTCGTCGAGCTGCATGGGGACCGGCTGTTCCGCGACGATCCGGCGATGGTGGGCGGCTGGGCGCGGCTCGACGGCACGTCGGTGATGGTCATCGGCCACCAGAAGGGCCGCGACACCAAGGAGAACCTGCAGCGCAACTTCGGCATGGCCCACCCTGAGGGTTATCGCAAGGCGATGCGGCTGATGCGGCTCGCCGAGAAATTCCACGCCCCGGTGATCACCCTGATCGACACGCCGGGCGCGTATCCGGGACTGGCGGCCGAGGAGCGCGGCCAGGCCGAGGCGATCGCCCGCAACCTGCTCGTCATGGCGTCGCTGCGGACGCCGACCATCGCGGCCGTGATCGGTGAAGGCGGGTCGGGCGGGGCGCTGGCGGTAGGGCTCGCCGACCGGGTGCTGATGCTCGAGAACTCCGTGTACTCCGTCATCACACCGGAAGGGTGTGCCGCGATCCTTTGGAAGGATGCCAGCCAGCGCGAACGCGCCGCCGAGGCGCTCAAGTTGACGGCGGAAGACCTGCTGGGCCTAGGCGTGATCGATGAAATCATCCCGGAGCCGGCGGGCGCCGCGCACGCGGACCCGGAGGCCACCGCGCAGGCGTTGGGCGGGGCGCTGCGCCGCCACTTGCGCGAGCTGCACCGGATCAAGATCGACAAACTGCTGAAGCGGCGCGAGGAGAAATACCTCTCGATGGGGGCGCTGAGCGAGAAGTGACGGCGGTCATCGAGGTCCGGTTCAAAGGGAACCGGCTGGAGTTCTTCAATTGGGCGGCCGAGGAGCCGCCGGCCCTGCATGACCCGGTCATCGTGGAGGTCGAGCGTGGCCAGGACCTCGGCCGGGTCTCCGCCGTCGGTGACGTCGCGCTCAAGAAGTGCGCCCGGGGATGCGGCGGGTGCGCGATCGCCGACGCGCCCAAGTCGGTCGAGCGGCGGGTGCTGCGCCGGGCCACGTCGGGAGACGTGGAGCAGGCCGAGCGCCTGCAGGCAGACGAAGACACAGCCCGCCGCACCGCCCGCGAGCGGGTCCGCACCCACGACCTCCCGATGAAGATCTCCGACGCCGAGTGGCAGTGGGACCGCCGCAAGCTCACGCTGTATTTCACGGCCGAGCAGCGCGTGGATTTCCGCGCCCTGGTGCGCGATCTCGCGGGCGTGTTCCGGACGCGGATCGAGCTGCGCCAGATCGGCGCCCGAGACGAGGCGCGGCGTCTGTCCGGCATCGGCCGCTGCGGCCGCGAGTACTGCAGTGCCAGCTGGTTGCCCGAGTTGCGACCGGTAAACCTGTCGGTCGCCAAGGACCAGCACCTCTCGCTCAACCCATCCCAGATCTCCGGGCCGTGCGGGCGCCTGCTCTGCTGCCTCCATTACGAGCACGACTTCTATGTCCAGAGCCGCAAGCGATTCCCGAAGGAAGGCAAGGTGCTGCAGACCTCGGTGGGCCCCGAGCGGGTGCTCGCCGTGGACATCTTCCGGGACCGCGTGACGCTGCGCTCCGAAGAGCATGGCACCCGGGTAGTGCCGCTCGAGCGTCTGCGCGAGGAGCTGGGCGACGCGGCGCCGCCGACGCCCCCGGCGCCCCCGACGCCGGACGTCACGCCCCCCGCGACCCCGTCGGCCACGGTGGCCTCGCCCGCCCCCACCGCCCCGACCGCCCCGACCGCCCCCGCCCCCCCGACGGAACCGCGGACCGGCGAAGGCCGGCGCCGGCGCCGGCGCCGCCGGCCGCGCGGCGGCGGAGGGCCGCCGGCCGGTGCCTGAGTTCTACCTCACAACCGCAATCGATTACTCCAACGGCGACCCCCATCTCGGCCACGCGCTCGAGAAGGTCGGCGCCGATTGCGTCGCGCGCTGGCGCCGCCTGCGAGGCGATCCGGTTCGCTTTCTCATGGGGATGGACGAGCACAGCCAGTCCGTCATACAGGCGTCCGCGCGGGCGGGGGTCACCCCGCAAGCATGGGTCGATCGCATGGACGCGACGTTCCGAAGCTACTGGCAGCGCCTCAACTGCAGCCATGACGATTGGATCCGGACGACGGAGCCGCGGCACATCCGCGCCGTCACCGCCCTGCTGCAGCGCATTCAGACCCGGCGCCCGGAGGATCTGTTCGAAGCCGAATATGAAGGCTTGTACTGTACCGGCTGCGAGGAGTTCAAGCAGGACAGCCAGATCGTCGACGGCCACTGCATCGAGCACCCGACGCTCGACCTCGTCTCCAAGCGGGAGCGGAATCACTACTTCCGGTTGAGCGCTTACCGCGACCGGGTGCTGGAGCTCATGACGTCCGGGGCGTTCGTCGTCGATCCCGCAATCCGCCGCAACGAGGTGCTGCGGCTGCTCGAGAGCGGGTTGCAGGATATTTCCATCTCGCGCCAGCGACTCCCGTGGGGCATCCCCTACCCCGGGGATGCGCAGCAGACCGTCTACGTCTGGTTCGACGCCTTGATCAACTATCTCTCCGCAACGGGATTCCCCGACGAGGGCTTCGAGCGGCGGTGGCCGGCGGATCTCCACGTCGTCGGCAAGGGCATCACCCGGTTCCATTGCGTCGTGTGGCCGGCGATGCTGCTCGCGGCCGGCCTCGCGCTGCCGCGCCGCGTCTGGGCGCACGGCTACGTGCAATGGGGTGGAGCCAAGATGAGCAAGACGGCCGGCACGGCCGTGAGCCTGGACGGAGCGATCACCCGTCACGGTCCTGATGCGCTGCGCTACTTCCTGCTGCGCGAGATCGGCTTCGAGAGCGACGGCAACTTCACCTGGGAGCGCTTCGACGCGCGCTACGTCGCGGACCTCGCCGACACCTTCGGCAATCTCGCCTCCCGCACGTTGTCGATGGTGCAGCGCTACCGCGCCGGTGTCGTGCCGCCCGATCCGGGCGGCTTCGCGACTCCGCTCGAACACGACGCGCGCGAGATCCTCACCGGCTACGCGCGCCACATGGATGCGCTCGCCCTCGAGGGAGGTGCCGCGCAGCTGATCGCCCTGGCAACGCGCGCCAATCGGTACGTGGAGGAGACAGCGCCCTGGAGGCTCGCAAAGGAAAAGCGCGAGGGGGAACTCGATACCGTGCTCGCGAATCTGGCGCGGACCGTTGCTCGCCTGGCCGTCCTGGCGCAGCCCTTCATGCCGGAGATAGCCGCCCAGCTCTGGGAGGCGGTGGGAGGGGCCCGCCCCCTCGGGGAGGCGGGATTTGGCGCGGTCGAGTCGCTCGACCCCGCCGGGTGGTCAGTCCGCAAACCACCACCCCTTTTCCCGAAAGAGCCTTAAGCGCCGTGGGGGGGCCAGGCTGCAGATTGGCCCACGGCGGCGTGACTTGGGTCACCTTTTGTGGCGTTGACGCCTCGTACGCCCGGGTCTATTATTGGCTTCCCTAAAAACCGCCTGAAGTAAGTGCGGGAAAACGACATATATGCGGCGTAGCTCGGATCGCAAATGGACGGTGATGGTGGTCCCCCACGGCTCGGGCTCGTCCCGCGCCGTGGAGGTGTCCCACGCCGTCCTGAAAACCTTCGTGGGTATCGGGGGTGTGATCGTGCTGCTGCTGCTCGTGCTGGGCGGGGCCGCTTTGTCGCGCGGCGTGAGCATCACCAAAGGCCGCATGCTCGAGCGGGAGAACCACCTGCTCGCCGACGAGATTCAGCGTATGCGCTCGCGCCTCGCCGGCCTGCACGACACGCTGTCCACGTTCAATCAGCGCGCCCAGGAGCTCCGCGTGCTCGCCGGCCTGTCGCCCACCGACTCGAGCGTGCAGGAAGCGGGCATCGGCGGCCCGGTAGGCACGTGGTCCGAGCGCGACAGCCTCACCGCCTCCGGTGCCCTCGGCACCCAGGCGCTCGGGGCGCGGGAAGATCTGGACGGGTTGACCCGGCGCGCCAACGTCCTCGTGCGGTCGATCAACGAAGCCTACGACTCCCTCTCGACACACCAGGCGCGGATGGCGGCCACCCCATCCATCATGCCGACCAAGGGATGGCTCACCAGCGCTTTTGCGGCCGAGCGCGTCCACCCCATCCTGCACATGGCGCGCCCGCATGAGGGCATCGACGTATCGGCGCCGATGGGAGCCGAGATTGAAGCGCCCGCCGCCGGGGTTGTGACCCAGGTCACCTGGGAAGACGGCTACGGCAACATCCTGACGATCGACCACGGCTACGGCGTCGTCACCCGCTACGCGCACTGCTCCAAGATCCTGGTCGGTCGCGGAGCGCGCGTGAAGCGCGGGCAACGCATCGCCCTCG
>Ga0307281_10000303_pt1 | contig 12835 bp, 10 predicted proteins | sample ER_DNA_120_FD_194486 | JGI IMG/M metagenome (GOLD analysis project Ga0307281, IMG submission 194486) | Bulk soil microbial communities from the East River watershed near Crested Butte, Colorado, United States - ER_DNA_120 | ecosystem: Environmental > Terrestrial > Soil > Floodplain | place...
CCTTGCGTGGGTCTCGTCCGGCGAGTTCTTCGATCACGCGCGGATGCCGGAGCGCGATGGCTTTCATGGCCTCGGCGTCGGTATCCGATGGGACGGATTCGCGCGCGCGGATCTTGCTGTTCACCTGGATCACCAGGTCGAATTGTTCGCTCTTCACGAATGTCGGATCCGCCACCGGCATGGCCATGCCAAAGATGCTCTCGCGATGGCCGGTCCGTTCCCACAACTCTTCGCAGACATGCGGCGTCATGGGCGCCAAGAGCCGCACGAGCGCGTCGAACGCGAAGCGCAGGAGTTCCGGGCGTTGCGCGCTGCCGGCTTCCAGGGGCTCTTCGGCGAACGGCGCCATGGTGTTGTTGAGCTCCATGAGCGCGCTGATAGCCGTGTTGAAACGGAAATGGTCGTCCACGTCGGCCTGTACGCGCGCGATGGTCTGGTGCGCCTTGCGGAACAATTCGCGTTCCGGACCCGTGAGCGCCGCGTCGTCCACGTGGCCGCTCGCGGGTTTCGCCAGCACGTGCTCGTGGGCTTCATAGAAGCGCCAGACACGGTTCAGGAACCGGTAACAACCCTCGACGGCGTCGTCGCTCCACTCGATGTCGCGCTCGGGCGGCCCGCAAAACAGGATGTACAGGCGCATGGTGTCGGCTCCCATGGGCCCGATGATGGTATCGGGTGACACGACGTTGCCCTTGCTCTTCGACATCTTGATGCCGTTCTTGCACACCATGCCCTGCGTGAAGAGCCGCGCGAACGGCTCGCGGAAGGAGACCAATCCGCGCGAGTTCAGGAAATGGGTGACGAAACGCGCATACAGCAGGTGCAGAATGGCGTGCTCGACGCCGCCGATGTACTGGTCGACGGGCAGCCAGGCGTCGCACAAGTCCTTGCGAAACGGTGCGGTTGAGTCCTTTGGGCTCAAGTAACGCAGGAAGTACCAGCTGGAGTCCACGAAGGTGTCCATGGTGTCGGTGTCGCGCTCGGCATCGCCGCCGCAGGCCGGGCATTTTACACGCCGGAAGGCGTCGCTGGTGCCCAACGGGCTCTTGCCGTCGCCGCGGGGGCGGAAGTCGACATCGTGCGGCAGCACCACCGGCAGGTCGCGCTCCGGCACGGGCACGATGCCGCATTTCGCGCAGTGGATCATCGGGATGGGCGCGCCCCAGTAGCGCTGGCGCGAGATCAGCCAGTCGCGCAGCCGGTAGTTCACGCGCCGTCGGCCCACGCCGCGCGTTTGGAGATCGTCCGCAATTTTCTCGAAGGCGTCGTGCTGTCCGAGTCCATTGAAGGGGCCGCTGTTCACCAGCATGCCATCGCCGGCGTACGAAGACGCCGGCAATATCGCCGGCGCATTCCCGAAGCGCACCACCTCGCGAACCGGCAATTCGTAACGCGTCGCGAACTCGAAGTCGCGCTCGTCGTGGCCCGGCACCGCCATGATCGCGCCGGTGCCGTACTCCATGAGCACGTACGGCGCCATGTAGATGGGGATCGCTTCCCTGCTCATCGGATTGATGGCGTAGGCGTCCAGGAACACGCCGTCCTTGCCCGGCTCGACGCGAGACTTGCCGGAGAGCCGGTCGGCCTGGTAGCGCGCGCTGGCGGCGCGGAATTCATTTTCGCGGCGCGCGCCGGCAACCAGCCGCTCGACTTCCGGGTGCGCTGGCGAGAGCACCATGAAGGTGGCTCCAAAGATCGTGTCCGGGCGCGTGGTGAAACATGTGACGCTGCGGTCCGTGCCCTCTACGGCGAAGTCGATCTCCACGCCGACGCTGCGGTCGATCCAGTTCTTCTGCATGGTGACGACGCGCTCGGGCCAGTCGGGCAGCGTGTTGAGGTCGGCCAGCAGTTCATCCGCGAAGGCCGTGATACGGAAGAACCACTGCTCGAGATGGCGCTCCTCGATGGGCGTCCCGCAGCGTTCGCACACGCCGTCGACGACCTGCTCGTTGGCGAGCACGGTCTTGTCCTTCGGGCACCAGTTGACGGAGGCCGCCTTGCGGTACGCAAGACCTGCGTCGAACAGCTGCAGGAACAGCCACTGCGTCCAGCGGTAGTAGTCGGGCTCGCACGACGTGACCTCGCGGTCCCAGTCGTACACCACGCCCCAGTGATAAAATTGCTGCTTCATGCGCGCGATGTTATCGCGCGTCCACTGCGCGGGATGGATGTCGCGCTGGATGGCGGCGTTCTCGGCCGGGAGGCCGAAGGCGTCCCAGCCCATGGGAGCCAGCACCTCGCAACCCGCCATCTTCTTGAAGCGCGCCAGCGAGTCACCGATGATGTAGTTGCGGCCGTGCCCGACGTGCAGTTCGCCCGACGGGTACGGGAACATCATGAGGCAGTAGAATTTCCGGTCCGTGCGCGAGAGATCACAGCGCATGAGGCCGTCTCTCGCCCACCGCTCCTGCCACTTCTTCTCGATCTCGCTGTGGGGATACTTCGCCATGGGGCGGGATGCTTTCGATTGGGGCTAGCCGCGCGCGAATTGTGCGATGACGTGAAACTCTGCGCCGACCTGGTCGATTTCAACGGACGCGCCGCGGCCGGTCAGATAGCCGCTGACGTCGCGCGCGCCTTCATCCGTGCTGACCACCACGCGTACCACCAGAGGAAGGCCCCGTTCGAGCGCGGACTCAACCATGAGCCGCGGCCCGGGCACGGAAAGTCCCCGCGCGTTGATCCTCAGTTCGCCTTCCATGACAGGACACCTCCTGCAAACCGGCAGCGAACGGAGAAGTACCCGTGCGGACCCTCCCCGTCAGCTGTGTCACCCTTCCGTACACTGGTAAGGAAGCCGTGACCTCCGCGTGCGTGTTGGCCTGTGAATTTATGCGGACGGCAGCGGACTGGCAAGCGTTTTCCCGGCGTGCGAAGCGAGCAACGCCTCCTCGATCACACAGCGCGGATCGAGCGACGTGGTCTTCAGGCGCAGGTCGGCCCAGCGCAGGTTCGCGAGCATCGACTCGAGCATGGCCGGCTTGATGCGTGTGGCCTGCTCGCGCAGGCGTCCCGCAAAATACGGGCTCGGTGTCGCGGCGATGGCGTCGGCGAGCGCGCGATCGTTCGACATGGCACGGCCGCGTTCGGCCATAACCCGCTGCACCTCCATCAGGGAGACCACGCGGCGCAGCAGCATGGCGACCACAAACACGGGCTCTTCGCCGGACTCGAGCAGCGTGGCGAGCCGCGGGAGCACGGTGGCGGGCGCCGAGCTGCCCGCCCCATCCAGGAGCGAGAAGAGGGTGACGGTCCGGTACTTCCCCACCACCGATTCGACCAGGTCGCGCGTGACGTGCCTGGTGTCTTTCGCCGCCAGCAGGATCTTGTCGACCTCGTTGGCGAGGTCGATCAATGCCGTGCCCACCGACTCGATGAGAAGATCGAGCGCGTCGGGATCGACGCGGTATTCCTCGCGGCGCAGGCGCGCGAGCACGCGCTCGAGGGTTTCTGATTCGTCGAGCGACGCGCAGGCGACCACAACACCGTTGCGCGAGGCCACGTCGGCGAGCTTCTTGTGCGCGACCGTCTCGAGCTTTTCCACCGCTGACTCCACCACAAGCACGAGCCCGTCAGGCAACGCGCTCGCAATTTCGATCACGCGCTCGCGCAATGTGGTTGAGAGCGCGTCGAAATTGCGCAGCACCAGCAGGCGGCGCGCGGCGAAGAGCGGGAAGGCCTGCACGCGCTCGTCAAAGGATTGCGCGTCGAACTCGTCGCCGTAGAGAATGTCGAGATTGAAGGTGCGATCGCCGCGCGGGAGCGCGGCCTCAAAGAGCTCGCGCAAAAACTCCCGTTTCATGAACTCTTCAGGACCATGCAGGAAGTAAAGAGGCCTTACCCGCCCCGAACGTACATCCTCGAACAGCTTCTTGTATGCCTCCGCCTGCTTGCCCATCGTTTACCAGTCCTGCACGGTGAGGTTCAGGATGCGGTCGGTGATCTCCTTGATCGACTCGTCGACCGCGTCATTGAAGGTGCGTCCGCCCTCGACCTGTTCGACGAAGTAGGAACCGTCCCCCACGAAGTTGCGCTTCTCCCAGATGGGCTCGTTGGTGCGGCGGTTGAAGAGCGTGCACACCACCGTGACCACCACGTGATATTCCTCGGCGTTCAGGTTCTGGTTGAACGAGAAGGGCTGGTTCTTGAAGTCAATGATTTGGCCGTCGAGCACCGCGTCGGCGCCGTTCTCGGGCACCACCTTGAGCGTATTGTCGTTGATCAGGTTCGAGATAATCCGTTCCGTGACCGATATCTCCAGGTTGGGCTCCGATGTCTTGTTCTCGAAGAACGGGACATAGATGGTCTTGATGTCCTTCGCGGTGCGGGTGTTGGTGCTGTACCCGCATCCGGCCACCGCGAGCGCGACACCCACCACCACCAGCCACAAACCCGCGCTACGACGTGGTAGGAATTTCATTCTCGTCGTTCATGTCAAAGCTCCGCATGCGGTAGCGCAGCTTGTCGCGCTTTACGTTCAAAAGGCGTGCGGTCTTGCTCTGGTTCCACTCGGATTCCTCCGACGCCTTGAGGATGAGGGCACGCTCGACGTCGCTCACCAGGCCCTCGAAGTCGATGCCGTCCTCGGGGAGCGGCGCCGAGAGGATCGAATCCAGCTTCCGGCCCAGCGTGCCCTCGTCGGGGCGATAATTGGAGAACGGCAGCATTTCGCGCCGCATCACCGGCCCGTTTTCCAGCAGCACCACGCGCTCGATCACGTTTTTGAGTTCGCGGATGTTACCCGGCCACGGATACGCCAGGAGGAGCTGGCGCGCATCGTCGCCGACCGTCGTGAAGTTTTTCGAGAACTTGGCATTGAACATGTTGATGAAATAATTGACGAACTTGAGGAGATCCTCCTTGCGCTCGCGCAGGGGCGGAACGTACATCGGCACCACCTTGAGACGGTAGAAGAGGTCGGCGCGGAAACGCCCCTCGTCCACTTCCTTCTGCAGATCGCGGTTGGTGGCGCTCACCACGCGCACGCTCACGTGGATGTCGGACGTGCCGCCCAGGCGGCGGAATTCCATGCGCTCGAGCACGCGCAGGAGCTTCACCTGGATGGTGAGGCTCATCTCACCGATTTCGTCGAGGAACAGCGTGCCGCGGTTGGCGAGTTCCAGGAGGCCCTGCTTCTGTCCCTTGGCGTCGGTGAAGGCACCCCTCTCGTAGCCGAAGAGTTCGCTTTCCAGGAGCGTCTCCGGAAGGCTCGCACAGTTGATGTCCATGAAGGGCTTGGTGGCGCGGCCGGAGTACTGGTGAATCAGCCGCGCGATCATTTCCTTGCCGACACCGCTCTCCCCCTCGATCAGAACGGTGGTGGTGTCGCTCTTCGCGACCTGGTGCACCACGTCCATCACGCGTTTCATGCTCGGGCTCTCGCCCATGATGTAGTCGAAACCGACGCCCGGATCCATCTGGCGCTTGAGCTGCAGCACCTCGCGGTTCAGGCGCTCACTCTCGAGGCCCTTTCGGATCACCATGAGCAGCTGGTCGAGGTTGATGGGCTTGCTCACGAAGTCGTAGGCGCCGTTCTTCATCGCGGTCACGGCGGTTTCCACGTCGCCGAAAGCGGTGATCATGACGATGCCGATTTCCGGGAAGATCTCCTTGATACGGCGCAGGACCTCGAGGCCGTCCATGTCCGGGAGCTTCAGGTCGAGCAGCACGAGATCGGGCACGACTTCGCGCGCCTTGGCCACGGCCTCGGCGCCGGTGCGCGCCGTCACGGCTTCGTAGCCCTCCTGCTTCAGTGTTTTTTCGAGAAAGAACCGGATCGTGTCCTGGTCATCCACCAACAGAATGACCGATTTCACGGGAGTCTCCATGATGTACCTGCTTCACGGGTAAATAGACCGAGAACGTCGAGCCGACGCCATATTCACTTTCGACGTCGATATATCCGCCGTGCCGCTCGATGATGCTGTGCGTCACGTAGAGCCCCAGTCCCGTGCCTTCGGCCTTCTTCGAGAAGAAGGGCTCGAACACGCGCTGGCGGTCCTCTTCGGTGAGGCCCAACCCGTTGTCCTGCACTCGGATGATAGCAAAATCCCCCACCCCGTCAAAGATAACGTCGGGCGCTTCGCGCGCGAACGACGCGCTGATCCTGACCTGCCCGCCGGCCGTGCTGGCCTCGATGGCGTTCTTGATCAGGTTGATGAGCACCTGCGTAATGCGGTCGGCGTCCACCACCACGGGGCGCGACCCGGCGGGAACCTGCGTCTCCACGGCGACTTCCTTGCGCGTGGCGAGCTCCGCCATGCTGGAGACACCGTTGCGAATGAGCGCCTCCAGGGTGGTCTCTTCATAGATGAGATCGCTCACGCGCACGACACTCATGAGGTCGCCGATCAGGCGGTCGATGCGACGCACCTCTTCGAGGATGAATTCGATGTTCTCGCGCTGGCTGTCCGCCACCTTGCCCGCGCGCTGCAGGTACTGTATGCCCGCAGCGATGCCGGTCAGAGGATTGCGGATCTCGTGCGCGATGCTCGACGAGAAGCGTCCCAGCGCAGCCAGCTTGTCGAGGTGCGCGATCTGCTCCTCCATGCGCTTCTGCTGCGTGATGTCACTGAAGACCGCGAGTACACCCTGCGGTTGTTTCTTCTCGTCGAGAAGGAGTGACGTGTTGACGAGAATGGGATCCTTGCTGGCGTTCTTCTTCACCAGCCAGGCGTCCTGCTGGAACGCTTTCCTCCCCACGCGCAGCGTGCGCATGACCGGGTTCTCGTCGTTGCCGAGCTGGCTGTCGATGATGATCTTTTCCACGTGCATGCCTTTGATTTCGGATTGCGCATATCCGGTCAGGCGCTCCGCGGTCTGGTTGGCGAACAGGACCGTGCCGCTTCCGTCCACGGTGAGCAGCCCCGTCATCATGCTGTTGATGACGTCGTCGCGGAAGCGTTCTTCCTGCTGCAGTTCGGAGAACAGGCGGTTGTTCTCGAGCATGGTGGCGAGCTGGACCGCGAGGGTTTCCACCGACACCAGGTCCACGCGCGAGAGCGCCGCCGCCTTGAACCCGTCGGTGACGCCCAGTACTCCGAGCACCGGCACCTTTCCGCAGGCGGGACACGAGAACCCGTGCTCGATGGAGGCGGCTTCGCGCCGCACCTGGCTCATCTGCAGCACGCAGTCGGGACGCGTCTCGCAGCCCTGCGTGGCTCCGCTCTTCACCAGGGGCACCACGATGTAGGAGGTCATGGTGCTGTCGCGGAACGGATCGTTCGCACCGATACGCCCCACCGGGTGCATCTCGGGATCGCGGATCAAGACGGACTGGTGCATCTGCACCGACTTGCGCAGGAGGCCATCGAGCTCGGAGAGCGGCACGCGCGCCTGGTGGTGCAGGTGGCCTTCCGGCGTGTCGCGGAACACGTAGATGTTGAATGCGCCGGCGTCCGCGTCGAACAGGCCGATGAAGAGCTCGCGATAGCCCAGGCCCTTGGAGAGAAAATTAATGACGGCGTCGATGACCTTGTTCTCATCGAGCGACGACACCAGCGTCAATCCGATCTCCTTGATACTGAGGAGCTGGATGTTCTTCTCAACCAGCTGGAAATTCTTGCGCTCGAGCGCCGTGGCCACTTCCTTGAGCGCCTTGTAGACCGCCTCGTCAACCTCACCCGCGCGGACGTGGCCGAAGTCCCCGATGGCGTCACCGTGAATCTTGCGGATGCTCTCCACCACGGCCTGGTAGCGGCTACGGACACGGCGCGACTCGATCCACACGTAGAGACATGTCATCGCCGTCGTCGCGGGGATGAAGGCCCACCACGGGAGAAAGCGCGCGAGCAGCGCCACCACGACGGTCGCGATCAGGACGCCGCCGAGGAGGCGCCGGCGCGGTATGTAGCTCATGACCGACATGGCGCTATTCCCCCGCCGGCGAGGCTGCCGGCTTCATGGATGGAGCCGGCACCAGGAGGCCCGCCTCGGCGAGACGCCGCGCGGCGTCGGCCACGACCGCGAACGGCAGCCGCGCGCGCTCCGCGATGTCGAGCAGCGAATGCCGGCCGTCGGAAAAATTGAGCACCCAGAACAGCGCGAACTCCGACGCCTGGTCGCGGGTGAGGCCGCCCGTGCGGTTGTAGAGCCCGCGTTTGCCGAGCTGCGGCTCGCACTTCGGGTTGGTATTGAGATAGACGGCGTCGTTCTCGATCACGTCCAGAATGGTGAGGCACGCATCCAGTGAGCCGGCCAGGTGTTCCGGACGCACGAAGTCGAGATCATCGGCGGAGGTGTGATACTGCGCGAAACGCCCGTGGGGCGTGCGCGACAAGGCACCCATGGGAAGATCGAACCCGGGCGAGCAGTAGTTGCGCTCGTCGTAGCCGTAGGGCACGAAGTCTTCCAGGCGGCCGCCGGAGGGATCCATCGACAGCACGTGCGCAGCCGCTCGATCAACGAGGGCGTCGCCGCGACGCGAGCGCTTGTAATGGAAGGGACCGCCGTCCCCCACACAGGCGAGCACGAGCCCGTTTCCGATCCGCTGCGCCCGCGGCTCGTTGCGCGCGAGCCATACAATGGACCCGATGATGGTCGGGATGAAAAGAATGCGGTGCGTATGGCGCGGCGTCTGGGACTGCAGTGCGCGCGCGATGGCCCATGCCACCGCAACACCGCTCAGGTTGTCGTTGCACATGCCCGGATGGCACGCGTGCGTGGAGATGAGAACCTCTTCCTCGCTAGTACCCGGGATCACGCATTCCGCGTACTCGAGAAACCCGTCCCCGAGGGTGGAATCGATGACGACCTCGTACTCGCCCTCCGCGAGCGATTCGAGCACGCGATGCGCGAGGCAGAAGCCCCACGACTCGCGATAATAGGAGGCGCGGTACGGAACCCAGTCCGGCTGCTCCGGGAGCGAGAACAGGTGCGGTTTGAGCTCGGAGAGCGGCATGCGCCGGCGCACGGGCGTGCTGTAGTTCACCACGTGCAGCGGCGAATCGGCGACGTCAACCACCTTGCGCCCGTTCGCGTCCGCGATGTACGCGTCACGAAGCGTCCACTCGCGGGGCACGGTCCAGTCGAACACACGCGTGCCGGTCGGGACGCGCGAGACGGTCAGCGGAATGGATTCGCCCAGGACGCGGAAGACTTCGCGGATGCCGTCGCCGGTGATGCTGCTGCGAACCGGGCGCAGCCTGGCCATCAGCGCGTGCATTTCCGCGCCGGCGTGGCGTGCATCCAGGCCTGCTCTCAAGTCCACCATGCTGTTTGCATTCCGCGCTGAATCCGGCGCTCTTCAGCGCTCCACCACCCGGCGCGCGGGCGGGTCGACGCTCCAGCGCGACGGCAAGTACACCAGACCCCAGCGCGGGTGCAGCCCGCGACCCTGATTGTCATAGGCGTTGGAGTCTTCCACGTCGATCGCGATGCAGTGATCCAGATTATCGAACCGCTGCCCCGTCGTGTCGACGAAAAGCGAAATGAAATAGCGGTTGGGCTGCAGGAAAAGGTCGTCGATCTGGAGTTCGATCACGCCTTCGCCCGGCTCCACCTCGGAAATGTAGTAGTTCGCGTGCCACGTGCTCACGGTGGTGATGCGCGTGCCCAGGTCGGAGAAAATGACCATGCCGAAGTGCGGGTCGCGAATGCGCTCGTTGACCCGGTAATGAAAGCGCGCGCGGAACGGTTCGCCGCTGCGGAACACGCTGGTGGGCTGGCCCTGCGCATCCATGAAATCCACGCGCAGGAAACGAATGGCGCCGCTGCCACTGCGGTTGGTGATGTGTTCCAGGTCGTAGCCGGTGCGCTGTGATTCGGAGAACGTGGCGAGGTACGATGCGATCACCTGTTCCGTGGGGCCGTCCATGCGTATACGTCCCGCGTCGATCCATACCGTGCGCGGGCATAGGTTCTCGATCGCCGCCATGTTGTGCGAGACAAACAGCACCGTGCGTCCGCCCGAACGCAGCTCGTCCATGGCGTTGAGGCACTTCTTCTGGAACTCGGCGTCGCCGACCGCCAGCACCTCGTCCACGAAGAGCACGTCCGGATCCATGTGCGCCGCGACGGCGAAGCCCAGGCGCAGCCGCATGCCCGAGGAGTAACGCTTGATGGGCGTATCGATGAACTTTTCCACCCCGGAGAAGTCGATGATCTGGTCGATGCGTTCGTCGATCTCGCGCTTGCGCATGCCCAGGATCGATCCATTGAGATAAATATTTTCGCGGCCGCTCAACTCGTCGTGAAAGCCCGTGCCCACTTCGATCAGCGAGGCCACGCGACCCTTTACGCGGACGCGGCCGGAAGTCGGGTACGTGATCTTGGAGAGCACCTTGAGCAGGGTGCTCTTCCCCGCCCCGTTGCGTCCGATGATGCCAACCACCTCGCCGACCTCGACGCTGAAATTCACGTCGTCCAGCGCGAGAATGGAGGACTCCTCACGGCGGCCGCGCCGGCGCACCAGGTTGAGCAGCGCCTCGCGCAGCATGGTCTCGTGGCGCATCGCGCCGAGCGTATAGCGCTTGGTCAGATGCTCGATGCGAATGGCTTCAGTCACGCGACAGGCTCCTCGGTCGTTAGATAATGTCGGCGAACTCGCGCTCGGTCCGGTAGAAATGGACCGAAGCCAGCAACAGGCAAACCAGCGTCACCAGCGTGGCCTGGCCCAGGAGGCCCCAATCGATGGACTGCGTCGGCAGCGCCGCGGCGCGAAACGCATCCAGAATGCCGACCAGCGGGTTGAGGCGCAGGATCGCGCCGTACTTCGCCGGCAGCTGGCTGGCCGGATAGATCACCGCCGAGACGAACATGAGAATCTGGACCAGGAACGGGATGGTGTACTTGATGTCACGATACTTGACGTTGAGAGCCGCGAAGAACATGCCGAGCGCCGTCGTGAACAGGATGAGCGGAAGCAAGAGCAGCGGCCACAAGAGGAGGCCCGCCGAAAGCGGCACGTGGTAATAGAGCATCAACGCCACCAGGATCAGGGCGGCGATGAAAAAATCCACCGCTCCCGACAGCGCCGAAGACGCAGGCACGATGGCGCGCGGAAAGTACACCTTGCTGATCAATTTCGAGTTGGAGAGAAGGCTGTTGCCGGTGAGCGGGAACGCGTATTGGAAATACGTCCACGGCACCAGAACGGCGTAGCTGAACACCGGGTACGGCACGCCGCCGGTGTCCACCTGGCCACTGCGGCCGAAAAAGAGCGTGAAAACCACCATCATGCAGAAGGGCTGCAGGATGGCCCACATCGCGCCGAGGAGCGTCTGTTTGTAGCGAACCTTGACGTCGCGCCACACCAGAAAGTAGAACAACTCGCGGTAGCGAAAGAATTCCGCCGTCCACTCAAAGCTCGCCGGACGTCGCAGTGTCTTCACAGGGTCACCTTTCGTCCGTAGAATGCCTCGGCGCGGCGGGAGGCCGCGTTGCATTCCAGCGCCCGCAGGCGCATGAGACCGTTGAACGTCTCCTCGTCGAACCAGTGCTTCCCTCTCTGGGTTCCGAAACATTCCATCAGGATTTCCACCTTGCGCCGCGCCTGGTCTTCATCGAGGGGCACGTACACGTTCGGATTGCCCAGGTCGCCGTCCCACTTGGGCACCTCGTACTCGAGCACCGTGTGCCGGCGATAGGTGTTCCACGTGAGCTCCGAAATCACACGGTGGTCCTGGTGCAGGTCATCGCGGTAGTGGGTGAAGATGAGATCGGGATCCACCTTCCCCTTGAGCTCTTCGAAGTAGGTCTTGATGCGCGCGTGCTCCGACGGGAAGAAACCGTCGCGGAACTGGTGCACCTCGATGGTGCGCGCTTTCGCTGCGGCGAGAAAGCGGGCTGCGGACGCCTCGGCCTCGCTGGCGCGGTTGGCCTGCCCGCTGAACACGATCCAGTGCACGGAGGCGCCCGGATTCATGGAGAGCAGGCGCAGCACGGTGCCGCCGCAGCCGATTTCGACGTCGTCGCTGTGGGCGCCCACGAGGAGGACGGAGCGGACACCTTCCAGGGACAGCGCGCGCATGCTCATGCGCGCCTCTTGGCCCACATGGTCCAGGGAGCGTTGCCGGATGCGTACATCTCCTCGAGCGCCTGGCGCTCCTTGAACGTATCCATGCATACGAAGAACCCGTCGTACCTGTAGGCGGAGAGAAGTTTGCGCTCGATCAGGCGCTGGAACGGCTCCTCTACCAGCTCTTCGCCGGGCTTCATGAAGTCGAACACGTCGTTGCGCAGAACGAAGTAGCCCCCGTTGATGCGCAGATCACCCTTGGACGCGTGCGAAATCTTGCTCACGACGTTCTGGTTGTCCAGATGCACCATGTGAAAGCTCTGGCTAGGGCGCACGCACAGGAAGCTCGCCACGCGGTCCTTCCCTTCGAAGCCCTTGATCATGTCGGGAAGCGGCACGTCGGTGAGGTTGTCACTATAATTGGCGAGGAAGTACTCGTCGTCGCCGATATGGTCACGAACCGCGCGCAGGCGGCCGCCGATGTTGGTGCTCATCCCCGTATCCACGAAGGTAATCTTCCAGTCATGGATGTCGCTGTTGGCGAGCGCGATGTTCCCGGCGCCCGAAAGCGTGAAGTCGTTCGACAGGCATTCGTCGTAATTGAGGAAGTACTTCTTGATCACGTCCGCCTTGTAGCCCAGGCACAGGATGAACTCCCTGTGCCCGAAGTGGGCGTAGTACTTCATGACGTGCCAGAGGATGGGCCGGTATCCGATGGGCACCATCGGCTTGGGCACCTCGTCCGAGTACTCACGGATCCGCATACCGAGTCCGCCGCAAAACAGGACTACTTTCATTTCCGAACTCCCGGCCCGGCGCGACGGACGCGCCGGCGATTACAAACCGATGCCGTCGTAACGCGCGAACGCCGCGCGATCG
>Ga0307281_10000304_pt1 | contig 12803 bp, 6 predicted proteins | sample ER_DNA_120_FD_194486 | JGI IMG/M metagenome (GOLD analysis project Ga0307281, IMG submission 194486) | Bulk soil microbial communities from the East River watershed near Crested Butte, Colorado, United States - ER_DNA_120 | ecosystem: Environmental > Terrestrial > Soil > Floodplain | place: USA...
GGTCGAGCGGTACACCCCGCCGAAGGTTCCGGCGAACAGGGTAGTGCCGCTCATGGCCAGCGCCTGGACCCGAGTGTCGATCAGGCCGGTATTGACCGCGGTCCAGCTGGCGCCATCGTCGGTCGAGCGGAACACCCCGCCGCTGTGCGTCCCGGCGAACAGACGGGTGCCGCTCACAGCCAGTGCCTGGACCCACGTGTCCGTCAGGCCGCTGCTGGTGGCAGTCCAGCTGGCCCCATCGTCGGCCGAGCAAGACACTCCGCGACCCGTTCCCGCGAATAGCCGCGTGCCGCTCACCACGAGCGCATCGACATGGCGGCTCGACAAACCACTGTTGGCCGCGGTCCAACTGGCGCCGTTGTCGGTCGAGCGGAACACGCCGGCGTCCAATACCCCGGAGAAAAGGCTGGTGCCGCGGACGGCCAGGCACCGGATGTCTCCGCCGCCGGGGCCGGAGGTCTGCACCCATTCGCCGGGCGGCACCGGCTCCCGTGGCTGCTCGGGGCCCGTGACCGAGCGCTTGCTGCAGCCCAGCAAGGGCAGGAGGGGGAGCAGTGTGCATGCCACGAGCAGTGGAATCGGGGAGCGATTCTTCATCGGCGCCTCAGGCGGACTCCCATCACCTCACCAGCACGTGCGCCATCGCCGGATCGGCCAGCGCGGTGGCAGGACCACTCTCTGTCGATCCGGGCCACGGATCGGCCACCGCCAGCGGGTCGCCCACGTAGCATCCTCGCGATCGGTCGAACGGGCGCGTAGTGAGGTGTGCGCGAGCAAAAGTACCGGGGGGGAGACCACTGTCGCAGCCCGTCGGTTCCGGCTTGGTGTTGTGTGCGATCAGCGCGATGACCGCCACGGTGGCGACCACGCTCAGTATGACGATGCCGGCTACGGGGACCCCTCCGGGAGTCTTCGCGTTGACCGACTTGATGTCCTCCACGGCCACCCGAAGCGCGCTGGCCCAGCGCTCTTCCTCGCTTCCCACGGGAAGCAGCTCTTCCAGCGCGATCGCTTCCGCGGAGGGCAGTTTGCGAGCGTGGAACGCCTTGGCCAGGGCGCGCGGCTCGACCGGATCGCCGTTCGCTCGATGGATCTCGCGCGCGAATTCGAAGGGGATCCGCAGGTTCTGCGATCCATCGAGATTGCGCAGGAGCAGCGTCAGCTCCGCGTAGCCGGCGAATGGGGCGGTCCACTCGCGATCATCCCGGAGCGAGACGCGCAGCGTCTCGCCCAGCGCGAACGGCACGTACGACGATGAGCGGGCGTACTCCTCGAAACGTTTCGCGTAGAGCGCGGAATCAAGCAGCGTCCGCCCGAGGTAGCGCCCCTTGAGGACGCTGCCATCACGCATGTGGAGCGTGAGGGGCGTTCCCGGTTCGAGGCTCATCGCTTTGCCGGGACCGATCACGGGCGGGTCTTCCAGGCCTCCCGCCTCGGCTGCGCCGACCTTCAGCAGTTGCCACGAGTCGGTCTGGACCAGCGTGACAGGACCGACCGACACCAGCAGAAGGAGGATGGCTGCCAGGCGAGTCGGGCGTTTGAGGCACCGCAAACGCCGGTGCGACGCTCGAGCCGAGGGGATCGGCTCGGATGGTGGTCGATACGCTTCCTGGACGTCACCCATCACGTACTCCGATCGCTTCGACCCGTTCGAGACCGGAATCGAGCGAACGCAGAACCAGGGCGCCAGTTCAGCCTGAGCGATCCCGGGCCCAGGACCCGGTTGGGGGCGCCGCGCGCCGCCCCCACTTCGACGATCGCGGCCAAACGCCCAAGCATCGTAGGCGCCTGGCCTCGTGCCGCGCAAGGCGGTGGGCGGCTGATTTCAGGTGTGACGGCGGTGGGTTCTGTCAGCCGGGCCGCAAGAGGCAAGACTGGCGTCCCCAACGGTCGGCGTTTGGACCGGCTGCTCGCGCGGCTTCGCGGGATGGACGCCCTCCAGCACGCGCTCGCCGCTGCCTGACCGCCGGCCGTTCGGAGGGACGCTCGTAGGGCTGCTGCCCGGCCTGTGGCACGCGTCCATGTCTCGATATCCGGGTTTCTGTTCTCCGCCACGAAAAGGTCCCCTTCCGCGTCACGGTACGTCCGCCCGGGCAGCGCCGGCTCATTCCTGGAATCCCATCTTCTTCAGGAACGCACTCCACCGCGTATCACCGTGGAGGGAGCGGAGGAGCGGGTTGATCTTCGCCTCGCTGAGCCCGGGATCCCGCTGCGCGTACGCCCGCTGGAGCCACTCGAACGCCGCATCTGCCTCGCCGCGAACCGCATGCACCTCCGCGATCTGATACGCAGCATCCTCCGCGTCTCTCTCGACCGGCGCCCGCAGCGCCGCGTCCGACTCCACCCCTTGGCGAATGGCATGATGAACGATCGCCAGCGCCCAGAGGCGAAACGGCTCATCCGGTTCCCGCATCACCTCGGCCACCGCCTCATCGTCCCGGCCCTGCGCGACCAGGGTCAGCGAGAGGAAGCCACGTGTGCCGGATCCGTGCGGAGCGAGTTCCAGCGCCCTGCGATACGCCACCTCCGCCTCCGCAAAGCGATCCGCAGCGTGGAGCGAGCGCCCGAGATTGCTGTACGACGCCGAACTCAGCGGGTCCCGCTCCAGCGCCCGGCGGTAGAGCCCGATAGCTTCCTCGAGGTGACCCTGGGTGCTCGCCAGCACGCCAGCCCTGCGGAGCACTGTGGGGTTCCCCGGCGCCAGCTCCAGAGCCCGGGCGAGCGACGCCTCCGCACCCCGCCAGTCCCAGTGGTGGCCCTCTCGGATCCACGCCATCGCCGCATGCCCCTCCGCCAGATCTGGTTCCAGCGAGAGCGCCCGCTCCACCGCCTCTCGGGCTAGCTCGTACCCATCGGCCGCGGGAGCCCAACCCTGGCCGACTTCGTTCCCGTACGCCCGACCTAGCTCCGCCCAGGCGAGCGCGAACTCCGGATCACGCGCCAGCCCCTGCTTCAAGTACTCGATCGCCTTCGCGGTGTCCTCCCGGGTGAATCGATCGAGGAGGTGGCGCGCCAGGAGATAGAGCCGGTGCGCCTCGGGGTCGGTGGTGCGCCCCTTCGCCGCCCTGGCCACCTCCGCCTTCACCTGTCCGCTCGCGTCGGAATCCACCTGCTCGCCCAGCAAGGTCGCGCGCAGCTCCTTCACCACCGACTGCGCGATGTCGTCCTGCACCGCGAAGATATCCTCCAGCATGCGGTCGTAGGTCTCCGACCACAGGTGGTAGCCGTCCGAAACCTTCACGAGCTGGACCGAGATCCGCACCCGCTGGCCGGCCTTGCGCACGCTCCCCTCCAGCACGGTGGCGACATGGAGGGCGCTCCCGACCTCGGCGATCGTCGTGTCCTTGCCCTTGAAGTGGAAGGCCGAGGTGCGTGCCGCCACTCTCAAGCCCCGGATCTTGGCGAGCATGTTGAGCATCGTCGGCGAGGCCGTCGGAGAAGTACTCGTCCTCCTCATCGCGGCTGCGGTTCACGAACGGCAACACCGCAATCGAGGCGACCTTCCTGGAGGCCGGCGGCTCGGGCTCCCCGCGCTCCAAGACGCGCCGCAGGCGGCGCAGCTCGTTCGACACGTCGAGCGCCGTCTGGGCGCGCTCCCGCGGGTTCTTCTCCAGGCAGCGGCTGACGATCCGCTCGAGATCGCCGGGGAGATCGGTGCGCACGCGCGACAGCGGCGCTGGCGTCTCGTTCAGAATCGCCGCGCTCACCACCATCGCCGTCGCTCCCGCGAACGGGCGGCGTCCGGCGAGCAGCTCGTACAATAGGATCCCGAACGCAAACAGATCGGCTCGTGCATCCACCGCCTCGGCGCGAATCTGCTCCGGTGCCATGTACGGCATCGTTCCGGCCATCATGCCGGTCTCGGAGCGCGGCGCGCCGGCCGTCGGCGCCCGCGTGCTCGCAAGCGTCGGTGCTGGCATCAGTTTGGCGAGGCCGAAGTCCAGCACCTTGACCCGGCCCTCGCGCGTCACCATCACGTTGGCGGGCTTCAAGTCGCGATGCACCACGCCCTTTTCGTGAGCGGCGGTCAGCGCGTCGGCGATGGCGATCGCCAGCTCCAGCACGCGGGCGAGCGGCAGCCCGCCCGACGTGATGAGATCCGCGAGGCTCTGGCCCTCGACCAGCTCCATGGTGAGAAAGCGGATGTCGTGGTCGTCCTCGACCGAGAACAGCGTGACGATGTTGGGGTGGTTGAGGCCGGCCACCGTGCGCGCCTCGCGCTCGAATCGGGCCAGGCGGTCGGCGTCCGCCGCCACGTCGGCCGGCAGTACCTTGAGCGCCACCTCGCGGCCGAGGCGCACGTCCCTGGCCCGATACACCTCGCCCATGCCGCCCGCGCCGAGCGCGGCGACGATTTCGTAAGTCCCCAGGCGGGTGCCGGCGATCAGTGCCATGTCGAGAATCTACCGCAAGCGGGGGCCGTCTGGGATGACCCGAGATCGTGGCTCTGTGTGACTCCGTGAAGGGTGCTGGCGTCCCCAACCATGCCGAATTCGAACCGGCTGCTTGGCTGGCTTCGGGCAATGGACTCACTGCGCCAGGCGATCGGAACCGCTGCCTGATTCCGCACGATGTCTCGAAAAGGCTTCACGCACAAGCACACACAGCCTTGCCCATCCGTGATGATCGACGGCCTCCGCGGGGGACTGAGGTTTCCGCCGGCTGCGAAGCCAGGGAGCCGGCCAGAATCGCCGGAATTTCCTAGTGCGATCGCCCAGTTAGGCCGCTCAGGAGGCGCACGGGATGGATCCCCATGCGGCCAACGTTTCTTCGGTCACTCGCGCAGTCGGATCACCTTGCTTGTGAAGGAAGCGGCACCATGTGTCAGTCGGAGCAAGTACAAGCCGGGCGGGGGCACACGCGCGGGCGATACCCGCATGACGTGGATACCCGCTCCGAGCGGCCCCACATCCTGCTTCCAGAGCCGCCGCCCAGCAACGTCCAACAACTCCACCGTGGCGGGGGCGGCATCTGGCAGCGTGAACTGCACTGTCATCTCTCCCGTCGACGGGTTGGGACTTGCGCCGCTGAGGTTCAGAACGGCAGACGCCAGGGTCGGTATCGGAATCTCGAGCGCTACCGGGCGTGATCGGCGCCGCCATGGTTCACGACCCGACTCGAGCGCCCAGACGATGTCGTCCTGGAAGACCAGCGTGCGCCCGCGCCGCGAATCGTGGACGGCGGTGGCACCGAGCCAGCCGGGATGCGGGTCGGTCTCGATCCGAAGTTGCGTCCAGCGGTTGGAATCGAACGCCAGAGCCCACGCGTCGTCGGGTATGTGGGAGATGAGGCTGCTCGTAGTCCCGCCCACCACGATGAGCCGGTCGCCCGGCGCGTCGTAGACCCCGGAGGCGAAGTTGCGGGGCATCGGGAAAGCAGGATCGCGGTTGTACCAGGACTGGGTCGGCGAAAGCTGGTCCCACACCGGTGGGCCGCTGAGAGCGAGTGCCAAGCAGCCATTCGTGGACGACCACCCGTCAGAGCCCAGAAATCCTCCGCCGAAGATCACCATGCGATCGCGCTTCGAGTCGTAGACTGCGACGGCCGCCTCGGGCAGGGGGGTAGGCACGCGGGTCGTGTCGAATGGGGATGAGATCTGCTCCCACTCCGGCACGTCCGAAGTTCCGAATGGAAGTGCCCACACCCCGCGTGCCTGACGCGTGTTGCTGCTCGACGTGTGGATCAACAGGCGATCCCGGACCGGATCGTAGATCGCGGCGTCATGGAGCGCCGCCGGCAGTTGACCGCGGGTCGGGAGCTGTGTCCACCTCGGATCGTCCCCAAGGGTCAGCGTCCAGACCTGCTGGAACGGTAGATACGTGGGCGAGCCGAGCCGCCCTCCGTAAACGACGAGCCGGCGACGCTTCGTGTCGAGGATTCCAATGTTGCCCGAGTGCGCGGGCGGCGCCTCGCCCGAGGTGACCAGAGGCGACCACTCGGCGTCCTTCACGCCGTACGTCCAAATCTGGTTCCCCGTGTCCAGGACGATCCGGTTCCCCTCAAGGTCCATCACCGCTGGTACCGGTGGTATCGGAGAGGATCGGCGTGACGGGGGCGTGGCCTGCTCGGGGGCCAGGCGAGCCCACGTCGCCTCGGGATCGAGCGACAGTTGCCAGGCATCCGCATAGCACCCGCCGTCGCTGACGCTGCCCGCGCCCCCGTGCACGTAGAGGCTTCGCGTCTCGGGATCGAAGAACGTCGCGGCGAAGGAACGCGGGCGAGGCCACGGCGGGTCGGGCGCGAGCCGTGACCACGTAAGTCCCGGCACCGACAGCGCCCATACGGTGGCATAGCTCACCGCGCAGGCTCTCCAATAGTTGCCTCCACCGAACACCAGCATGCGATGGCCGGGCTCATCCCAGGCCGCGACCTGACCCTGCATCTCGCACGGCCCCTCGCCCGAGGACGCCCTGAGCAAGGTCCAGGCGGGATTCTTCCCGGAGCTGAGGAGCCAGATCTCTGCAGTTTCCTGGGGAAGGTAGCAGCCCGGACAACCTGGAAGCTGGGCGTAGACCTCCCCTCCGAATACCACGATGCCGCGAAGATCCGGGCAGTAGACTGCGGAATGCGCGCTGCGCGCGAGCGGCGGCGTACCCGAGGGCGTCGCGAGCGTCCATTCGAGGCGCGGGAGCGACAGCCTCCATGTGTCGCCCCGCTTGTAGCCGTAGGCGAACTCCCCGCCGTAGAGGACGAGGCCTCCATCCTCCGGCTCAGGCGTCAACGTGCTTCGCCAGCGCGGGGGGGGATGTGGGCCTGCAGTGGCGATGCGCCTCCATCTAGCCCGTCCGTGGAGCGAGAGTTCCCAGAGATCGTCGAGGGGCTGGCCCGAGGAGTCGCGCCCGCCGAAGAGCAGCAGCCGATCGCGCGCTGGATCGTAGCCAGCGGCCGCGCCGGAGCGTGGGGAAGGGGGATCACCCGCCGGCTCGATGCGATTCCAGCGCCGGCGAGGCGACAACGAGAGCACCCAGACGTCGTTCACCGGCGGACCGTCGATCTGTCCGCCGACGATAATCAGACGCCGGTGCTGAGCGTCGTAAACGGACGCGTGATCGGCACGCGCGGGCGGAGCGATCTCGACCCACCGATCACCGTGGTGACCCACGACCGAGGCGCGCGTGGGGAGCGGCGCGCAAGCGAACAGCAGGGCGAACCAAACGGATCGGGACATGACAGCCTCAAAGGTCCCGCGGGTGACGCCCGGTGCGAAGGATCGTCGAATGCGTTCACTCTGCGCTTGTTCCGCGCTCTTGTCCAGCCTGCGAGCGGCAAAAAGGACGACTTGGCTGAAATGATTGAGCTTGGGGTAGACGCTGGCATTTGCCGAGTGGATCTGGTTGAGGCTGGCGTCCCCAACGGGATTCGAACCCGTGCTGCCGCCGTGAAAGGGCGGTGTCCTGGGCCTCTAGACGATGGGGACGCAGTCGCTGTGAAAGGCGGCAGAACGTAGCCGCGAAACACCGCCGCGGGCAAGCGGGAAGCGGGGACCTCGGAAACGGGGCCGGCGAGAGAGCGGCGACGGCCGCTCGGCCGGGCGCGGCAGGCTACGGCTTGGAGGCCGTCGCCGTGGAGAGCGGTACGACTCGCGCTTCGTCCACGAGCCCGCGCTCGATCAGGCTGCTCGCCGTGGTCTCGGCCTGGCGCCGACTCTCGAACGAACCTAGTACGATCCGGAACATCGCCTCGTCGTTCTCGGTCACGGTGAGCACGCGTGCCGGGAGACTGGTGCTTGCGGAGAGCTTCGCCTTTTCCTCGTTGGCCCGCTCCTCGTCGAGGTAGGTGGCGACCGCGATGCCGAACAGGCCCTGCGACGCGGTGCTGGACTTGGCAGGCGCAGCACCGGCCGCCGCGCCGCCAGCGCTCGCGCCGCTCGCAGCCGCACCGCTAGCGCTTGCGCCGCTCGCAGCCGCACCTCCGGCTGCAGCACCACCAGCGCTCGCGCCACTCACAGCCGCACCGCCTGCGGCAGCGCCACCGGCAGCCGCACCGCCAGCGCTCGCGCCACTCACGGCTGCACCACCCGCCGCGGCGCCACCGGCGGCCGCGCCGTGCGTTCCGTTCGTGCTGGTACGAGCCGTGGTCGTGCTGGTCGTCGTCGTTCCGGCCGGCTTGGCGGCCGGATGCGCAGCAGCAGATGATGTTGACGCACTCGGCGATGTCGTCGCCGCTGTGCTCCGCGGAGGCTGCGTGATCGTGGAGGTCGTGGTCGGCGCGGGAATCGCCGTGCTGCCCGCTGCGACGCTGGAAGCGCCGGGCTCCTGGCTCGTCGTCGCGGGGGAGGTGGTCGCTGGCGTCGCGGTCGAAACGGGCGCCTCTGCCGACGCCGGCGCGGACTGGGCGTTCTTCGCGGCCCCGAGCCACGCGCGGATTCCGAGCACAGAGCCAACGGTCACGACCGCGAGCACTCCTGCGAAGACCAGCCAGCGCAGCGCCTTCGCGCCTTCCTCGGCCGGCTCTTCCTCCATGAACTCGAGGCGCCGCGGCGTGCGAGGCGCGCTCACGGCCTCCGCGGGCATGGGTTGCACGACCTCAGATCCGGCCTTCTCGGCGGGCGGCGCGACACTCTCGGCGTTCGCAGCGACTTCCCTGCGCAGCCGCTCGATCGGGGCAACCGTGGATTCGACGCGCTCCGAAGCTGCGGGCGCGACTCTCTCGGTCCACGATGGCGCCTCGTGGCGCGGGGCGGCGGCAGCGGGCGCTTCGGCGCGCGGCGGCTCAGCGTGTGCGACCGGCTCGGTGCGGGCAACAGGCTCCGTGCGTGGAGGCGCGCTGGGAGTCTCGACGATCTCCGCACGCGGCGCCTCCATGCGCTGCGGCTCCGTGGGGGCAGACGCGCTCGCGGTCGGTGCGACCTCGGCCAGAGGGGGAGGTCCCGAAGAGACGGAAGCGCCGCTGCTCGCGGCCGGCGCAGGAGTCTGCGCTTGGCTCTCCTCCGTGCTCGCGGGAGCCGCGCCGAGTACCTCGGCCAGTGTCTCGTCGAACTGGGAGGGAAGCTGCGCGAGCGATGAGAGCCAGGTTCCCCACGCTTCCGCGCTTCCAGCTGGCGCGACGGCGCCGGGCCGACGCGGCGGGCTCTGGCCTGGTCCCGCCGGCGCATCGGACGCGGGCGGAGTGCCGGCGGCGGGTGACGGAGGCGGGGGAGGGGCGGAGGCGCGTGGCGGCTCAGGCGAGGCAGGCGCAGGCGCCGCATTCCTCGGCGATGTCTCGTACGTCTCGGCCGGGTGAAGCGGAGGCGGTCCGGATGTGATCGGAGCCGGCGCGGGAGCGTGCACGGGCGTTTGCGCGGGTGCGCTCGCGGCGGGCGAGGTCGCATGCGTCTCGGCCGGATGAAGCGGCGGAGGTCCCGGGGCACTCGGCTCGGGCGACGGCGCGGCGCTCGGCGCGTACGTCTCCGCCGGTCGCGACGGGGGCGCGGCGCTCCCCGCGGTCGCGCGCGTCTCGGCCGCACGCGCGGCTGCTGCGCTCGCGGCGCTCGTCGCCTGCGCGGGCGCCTCATCCACCATCGAGATCCGGGCGCCTCCCGCTCCGCCGCGCAGCACGCTCCGGAACTCGCTGTCGCGCTCGACGATTCGCACGTGCTCGGGGCGCACGGAACTCGCGTCCTCGACGAACGCGTTCAGCATCGCCTGGGCGGCCACGGTGTTGATCTCGCGCGGGATGCCATGGGTGATGGCGTGCACCTCGCGGCAGGCGTCGGGCGGGAAGATGCTGAGGGCATGCCCACCGGCGACACTGATGCGGTGGTGGATGTAGCGCTCGGTGTCCTCCGGGCCTAGCGGGCCCAGGCGGTAGAAGACGGTGATGCGCTGCCGGAGCTGGCGCAGCTCGGTGCGGGCCAGCTTCTCCTCGAGCTCGGGCTGGCCCACGAGGAAGAGCTGGATGAGCTTGTGGCCCTGGTCCTCGAGGTTCGAGAGCAGGCGGATCTCCTCGAGCAGGTCGCGCTCGAGGTTCTGCGCCTCGTCGAGGATCAGGATCGCGTGGTGCCCGCGCGTGCGGGTCTGCCGCAGGAAGCGCTCGAGCGCCACGATCGCCTGGGGCTTGCTGAGCGTGCCCGCGGCCGCGAGGCCGAAGCGCAGGCAGATCTCCTCGAGCAGCTCGTCGCGGGTCAGCGAGGAGTTGGTGATGAGCGCCACCACCGCGCGCGACTCGTACTCTGCGAGCACGTCGTAGAGCGCGGTGGTCTTGCCGGTGCCGACCTCGCCGGTGATCAGTACGAAGGGCTCGCGGTTCTCGATCCCGAAGCGCAGGTGGGCAATGGCCTCCTGATGCTCGCGGCTCGGGTACACGAAGCGCGATTGGTGGCCCGCTGCGAACGGGTTTTCACGCAAGCCGAAATGTTGTTCAAACATGCGGCGTCATCCCATGCCCTGCGACCGGAAGAGAAACTTCGCTGTGGACTCGCCTGATTATCGGCCGCAATCGTACCGGACTTGGGCGGAAGCTCGAGGCGGGGGGCGGAGGATCAGCCGCGCTCCGCCGGCAGCAGCTCGCCGATCGAGAACAGCGCCCGGAAGGGAAACCCGCGCTGCTGAAAGATTTGCGAGGCCCCCTGCTCCCGGTCCACGACCGCCAGAACGCGCACCACCTGGGCCTTGTACGACTCTGCCGCCTCGGCCGCGATCAGGGCGCTCTCGCCGCTGGTGATCACGTCATCGAGGATCGCGACCCGCTTGTGGCCGGCGAGGTTGCCCTCGACCTGGCCGCGCAGGCCGTGGTCCTTCATGCTGCGCCGCACCAGGAATCCCTCGAGCGGGTGGCCCAGCTCGGCGCTGTAGAGCATGAGCCCCGCGACCAGGGGGTCGGCCCCCAGGGTCAAACCACCCACGGCCGTCACCTTCTCGGGCAGCAGGATCTCGTAGAACATCTTGGCGATCATGCGCAGCCCTTCGGGGTGAAGGCTGGTCTTGCGGACGTCTATGTAGTAGTTGGACGTGGCGCCAGAGCTGAGGACGAATTCCCCAAACCGCATCGAGCGGTCGAGCAGCATCTGGCGTAGTCGGTCCCTTTCGGTTTTTTCCATGTTCTCCCGCGGGAACGTGGCGGCGCAGCGGTGGGGGAAAGGCGCCCTGCCACGGACACTGAGTTTGCCCGCGCCGCAGCGTTCAAGTCAAGCTTGACCGGCGTTCGGGGCTCTCCCTAGACTTGATGCTGCCACGCGGACAGCCCGGAGCCGGTCGCGTGCAAGACCATGACCTACACGCGCCTGTCTCTCCTTGTATTCGGTCTCGGCCTGCTCGCGGCGAGCCGCGCCCATGCGCTGGACCTGCCGGTCCGCTACCCCGATCGCGAGCCGCTCACGGCGCCGTCGTTCCGCGGCGACGCCCTGCTGATCACGCTCGCGCCGGCGGCGGCGCGGGACGCGCGGATCGCCCGGCCCGCCGGGGCGGGGGAGAGCAGGCTGCCGGCCGCGCGCTCGGTCGGCGTCCCGGCCGTCGACCGCCTCGCCGCCACGCTGGGCGGGGCGCGGTTCGAGCGCGTGTTTCCCGGCAATCATCCGCCGGAGGCAGGGAGCGGCGAGCCCGATCTCACCGCCTACTTCCGCGTCCACCTTCCGCCCGGGACCGTGCTCGAGGACGCGCTCGAGCGCTTCGGGGCGCTGCGGGAGGTGGCGTCCGCCGACCCGATCGCGGTGCTCCGGGTCTCGACCACCACGCCCGACGATTCGCTGTGGTCGGCCTCGTGGTGGCTCCACCAGACCCAGCCCGGCGGCATCTCCGCGCCCCTGGCCTGGGACTTGACGACCGGCGACAGCTCGATCGTGGTCGCGATCCTCGACACTGGCGTGCTCCCCTATCACCCGGATCTGGGCGGCACGACGCTCGGGCTCCGCGGGCAGCTGTGGACCAACTGGGGGGAGCGCGGCCGGATTCCCTTCTACGACGACGACGGAAACGGCTACATCGACGACGAAGCGGGCTGGGACTTCGTCGACCTGTCCACGCAGACCGGAGTCGCGGCGGGCGAGGACTGGGATCTCGCGGATGCCGACCCCAGCGATTTCGCCGGGCACGGCACCCGGATCGCGGGGCTGGTGGGCGCGCTCACGAACAACGGGATCGGCATCTCCGGCGTCGCGTGGAAGGTGCGGCTCATGCCGCTGCGGATCGGCTGGTCGGGCAACAGCCCGGGAAGCGAAGAGGGCCTAGTGGACATGTCCTACGCCGCCTCCGCGATGGACTACGCGCGACGCATGGGTGCGAACGTCATCAGCTGCTCCTTCGAAACCCGCAACGAGGGCAATCTCTTTCCCATGACGACCCTTGCGGTCCGCGCCGGGATCACGATCGTGTGCTCGGCCGGGAACCGCGGGCAGCTCCACGCCCTGCAGGACCGCTCCGACGTGCTCGCGGTCACGTCGAGCGATGTGAACGATCGGATCAGCGATTTCTCGCTGCCAGGCGATTTCGTGGACCTCGCGGCCCCGGGCGAGAACATCACCTCCACGTCGCTCCTGCATACCGGCTTCGACGGCAGCGGTCCGCCCGAGCCCGCCTACGCCGAGGCGTCGGGCACGTCGTTGGCGGCGCCGCTGGTCTCGGGAGCTGTGGCGCTGGTCCAGGCCCGGCGGAGGGCGCTCGGCCAGCCGCCGCTCGGAGCGCAGACGATGATGTTCCGGATGCGCGAGACCGCGGACGACATCCGCGCGCAGAATCCCGGCGTGACCGGATACGGGACGGGACGGCTCAACCTGCTGCGCGCGCTCACCGATCCGCCGACATCGTTCGCGCGGCGCATGGGAGCCTCGGTCAACGGGCCGTCGGTCGTGATGGCGACGCTCTCGGGGCGTCCGCGCGTGGCGCTCACCA